>Ga0207648_10003460_pt1 | contig 16555 bp, 10 predicted proteins | sample KBSMisM32_FD_184310 | JGI IMG/M metagenome (GOLD analysis project Ga0207648, IMG submission 184310) | Miscanthus rhizosphere microbial communities from Kellogg Biological Station, Michigan, USA - KBS Miscanthus M3-2 (SPAdes) (version 2) | ecosystem: Host-associated > Plants > Roots >...
TTCATCACGTTTTATTTCAATCACGTTAAATAAAAAGACTTCTGACATAATCAGAAGTCTTCTCGATAGTCGGGACGACTAGATTCGAACTAGCGACCCCTTGCACCCCATGCAAGTGCGCTACCGGGCTGCGCTACGTCCCGAAATTTTGGGGTTATGAAACCAAAATAATTGGGGCTGCAAATGTAACCCTTTCGGGGTAAAGAAAGAAAACGCAAGATGCTTATTTATCAACCGCTTTACTTGGTGATGCGAACGACTAACTGCGACGGCAACAGGATATTATGAAATAACTGATTATTCTCACCCTCACCTTTCTCCATTAATTGTAAGAGTGTTTCTGTCGCTTTCTCACCTTGCTGATAAGGAAATTGTTCAATAGATGCCAATGGCGGATGATCCATGTAATCACATATGGCCTCATTGGCAAAACTGACAAAGCTGATGTCTTTATTGATCCTGATCTTTTGTCTTCGTGAATAATGTATCGCATCCATTGCCACATAATCATTGAACGCGATAACAGCCGTCGGCCTCTTTGGAATCGCTAATATCTTTTTCATTGCTTCATTGTTTCCATCGATAGTAAGGTCGGAAGAAACAACTCTTCTTAAATCAATTTTGATCTTGTTTTTTACCAGCGCTTTGATATATGCATCGTACCGTTCTTTACTGGCCGGCAGTTTTTCGGGGCCATTGATCAAGGCGATGTTGCGATGCTTTTTCTTTACCAAAAAGTTAACCGCTTCTATCATTCCTGATTCCAGCTGGCTCGCAATAAAATGTATATCCTGCATTTGCGGTATACGGTCAAAAAACACAACGGGTATTTTATTCTTCTTCAGCATTTCAAAATGCGAATAATCAGCTGTATTCTTTGCTATCGATATCAGCATTCCGTCCACGCGATGATTTTTCATGGTTTCAGCAATTTTCTTTTCGCGTTCCTCTTCATCTCTTGACTGTCCAAGTAATAATGTATAATTCTTCTGGTACGCTACATCTTCCACACCGCTCACAATGGAAGAAAAGAAACCGATGGACAGTGAAGGCAATATCACACCGATCAAAAATGTCTTCCGTTGTTTAAAAAAAATTGCGGTCTGGTCGGGTTCATAATTCAGTTCACCGGCAAGTTGCTTTACGCGCATCTTTGTACGCAAGCCGATACTGTGATGATCACTCAATGCCCGTGATACGGTAGATTTTGAAATATTCAGTGCTTTGGCAATATCAGCGATTGTTGCTTTTCCCGATCCCATAGTTGTTGTTTCGATGGAGTAAGGTACAAAAACAACGGATACCCGATAAGCTGTCTAAAACCTGTTTGTGTAGTTTTTGAACCATACAATTTCATTTTATGCAGGTACCGCATCACACAACCGGTTGTTCAATTTTTTTTACAACAACCGGTTGTTAAAAAAGAAATGAATAACCATGATTAACTTACATGTAAATTAACTGCAGAAGAATATAATGGACTTTACAACTAAAGTCGCCGTCATTACAGGTGCAGCATCAGGATTGGGACTGGCTATTGCAAAAAAACTGGCACACCAACAGGCAAAGCTTGCATTGCTGGATAAGAATGAACACGATTTACTGAAAGCACAATATCAATTGAAAAGCGAGAATGAAATCTACACCATAGATATTTCCGATGAAGAAGCCGTGCGGTATACGATTGATAAAATCATTCATCGTTTTGGTTCAATAGATATACTGATCAACAGTGCAGGCATTACCGGCAAAACGAATATCAAAAGTCATGATACAGACACCGCGAATCTTCGCCAGGTAATGGACGTAAATTTCATGGGCAGTTTTTTTACATCGAAATATGTGTTGCCTGCAATGCTTAAAAAAAATTATGGTCGTATCCTTCATATTGCTTCCATTGCCGGAAAAGAAGGAAACGCCGGAATGATCGCTTACTCCGCGTCGAAAGCTGCAGTGATCGCTATGACCAAAGTACAGGGAAAGGAATATGCTGAAACGGGTATAACGGTAAATGCACTGGCGCCTGCTGTTATCCGCACCGCATTGGTAGACGTCATGCCTGAAGAGCAGGTGAGATACATGACGGATAAAATACCCATGAAACGGTGCGGCACACTCGAAGAGTTTGCAGGCATGGCAGCATTTATTGTATCAGATGAAAACAGTTTTACAACCGGGTTTACGTTTGATCTTTCCGGTGGACGAGCTACTTATTAGAAGTTTAAGGTTTAAAGTTGAAGGCTTAACGTTCACGCACGGGAATTTTCATTGTTATAGGGACACCGCAGTTATTAAGTGACAATCTTAAACTTTAAATGATCAATTTTCAAACGTTGATATAAAAAAATTTTATGAATATAAATGATAAAACCCCTGAGGAAATAACTATCGGTGTGGTGGGATTGGGCATGATGGGTTGCAGCATTTGCACCTGCCTGCTGATGGCTGGTCATAAGGTTGTGGCAGTAGCACCCATACCCGCAGATTTGAATCATGCTGAAAAGAGAATAACGGAACACCTGGTTCGCTCAAAAGAAGAAGGGCTCGCAAAAAAAGAACCTTCGTCTTATTTGTCAAAACTTGTGATTACAGAAGATTACGGATTACTTCAGGATGCGGCACTCGTCATTGAATGCACGATAGAGAACCTTGATATAAAAAAATCTGTTTACAATAAAATCGAGAATGTCATTGCTACCGATGCGTTGCTTGTCAGCAATACGTCTGCTATCCCGATCAGCATCCTGCAACAGCAAACCACGCACCCGCAACGTTTTTTTGGTTTGCATTGGGCAGAACCATCCCATACATCAAGATTCCTCGAGGTGATTTGCGGAGAACAAAGTGATGCAACGCTGGGCGAATCGCTTTATCAATTATCACACAAATGGGGCAAAGAACCAACATTTGTGAGAAAAGATATCAGGGGTTTTATCACCAACAGGCTGATGTACGCTATGTACAGGGAAGCTTTTTATCTCGTGGAAAACGGCTATGCTTCTATCGAAGATGTTGACAGGGCCTGCCGCAATAATGCCGGTTACTGGATGACGTTAGTTGGCGTGTTCCGCTGGATGGATCTTACCGGCGTGCCGGCTTATCATACAGTAATGAAAGACCTGTTTCCGACGCTGAATAACCAGACAACGATGCCAAAGCTGATCGATGATATTGTAAAAGCCGGCGGCAAAGGTGTATTGAATGCAAAAGGATTTTATGATTATACAGAAGAAGAGGCGAAACTCTGGGAAGAAACATTTATGGAATTCAGTTATGAAATAAGGCGATTGGCATTAAAGTATCCGGCTGACGTGGTAAAGAAAAAATTAAAGGCACGTGAAGCAAAAAATAACCCGGCATAGATGTTTATAATCGACGCACATCTTGATCTTTCCATGAATGCACTTGAGTGGAACCGTGATTTGAAAAAATCGGTCCAGGAGATCAGGCAGCGGGAAGCAGGAATGAATGACAAACCCGATCGCGGCAAAGGAATGGTTTCGCTGCCGGAATTGAGAAAAGGAAATATTGGATTAGTTGTGGCAACACAAATTGCGAGATATGTAGGACCGGGCAGCGCATTACCCGGTTGGAACTCACCGGAACAGGCATGGGCGCAAACGCAGGGACAACTGGCATGGTATACTGCCATGGAAAAAGAAGGTGAGATGAAGCAGGTAACAAACCGGCAGCAGTTGAACATGCACATCGCACTATGGAATGATACAACTATTGCCAATGAAAAAAAACCGGTTGGTTTTATCTTAAGCCTTGAAGGAGCTGACTCGTTGGTTGATCTTTCTTATCTCGAAAAAGCTTATAGCTATGGGTTGCGGGCAATTGGTCCTGCCCATTACGGACCGGGTCGCTATTCACCGGGCACCGGGGAATCGGGACCGTTGACAAATAAAGGTGTTGAGCTATTGAAAGAAATGGAATCATTGGATATGATTCTTGATGTGACCCATTTAACAGACGAAGCATTTAAACAGGCGATGGATCTGTATCGCGGACCTGTTTGGGCAAGTCATCATAACTGTCGTGCATTGGTTCATTATCAGCGGCAGCTTACCGATGAACAAATAAAAATTTTAATTGAACGCAATGCAGTGATAGGAGGTGTGCTTGATGCATGGATGCTGAAGAATGATTGGATACGGGGAAAATCAGATCCGAAAGAAGAAGAAGTAAACCTGGAACGGTTGATTGATCATTATGACCATATCTGTCAATTGGCGGGCAACAGTGACCATATTGCTATAGGCAGCGATCTAGATGGTATGTATGGCACAGAGCAATCGCCTTATGATATGGATACAATTGCCGACTTGCAAAAGCTGAAAGATATCTTAAAAGCCAGGGGTTATTCAACAGCCGATACTGCAAAGATTTTTCATGGTAACTGGTTGAGGTTTCTGAATAATGCCTGGAAATAGAATACTGATGATACCGATTGAGCGGATCAAAACGGATCGTTTGCCGTTTAGGATTGATGCCATGAAAAGATGTGGTACAAGAGTGCGACGCAAGGAACGATGAATTTAGTATCTGAAGCTGGTAACATAAAAATATTTTCTGAACATAATGCACTGTCAATAGTATGAAGCGAAGAGAATTCATCAATAACACAGCCACACTTGCAGCAGGTGTCACCTTTTTACCAAACATAAATACTGCAAAACGAAAAGAAGATAAAAAAGCCAGGATCGCGTTTATAGGTACAGGTATGCGCGGTGCCTATTTATTAAAAGAAGCTGTGTCGCAGGGATTAACTGAAGTGACTGCAGTTTGCGATATAGATCCAACAGCCATCAACAATGTAAAACAAACGATAAAAGAATATAACGCCAAAGAACCAACGTATTACACCGGCGAAAGGGATTTTGAAAAGATTGTTCAGCGTGACGATGTGGATGCAGTAGTGATTGCAACACCATGGAATTGGCACTACCCCATGACGATGGCCAGCCTCAAAGCAGGAAAATACACGGGTTGCGAAGTGATATCGGGTGTAACGATCGATGAGATATGGAACCTGGTGAATGAATATGAACGCAGCGGCGGTCATTACATGATGCTGGAAAATGTTTGTTACCGCCGGGATGTAATGGCAGTGTTGAACATGGTACGAAAAGGATTGTTTGGCGATATTAATTATGCCGAATGCGGTTACCAGCATGATCTGCGCGAATACCTGTTTAATGATGGCAGGAATATGTTTGGTCACGGTGTAGAGTTTAATGAAAAAGCAATCAATGAAGCGAGATGGCGCACGCAGAATTATACAAACAGGAATGGCGACCTCTACCCTACACATGGCATTGGACCGGTGGCTACCCTATTAAACATAACAAGAGGCAATCAATTCAGCCAACTGGTATCTATGGCTTCGCCGGCAAGAGGATTGCATAAATACATTGTTGATAATGGAACTGCAGATCATCCCAATGCCAAAGTGAAATTTCAATGCGGTGATGTGGTGACTACATTAATTAAATGCGTGAATGGTGAAATGATCAAGATGACTTTTGATACTTCATCGCCGCGTCCTTACTCGCTCGGTTTTCGCATACAGGGCACCGAAGGACTGTGGACAGAAGATGCAAAAGGAATTTATTTTCAAAAACTGGCAAAAACGCCGCATGAATACGATCCTTTTGAAAAATACCAGGAACAGTATGAACATCCGTACTGGGCAAAGCATGCGCATGAAGCTGAAAACTCGGGACATGGAGGCATGGATTACTTTATTATCCGGGAATTTGTGAATTGTGTGCGGAACAAGTTGCCCCTTGCCATGGATATGTATGATGCGGCGATGTGGTCCGCGTTAACACCTTTGTCGGAGAAATCCATTGCTCAGCATTCCAAAACGGTATTAATTCCCGACTTCACCCGTGGTAAATGGAAAAATAGAAAACCGGTGTTTGGGCTGAATGACATGCTTGGATAGGTTTTATTCATGAATCGGGCGATAGTTAATAAATATTTTCTATTATTGTTATAAAATTAAGTAAGTTAGCCGGACTTTATAAACACGACTGCATTTCCTGGTTCATTTAATAGAAAGTAGTTATGATTGATAGCCACCTGAAGCGACAGGTTATAAGTGCGTTTTATTTTGATAAGACCTTATCCGTGGTTGAGCTGAGTGCCAGGCTCGACAAAAGTGTACCCCATGTAACGAAAGCGGTAAATGAATTGATAGAAGCTGGTTTAGTGGTTGAAAGCGGGCAGGCTCCATCCAGCGGTGGAAGAAAGCCGTTGACCTATTCGCTCAAGGCGGGCACACTATATATTGTGGCTGTGGCGATGGACCAGCTTTATTTCAAAGTATCAATTACCGATATTCTCAACAATCCTGTTTTACCCGTTGAAACACATGAGCTGAGGCTTTTGAATAATAATGAAGCTCTTTCACAACTGGTAGAAATCATTGACGGATATATCAAACGCTCTGGTATTGACAGGAAAAAAATTATCGGGATGGGCATCGGGACGCCTGGATTCACCAATACCAAACTGGGTATCAATTATTCTTACCTGTTGCCACCCGGAGATGAAAGCTTGTTAAACTACCTGGAACGGGAACTTCATATACATGTAAGTATTGATAACGATTCAAGTTTGATCGCTTTGGCAGAATTGAAATTTGGATTGGCTAAAGGCAAAGAAGAGGTGATGGTGATAAATGTCGGTTGGGGTATAGGGTTAGGAATGATCGTTAATGGTGTTCTTTTCCGGGGCTTCACGGGTTATGCGGGTGAATTGAGTCATATCCCGATATCAGAAAGTGACATACTCTGTGATTGCGGAAAAAGGGGTTGCCTCGAAACAGAAGGAACATTGAGAGTAGTAACGGATAAAGCGATCACGGGAATTAAAAACGGGAACATTTCAGGATTGAAGCTTGAAGACGATTCTGAAAAAATGAGTGAAGCGATAATGGTTGCAGCAAATAAAGGCGATCAATATGCAATAGAACTGTTATCGGACATGGGATATAAAATAGGAAAAGCAATAGGTATCCTGATTCATATTGTAAACCCGGAATTGATTGTGCTGAGCGGAAGAGGAGCCGCAGTGGGGAAAATATTACTCGCACCGATTCAGCAGGCATTAAATAAATATTGCATTCCCAGATTGTCGGAACATACAGATGTGAAAGTATCAATGTTGGGACGTAAAGCAGAACTGACCGGAGCCGCAGCATTAGTGATGGATAATTTCAGTAAGTCTTCTTTTATAAAAAAAGAACAAATCATAGAAAAGGTAATTTAATACGCTATAAAGAAGCTATCAACTTCGTTTATTGGTTTCATAAAGTTCTTTGCATGTATCGGTACAGTAACAGGTGTATTTAGCTTTCGGGTATAAATGCCGCGTTTTCTTTTAATTGAATCGAAGCATCTATATCTCTGTTTGTGTTGTCTTTATATTATGCCGTTGCTGATTTTAAAAAACGATTCATACGAATAAAAATAGCGCAACCGATTGCGGGGCTTTATCAATCGTTTGCTTTACACAAACCGATAATGATGCATTTGAGCGCTGATAGTTTTATAAAAAAAAATTGTCAAATTAGTAGCTGGAATTATTATTGAGAATGTCTTTACGTTAGTGTCCGCCTCCCGTGAACTCATTCATTAATCCTACCGTTAATCCTTACCTGCTTTTTATTCATTCAGGATTTTTTTAATTGACCCATAGTTCAAATCTTTAACTCAACTGCTTATGTTAAAAATCAAACACTTGCTACAGATCGTCCTGTTGCTATGCGGCACTGTCGCGATGGCGCAGGAAAGAACAGTTACAGGAACTGTTCGCAATTCGGCAAATGCTCCCGTTGCAGGAGTTACTGTCGCACAAAAAGGAACCACGAATGCAACAGTTACCAACGAAAGCGGAACTTTCACATTAAGAGTACCCGGTACAAGTACAGTACTTGTTTTTAGTTCCGTAGGCTTTGCAACACAGGAGATGATTGTTGCAGCCGGTACAACTACGCTGGACATCGCACTTTCAGATGACACTAAACAACTGGGTGAAGTTGTTGTAACAGCGCTGGGTATTTCGCGCCAGGCAAAAACACTTGTCTATGCTGCGCAAACAGTAAAACCGGCTGAACTTACTGAAGCCCGTGACGCTAACAATGTGTTGAACTCATTACAAGGTAAAGTTGCCAATGCGCTTATTACACAAGGTTCGGGCGGTCCCGGCAGCGGTGCAAGAATCGTACTGAGGGGAAATCGTTCTTTACAACAAAGCAATAATGCATTGATTGTAGTGGATGGTGTGCCGTTTAGTAATGGAACAAACGGAACAGGAACCAGCGATTTCGGTTCCATACAAGGTTCTGATGGTGCTTCGAATATCAACCCGGACGATATTGAGTCAATGACTATTCTCCGCGGTGCTTCGGCAGCAGCATTATACGGAAGCCAGGCGGGTAATGGCGTAATTGTCATTACAACTAAAAAAGGTAGAAAAGACAGGTTATCGGTTTCGTTGAATTCCGGGATATCCATGGAATCGGCATTTGCACTTCCCAAAGTACAAAACTCCTATGGCCAGGGAAATGGAAACACATTAAGAACCGATACCGTTGCGTACGTGGGTGACAGCTGGGGTCCGAAAATGGAGGGGCAATCCTATATAAATGCTATGGGCAATCAAAGTACGTATTCAGCCCAGCCGGACAACATCAAAGATTTTTTCAGAAAAGGAATCAGCGTTAATAATTCAATTTCTGTAAATGGCGGTAATGAAAAAATGCAGGGATATCTTTCTTATACCAATAACAGCGTTCAAGGTATAATAAGAGGAAACGACCTGATGAGACATACGATCAACGTACGATTGACAAATCAAATCAGCAAACGGTTCTCTACGGATGCAAAGATTACGTATGTAGCGCAGCAGATTGACAACCGTCCCCGTACAGGTGAAGAAAATTCGCCGGTAAGTGATATTTACCAGATACCGAGAAACATGTCAACCGCAGAAGCGAAACAATATGAGTCTTTAAATAGCCTTGACATCCCGGTACCCACTGCATGGCCTTCGACGTTAAGTTCTATTTATCAAAATCCATACTGGATAATAAACAGAACTGCTATCAATGAAACAAGAGACAGGGTTGTTGGTTTTTTAAATGCTAAGTTTAATATAACACCCTGGTTGAGCATTTCCGGCAGAGGCAACCTGGACAAGATTTATGACGTAGGCGAATCGATCGTTTCGCAAGGCACGATCCTCTGGTCAAAATCAGGTGGAGATTATCAAAAATCAAATATTATTGTCACCGAAAAATGGTTTGACCTGATACTTGAAGGAAATAATAAGATAACGAATGACTTAAAGATAACTTATCGTGTAGGTGCCATACATCAGGACAGCAAATGGGATGCAACTTATTCCAATTCCGGTGGTCTGAACGTTACCAATAAGTTCAGCTTGGGTTTTGCAAAAGCACCTTCTTTAACTTCCCAGTTTACGGAAGTACAGACACAAGCGGTTTTTGGCCAAATCAATCTTTCATTCAAGGATGCGATTTATTTAGACGCCAGTTTGCGTAACGACTGGGATTCACGTCTTCCCTCACCTTATTCTTATCAGTATCCTTCCATCGGTGTATCCGCTATTTTGTCTCAACTGTTGACGTTGCCAACCTCTCTATCTTTCCTGAAAGCAAGTGTCAACTATGCACAGGTGGGTAATGGTGGTAAACCCCAGTTGTTGAATACTGTTTACAACTATAGCCAGGGTGCAGGCAATGGATACCTGCAAAGATCTGCGACGTTACCTATACCCGGCTTAAAACCTGAAATTGTAAAAAATCTTGAGTTTGGCGTTGAAGCGCGATTTATAAATAACCGCATTGGATTTACGGCGACTTATTACAAGAGTAATTCCTTTAACCAATTGCTCCAGATTCAATTGCCGGCTGCCTCTGGATATGCCAATAAGTACATCAATGCAGGGAATATCCAAAATGCGGGTTTTGAGTTAGTCGTAAATGGTACTGCTATTACGAACAAAGATTTTTCATGGGACGTTACATTTAATCTCGCCACAAATAAGAACACAGTTAAAGAATTGAGTGACGATATCAAAACGGTTTACCTGGGTGGTGGTTTCGGTCGTTCCGGTACACCGGTTGTACAGGAAGGACAATCGTATGGCGATCTTCTTGCTTTTAAATGGGCAACAGATGCAAAAGGTAACCGCATAGTAACCGATGCCGGCAAACCTGTAGCTACCCAGGATCAGCAATTCATAGGGAACTTTAATCCCAAAGCAACTATTGGTTTAACCAATACGTTTGCATACAAAGGATTTTCACTCCGCTTATTAATTGATGGCCGTGCGGGAGGTACAATGATTTCCGGTACAGAAATGAACCTTGCTTTCAGCGGTATTCCGGAAGTAACCGATAAGTATCGTGAAGGAGGCTGGAACCTTGGCGGTGTGAATGCCAGCGGAGCACCGGTATCAGCAACGATTACAGCACAGGATTTTTGGCAGATAGCATCGGGTAAGCGTTATGGAAACGGCGAATTCTTTGCGTATGATGCAACGAATTTCAGGGTAAGGGAACTTACAGTAGGTTATTCGATTCCGCTTAAATCAACTGTTTTTGTGAAGGCAGTTAAATTCAATATCGTTGCCCGCAACCTGTTCTGGATCTATCGCGGCAAATCGAAAATGGATATTCCGGGTATAGGTAAGCGCACCATGTGGTTTGACCCGGATATGAGCCTTGGTAATGCAAACTTCCAGGGTGTGGAATATGGCGCTTTGCCTGCTACCCGTACTATCGGAGCCAATCTGCAGGTTACCTTTTAAAGACTATTAAATCGATTAAGATATGAAAAGAATAACATCAATATTAAATATCAGAATGTGCCTCGTTATTTTTTGTATGGGTACTTTGTTAGCGTCCTGTACAAAAAAATACGAAGAGATCAATACTGACAGAAATTCTATTGCTACGGTCGGAGCCGCAGAATTGCCTTTTCTTTTTGCAAAGGCTGAGCAAGCTTCGATTCCAAGCATCTGGACATACCAGGTTGCACAAAATCTGTTTGCTGATCAGTATGCACAATACTTTGCATGTACCGCCACGTATTTTCCATCAGACAGGAATGTAATCAGGATGGACTGGGTTGGTGCAGCATTTAACCCTATTTATACAGATATGGTTCCCCAGTTGCAAACCATATTTGATGCGGCAGATAAGACCTCACCTGAATACGCGATCGCAAATATTATATGGGTAAATGGTTTCCACAAGGTTACTGACTATTGGGGACCTATACCTTACTCGCAGGCAGGCATACCCGGTAACTCAGTCGCTTATGATCCGCAAGACCAGATTTATGATGACTTTTTTAAACGGCTTACCGATGCTGTTAATACATTAAAGACAGCTACAGGTCCTTCTACTTATGGATCGTATGATATCATTTATGGCGGCAACGTAGGCAAATGGATCAAATTTGCAAACACATTGAGACTTCGTTTGGCAATGAGAATATCAAAAGTTGATCCTGCACGTGCAAAAACAGAAGCGGAAGCTGCTTATGCGGCAGGTGTAATGACGACCAGCCCGGATGATGACGCATTGATCAAAAAATCTACTGCCGGCGACGATAATAACGGTCTTTCTATTATGTCTGACTGGAATGAGTTTCGGATGAGTGCAGCAATGGAATCTGTAATGGTGGGCTACCAGGATCCGAGGATCAGTGAATACTGGCTGCCTGATGGCGCAACAAAAGACAATCCCGGTGGAAATGGAAAATATGATGGATTGAGGAACGGACTTACTTCCACTCAACTTACACAGTCACAAAACAGCGCTACATCAAATGCGAAAGCTGGTAAGAGGTGGTCATCTCCTGATTTTGGGGGCAATGTCGACTATCTTTCTACACCACAAAATGTGATGTGCGCGGCAGAAGCTTATTTCTTACGTGCGGAAGGAGCATTACTTGGCTGGAATATGGGTGGTACTGCGCAGGAATTATACAATGCCGGCATTACTAACTCTATGAAGCAATGGGGTATTGCAGATGCTGTAGCTATCAATGCATATATTAATAGTGGTAATGTACCTATAGCCCCCAATGATTTTCTAGGTTCTCCACCCGTATCGGACGCGCCAATAAAATTTGCAGCTGACCAGGCGACGCAATTGAAACAAATAGCTATACAAAAATGGCTGGCATTATTCCCGGATGGTTATGAAGCATGGGCAGATTACCGCAGGGCACGTACGTTTATTCTTTATCCGGTAGCCAACTCCGATAATCCGGATATTACGAATACAAGCACACAATGGATACGTCGTATTCCATTCCTCGATGCGGAAAAGCTTAGTAACAAATCTGCTGTAGAAGCGGCAGTTAATTTACTCGGCTCGGGTGGCGATAAAGTGACCACGCCGCTTTGGTGGGATAAAAACTAATATCGAAAAATAAATCACTGAAAAGATTCCATCTGCAAATGCCGGTGGAATCTTTTATTTTACAGCATTATCCGCGCAATGATGAATTATATTTCAAGGGTTTTAATAAAAATAATAACGCCACTCTCACTATCATGCATAGTGGCATGTAAACAAGAATCGTCGACGCTATTTACGAAGTTGAGTAATGATGAAACGGGAATACAATTTCAAAACATGTTGTTTGATGACGGCAACCTGAACATACTCAACTATTCCTATTTCTACAATGGCGGTGGCGTTTCCATAGGCGACATAAACAATGATGGATTGCAGGATATATTGTTTACCGGGAATATGGTTAAAAATCGCCTGTATCTTAATAAAGGCAATTTCAAATTTGAAAATATAACGGACAAAGCGGGAATTGCTGACAAGCAAGGTTGGTGCACCGGTTCAACGATGGTAGATATAAATGGTGACGGAAAACTCGATATATATATCTGCCGCTCTGCTGATGGCTACCCTTCACGAAGAAAAAATCTTTTATTTATTAATAACGGCGATCTCACATTCTCGGAGAAAGCCGCAGAATATGGCCTGGACAACGACGGCTATTCGACGCAGGCAAGTTTCTTTGATTATGATAAAGACGGCGACCTTGATATGTTTCTTATCAATCACTCATTGCAAAAATATACAACGGGTGCAGTGGAAAACCCCGGCTGGCGCAACCTGCGCACACCGGCATTTGAATGTAAACTTTACCGAAATGACTGGAATGATGGTTTGAAACACGCATTTTATACAGACGTATCTGAGCAGGCCGGTATCAAATCCAATGTTCTTTCGTTTGGTTTAGGTTTAGCTGTGTCTGACTTGAATAATGATGGCTGGCCGGACATATATGTATCGAATGATTTTAATGAGGCCGATTATCTTTTTATGAACAATGGTAACGGAACGTTTACAGAGAAGTTAAAAGATTGTATGGATGAGGTTTCTCTTTTTTCAATGGGTTCAGACGCGGCAGATTACAACAATGACGGGCTTGTCGATTTGGTTACGCTGGATATGTTGCCGGAAGATAATAAGACACAAAAGATGCACAGCGGTTCAGAGAATTTCAATAAGTTTCAATTGCTCTTTAATCAAGGTTTCTACTATCAATATAGCCGGAACATGTTGCAGACAAATAACGGCGATGGTACATTCAGTGAAACAGGCCAACTTGCGGGCATTTCAAACACCGATTGGAGCTGGGCTCCGTTATTTTCCGATTTTGATAATGATGGTAATAAAGATTTGTTGATTACCACGGGGTATGTGAAAGACTATACGGATATGGATTTTGTAAAATACTCTGTGGACCTGCGTGTAAAGCAAAGGGGCGGTGAAAAGGTGGATGCGGCAAAAGAATATATCAGCAAAATGCCGGATAATCATTTAGCAAGCAGCATTTTTAAAAATAACGGCAACGGACACTTCGCAAAAATAAACAGCGGTTGGGGGTTTGATCAGCGAACCGTCGCAGCCGGTGCCGCATATGCTGATCTTGATAATGATGGCTACATGGACATTATTATAAACAATACAAATGACTTCGCCGGCATTTATAAAAATAATGGCGGAAAGCAGGTCACCAATAACTATCTGCGCGTTGCATTAAAAGGAAATGCGCAAAATGCAAAAGGAATTGGGTCTAAAATAAAAGTTTATTGTACGGATACACTGTTTTACCAGGAGCAGATGCCGGTACGCGGCTTTCAATCATCCGTCGATCCGGTTTTAAGTTTTGGCGTTGGTCATCACACCACAATCGATTCATTAATTATTATTTGGCCAAATGATAAAATGCAGAAGCTGACAAATATCAAAGCAGACCAAACGATCACGTTAAATATTACCGATGCGGATCAGCAATGGCAAAAGGACAGCACAATGCAGAAAGAAGTTTATTTTACGCAACAACCGGTGAATGAAATACAACACACTGAAAATACATTTAATGATTTTTCTGTACAGCGTCTTTTACCAAATTACCTGTCAAGGCAAGGTCCTTGTCTTGCCGTAGCGGATATAAACAAAGATGGGTTGAATGATGTTTTTGTTGGAGGTGCAAAAGGCAGTTCATCCAACATTTACCTGCAAATGCGAAACGGAGGTTTTAAATCAATTGCATCAAATTCTTTTGCAGGAAATACAAACGCAGAAATAACCGCAGCGGATTTTTTTGATGCGAACGGAGATGGCAATCTTGATTTATACATTGCGCATGGCGGTTATGAATTTGAAGAAAATGATCCCGCTTTCCAGGATGAGTTATACATCGGTGATGGTAAAGGGAATTTTGTGAAGAAAACGAATGCCTTGCCCTCTTTGCTTTTCAGCAAAGGATGTGTAAAGTCTGCGGATATTAACGGTGATGGATATGCTGATTTATTTATTGGCGGAAGACTGATACCCGGTAAATACCCGCTATCGCCACCATCAAAAATATTGCTGAATGATGGTAAGGGAAATTTTGCAGACGCAACAAAAACTATCGCACCTTTTCTTGATACGATTGGCATGGTGACAGATGCCGCCTGGATTGATATTAACAATGACAAAAGAAAAGATCTTGTTGTTGTTGGTGAATGGATGCCGGTTAAAGTATTCATCAACAACGGCAATTCATTCACAGATGCGTCATCAGCATATATTCATTTCCCCAGTACCGGGTGGTGGAACAAGTTAACAGCAGCCGATATGGACAATGATGGCGATGAAGATCTTATCATTGGTAACCTGGGCGTAAATACCCAGTTTCATGTGAATGATAAAGAACCGCTGACACTTGTATACAAAGATTTTGACAACAATGGATCAGTTGATCCAGTATTATGCTATTATATTAATGGCACGTCCTGGCCTGCGTTTTCAAGAGACGATTTAGCGGAACAGCTTCCATTCATCAATAAAAAATTCCTGAGCTATAGCAATTACTCAGCAGCAACTATCAACAACATCTTTACGCCGGAGCAGCTTTCAGGCAGCCACACACTAAAAGCAGAGCTGATGGAAACAGTTTATCTTGAAAATAAAGGCAATGAATTTGCTTTGCATCATCTGCCGGCACAGGCGCAGTATGCACCGATATACAGCATTGTTGTAACGGATATAAACGGCGATGCGAAAAAAGATTTGCTGCTCGCCGGTAACAACACCTGGACAAGAATAAAATTTGGTCGCTACTCAGCTAATCATGGCGTATTGCTTACGGGTAATGGTAAAGGTGAATTCAGCTATGTTTCGCAAAATAAAAGCGGTTTAAAAATAAATGGCAATGTGAGGAGCGCCGCACTATTAAATGACAAGAAGATTTTATTGGGTATAAACGACCGGAATGCCTTGCTGTTAAGTTCAAAATAGTATCATTTACCGGGCGTTCTTTTAACAATCTCTACAGTTTTTACCGGGCCATTATTTATTGCAAATAGAATCTTAGGACCGCTTTTCGTTTTTATCAATTCTGCATTGCGGATATTTCCGCGCAATTTCAAGCCGCTCTCCCATTGCGGGACATACGTAAAATTTCCCTTTCCGTCGCCGAGCAATAGTGTTCCAAAATCAGCATCCAGCCGGCCCAGGCGTATCCGTGTCCAGGTATTATTGCCCGCGGCAATGATATCCTTATTCCCGTCGCCATTTACGTCTGCTGATACAAGGGCATATACCGGCGCATATTGAATTTCCTGTGGCAATGGCTTTAATGTAAGCCCTTTTTCGCCGTCATTTTGCAAATAAATTGTTGACAGAATCTCCGCATTCAATATCGACGCATCTTTCAATTGATCATTTGTAAATACATCTTTAATAGTGGCATTCGCATATTGATGATATTCCAGGAATTTCTTTTTAACCATCGGCACCTGCTCTGCCAGGTCATCCCTTGAATTGAATGGATAGGACACACCCTGGATATAATAGCAAAGTACCGGGTCAATTGATCCGTTTCCATCAAAGTCTTTATAATAAAGACTTAGCGGTTCTTTATCACTTGCTTTTAATTGCGAGTTAAGACCCCAATTGCCGATCACCATATCCATATCGCCATCGCCG
>Ga0207648_10003462_pt1 | contig 16548 bp, 18 predicted proteins | sample KBSMisM32_FD_184310 | JGI IMG/M metagenome (GOLD analysis project Ga0207648, IMG submission 184310) | Miscanthus rhizosphere microbial communities from Kellogg Biological Station, Michigan, USA - KBS Miscanthus M3-2 (SPAdes) (version 2) | ecosystem: Host-associated > Plants > Roots >...
GATCTGGCGCGCCTCCTCGAACTGCTCGGCGTTGAGCATGCGGCTGCGCATCATGAAACTCACCGCGCGGCGCGTGTCCATCACGTTGCGTCGGATGCGGCCGTTCAGGTCTTCCTCGCGGGCGATCGCGTTCAGCGCTTCGCCGGCGGCCTGGTCGTTGACATCCTGCTTCAGCACCCGGGCGCTGACCTTCTCCAGGCTATCGTAGATGCCTTCGAGCGCGTCAGCGCTGTACTCGGCATCGGCGTCGTAGAGCTTGAGCAGCACATCTTTCGCGTCCTCGATCAGCGCCGGAATGCGGCGCGCGCGCAGGCGCAGCAGACGAAACACCGGCAGTTCCTCGCCGTGGATCGAAAACAGCACGCCTCGGTACAGGATGAACGCGACCCGCACGTTGCGCGGGGCTTCGTCGTCGTCGATCAGGAAGTCCGAGCGAATGTGCAGCTCGCCGTTGTCTTCCTCGTAGAAGCGCGCGGATTCTTCGAGATCATCGTCGACCGCGTCGGCCGGAATCGTCACGCCGAAGTGCTGCGCAATCCAGCCCTTTTCTTCGGCGGTCGGCGCGTCCAAGTCGACCCACACCGGTTGCACACGGGTCAGGGCCTGGGTGAGCGCTGCCAGGCTCTCGATTTCTTCCTGGGCAAGCCGGCCGTTGGCCAGCGTGAACACATTGAGCATGCGGGGGCTCCAACGCATCTCGCACGGAACGCCGCAGCGGTCGCACGACAAATCGTCTGGGATGGGGGTGATGGGCCGCCCGACCCCGACGCGACGAGGCTCAGGAGAGCCAGTGGGCGATGGAGCGGACGGTCACCGGGCGGCAGGAAGGTCCGGCACTTCTCCGTCGATCGTTCCGTTGAACAACCTTGGATTATTGCATCGGGCAATAGCCGCCCTTCGGCGCGAACCGGCGCGGTCAGAGCCCCCGCCGCTGCCGTTGGTGACGATCGGTGTCATCCGCTTGTCATGGACGCGGAAGCTGTGCACACTGGGTCTGACGGCCCCGCGCCGTTCCCAGCCTCCGACGATCGTCGCACCCCTCCCCGCGCTCGCTCCCACCCCTGCGAAAGGATCCCCATGAACTTGACCATCAGCGGCCACCACCTCGATGTCACACCAGCGTTGAGAGAGTACGTACTAACCAAGCTGGACCGGGTCACGCGCCATTTCGACCAGGTCGTCGACATCACCGTGCTGCTGTCGGTAGAGAAGCTGAAGGAGAAGGAACGCCGCCAGAAGGCCGAAGTCACTCTCCATGTGAAAGGCAAGGACATCTTCGTCGAGCATGCCAGCGAGGATCTGTACGCCGCGATCGACCAGCTGATGGACAAGCTCGATCGCCAGGTCTGTCGCCACAAGGACAAGGTGCAAGACCACCACCACGCACCGCCGAAGCGCATCGACGCGGCGCCGGTCTGACATCGGCGAATCGACCTGAGCTTCCCCGAAAGCGGCCTGCGGGCCGCTTTCGTGCTTTTTCGCCCGCCGTGGGGCCCCCGCGACCGGGGGACGCTGCTGCGTTGCTGCAACGCAGCAGCACATGCACAATTCACTCAGAACCGGGATCCGGGCTTGCCCCTGACACCAGCATGCACTCCATAATTCGAAATCTTCTGGCCGACGGATGCGTCGGCCGGCTTCCGCTTCCTTGCTGCGCGTGCCATTGATGAACCGTCTCGCTGCCATCCTGCCCACCAGCAACGTGCTCGTGGATGTAGACGCCACCAGCAAGAAGCGCGCTTTCGAGCACGCCGGCCTGGTGTTCGAAAACCAGCACGCGATCGCGCGTGCCACCGTGACCGACAACCTGTTCGCGCGTGAACGCCTCGGTTCTACCGGCTTGGGCCATGGCGTGGCCATCCCGCACGGCCGGATCAAGGGCCTGAAGAACCCGCTCGCCGCGGTGTTGCGGGTGCAGCAGCCGATCCCGTTCGATGCGCCGGACGATCAACCGGTCGGCCTGCTCATTTTCCTGCTCGTGCCCGAAGCGGCGACCCAGCGGCATCTCGAAATCCTGTCAGAGATCGCCGAAATGCTGTCGGACCGCGAATTGCGCGAGCGCCTGAAGACCGAGCCGGACGCCGCCACGGTGCACCAGCTGATCGCCAACTGGGAACCCTTGAAGTCGGTCGCCTGACGGGATGACGACCGCCGGGTTCTTCCAGGATCGTCCGCCCGCGTCGACCGGAGCGGTGGCGTGAAACCCACCGTCATCAGCGCCGAGGCGCTCTTCGAGGAGCACCGCAGCGCGCTGCACTGGGAATGGATTGCCGGCCATGCGCATCCCGAGCGTCGCTTCGATGAGGCCGCCGTGCGCAGCGCGCAGTCGGCCGCCGATCTGGTCGGCTACCTGAACTACATCCACCCGTACCGGGTGCAGATCGTCGGTCGGCGCGAGGTCGCTTACCTGGGCGCGGCGCCTGAAGTGGCCGAGCGCCGCATTTCGCGCATCGTGACCCTTGAGCCGCCGGTGCTGATCGTCGCCGATGGCGAATCGCCGCCTGACAAGCTGGTCGCGATGTGCGACCGCGCCGACATCCCGCTGTTCGCAACATCCGAATCGGCCGGCCACGTGATCGACGTCGTGCGCAGTTATCTGAGCCTGCACTTCGCCGAACGCACGACCCGCCATGGCGTCTTCATGGACATTCTCGGCGTCGGCGTGCTGATCACCGGCGAATCGGGGCTCGGCAAGAGCGAACTCGGCCTGGAACTGATCTCGCGCGGCCATGGCCTGGTGGCCGACGACGCGGTCGATCTGTACCGGGTCTCGCAGACCGGCCTGGAGGGCCGCTGCCCCGAGCTGCTGCTGAACCTGCTCGAGGTGCGCGGCATCGGGCTGCTGGACATCAAGGCGATCTTTGGCGAGACCGCGGTGCGCCGCAAGATGCGCCTGAAGCTGATCGTCCACTTGGTGCGCAAGGAGACGATGGACCGGGAGTTCGAGCGCCTGCCCTACGAGCCGCTGAACGAGGAGATCCTCGACGTGCCGGTGCGCAAGACGGTGATCGCGGTCGATGCCGGCCGCAACCTCGCGGTGCTCGTCGAGGCCGCAGTCCGCAACACGATCCTGCAGCTGCGCGGCATCGACACCTACAAGGAATTCATCGAGCGTCACGCCCGCGCGATGCTGAAGCCGGAGTAGCGCGCGCCGACCGGTGCACGCAGCCGGTCCGACGGGCGCCGGCCAGCGCACGAGGCGCCACGCCGACGTCACTTGTTCCTGTATTCGCAGTGCTTCTTCGTGCAGGTTGCGTACAGCGCGAGCGCATGATCCTGCAACTCGAAGCCGCGGGCCTGCGCGACCCCACGCTGGCGTTTCTCGATCTCGGCGTCGAAGAACTCTTCGACCCGACCGCAATCGACGCAGACGAGGTGATCGTGGTGCTTGCCCTCGTTCAGCTCGAACACCGCCTTGCCGCTCTCGAAGTGGTTGCGCGACAGGATGCCGGCCTGCTCGAACTGCATCAGCACGCGGTACACCGTCGCCAGCCCGACGTCGGCGCCTTCGGCCAGCAGGGCCTTGAAGACGTCTTCGGCGCTCATGTGCCGCTGCATCGTGTTCTGGAACACCTCCAGCACCTTGATGCGCGGCAGCGTGGCCTTCAGACCGCTGTTCTTGAGTTCGTCGGCGTGCGTCATGGCAGGCGGTTCGGTCGCGTCGGGTGGTGCGTCGGAAGGGCGATGGCCGCACGGCCACCCGCTAGAATGAACCGATCATATCGAGGTTGGCGCCCCCCGCCGGCGCACCGGGTTCTCCACCATGTTTCTGCCATCGCTTTTACGCGCGCCGCTTCGCGCGCCGGCTCGCCGCGGCGCGACCCTGGCCGTCGCCGTCGCTCTGTCGGGCTGCCAGTACTTGCCGTCGCTGCCCACGCCGAACTGGTCGGCCGACCGCTTCCTCGGCGTCGTCACGCCGTACCGGGTCGAGATCGTGCAGGGCAACGTCATCACCAGCGAGCTCGCCGCGACCGTCAAGCCCGGCATGAACCGAGCGCAGGTTCGCGACGCGCTCGGCACGCCGCTGCTGTCCGACGTGTTCCATGCGAACCGCTGGGACTACGTCTTCACGATCCGCCGCCAGGGCGCCGAACCCCAGGCGCGACGCGTGGTCGTGCTGTTCGACGGCGATGCCTTCAAGAGCATCGACACCGGCGGGCCGTTGCCGTCGGAGCGCGAATTCGTCGCATCGATCGACACCTTCAAGACCTCGCGCAACGCGCCGCCGCTGGAGCTGACACCCGAGCAGGCGAAGGCGCTGCCGGCACCGCAGAAGCCCGCTTCGATCGAGGTCGAGCCGGTCGGGCCGACGCGCGACTATCCGCCGCTCGAGCCGAAGTCATGAGCGCGCCGGACCACCCGCCGGGCGCGCCGATCCGGGTCGCCGTCGCGGGCGCGTCGGGCCGGATGGGCCACATGCTGATCGAGTCCGTCATCGGATCCGCCGACCTGGCGCTTGCCGGCGCGCTCGACGTGGCCGGTAGCGCAGCGCTCGGCCAGGACGCCGGCGCCTTTCTCGGCCGCACCAGCGGCATCACGATCACCTCGGACCTGCGGGCCGGGTTGTCGGACGCCCAGGTGCTGATCGACTTCACCCGCCCCGAAGGCACGCTCGCGCACCTCGACGCCTGCCGCGCACTCGGCGTCAACGCGGTGATCGGCACGACCGGCTTCAGCGAGGCGCAGAAGGCGCAGATCGCCGCGCATGCGCAGCACATGGCGATCGTGATGGCGCCCAACATGAGTGTCGGCGTCAACGTCGTGCTCAAGCTGCTCGATGTCGCGGCGCGCGCGCTGAACGAGGGCTACGACATCGAAATCATCGAGGCCCACCACCGCCACAAGGTCGACGCGCCGAGTGGCACCGCGCTGAAGATGGGCGAGGTCGTCGCCGCCGCGCTCGGCCGCGATCTGAAGGACTGCGCGGTCTACGCGCGCGAAGGCGTCACCGGCGAACGCGATCCGTCAACGATCGGCTTCGCGACGGTGCGTGGCGGCGACATCGTCGGCGACCACACCGTGCTGTTCGCCGGCACCGGCGAGCGCATCGAGATCACCCACCGCTCGAACAGCCGCGCCGGCTATGCGCAGGGCAGCCTGCGCGCGGCGCGCTACCTGGCCGGCCGCCGCAGCGGTCTGTTCGACATGAACGCCGTGCTCGGGATCGCCTGAAGCGTGGGCGGTCTGGAGCACTTCTGGACCCAGGGCGATGCGGTCAGCCGCAGTGTCGCGGCGCTGCTGTTGCTGATGTCGGTCAGCGCCTGGGTCGTGATCCTTTGGAAGACCTGGTTGCTCAAGCGCGTGCGCCGCGACATCGAACGCGCGGTGCCGGCCTTCTGGGCCGCGCCGGATGTCGTCGCGGGGCGCGAGCAGCTCGCCGCCTTCGACCGTGAGCGCGCCCTCAGCCCGCTGCTCGCGGCCGCGCTCGCGACGCCGCCGGGCGGCACGCTCGAAGCCAGCGGCCACACCGATTCGCAGTTGACGCGGCGCCTGCGCGACGCGCTGCACAGCGTGCTTGCGCAGCTGCAGTTCGGCCAGGTGCTGCTCGCGTCGATCGGCAGCACCGCGCCGTTCATCGGCCTGTTCGGCACCGTCTGGGGCATCTACCACGCGCTGCTCGGCATCTCGGTGGCCGGCACGATGTCGATCGAGCGCGTCTCCGGCCCGGTCGGCGAGGCGCTGGTGATGACGGCCGCCGGCCTGGCGGTCGCGATCCCGGCCGTGCTCGCCTACAACGTCTTCGGCAAGATGGTGGGCTCGTGCGAGGCCGAGCTCGAAGGCTTCGCGCACGACCTGCGCGAGATGGTGCTCGACACCGCCCGCGCGATCAGCTGAGCCGACGGAGCGAAGCACCTATGCAATTGTGCAGCGCAGTCGGCTCGCTCAGAGGCCGTTCGGTGGTTGAGGGGCGAAAGCCTCACAGCCTCTGAGGCGCACGCGATGGCCTTCGGTCGACTCGAACGCACCGCCGGCCCGGCGCCGATGAGCGACATCAACATGACGCCGCTGATCGACGTGATGCTGGTGCTGCTGGTGATCTTCATGATCACCGCGCCGTTGATGACCTCGAGCCTGAGGCTCGAGCTGCCGCGGGCCGAAGGCGCACAGCCGAATGACGCGCCGCAGTTCATCAGCGTCGCGCTCGACCCGCAGGGCCGGCTCCATGTCGGCGACGAGCCGCTCGAGCCGCCGGCCTTCGCGCAGCGCATCGCCGACGCCGCGCGCCAGAACCCGAAGACCGAGGTGCAACTGCGCGCCGACAAGGGCGTGCCCTACGGCCGCGTCGCCGAAGTCATCGGCATGGTGCAGAAGGCCGGGCTGAACCGCATCGGCTTCGTCACCGAGCCCGCCGCGGCGACGACACCCCCCTGATCACTCCGGCCGATGCTGACGGTTCACAATCCGCTGCACCGGCTGCACGAGGGCCGGCACGAGATGTTCCGCGGCCGCCTCGTGCCGTGCCACGAAACGCCGCAGCGGCTCGACCACGTGCTGGCCGAGCTGCAGCGCCGCGGGCTCGGCCCTTTGCGCACGCCGGCTCACGACACCGCCGGGCTCGATGCCGCGCTGGCGCAGATCCACGACCCGCGCTACCTGCGGTTCATCGCGCACGCATGGGACGACTGGGTCGCGCTCGACCCGGCAAACGCGCAGCGCGATGCGCTGCCCTCCGTGTGGCCCGCGCCCGGGATGCGCCTGGACATCCTGCCCGACAACTTCGCCGCGCGCCTGGGCTTGTTCGCGTTCGATGCCGGCACGCCGCTGACCGCCGGCAGCTGGGCCGCGGCGCGCGCCGGCGCGGCCTGCGCGATGACGGCGGCGCGCGAAGTCGCGGCCGGCATGCGCAGCGCGTTCGCGCTCTCGCGCCCGCCGGGGCACCACGCCGGCGCCGGCTTCTTCGGCGGCTACTGCTTCCTGAACAACGCCGCGCTGGCCGCCCAGGCGCTGCGCGACGGCGGCGCCGCGCGGGTCGCCGTGCTCGACGTCGACTACCACCACGGCAACGGCACGCAGAGCATCTTCTACGAACGCGCCGACGTGCTGACCGTGTCGATCCACGGCGACCCGCGCACCGAGTACCCGTTCTTCATCGGCCACGCCGACGAGCGCGGTGCCGGCGCCGGCCTCGGCGTCAACCTGAACCTGCCGCTGCCGCGCGGCACCGGTTTCGCGGCCTGGCGCGAGGCGCTGCGCGCGGGCCTGGCCGCGATCGACGCGTTCGGCGCGCAAGCGCTCGTGGTCGCGCTCGGCGTCGACACCTTCGAAGGCGACCCGATCTCGGGTTTCAGGCTGCGCAGCGCCGACTACCTGACGCTCGGCCGCGACATCGCCGGCGCACGGCGGCCGACGGTGTTCGTGTTCGAGGGCGGCTATGCGGTCGCCGAGGTCGGCATCAACGCCGCCAACGTGCTCGAAGGCTTCGCGTCGTAGCGCGGCGCGTTCACACCTTCGTCAGTCGACCTTTTCAGCGCCGCTGATCAGCGCGACGAAGCGGTCGATGCCGATGTTGCCGCCCGACAAGGTGACGCCGACGCGCTGACCCTTGAACTGCGCGCGGTGCTGCATCAGTGCCGCGAGCGCGCAGGCGCCCGAGGGTTCGAGCACGACCTTCATGCGCTCGAACGCGAAACGCATCGCGTCGACGACGCCCGGGTCGGTCGCGGTGAGCACGTCGCTGACCAGCGCCTGGATCACTTCGAACGGGTGCTTGCCGACCGCCTGCGTCTGCTGCCCGTCGCAGATCGTGCGCGGCACCTCGATGCTGACGATGCGCCCGGCGCGCAGCGACTGCTGCATGTCGTTGCCGCGTTCGGGTTCGGCGCCGAGCACGCGGATCTGCGGCAGCAGGTGCTTCGCCGCGACCGCGCAGCCCGACAGGAAACCGCCGCCGCCGGCACAGACGATCAGCGCGTCGAGCGGGCCGGCGTCCTCGATCAGCTCGAGCGCCGCGGTGCCTTGGCCGGCCATCACGCGCAGGTCGTCGAACGGCGGGATCAGGGTCGCGCCGCGGGCCTCGACCAGGGCCTGCGCGATCGCCGCGCGGTCCTGCGTGTAGCGGTCGTAGATCACGACCTCGGCGCCATAGCCGCGTGTCGCGGCGAGCTTCAGCGCGGGCGCATCTTGCGGCATCACGATCGTCGCCTGACAGCCGTGCAGCTGCGCCGCGAGCGCGACCGCCTGCGCATGGTTGCCTGACGAGAACGCGACCACCCCGCGCGCGCGCTGCGCATCGCTGAGCGCGCTGACGGCGTTGTAGCCGCCGCGGAACTTGAACGCGCCCATGCGCTGCAGGTTCTCGGCCTTCATGAAGACCTGCGCGCCGAGCATCGCGTCGAGCGTGCGCGATGTCAGCACCGGGGTGCGGTGGGCGTGGCCTTCGAGCCGCGTGGCGGCGGCCTGGATGTCGGTGAATTGAAGCATCGTGAGCGTCAGAGTGAGACGGCGTGAACGGTCGAAGCACGCCGCCGTGGGAAGAACCAGTGCGCGATCCGTGGCGCGCGCGCCTCGCAGTGGATCGTGCTGTCGGCCAGCGCCTGCAGTGTGATCCAGCCGGCGGATTCGACCACGTGCGCCTCGCCTTCGCGGAGCGCGACGACCGGGCTCAGCACGCGCTCGCCGAGCCAGCGCGGCGGCTCGGTCAGGCGCAGCATGCCACGCGCCGCGACCCAACGGCTGCCTTTGGCAGCGCGCAGTGCCTGGCATTCGCCTGCGGCCAGCTGCAAGGTGCGTGCATCGGTGGATCGGCGTGCCATGGTGCCCTCGGCGGTTGACGTGATGACCCGAGAATACGCAGCGCGCGCGGGCCGCGACAGACACAGGCGCGGCCCGTGACGACCGCATCAATCGGCCTGCGCCGCCGCTGTGCCGGTGTCGCGCCGGCGCATCTGTGCCGGTTGGCCGCTGCAAGCTGATTCATCATCCACCCTGCATGGACGCGCAACCGCTTTACCAACGCATCGCCCACCACTACCGCGGCGCGATCCGCACCGGCACGCTCGCGCCCGGCGAGGCGATGCCATCGGTGCGCGCGCTGACGCGGCTGCACCAGGTCAGCGTGTCGACCGCGCTGCAGGCCTGCCGCAGCCTCGAGGACGAAGGCCTGCTCGAGGCACGACCGCGTTCCGGCTACTTCGTGCGCAAGCCGCGCCGTGCGCTGATCCCGCCGGTGGCCGAGCCCGATGTCCGGCGCGCGCTCGACCCGGCGCAATACGTCGGCGTGCACGACCGCGTCTCGCGCTTCGTCGCGATGAGCGAGGCGCATCCGGCGCCGTCCGATTTCGCATCGACCTACGCCGCGCCCGAGGCCTACCCGGCGGCGGACCTGCGCGCGGCCGCGCTGCGCGCACTGCGCCACGACCCGCTGCTGCTCGTCAAACCGGTGTTCTCGCCCGGCGACCCGGCCTTGCGCACGGTGATCGCGCGGCGCGCGCTCGACGCCGGCATGCGCCTGGCGCCCGACGAGATCATCGTCACGCACGGCTGCACCGAGGCGCTGAACGTCGCGCTGCGCGCGGTCGCGCAGCCGGGCGACACGATCGCGGTCGAGTCGCCGAGCTACTACGGGCTGCTGCAGGTGCTCGAGAGCCTGGGCCTGCGCGCGCTCGAGGTCCCGGCCAGCCCGAAGACCGGGCTGTCGGTCGATGCGCTCGCGTTCGCGCTGCAGACGCACGCGGTCAAGGCGGTGGTCGCAGTGCCCGACTACCAGAACCCGCTCAGCAGCGTGATGCCCGATGCCGACAAGGCGCGGCTGGTCGCGCTGTGCGCGCAGCACGACGTGCCGCTGATCGAGGACGACACCTACAGCGCGCTCGGCCGCGACGACGCGCCACTGCGCGCGCTCAAGTCATGGGACGATTCCGGCAACGTGATCCATTGCGCCTCGCTGCGCAAGACGATCGCGCCGGGGCTGCGTCTCGGCTGGGTCAGCGGCGGTCGCTGGCAGGCGCGCATCCGGATGCTGCGCTATGCGCAGAGCCGCGCCAACGAAGCACTGCCGCAGCTGACGATGGCCGAGTTCATGGCCAGCAGCGGCTACGACCGCCACCTCGCCCGGCTGCGCCGCGTGCTGCGGCGCCAGCGCGAGCAGACCGCCGATGCGATCGCGACCCACTGGCCCGCCGGCACCAAACTCAGCGTGCCCGAGGGCAGCATGATGCTGTGGGTCGAGCTGCCGGACCGGCGCGACGGACAGGCGGTGTTCGAGGCAGCGCTGCAGCAGGGCATCCGGGTCGCGCCGGGCGCGCTGTTCTCGAACTCGAACCGCTTCGATCACTTCCTGCGCATCAGCTGCGGCGCGGCGTTCACGCGCGAAGCCGAGGAGGCCCTGAAGCGTCTGGGCCGGATCGTCGCGCAGCCCTAGCGCTGCCAGGACGCCTGCAGCGCGGCCCAGCCGTCGGCGCCCAGCGCTTCCAGCGTGCGCAGATTGGCCTCGAAGATCTCCTCGGCCTGCGGAAATGCCTCGACCGCACGCGCCACGCTGGCCTCGCGCAGCAGGTGCAGGGTCGGGTACGGCGATCGGTTGGTCGCGTTGCCGATGTCGTCTTCCTCAGTGCCGGCGAACCGGTACTGCGGGTGAAAGCTCGCGATCTGCAGCACGCCGGTGAGGCCCAGGTCATCGAGCGCAGCATCGGCGGCGTCGAGAAAATCGTTGAAGTCGGCGAAGTCGCACAACACGTTCGGATGCACCAGCAAGGTGGTCTCGGTCTGCGCCGGGTCGGCCACGACCAGCGCCTGCATCTGCGCGCACAGCACGTCGAGCAGCACGCGCGGGTCGTCGGTCTCGCACAGCACATACCGGATCTGCCCCTTGACCATCGGCGCCTTCGCGAACGGGCACAGGTTGAGCCCGACGACCGCGTGCTCGACCCACCCGCGGGTGCGTTGCAGCGCGCCGTCGCTCACTGGGGCACCCTCCGTGCTGTGCACTGCGGAATTCACCTTGGGGTCCACGAAGTGGGCCTCTTCGTGGCCCTTGGCGGCCCGGCGGCTCATGCCGACCGCGGGCTCGTCAGGTAGGCCTTCATCATGCGCACGATCTCCTGCGTCGCCGCCTTCAGCGAAACGCCCTTGGGTCGCTTCAGCACCACCACGTGGATCAATCCGTGCGCCGCGTTCATCAGCATGTAGGACGCGAGCTTCAGGTCGGTCACGGTGATCTCGGCGCGATGCCGCGCCAGCATCGCGACGATGCGGTCCTCCATCACGCCGACGTACTCGTCCTGCAGCACATGCCGCTCGGTGTTGCCGAGCTGCTGCTCAAGCACGCGGTGGAGGTCGGCGTCGACGCGGTGGGCCTCGACGGTGGCATCGATCAAGCCGCCGAGGGCGTCGTCGAGCGTCGCATCCATCGCCTGCGTCAGCGCGCGCTGGATCACGCCCATCATCTGCTCCCCATGGCGCGCGTGCAGCGCGGCGATCAGCGCGTCCTTGTTCGGGAAGTACTGGTACAGCGAGCCGACGCTGACGCCGGCGCGCTCGGCGACCGCGTTCGTGCTGGTCGCCGCGACCCCGCGCTCCAGCAGAATGCGAGCGGTGGCGTCGAGGATCGCGGTCACGGTGGCCTGGGAACGCGACTGGCGCGGCGCTTTGCGCAGGGAAAGCTGGGGTGTCATGACGCTCCCGGGGTGGTCTGTGAAATGCGAGTCGACAATGCGAGTAAAAGCTCGCATAGTGTCTGCACCGCGGCACCTGCCGTCAAGCACCGTCTCCCCCACGAGGGCACCGTCATGTCCCAGCGCACGTTCTTCATGCTACTCAAGGCCACCACGCATTGGCGCGCGCTCGACGTCGACGCGCAGCGCGCCGTGTTCGACCGCGCCCTGATGACCGTCTTCAACGGCTACCCGGAGCTGCGCATGAGCCGCTTCAACGCCGGCGCCTTTCACGGCCGCTGCACCCACGTGATCGTGTGGGAACTGACCGACGGGGTCGACGTCTGGCAGTACGAGGCGGCAGTCGACGCACTGCATGCCCAGGCCTTCTTCGCGACGCCGCTGTTCGAGATCATCGACGTGATCCCCGGCATCTTGGACGACGAGGACGAGGTGCCCCCGATCCTCGCGTTCGCCGCGTGAGCATGGGCTCGCCGATGCGGCTTTGCCGCGTTTCCTGACCCTTGGGCGCAGCCGCCGGCCCTGGCGGCGCTCAGAGCCCGTGGTGCACGCGCAGGAAGCTCGCGAAGCGCGGCAGCCCCGTCGGCGTCAGGTCGCGGTAGCGGTAGGTGATGGTGCTGCCCGGCGGCGGCGGGTCGTCGCGTTGCGCGTCGCTGAAGCCGGTGCCGATCAGGAACTGCCGGCCGTCCGGGGCCCGCACCGCGAGCGCGCCGAGCCGGCCCGCATGGCGGCCCTGGCCCGCACGGTGGGCGACGACGACGGCCTCGGCATCGAGCCCGGCCTTGAGCTTGAGCATCGCATCGCTGCGGCCGGTGCCGTACGCGGCGTCGGCACGATGCAGCACCAGGCCTTCGCCGCCCGCGGCGAGCGTGCTTGCGAGCCGACGCTGCAGCGCCGCGCGATCGGCCACCGGCGTGTGCTCGACCGCGACGAGCTGCGGCCAGCGCGCCTCGCGCGCGATCGCCGCGATGCGCTGCGCACGCTCGCCGAACGGGCCGTTCGCTCCGGGCAGCTCGAACACCATGTAGCGCAGCGCGCGCCATTCGGCATCGACCGGCACGGCCTTGCGCACGGTGCCTGAAAGTGCATCGAACCGCCCGCGACCGAGCCAGAGCTCGCCATCGAGCGGCGTAGCCGGCAGGCGATCGGTGAACCAGCGCGGCGCCGCGACGATGCGGCCGCTGCGATGTCGCAGGGTCGCACCGTCCCAGTGCGCGCGCACGCCGTCGTACTTCTCGCTGACGAGGTAGGGCGTCGGGTCGGTGCCGTCGCGGTAGACCGACAGCAGCGGCAACGCCGGCGCGGCGTCGCGTGCCGCGCTGGCGCGCCACGGCAGCGCGCCGGCGAGCAATGTCAGGAGCATCTGGCGACGCGGCTGGCGCCGGTCATCGTGGCGAGTCAGGTGGGGCATGGGCGGCTCCGGGGTGGAATTGGCCCGATCTTCCGGTCGCGGCCTGCGCGCCACCATCCGCCGCACGGGGGTTCGACGGGTGCCCCCGAATGGCGGTGACGCGCGTCATCGCACCCTCGCTTCCTATAATCGATGCCAATCGTTTCGAGCGCCGTTCGCGCATGCCCATGAACCCCGACTTCAAACCCGACGAGATCGAGCGTTCCGCGCAGGCCGCGTGGAGCGCCGCCGACGCCTACCGCGTCGTCGAAGACCCGAGCCGGGAGAAGTTCTACGCCTGCTCGATGCTGCCCTACCCCAGCGGCCGGCTGCACATGGGCCACGTGCGCAACTACACGATCAACGACATGCTCGCGCGCCAGCTGCGCATGAAGGGCATGAACGTGCTGATGCCGATGGGCTGGGACGCGTTCGGCCTGCCGGCCGAGAACGCGGCGATGAAGAACAAGGTGCCGCCTGCGAAGTGGACCTACGACAACATCGCCCACATGAAGCAGCAGATGCAGGCGATGGGCCTGGCGATCGACTGGAGCCGCGAGATCGCTACCTGCTCGCCCGACTACTACAAGTGGAACCAGTGGTTCTTCCTGAAGATGCTCGCGGCCGGCATCGCCGAGCGTCGCACCCAAATCGTCAACTGGGATCCGGTCGACCAGACCGTGCTCGCGAACGAGCAGGTGGTCGACGGCCGCGGCTGGCGCAGCGGCGCGCCGGTCGAGAAGCGCGAGATTCCCGGCTACTACCTGAAGATCGGCCAGTACGCCGACGAGCTGCTCGACCAGGTCCAGCACCATCTGCCGGGCTGGCCCGAGCGCGTCAAGCTGATGCAGGAGAACTGGATCGGCAAGAGCGAAGGCGTGCGCTTCGCGTTCCCGCACGCGATCGCCGGCGCCGACGGCCACCGGATCAACGACGGCAAACTGTGGGTCTTCACGACCCGCGCCGACACGATCATGGGCGTGACCTTCTGTGCGGTCGCGCCCGAGCATCCGATCGCGCTGCATGCGGCCGAGCGCCACCCTGCAGTCGCGGCGTTCATCAAGGAATGCGCCGCCGGCGGCACGACCGAAGCCGAGCTCGCGACGCAGGAGAAGAAAGGCGTGCCGACCGGCCTGGTCGTCGAGCACCCGCTGACGCACGAGCCGATCCCGGTCTGGGTCGGCAACTACGTGCTGATGGGCTACGGCGACGGCGCTGTGATGGGCGTGCCCGGCCATGACGAGCGCGACTTCGCGTTCGCGAAGAAGTACGGCATCGACATCCTGCAGGTCGTGCATGTCGACGGCGAGCCGCACTACACCTACGACCACTGGCAGGACTGGTACGCGCTGAAAGACACGAGCGGCGAGCGCGCCGTGACGATCAACTCCGACAACTACAGCGGCCTGACGTACCAGGTCGCGATCGACGCGATCGCGCACGCGCTCGAGCACCGTGGCCTGGGCGGCAAGAAGACGACCTGGCGGCTGCGCGACTGGGGCATCAGCCGCCAGCGCTATTGGGGCACGCCGATCCCGATCATCCATTGCGCCAAGTGCGGCGTCGTGCCGGTGCCCGAGGAAGACCTGCCGGTCGTGCTGCCCGAAGAGCTGATCCCCGATGGCTCGGGCAACCCGCTGAACCGGCATGCCGCGTTCCTGAATGTCGCCTGCCCGACCTGCGGCCAACCGGCGCAGCGCGAGACCGACACGATGGACACCTTCGTCGACAGCTCGTGGTACTTCATGCGCTACTGCGATCCGGCCAACACGAAGGCGATGATCGGCGCCGACGCGGCCCGCTACTGGATGCCGATGGACCAATACATCGGCGGCATCGAGCACGCGATCCTGCACCTGCTGTATGCGCGCTTCTGGACCAAGGCGATGCGCGACCTGAAGCTGATCGCGTTCGACGAGCCGTTCACGCAGCTGCTGACGCAGGGCATGGTGCTGAACCACGTCTGGTCGCGCACCGGCGCGCACGGCGGGATCGATTACTTCCCGCCCGACGAGGTGACGCCAGAGCACGACGCGAACGGCCGCATCGTCGGCGGCCGCTGGACCGACGGCCAGGCCGTCGAGTACCGCGGCGTGCTGAAGATGGGCAAGACCGAGCGCAACGGCGTCGACCCGCAGGACCTGATCGACAAGTACGGCGCCGACACCGCGCGGTTGTTCGTGATGTTCGCGTCGCCGCCCGATCAGACGCTCGAATGGAACGACGCCGGCGTCGAAGGCGCGAGCCGTTTCCTGAAGCGGCTGTGGAACTTCGCAGCGCGCCATGCCGAGGCGCTGGCGGTCGAGACAGCGCCGCCGGCGGCCTGGGCCGACGATGCGAAGGCGCTGCGCTTCGAGATCCACACGGTGCTGCGCCAGATCTCCTACGACTACGAGCGCATGCAATACAACACCGTGATCTCGGGCGCGATGAAGCTGCTGAACGCGCTCGAGGCGTTCAAGGGCGATGCACCCGCGGCGCTGCGCGAGGGCTACGGCATCCTGCTGCGCGCGCTGTACCCGGCGTGCCCGCACACGACCTGGAAGCTGTGGCAGGAGCTCGGCTACACCACAGCGCACGGCGACCTGCTCGATGCGCCCTGGCCCGAGGTCGACGACGCCGCACTGGTGCAGACCGAGATCGAGCTGATGCTGCAGGTCAACGGCAAGCTGCGCGGCAGCATCCGCGTCGCCGCGACGGCGGGCAAGCACGCGATCGAGGTGGCCGCGCTGAAGAGCCCGGAGTTCATCAAGTTCTCCGAGGGCAAGCGAGCCAAGAAGGTGATCGTGGTGCCGGGCCGGCTCGTCAACGTGGTGGTCTGACAAGGTGGTCGCGACGATCACGCGCCGCAGCCTGCTTCGCGGCGCTGCGATGCTGCCGCTGGCGGGCGCGCTCGGCTTGGGCGGCTGCGGCTTCGCGTTGCGCCGCGCGCCCGAGCTGAAGTTCCGCGCGATCCAGCTCGCCGGCTTCAAGCCGCGCTCGCCGCTGGCCGACGAGCTGCGCATGAACATCAACGCCAGCACGACGACCCAGGTGGTCGACACGCCGGCGCAGGCGCAGGTCGTGCTCGATGCGATCGACGACGTGCGCGAGAAGGTCGTCGTCGCCAGCAGCGCGGTCGGCCAGGTCACCGAATTCCAGCTGCGCGAGCGTTTCAAGTTCCGGCTGCGCAGCGTCTCGGGCCGCGAATTGATCCCGCCGACCGAGATCGCGCTGAACCGCGACATGAGCTACACCGAAAGCGCCGCGCTCGGCAAGGAGCAGGAAGAGGCCTTCCTGTACCGCGCGATGCAAAGCGACATCGTTTCGCAGGTGATGCGGCGGCTCGCGTCGATCCAGACCTTCTGACGCCGTTCACGCCATGCAAGTCCGCGCCGATCAGCTCGCCGCTCACCTGGGCAAGGGCCTGCGCCCGCTCTACACCGTGTGGGGCGACGAGCCGCTGCTGGCGCAGGAGGCCGGCGACGCGATCCGCGCCGCGGCGCGCGCCGCCGGCTACGGCGAGCGCCAGGTCCACACCGTCGCCGGCGCACATTTCGATTGGAG
>Ga0207648_10003463_pt1 | contig 16547 bp, 14 predicted proteins | sample KBSMisM32_FD_184310 | JGI IMG/M metagenome (GOLD analysis project Ga0207648, IMG submission 184310) | Miscanthus rhizosphere microbial communities from Kellogg Biological Station, Michigan, USA - KBS Miscanthus M3-2 (SPAdes) (version 2) | ecosystem: Host-associated > Plants > Roots >...
GGGCCGCCGGCATGTTCGCGGGCGTTCTCCAGGAGGTTGGCCAGGATCCGCTCGAATCGCAGCTTGTCGATCTTCACGGTCTTCGGCACTTTCGGATCGATCTCGATCGGTGTTTCGGAGAAGCCGTAGCGTTGGGCGATGCGGGTGACCAGCTCCTCGACGTCGACCTGCTCGCGCAGCAACTCGGTCGAGCCGGCGTCGATGCGGGACAGTTCGAGCAGGTCCATCACCATCTGATCGAACCGGCGAACCTGTCCGACGACAACGTCGAGCGCTTGCTGGCTTCGTTCGGGGAGATCGGACCGCTTGGCGTCGAGCACTTCGACAGCAGCCGTCAACGCGGTGATCGGTGAGCGCAATTCATGGCTGACGTCGCTGGCGAACCGTGCTTCGCGCTCGAACCTCATCTGCACCGCGTCGGCCATCTCGTTGAACGATTTCGCCAGGCGGGCCAGGTCGGGGTCGGATTCCGGCGCCATGCGGGCGTCGAAGCCACCGGACGCGATCTCGCCCGCGGTCGTGGCGACCCGTGAGATGGGGCGCAGCAGTCGTCGGCTGGTCGACCAACCGAGCGCGCCGGCGAAGATCGTGGTCACCGCGATGCCGATCGCAAGCGCGGTGCCGATGGCGCGCAACGCCCTGTCCGTGTCGCTGAGCGGCACGGCCTCGAAGTACTGGGCCCTGGCTGCGGGGATGTCGAGGCCGACCGCCATGTACGGCTCACCGTTGAAGTCGAACCGTTGGGTGGCGCTGCCGCCGAGGCCGACGAACGCCATCAGCTCGGGCGGATACGACGTTTGCTGGAACGCGGCGTTCGAGTTCTTCGGATCCTGACCCTCGACGATCAGGGTCGCGAACCCTTCGCTGCTGCGCTTCATGTTCTGCACGAGCGTGGTGACCTGGCGGTCCGGCGGCGGGGGGATCTGCAGCAGGGTGGCCCGCACGGTCGTCGCGTTCGACACCGCCTGGTTGAGGATGACCTGTGAGCGCTGGTCGACCAGGAAGTTGCGGGCAACACCGTAGGTGACGACGGCCAACGCCAAGCTGGCCACGAGCGCGGTCAGGCTGAAGAACAGCGTGACGCGTGTGCGCAGACGTAGGGAACGACGCTGACGATCTGCCACGGGCACAGTGTGCCCGATACGGACCGGTGCGGCAGTGACGCGGGCGTTCAGGCAGCGATGCTGACCAGCGGTACTGCTTCGTCTTCGCTCTGCAGCACCGGCGCCAGTGTGTCGAGGTCGGCCAGGATGAGCTCACTGCGCAACATCAGCTCGGTGCAGACGAAGACGAGTTGCTGGCCGCGTTCCTTGCACGTCTTGGCAACGTCGCGCAGTGCGTCGAGACCGACCTCGGCGATCAACGACACGCCTGACACGTTGATGATCATTCCGTAGGACGGGGGACCGATGAGGCACGTACTGCGGATCGACAGGGCCTGTTCGCGGTTGATGATCGGACCCATGACGGAGATCATCGTCAGGTGTTGGTATGTGTCGGTGTGCGCTGTGAGGGTCGGTGTCAACACTTGCAGGCTCCTACGTAGGACGGACTCACCGTGGCGGATGGATGAGGCTGTGAGCTGGTCGCTCGCTGAATGTGCTGCCCGCGCTCGTTTACAGACGCTTCGATATATAGACACTTTTCGCGCTGCCGGTGGAGTACCAGGGGGAGGTAGGTACCCCACCGGGGCAGCGTGAACAGTCGCTATCGTGACCGACCAATGTGACAGGACAACGCTCGGTCTGTGCGTTTTCTGTAACAGTCTGACCACTGGCAGTAGGTTCATCTCACTTGCACTCTTTGCTGTTCATCGAAGACGACGATGCCATTCGGTTGGCGCTGAGCCTGGCCCTCGAGGACGAGGGCTACGAGGTGCGCGAGGCCGAAGACGGCCGGTCCGGACTGACGGCGTTCGCCGAAAGGGAGCCTGACCTGGTACTTCTCGATCTCCGCCTGCCCGACATGAGCGGCTTCGAGGTCTGTCGCAACCTGCGCGCCACCAGCATCGTGCCGATCATCATCGTCACCGCCCAGGCCGACACATACGACCTGGTCGCCGGCCTCGAGGCCGGCGCAGACGATTACGTGACGAAACCCGTCGTTCCAAAAGAACTTGCCGCCCGCATCCGTGCCGCGCTGCGGCGCGTGCACCTCCACGACGTGCCCTCCCTCGCCCCCGCCAGTCGCTTCGGCGATGTCGAACTGCGTCGTGAGCAGGGAATTGCCCTGAAGGGCGGCCGGGAATTGAGTCTCACCAAGACAGAGTTCCGGTTGTTGTGCGAGTTCGCCGACCATGTCGGGATGGTGCTGTCGCGCGATCAGCTGCTCGAGCGGGTCTGGGGATACGAGTACCTCGGCGACAGCCGGCTGGTCGACGCCCACGTTCGCCGCTTGCGCGTCAAGATCGAGGATCAGCCCGACGAACCCAAGCTGATCGTCACCGCCCGCGGCATCGGCTACCGCCTCCTGCCCTGAACCCACCTGCTCGCTCGGAAGTCCAGCGTTTGTGAGCTGGCGCCCGCCGGAGGGGCCGGAGTCATCAAATGCTGGGGTTGGGCGGCCACACCCGGCTGCGGAGGTATTCGCCGAGGCCTTTGGCCTGGGGATCGAAGGCGGTGCTGGCGGCGACGCCCTGGCCGAGGTAGCCGACGATCACGAAGTTGAGGGCCAACAGGTTGGGGAGTTCGTGGCGGTGGATGCGCAGGCCGGCCGCTTCAGGGATCAGTGCGGCGAGCGCCTCGACGGTGAGGTTGCGGTCGAGCCAGGCGTATCCGGCGGCATCTCTCGCCCACACGCCGACGTTGGCGTTGCCACCCTTGTCGCCGGAGCGGGCCCCGAAGTACAGGCCGAGCGGTTCGCCTGGTTCCGGGCCGACCGGCTCAGCAACCACATCGCTCGTCTCGATCGGGCCAGGCAGGCCGTCACCCGATGGTGTGGAATCGATCGGGATGCGGCGGCCGTCCGCCATCACCACCACCTGATGGATCTCGTCGTTGGCCACCAGTGCCGGCCAGTACACGCCGAACGGCTGGGCCTCGGTGGGCGGCGACGACACGAAGAATCCGGGATAGTTGGCCAGCGCCAACTCGATCGCCGCCGACGAGAATGCCCGCCCGACGACGCGCTCGTCGCTCGATTTGACCGTGATGTGCAACTTGCCCGAGGAAGCCTCCTGGCTCGCGGCGTCGGAGGGTGCCTCGACGAAGCGCACATCGACCTCGTCGAAGCGGCCCTTGCCGCCGAGCCGGTGGAACAACGCGGCCTCGACCCACGCTGCCTTGGCTGGTTGCTGCGGCCCGGTGAGCACGAACGTCACCCGGTTCCGGAAGCCGCCCTCGTAGTTGATGCTCACCTTCGTGGTCGGCGGCGCCGGCAGGCCGCGCACGTCACGCACCGAGACGCGATCGGCCCCGTCGTCCGCCAACCGGATCGACCCGAAGTCGGCAAGCACGTCGGGATTGAGGTACAGCGGCGCACCGATCTCGTAGAGCAGTTGCGCGGTGATGGTGCCGATGCTGACGAGGCCGCCGGCTCCGGGGTGCTTGGTGATGACGCTCGAACCGTCGCGGTCGACCTCCGCCAGCGGAAATCCCAACGGCTTGCCGAGATCGGGGATCTCCTCGAAGAAGCTGTAGTTGCCGCCGGTGGCCTGGGCACCGCACTCGACGATGTGTCCGGCCACAACAGCACCAGCCAACGCATCCCAATCGTCGCGTGCCCATCCCCACCACCATGCGGCGGGTCCCACCACGAGGGAGGCGTCGGTGACGCGTGGACAGATCACCACATCGGCGCTGCCCTCGAGCGCCTCGGCGATGCCCCACGCACCGAGATAGGCGTTGGCCGACAGCGGTGTGGCCGTCAACGGCTCACCCGTGTCGAGATTGGTGAGCTGTGGCCGCAGCCCATCGATCCGCGGCATCAGGTCGTCGCCCTCGATGTGGGCAACCGCGACCTCGACGCCGAGCCGCGAGGCGATCTCGCGGACCTTGTCGGCGCAACCGGCGGGGTTGAGACCCCCGGCATTGCTGACTACCTTGATGCCTCGATCGATGCAGGTTCCCAACACCTGTTCCATCTGGGTGATGAAGGTCGAGGCGTACCCGAGCTCGCTGTTGCGCGCTCGCTGCTTGTGGAGGATCAGCATGGTCAGTTCCGCCAGCCAATCTCCGGTCAGCACGTCGATGTCGCCGCCCTCGACCATCTCCCTCGCTGCCGACAATCGATCGCCGAAGAATCCGCTGCAGTTGGCGATGCGGACGGGGCGATCGCCGATCACTGCGATTCGATCCGCACGAGCGGCTGTCCCGAATCGACCTGCTGTCCGGCCTCGACCAGAACCTCGTCCACGACACCGGCGACCGGTGACACCACCTGGTGCTCCATCTTCATCGCTTCCATCGACAGCAACGGTTGCCCGGCGACGACTATGTCGCCGACTTTGACTGCGACGCGCAGGATCGAACCGGGCATCGGCGCCACCGTCGAGCCGGCGCGGCCGGCGTCGTCGGGCGATGCGAACCGCGGCGGCACGGTGAAGCGGTACTGCCCGCGCGACACGAACACGGTGTCGCCGTCGATCTCGGTCTCGATGAAGCGCAGCGCCGGCCGCCAGTCGTCGCCGATCGGCACACCGTCGACCGATGCATCCGCAATCGCACCGGACCGGTCGTAGGTGTACAGCACGTCGTGGTCCGCCACGCGCACGTGTTGCGGCTGACTGGGGTTGTTGCGCCAGCCCGCCGGGAACTGCAACAGTCCCGCCCGCTGCGAACGGGCCCACGCCGCCGCCGCGGCGACGACGAACACCGGCTCGACCGGCGAGGCGGTGTGCGGGTGGCGGTCGAGCCATCCGGTGTCGATCTCGCGCCAGTCGTCGTTCAGCCGCGCCAGCAGGCCGAGCAGCTGCCCGCGGTTGGTGATCGGCCCGATCAGCTGCGCCTGCGTCAGCGCCCGTTGCAGCTTGTTGATCGCACCCGCCCGTGTCGGCGCGTGGGCGATGATCTTGGCAATCATCGAGTCGTAGAACGGACTGACGACAGATCCGCTGACCACACCGCTGTCGCAGCGCACGCCTTCGATCTCCGGGAACTCGACTCGCCGGAACGTGCCCGAACTCGGCAGGTAGCCGTTGTCCGGGTCCTCCGCGCACAGTCGCACCTCGATCGCGTGTCCGTCGATCGATGGATGCAGCGCCGCCGGAGGAAGTGCCGCGCCGCTTGCGACCGCCAGTTGCAACTCGACCAGGTCGAGGCCGGTGATCATCTCCGTCACCGGGTGCTCGACCTGCAACCGGGTGTTCATCTCGAGGAACGCGTAGTTGCCGTCGGCGTCGACGAGGAACTCGACCGTTCCCGCGCCGACGTAGCCGACCGCCCGTGCTGCTGCGACCGCGGCCGCGCCCATCGACTCGCGCAACGACTCGTCGACCGCCGGTGACGGCGATTCCTCGATGATCTTCTGATGGCGGCGCTGCACGCTGCAGTCGCGCTCGAACAACGACACCGCCTTGCCCTGCGTGTCGGCGAAGACCTGGATCTCGATGTGACGACCGGCTTCGACGAACCGTTCCACGAACACCGTGCCGTCGCCGAACGCGGCCGCCGCCTCACGACTGGCCGATTCGATCGCGTCCTCGAGTGCGGCGGCATCGCGAACCACCCGCATGCCTCGTCCACCACCTCCGGCGGACGCCTTCACCAACGCCGGCAGACCGATCTCGGCCAGCGATTCGACGGTGTTGTCGGGCAGCACCGGAACGCCCGCGGCGCGCATCATCTTCTTGGCCTCGATCTTCGATCCCATCGCGGCGATCGCCGACGGCGGCGGACCGATCCAGGTCAGACCGGCGTCGATCACGTCCTGCGCGAAGGCCGCGTTCTCGCTGAGGAAGCCGTACCCGGGGTGCACTGCGTCGCATCCCGTGGCCTTTGCTGCCGCGATCAGCAGATCGCCGCGGAGATACGTCTCCGTCGGCGCGTTCCCCGGCAGCGGCCAGGCCCGGTCGGCCTGACGCACATGCGGTGCATGGGCGTCGGCGTCGCTGAAGACCGCGACCGTTCCCACGCCCAATCGTCGGCAGGTGCGGATGATCCGCACCGCGATCTCGCCTCGGTTGGCGACGAGCACCCTGGTGATCACGGCATCACATCCGGTACACGCCGTAGCCGCGGGTGCCCTCGATCGGCTGGTTGTCGATGACGCTGAGGCACATGCCGAGAACGGTGCGGGTGTCGCGTGGATCGATGATCCCGTCGTCGTACACCCGACCGGTCATGAACAACGCCAGCGACTCCCGTTCGATCTGATCTTCGACCTGGCGGCGCAACTCTTCGTCGGCGGCTTCGTCGAACGGTCGGCCGAGCGACGCCGCCGATTGCCGGGCCACGATCGACAGCACGCCGGCCAGTTGCTGCGGGCCCATCACCGCGGTCTTGGCGTTCGGCCAGGCGAAGAGGAACCGCGGGCCGAACGCCCGTCCGCACATCCCGTAGTTGCCGGCTCCGTACGACGCGGCCATGTGGATGGTGAGGTGCGGCACGCGGCTGTTCGTGACTGCGTTGATCATCTTGGCGCCGTCCTTGATGATGCCGCGCTGCTCGAAGTCCTTGCCCACCATGTAGCCGGTCGTGTTCTGCAGGAACACGAGTGGAGTGTCGACCTGGTTGGCGAGTTGGATGAACTGCGTCGCCTTGTGCGCCTCTTCGCTGAACAGCACACCGCGATGGTTGGCGAGGATGCCGATCGGATAGCCGTGCAGTTCGGCGAATCCGGTCACCAACGACGTGCCGTACAGCGGCTTGAACTCGTCGAAGTCGCTGTCGTCGACGATACGGGCGATGACGTCGCGTGGGTCGAACGGCAACTTCGGATCAACCGATGGAATGCCGAGCAGATGGTCGGGGTCGAGCCGTGGCGCCTTGCCCGGTCCGCGCGGGCCGGCGCCCCGTTTGCGTTGGTTCAGCCGTCGCACGACCTGACGGCCGAGACGGATGCCGTCGAGCTCGTCGACCGCGAAGTAATCGGCAAGTCCGCTGACACGGGCGTGCATCTCCGCGCCGCCGAGCGACTCGTCGTCGCTCTCCTCGCCGGTGGCCATCTTCACCAGCGGCGGGCCACCGAGGAACACCTTCGACCGCTTGTCGATCATCACGATGTAGTCGCTCATCCCCGGCACGTACGCGCCACCCGCGGTGGAGTTGCCGAACACGACCGCAACGGTGGGGATGCCCTCCGCCGACAGCTGGGTGATGTCGTGGAACGCCTGGCCGCCGGGGATGAAGATCTCGCTCTGGGTCGGCAGATCGGCACCTCCGGACTCGACGAGGTTGACCACCGGCAGCCGGTTCTGGCGGGCGATCTCGTAGGCGCGCAACGACTTGCGCATCGTCATCGGATTGGTGGTGCCACCGCGCACGGTCGGATCGTTGGCCATGATGAGACACTCGGTTCCCTCGACGAGACCGATGCCGGTGACCAACCCTGCGCCGACGGGAAACTCGGTGCCCCACGCGGCGAGCGGGGACAGTTCGAGGAACGGTGACTCGAGGTCGAGGAGCGCCTCGACACGTTCGCGGGCCAGCAACTTGTCGCGTTGGCGGTGCCGCTCGACGTACTTCGGTCCGCCACCGCCGTTGACCACGGCGAGTTGCTCGTCGTGGCGACGCAACTGGTCTTCCATGAAGGCACGGTTGGCCCGATACGCATCGGAGGTCGGCACGACTTGATCGGACAGGATCGTCATTCGACCCACCTCGGCGGGCGCTTCTCGGCGAAGGCCGCCATGCCCTCGACGCCTTCTTCACCTGTGAACAGCGATTCGGACAACGCTTGTAGCTCGGCCATGTTGTGCGGACGACGCAGCAACTGCTTCGTCGCCGCGAGCGCCTTCGGTCCGCCCAGCGACAGATCGCGGCACAGGTTCGCGACCGTCCCCGGCACGTAGTCGGACACGTGCGTCACCAGTCCCATGTCCAGCGCGGTCGCGGTGTCGAAGGGCTCACCGGTGAGGTAGGCGGCGGCCAGCTTGGACCACCCGCAGCGCGCCAGGATCGGAGCGGTGATGATCGCCGGAGCCACGCCGATGCGCACTTCGGTGAACGCGAACGTGATCGCCCTGGCGACGACCACGAGATCGCACGCGGCCATCAGCCCGATGCCGCCGGCGCGGACGGGCCCGTCGACGGCGGCGATCACGGGCGCGGCGGTCGTCCCGAGACGTTCGATTGCACGCACGAACGATGTCGAATCGACGACGCCGGTCGACCGTTCTTTGAGATCGGCACCGGCGCAGAAGACCGGCGGGGTGTGCGTCAGCACGATCACCCGGGCATTGGCGGCTTCGGCACCGTCCAGCGCGTCGTGCAGGTCGGCCAACAGCTGCTGCGAGAGGGCGTTGCGATTGGCAGGAGAATCGAGGGTGATGGTGGCGATCCCTTCGGTCACGGCGACGCTGACAAGGTGCCCCACAACGGGCGACTGTAACGCCCTAGGCCGTGATCTCTCGAAGAAACGCCTCGACGTCGGCGCGCACCCGAGTGCGTCGCATCGGCGGGAGGGCGTTGACGATCTGCCACCTGTAGTTGGCCTTGCCGAGGCGAGGATCGAACACGGCGACGACTCCTCGATCGGCAGTGTTGCGGATCAGCCGACCGGTCGCCTGGGCGAGCAGCATCGCGGCTCGCGGCAGGTCGATCTCGGAGAACGCCGCGGCGCCGAGCAGCTCGCGACGAGCCGACAGCAGCGGATCGTCGGGTCGGGGAAACGGAATTCGGTCGATCGTTACAAGTGAAAGTGTGCGGCCAGGTATGTCGACGCCCTGGAAGAACCCGGCGGTGGCGAACAGGCACGACGATTCGTCCGCTGTGAACTTCTGGATGAGTGCGGTCTTGGGGAGGTCGCGTTGTGTCAGGACGGGCACGTCGACTCGTTCCTTCACCGCCGCGGCCGCCGCGTCCATCGCTTTCCAACTGGTGAACAGGGCCAGCGTGCGCCCGCCGGCAGCGGTGATCAGCGCGGCCAGCTCCTCGTGTACGGCGGGTCCGTACGCGGGTGACCGCGGGTCGGGCAGATGCATCGCGCAGTACAGCAAGGCGTTGGTGCCGTAGTCGAACGGGCTGCCGACGTCCATCTGGGTGAACGTGTCGTCGGCCAGGCCCACTCGGTGGGCGAGCGAGGCTGGAAGTGTGGCGCTGGTGAGGATCGCGGTTCGCTGCCCCCAGATGCCGCGGTTGAGCACAGGACCGACGTCGAGCGGGGCGATCTCCAAGCGGGCATTGTCGGGACCACCGGACACGAAGGCGACGTAGCCCTCGCGCGCCCCGAGCGCGAGGTCGATCTGTTCTTGTACTCGCGTCGAGATCTGTTGGGCCCGGAGCTTGCGTTGCTGTGCCTCGGGCACGTCGGTGCTGATCGCGCGGAGGGCGGTTTGAACCTTGTCGATACGGCCGCGGGCTTCGACCAATGCGTCTTGTATGTCGGTCGGGAACGGCGTGCTCAGTCGCTCGCCAACGAACGGTCGGAGCACCTCACGAATCAATGGCGCTGCCTCGGCGAGCCCGCCGACGATCGCCGGATCCTCGATCACTCGCCGCACCACTGCTGCGAGGTTGGTGAATCGGCCCGGTCCGATCTGCACGCCGACCGTGTCGCTCATGATGTCTTCGAGTTGGTGGGCCTCGTCGATCACCACCACGTCGTGCTCGGGCAGCATCACGTTGCCGCTGGCGACGTTCAGTCCGTACAGGTGCAGGTTGACGACGACGACATCGGCGACCGTGGCGCGAGCGCGGGCCAGTTCGGCGAAGCACACGTCTCCCATCGGGCACTTGGTTCCGCCCGGACACTCGTCGCTGCCGACACTGACTGCTTGCCAGGAGCGCTCGGCCGGCGCGAACGGAAGGTCTGCCTGGTCGCCGGTTTTCGTCGTGCCGGACCACTCGCTCAACCGCTTGATCTCGGCTTTGGTCGTCTCGGCGAACTCCTCGATCTCCAGCTGGCCTTGGGCGGCGGAACCCTGCAGCTCGCGGACGCGCTGCATGCAGATGTAGTTGCTGCGACCCTTCAAGATCGCCCAGTCGAATGGCCTGCCGAGATGTGCTTGCAGGAACGGAAGGTCCTTCGCCGCGAGCTGATCCTGCAACGCCTTGGTGGCCGTGGCGACCACGACTCGCTTGCCGGTGAGCACGGCAGGCACGAGGTAGGCCATCGTCTTTCCGGTGCCCGTGCCGGCCTGCACGATGAGGTGACGACCGTGGTCGATCGCACTGGCCACCGCGTCGGACATCTCTCGTTGGCCCGGCCGATCCTCCGCGGCGGGCAGCGCCGCCGTCACCTTGGTCAACGCCTCGACGGGAGTCATCATCGGCGGGCGACTGCGATTGCTGCGTCGAGCTCGGCCTCACCGAAGTCGGGCCACGTCTGCTCGGTGAAGTACACCGGTGCGCCCGCCGACTGCCACAGCATGAAGTTGGAGATGCGTCGTTCGCCCGAGGTTCGCACGACGACGTCGACGGCCGGCAGCTCGGGCAGGTACATGTGGGCGTCGAGGTCGGCTTCGGCGACGCGCCCGTCGCGTTCTGCGGTCGCCAACTCCGCGGCGCGGACGATCTCGGCACGGCTCCCGTAGTCGAATGCGACGGTCAGCACCATGCCGGTGTTGGCGGCCGTGTCGGCGATGGCCTTACGGATCGCCTTCTGCACGTACTTCGGTGTGCGCGCCTCAGGGCTGTCGAACGGACGGCCCATCCACTGGATGCGCACGTTGAGCTCGTTCAGCTCGGCCACCCGGCCGAACAGCTTCTTGTGCAGGCCGAGGATGTGGCGGACCTCGCCCCGAGGCCGCACCCAGTTCTCCGTCGAGAAGCCGAACACCGTCAACCAGCCGATGTCGCGCTTCACGGCTACCCGAACCACGGCGGCCAGGTTCTCCTCGCCCTCCGTGTGGCCAGCGGTGCGTGGCAGGTTGCGGCGCCGTGCCCAGCGACCGTTTCCGTCCATGATGCACGCCACGTGAAGCGGTCGTCGATCACTCTGGTGCACAGGAGTTCAACCATAGTCAGCACCCCCGAGATGTGGCCCTCACATCGCGGTGGGGCGTGGGATGATGGCCGCATGAGTCCCGTCGCCGCCGAGCCCTCCGTCGAGCTGCGACACATCGTCATCGTGGGCGGCGTGCTCAGCGAGTGGAACTCGCTCGGCGACGCCGGCTGGCGAGAACGGATCATCGAGTTCGGCAAGGTCGCCGACCACACGGGCGCGAAGTGGTTGACCATCCGTCCGCTCGACCGGATCGCGCCGCCGAACGGTGGTGTTCCGGCCTCGATCACGCGAGTCGGCCGCTGCACGACGGTCGTCGACCCGCATACGAACGGTCGGCGCCGGCTCGTCGAGGCGGTCAACGTGCTGCATAGGGACGGGCGCCCGATCACCGATGCCAATCTTGCGGAGGTCGTCAACGCGCCCGCGTCGTGCGACCCGGATCTGGCCATCATCGTCGGCCCCGACACGGACTTGCCGCTGACGTTGGTGTGGGAGCTGGCGTACTGCGAGCTGGTCTTCGTCGACGTGCCGTGGATGAGTCTGCGTGGCGCCGATCTCGAACATGCCGTCGCCGACTTCGCCGGACGTCACCGACGGTTCGGGGGACTCGACTGATGGGCTCGCCCGTCTATCGCGACTCGGCGGTCGTCTTGCGCACGTACCGGCTCGCCGAAGCCGACCGGATCGTCGTGTTGATGACCGAGCATCACGGCAAGGTTCGCGCTGTGGCCAAGGGTGTGCGCAAGACGATGTCGAAGTTCGGTGCCCGGCTGGAACCGATGAGCCACGTGCAGCTGCTGCTCGCCCACGGCCGCAGCGATCTCGACATCGTCAGCCAGGCGGAGACCATCGAATCGCTCGCGCCGCTCGTGGCCGACCTCGACCACATGACGAACGGGATCGCGATGCTCGAGGCGGTCGATCAACTGGCCCTCGAACGCGAGCCGGCGCCACACCTCTACCGCATGCTCGTCGGTGCGCTGCGTACCGTTGCCCGTCGATCGGGCCCGTTGGTGCTACCCGCGTTCTATTGGAGGCTGCTGGCCGCGGAGGGCATCACGCCGTTGCTGGACGAGTGCGCGCGCTGCGGTGAGCCCGGTCCACTGGTCGCCTTCGACATGGATCACGGCGGGGCCCTGTGCCGGAACTGCCGCAGCGGCGTGCCGATCAGCGCCGAGGCGTTGGAGCTGATGAGGATGGTGCTCGGCGGCCGCCTCAACGAGGCACTCGACGCGCCCCCATCGGCAGCTACTCACGAAGTCGCAGTCCACGCGACCCGGGCGATGGAGCACCACATCGAGCGACGCCTGCGAACCGTGGCGATGTTCGAGCACGGCTAGGCACGCGCTTGCCGATTACGGGAAGAGGGTCAGGCCGCAGCTGGTCAGGTCGCCGTACTCGTGTTGGATGTTGCCATCGTCGGGAACGGTGAGGTTCTCCACGGGGTGCAGATCGACGGTCGTGAAGTCGTGGCCGAACGGCTGCAGCGTCACGTCGTATCCGCCCGCAGAGTTCGGCTCCGCAGACGTGAGGCTGTGGTTGATCGACCCGGCCGCACCATCGCACTGCAGGCCTTCGTAGATCGGCTCCGCCGAAATCCTGAACGTGAACAGTGTGTCGTCGGTCGTGTTGTTGTGCCACACGCGGATGCAGTACTGCGGGTTGAGTGTCAGGAACGTGCCCACGGCCGTGCCTGCCTTGCTCGCGCCGATCGCCAACACCGCCAGCGGCGGCGGCACCTGTGCGCCGAGTGAGTGATCGAAGTCCATGAACGAGATCGCGACGGTGTCGGCGTTGCCGACCGGGACCTCGACGTCGCTGTCGCCACCCGCCGCCGTTGTCGCGTGGACGTGCGGCACGCCACCCAACGAGTAGGAGGTGACGGTGTCGGCGAGCGTGTCGCCGTCGATGTCGCCGCTGATCGTCGCGACGTCGGTCGCTCCGGCGGCGATCGGGGCACCGGTGGCGCATGTCGGAGTGGGTGCGGTCGTGGTCGCCGGTGCGGCGGTGCTTGCCGGTGCGGCTGTGGTCGGGGCCGCGGTCGACGGCGTGGTCGTCGCGGCCTCGGTCGTTGTCGGCGCGTTCGTCGTGGTCGACGTGGCGACGGTTGTCGACGTCGACGCCGCGACGGTCGTGCCTGTCGAAGAACCGTCGTCGCTGCAACTCGCAGCAGCCACCGCCACCACCAGCATCGCGGCCAGCGCGACCCACCGTCTCTCGCTCATTGCTCCCCCTCGTTCGCAAAGAATCCTTGCATGTCGGTCAAGTCGTTCGCGGGAGCATCGCCGCCGCTCGTAGCCTTGCGGGAGTATGCCTGCGACCGACATCGACCAAGTTGTCAATCTGTGCAAGCGACGGGGTTTCGTCTACCCCTCGGCGGAGATCTACGGCGGCTTCCGCAGCACCTACGACTACGGCCCGCTCGGTGCCTTGTTGCTGCGCAACATTCGCGAGGCGTGGATCCGGGCGATGGTGCAGATGCGCGACGACGTGGTACTGATCGACGCCGCCGTCCTCGGCCCACCACAGATCTGGGAGGCCAGCGGTCACCTCGCCAACTTCACCGATCCACTGGTCGATTGCACCAACTGCAAGAACCGGTTCCGCCTCGACAAGCTCGACGATCCGAACACCTGCCCGAGTTGCGGCAAGACCGGCACCTTCACCGAACCGCGCCAGTTCAACCTGATGTTCAAGACGCACGCGGGCCCGGTCGAGGATTCGGGTGCGGTCGCCTATCTGCGACCCGAGACCGCACAGGGGATGTTCGTCAACTTCAGCAACGTGCTCAACTCGACGCGTCGCAAGCCGCCGTTCGGCATCGCTCAAGTCGGTAAGAGCTTCCGCAACGAGATCACCCCGCAGAACTGGATCTTCCGGACGCGCGAGTTCGAGCAGATGGAGATGGAGTTCTTCGTGCCTCCGGCCGACAGTGCCACGTGGTACGACTACTGGTGCAACGAGCGGATGAACTGGTACTTCGAGCTCGGCATCCCGAAGGACATGTTGCGTCTGCGGGCCCACGATGCCGACGAGCTGTCGCACTATTCGACGGGCACCTCCGATGTCGAGTTCATGTTCCCGTGGGGTTGGGACGAGCTCGAGGGCATCGCCCAGCGAACCGACTACGACCTCACCCAGCATTCGATCCACTCCGGTGAGAAGCTCGACTACTTCGACCAGGCCACCAACGAGCGCTACAAGCCCTTCGTCATCGAGCCGGCCGTCGGCGTCACGCGTCTGTTCGCCATCTTCCTGCTCGCCGCGTACGACGAGGATGTGGTCAACGACGAGACGCGCACGGTGCTTCGCCTGCACCCGCGCCTCGCCCCCTACAAGATCGCCGTGCTGCCGCTGTCGAAGAAGGACACGCTGACGCCGCTCGCCCACAAGGTGCGCAAGTCGCTGAGTGAGCACTACATGGTCGACTACGACGAGACACAGGCCATCGGTCGGCGGTATCGGCGCCAGGACGAGGTGGGCACGCCGTTGTGCGTGACGATCGACTTCGACTCGCTCGACGACGATGCGGTGACGATCCGCGACCGCGACACGACGGAACAGGTTCGGGTGCCGATCGACTCGCTGCTCGGCGAGGTCCGTTCGAGGCTCGGTTTCTGACCGGAGCGACTGTGGCCACCTATCTCGACGCGATCCTCGAACACCATCGTGCGCTCGCCGCGTCCGACCGGCGTTCGATCGAGTCGTTGACGTCGGACGCATCGGCCGCGCCGCCGACGCGTGGGTTCGGAGCCTCGCTTCGTGCCGAGCCCGACCTCGCGGTGATCGCCGAGATCAAGCGTCGTTCACCGTCGAAAGGCGACCTGTTCGCAAGGCTCGATCCGGGAGTCGTCGCCGCGGCGTACGAGCGCGGCGGGGCCAGCTGCCTGTCGGTGCTCACCGACGTTGATCACTTCGGTGGCAGCGTCGCCGATCTGCAGGCCGCGCGATCGGCGTGTTCCTTGCCGGTGCTGCGCAAGGACTTCACGGTCAGCGAACGTGATGTGCTCGACGCCAGGATCATGGGCGCCGACTGCGTGCTGTTGATCGCAGCGGCACTCGACAAGCACGAGTTGGCGGAGTTCAACGAACTGGCGAACACCGTCGGCCTCGATGTGCTGGTCGAGATCCACGACGAGGCCGAGCTCGAGGTTGCCCTTGGTGTCGAGGCGTCGATCATCGGCGTCAACCAACGCGATCTGGTGACGTTCGAGGTCGACCACGATCGAGCGGTACGGATGGCCGCGGCCATTCCCGCACACGTCGTCCGTGTGGCCGAGAGCGGCGTGCGCGACGCAGCCGACGCGCAGAGCCTTCGGAACGCGGGCTACGACGCGATCCTCGTCGGCGAATCGTTGGTCACCTCGGCCGATCCGGCGGCCGCGATCGGCCGTCTCCGCGGTCGCTGACGGCGAAATCGATCACGCTCGACCACGGCCCGGCCCGGTACGTTTGTCACCACATGTTCGTCAAGATCTGTGGCATCACCAATGAGGACGATGCGCTGTTCGCGGTTGCCATGGGTGCCGACGCCGTCGGATTCATCTTTGCACCGTCGCCTCGCCAGATCGCCGCGCAGCAGGTGTTCAACATCACCCGGCGGCTTCCTCCGGAGATCCTCACGGTCGGTGTCTTTCGCGACGAGTTGCCGAGTCGGGTCATCGAGACCGTCAACCGTGCCGGTGTGAAGGCCGCGCAACTGCACGGTCACGAGTCGCCGGCGATGGTCGCCGAGGTGTCGGAGCAGATTCGGTGGGTGATCAAGGCGGTGGCGGCTGGTTCGCCGGACGCTCGCCGGGTCAAGGACTTCGGCACCGATCTCATCATGGTCGACGCTCCGTCGCCCGGCTCCGGCGAGCTGTTCGACTGGTCGCTGCTCGGCGAGGTGCCCGAAGGCCCGCGGCTGATCCTCGCCGGTGGCCTCAATCCGGACAACGTGGCGATGGCGGTCCGCAAGGTGCAGCCTTGGGGTGTCGACGCGGCAACGGGTGTCGAGAAGTCTCCGGGTGTCAAGGACCCGATGAAGGTCAAGGCGTTCATCGAACGCGCCCGCGCGGCAGCGCCGCAGCAGCATCTCGGGCCGGACTCGATGCCGTACGACTGGGCCGACGACGAGGAGTAGATCATGTCGCTGATGGAGGAGCCATCGGCCACCGGACGTTTCGGCGAATTCGGTGGTCGCTTCGTACCCGAGACGTTGGTACCGGCGTGCCAGGAGTTGGAGGACGCCTTTCGCCAGGCGTGGGCCGACTCGACGTTCCGCGAGGAGCTCGCCTATCAGCTGCGTCAGTACGCCGGACGACCGTCGATCCTCACCGAATGCGTGAACCTCGGCACGCAACTCGGCATCCGCCTGCTCTTGAAACGCGAGGACCTCAACCACACCGGCTCGCACAAGATCAACAACGTGCTCGGCCAGGCGTTGCTCGCCAAGCGGATGGGCAAGACACGACTGGTCGCCGAGACTGGCGCCGGTCAACACGGTGTTGCCACCGCAACCGCGG
>Ga0207648_10003464_pt1 | contig 16547 bp, 9 predicted proteins | sample KBSMisM32_FD_184310 | JGI IMG/M metagenome (GOLD analysis project Ga0207648, IMG submission 184310) | Miscanthus rhizosphere microbial communities from Kellogg Biological Station, Michigan, USA - KBS Miscanthus M3-2 (SPAdes) (version 2) | ecosystem: Host-associated > Plants > Roots > Rhizosphere...
TCGAGTCGGACCCCTCCCATCACGGTGCCCTCCTCCTGCGCGCGGCCCTGCACGGCGAAGACCGCGAGTGGGAGGCCGCCCTCGTCCTCAACGAGCGCGCGGCGAAGCTCTGGCCGCGCTCGGCCGAAGCCTTGAATGCCCTCGCCCGCCGCCTGCACGCGCTGGGGCGCGATCCGGAGGCCCTCAAGATCGCGCACGAGGCGCGCGCGCTTCTCGGGGAAGGGGACAACTTCACCCAGACCGCGGCCGTGTACCTCACGCTCGCCTGGTGCCTGCGCGAGATGCGCCGGTACAAGGAGGCCATCGCGGTGGCGGAAGAAGGCCTCACGCGCATGCCGGACGCGGTGCTCGCCCAGTGGGCCACCCAGATCGAGGAGGAGCTGATCGCGGCGGAAAAGGAGGAGTGCTGACCGCTCGCTTCCGCTTTCGTCACGTGGAGGTCGTGCGCTTCCGCGACCTGGACACCCTGGGTCACGTGAACAACGCCGTCTACCTCACGTATTTCGAGTCGGCGCGCATCGCGTATTGGCTGCACACGACGAAGCGCACGGGACTGGGCGCGCTGGACATGATCCTCGCCCGCGCCGAGATCGACTTCCGCGCGCCCCTGGCCTACGGCGAATCGGTCGAGATCTCCGTCGGGGCCACCTCGCTCGGGCGGTCGTCGTTCGTGCTGGAGTCCGACATGCACGAGCGGGGGAGCGGCCGCCTGGTGGCGCAGTCGCGAAAGGTCCTCGTGTATTACGACTACACGGCGGGCCGCTCGGCGCCACTCCCAGACGGCCTGCGCGCGCTCATCCTGGCCCAGGACCCGGAGGCGCAGCCGGCCGTCTAGGGGCGGATTACTGCCTCTTCTGGAACGTGAAGGCCACGCGCTCGCCCGGCGTGCCCTGAAGCCGGAACGTCACGCCGCTGACGGTGACGCTCGCAACGTCGCCGGCGAGAATGTGGATCGTTCCCACCGCTTCGGCATCGAGGTCGAATCGCCACAGTCCGGGCTTGCCCGGGCCGGCCACGAGAATCGCCTCGATACGGTTCTCGCCGTCATTGAGGGCGCTCGTCCCGACGGAGCGACCCGATTCCGCATAGATCAGATCCCCGCCGTTGACCGTCAGCTGCAGCCGGCCCTTCTCGAGGGCCAGGTCGCTCGACCAGGTCGTGGAGTGTCCTGACCCGATCACGGGGGCGAAGCAGAACGGCGTCTGGACGGTGACGGGCTGGACCGAAGCGGCATCCGTGAACGCTCCGCACGAAGAGACGGCCCTGGCCTTGATCCGATAACAGACCGTGGTGGTGACGGTGCCGACCGTGAAGACCGTCGAATATGTCGGCCCCGGTCCGGTGACCGTGGTGCTGGCTTCGTCGGGATCCGTCGTCGCCAGCGTCATGCAGTTGATCTCGTCCGACCGGAAGAGGACGCTGTTCGCACCGGTGGCGGTCGCGGATACGGGAATGGAAGTCGTGCTGAAGCATTGGCCGGCCGTCGGAGTCGTGATGGATACGCCGGTGGGCGCGGCGCAGGCCGGCGCGGGTACGGTGGCGTTGACCGTGCGTGACCGGCAGGCGCTGGCCTGGCCGGTGTCCACGACACAGCCTTGCGCTTCGTACGAACGGTCCTGACGCCTCACGTCGCCCGCAGCACGAAAGGTCGACGAGTAGGTATGCGACTCGATGCAGGAGCCGGAGGTGTGGGCCCCATCGCCGAAGTCGAAGAAGAAGCTGAGCGGGTCCCCGTCGGGGTCGGTGCTCTTGCACAGGTCGAAGGTCACGGTGAGCGGTCCCGGTCCCGACGGCGGATCGGGATTGGTCGTGAGGACGGCGAACGGCGCCTTGTTGGTCTTGGGCAACGTCGTGGTCGTGGTGGTCGTCGGCGCCACCGTCGTGGTCGTCGTGTTGACGACGACGGACAGGGTCGTGGTCGTCGTGTCGTTGTTGTTGCTGGATACGGCCACGGCCGTGCCGGCGGCGGCCGCGCCCGCAGCCGCGATGCCGACGACGGCGGCCGTGCCAATCCCGCCCCCTACGAAGCCGGCCGGCAGCGCCGGGAACACGGCGACGGTCGCGTTGTTCAAGAAAGGCGCGACCGGCACCTCTTTCTTGCACTCCTGGGCCGACTTCACCACGATGGGCGCGAACTCCGCCGTGCGCGCGGGCTCGAACGTCTTGTTCTGGGCCTCGACGTAGTACTCGATCTTCTTACCGACGAGCTTCTTGCCCGGCCTGGGCAGCGTTCCCGCGAAGCACGGCTCGTCCGTCTTCATGTCGACGTAATACCAGCTCGCCACACCCTCTGGCCGGAAGTAGACGCGGGAGCGCGCCAGGTCCGCAGCGGGGCTGAAGCAAGCATTCATCTTTGGATACTTGCCCACGACGATGCAGCCGACCGCCTTGTGGTCGATGGCCACCGCTTCTGGTCGAGCGCTGGCCGCCGTACACACCACGACCACGAGACTCAGGGAGATGCCGCGAGGGCTCATGGGGAACTCCGATCAGAGGTGTGTCCGTACGCGAAGCCGCTCCGCCGTCTCTCGACGGCGGGCTCTTCAAATTCCCTGGGGGTGGATTCCGAGCGCTAACCGGAGGAGGGCGAGGGCAGACGGTACCACGACGCCGGACGCTGTCAACACGTTGGCGAGGGGTAGACTCCCGAAAGACAAACCCCATGCGCCGCGTCGAAGCAGCGCATGGGGTCGGGTCAGTCCGCCGGCCGACGGGTCTACTTCTTCAAGAACGTGACACGATCCGTTCGCCTTCGCGCCTCATTTACTCGCGAAGGAGAACACGATCTGCTCGCCGGCCTTGCCCGAGAGTTGGAACAACACCTCGGAGTCGGTCACGAGAGCGACGTCCCCCGCCAATACGCGGAGGCTGCCCGCCTTGACGCCTCCCGGAGCGAGGTGGAACCGCCACGTGCCCGCCTTGCCGTCGGCGCTCACGACCCTGGCCTCGATCCGGTTCTCGCCCGCGGCGAGGGAGAGCACTCCGGACGTGTCTCCTTCACGAAGGACAAGTGAGGACGTTCCGTTGGCGGTGACCTGGAGCTCGGCCTTCTGCATCCGGACTTCGCTGCGCCAGGGCACGTTTTCGGCGGTTGGCCCCTCTTTGAAGCCGGTGTTGTTGAAGTCCACCGTCACGGCCTGGTCCCCAGTCAGCGTGATCGTGCACGTGGGCGCCGACGGACTGCAGCCGCCGACCGCGCTCCCGTTCCATGTCCAGATCACGTAGAAGAACGCCGACGACGCGGTCAGGGTAACCGTCGTTCCCTGCGCATAGGTGGCCGATGCGGACACGCAGCCGAACGGACAGTTGATCTGGCCCTTGTCATCGCTCACCGCCCCGTTCCCCGTGTCCCCGGTCTTCGTGAGCTGAAGCGTGACCGTCTTCGGCGGCGGCGCCACCGGGTTCGTGGCGTTCACCGTGCGCGACCGGCAGGCGCCGTTCTCGCTGGTGTCCACGACACAGGCTTCCGCGTTGTACGAGCGGTCCTGACGGCTCACGTCGGCCGCGGCGCGGAAGTTGGACGAGTAGGTATGCGACTCGATGCAGGAGCCGGACGTCTTGGACCCATCTCCGAAGTTGAAGAAGTAGCTCAGGGGATCGCCGTCGGGATCGGTGCTCTTGCACAGGTCGAAGGTCACGGTAAGCGGTCCGGTGCCCGAGGGCGGGTCGGGGTTGGTCGTGAGGACCGCGAACGGCGGCTTGTTCGTCTTGGCGGGCAGCGTCGTGGTCGTGGTGGTGACGTTCGCCAACCTCGTGGTCGTGGTCGGGACGACGACGACGGGTGGCGCGGTGGTCGTCATGGTGTCGTTGTTGTTGGTGGCGACCACCGCGGCCGTCGTGGCGGCGGCGGCGCCTGCGCCCACGATGCCGACGACCGCAGCCGTCCCGATCCTGCCACCCACGAAGCCGGCAGGCACGCTCGGAAATACGGCCACCGTGGCGTTGTTGACGAACGGCGCGACGGGCACGTTCTTCTTGCACTCCTGCGCGGACTTCACGACGATCGGCGCGAACTCCGCCGTGCGCGCGGGCTCGAACGTCTTGTTCTGGGCCTCGACGTAGTACTCGATCTTCTTGCCCACCAGCTTCTTGCCCGGCTTGGGCAGCGTACCCGTGAAACAGGGCTGATCCGTCTTCATGTCGACGTAGTACCAGCTCGGCACGCCTTCCGGCCGGAAGTAGACGCGGCTGCGCGCCAGGTCCGCGGCGGGCGTGAAGCAGGCATTCATCTTCGGGTATTTGCCCACGACGATGCAGCCGACGGCCTTGTGGTCGATGGCCACGCCCTGGGACTGGGCCGCCGCCGCGCTGGAGGCGAGAAGCGCGAGACTGAACCCGATGCCGCGTCGAATCATTTGAAATGGCTCCTGGAAAGTGTGACTCAGCAAGGCGACTTCGCGCGCGCGCGACTCGCTAGCACTGCACGAAACGGCAACGGAACGGAAAGACGCCGGTCAAGCGACGGCCGCGATCCTACTTCTTGAGAAAGGTGAACGCGACGCGTTCCCCGGAAATTCCCTTCAGCCTGAAGGTCACTGACGCCGCGCCGATCGATTCGATCTCGCCGGCCATGACACGTATGCTGCCGGCCTGGACCGCGGCCGATGCGGAGAGGTCGATTGTCCAAAGACCCGCCTTGCCGGCGGCTTCGACGACCATGACCTCGACTCTGTTGTCACCGTCCTTGATCCGTGTCGTTCCGAAAGAGCGACCGCGCTCCGGATAGGAAGACGCACTTCCGTTCACGACGACCTGCAAGCGACCACCGTCCAGCTTGAGGTCGCTCGCCCAGACCATCAGCGTTCCCTCTGACTTGCGCAGGCCGCTGAATGCGCTACTGCACGAGGCGAAGGTTTCGCCGGTCGTGGACGTGGTGCTCGCGCCGCAACCGTTGGTGGCCTTCGCGGTGATCGTGTAACAGAACCCGCTCGCGACAGACAGGCCCGGCGAGTAGAAGGACCCCGAATCGTAATTGCTCCCGCCGCAGACCGTTGGCGGGGCCGCGGATGAGGCCCCATTGAAGGACGTGCACGACGGGGTCGGGTTCGCGCAGAACTCGACCGTATCGGTGGAGTTGGCGTCCATTGCGCTCGGGAAGAAGATCGTACATCCGGATTGGGGGATCGATTTGTTGACCGTCATGACCGGAGCGGGACACATCGTCGTCGGAGGCGTGGAGGGCGGCGTGGTCGTGACGTTCACTTCCCGCGTACGGCAGGCGCTCAGTCCCCCGGAGTCGACCACACACGCTTGCGCAGCATAGGACTTGTCGAAGGCTCGGACGTTGCTGACGCTGCGGAAAGAGGCGGAATAGGTGTGCGATGCGTTGCACGTGCCCGAGCTCTTCCCTCCGTCGCCGAAATCGAAGAAGAAGTCGAGCCCATCCTTGTCGGGATCGGTGCTCTTGCACAGGTCGAACGTCACCGTGAGCGGGCCATTCCCGGACGGTGGATCGGGACTCGTGGAGAGGACGGCAAAGGGGGCCTTGTTGGGGCTTGCCGGCACCGTCGTCGTCGTAGTGGTAGTCGTGGCCGCCGCGATCGTGGTCGTGGTAGTGGAGTTGATGGCTACAGGGATGGTCGTCGTGGTGTTGTCGTCATTGCTGTTGCTGGCGACAACCACGGCTGTAGTGGCCGCCGCCGCTCCTGCCCCGACGATGCCGACCACGGCCGCCGTCCCTATCGTGCTCGCGCCCACGAATCCCGCCGGCACCGATGGGAAGACGGCCACGGTTGCGTTGTTGAGGAAGGGAGCGACGGGGATGTTCTTCTTGCACTCCTGGGCCGACTTCACCACGACCGGGTCGAACTCCGCGGTCCGCGCGGGTTCGAAAGCCTTGTTCTGCGCCTCCACGTAGTACTCGATCTTCTTGCCGATGAGCTTCTTGCCGGGCTTCGGCAGCGTGCCCGTGAAACAAGGCTGATCGGTCTTCATGTCGACGTAATACCAGCTCGGCACTCCCTCCGGCCGGAAGTAGACGCGGCTACGCGCCAGGCTCGCGGCGGGGCTGAAGCATGCGTTCATCTTGGGGTATTTCCCCACGACGATGCAGCCGACCGCCTTGTGGTCGATGGCCACCGCTTCGGAGTGCGCCATTGCGGCACTGCACAGGAGAAGCGCGAGACCAACGGTGACGCCGCGTCGAATCATGCGAATGAGCTCCCATCACACGTGTGCCGTACGCGAAGCCGCTTCCGCGCGGGGGGAACCGCGGGGCTCTTCATTGAGAGGGGTCCGAGGGAAAGGGTAACGGGATTGGAAAGCGGCCCGGCAGCGGTGAGAAGGACTCGGCGTGTCATACGAGCGCTCCTGCCGAAGCAGGCCCTCAGGTGCGTTGCCGGTGGAGGGAAGGACGCGACGACGGTCGCACCGGAACGTGGAGCGCAGGTTACGCCGGAGGTCGTGAGCTGTCAAACGCGCCGCTCATCGCGACGGAGCTGTGGCTCTTCCGGACGGGGACGGCGGAGGCGGACCGACCTCTCCCCGCGTGCGGCGGGGAGAGGTGATCCCTGGCGTGACCGCTACTGCTTCTCGAACGTGAAGGCGATCCGTTCCCCGGGAGTGCCCTTGAGGCGGAAGGTGATGGACGTGGCGGCGACGCCCACCGCGTCCCCGGCGATGACGCGGATGCTGCCGCTGGCAACCTGCGAGCCCAGGAATTCGAACCGCCAGAGGCCCGCCTTGCCCTTGCCCTCGACGAGCGTGGCTTCGACGCGGTTCGCGCCCTCGGTGAACGCCGACATGCCATAGGCGCGGCCGGCATCCGGATAGAGCGCCGCCGACCCGTTCACGATGAGCTGCAACCGGCCGCCTTCGACATCCAGGTCGCTCGACCAGGCTAGAGACTCCTTCACGTCGCGGGCGTTGATGACCGGATAGCAGCTGCTGGCCAGGATGATCCGGACGGAAGCGGTCGCGGACGTACCGCAGGAGTTCGTGGCCGTGGCGCCGATGTCATAGCAATGCGGAGGTGTGCTCGTCGGGGGGTTGGTGAGGCTCAGCGTGGCCGAGAAGCTCGGGGCCGAACCGCTGGCGGTCTGCTGGTTCGAGGCCCCCGACCCGGCAAGGGAACAGGTCCCAGTCCCGGTGTTGTAGTCCTGGTTGTTCACGCCCTTCACGGTGACGTTGTTGATCCCTTTCGCGTCGTTGGCCGTGACGTTCACGGGCACGTTGGTGGTGCCGGCCGCGAAGCTCTTTTGAATGCACGCCCCATTGGACGGGGACGTGACGGAGACCGACGGCGTGCCGCACGCCGGCGGAGGACTGGTGACGACCACGGTCCTTTGGCGAGAGCCACTGGCGAGGCTCGGGTCCACGACGCTTCCCTCGAACAGGTAGCTGGCATCGAGGGCCTTGACCTTGCCCTCGGAGTTCTCCCGGAAGGCCGCGGCGTAGGTATGGCTCTCGACACAATTGGGTCCCGAGGTCTTGTTTCCGTCGCCGAAGTTGAAGAAGAAGGTCAGCGGATCGTTGTCGGCATCACTGCTGCCACACATGTCGAAGATGACGGTGAGCGGGCCCTGGCCCTGAGGCGGATCGGGCTTCACCCTCAGCACCGCGTTGGGCGCCTTGTTGGTCTTGGGCAGGGTGGTAGTGGTCACCAGCGTCGTCGTGACGGTGGGCGCGGTCGTCGTGGGGTTGACGCTCGACGCGATCGTGGTCGTCGTGTTGTCGTCGTTGTTGCTGGCGACGACGATGGCGGTGGTGGCCGCGGCCGCCCCCGCGCCGATGATCCCCACGGTAGCCGCGGCGCCGATCCCGCCCGCGCCCACGAAGCCCGCGGGCACGGACGGGAACACGGCGACGGTCGCGTTGTTGAGGAAGGGCGCGACCGGGATGTCCTTCTTACACTCCTGGGCGGACTTGACGACGATGGGTGCGTATTCCGCCGTGCGCGAGGGGTTGAAGGCCTTGTTCTGCGCTTCGAGGTAGTACTCGACGTGTTTGCCGACGAGCTTCTTGCCGGGCTTGGGCAGGATGCCCGTCAGGCAGGGCTGGTCGGACTTCATCTCGACGTAGTACCAGCTTGGAGTACCCTCTGGCCGGAAATACACGCGACTGCGCGCCAGGCTGGCCACAGGCGTGAAGCAAGCATTCATCTTGGGATACTTGCCGACCACGATGCAGCCGACGGCTTTGTGGTCGATTTCGAGCCCCTGGGAGAGAGCGATGGTCGGCGTCAGCGTAGTCAGGATCAGCCCAGCCCAGATCGAACGTCCGGTCATTCGTGTGCTCCTGCATCCAGCCCCACCCTACACTGAGCCGCCCGGGCGCTCGCGCGCCGCCAGGCTCCCCAAGAACGGACGCGCGCACCTTAGCGTCCCCTCGACAACCTGTCAATGAACGGAACGGGAATCGCGCCCGCCACGCGTCCGGGCGAGAGTCTCGACGCCCCCCCGACCGCTTGGACAGCCGTGATTTGCGGCCTCGTTGTGATCGGAATCGCTCTCCGTATCCCGACGATGCCTCTCACCGCCGACGGCGTGGACTCACTCCTCTTCATTCGTGCCGTGATTCGGCACTCCGTCGCCGAAGGCCGCCCGCATTGGCCCGGATATCCCGTCTACATCTGGATGGGTAAGGTCTTCGCGTACGCCGCCGGGGATCCCACCCTGGGCCTGCATCTGCTCTCGGCCTTCGCCTCTGCGCTCACGGCGTGGCCGCTGGCGTACGTGACACGCGCCTGGGCGCTGTCGCTCGGCGCCACGGCGTCGAGGGCCGGATGGTGCGGATGGGCCACGGCGGCGCTGTGGTTGGTGACGCCGATCGGCTGGGTCATCGGCGGCCAGATCCTGAGCGACCCGGTGGGCCTGTTCTTCGGGGCATTGCTCCTGGCCGTGTGTGTCGCGGCCGTGCACCGCGGCCCGGGGGCCTGGATCGCGGCGGCGGTGCTCGGCGGTCTCGCGGCCGGGATTCGCCTCGTCGATGTGACGATGCTCGGCCCCGTGGTCGCGGAGGCGTGGCGGCGCCGCCGTGAGAGGTGGCGGGGTGTTCCGGCCCCCCTCGCCCTGGTGATGGCGGGTGCGGCCGGCGTCCTTCCCTGGCTGCTGTGGCTCGCCGTCCGCGATCCATCGATCCTGGTATTGGGGGCGAGCTCACACGTTGGAGGTCACTTCCTGCGGTGGGGCGAGACCCTCTGGACCGATCACCATCCGCTCACTCGGCCGCTGCGGGCCCTTCACACCGTGGCCGTCTCCGGGCTGGGTGCGTCGGCTTCGCCCGGGCGCGGTGTCGTCGTCTCGGCGGCCTGGATTGCCATCCTGGTCCTCGCCAGCGCCCGCGGGCGATGGCGAGGCGCGGTGTCGCGCGTCATCGGCTTCTGGGCCGTGCCCCATCTTCTCTACATCCTGGTCGGGCACGACATCGACTATCCGCGATACCTGCTCTCGGCGGTCGCGTTCCTCACCGTGGTCGGAGGCCTGGCTCTTCTCCGGTTTCCCCGCGCCGGCACCGCCGCGATCATCGTTGCGGTCGGAGCGATGGCAACGGTGAGCGGTCCGCTGGCGCTCAAGCAGCGGCGGATGCCACCGATCGAGATCCGCGTCGAGCGTTTCCTGGCCCGCCGTGCCCCGGCGGCACTGGCGGCCGTGGACCACTCTGGCCTGCAGTTCTTCCTGGAGGACACCGCCGCCGACGTCGTCTCGATGGGGGTGACGACGGAAGGCGTCGCGTCCATGCGGCAGATGTGGGAATCCGCGGGGCGTGAGGTCTTCACCACCGACCCTCCGCCCCAGGACCCCGCGGGCTGGGTGCCCGTGGCGCACTTCTGCACGGATCGCCTGTTCAATCCGTACCTGATCCAGGACCTCTGGCTGTTCGCGCCCGTCTCCAGCGCGGCGGCGCGCGCGGGGCCCGTCACCGCCTGCGACGAACGCTGAGGTCTAGGTGTTGACGGTGAGGTACGTGTAGCCCTCGAGCGCTTCCTCGTACCGTCGCATGAGCCGGCCCGACTCCGCCGGGGTCAGGCGCCGGTCGCGCAGGGCCGCTTCCGCCGCCCGCCGCACGCGCGACATGAGGTCGTCCTTCGAGTACTGCACGTAGGACAGGACCTCCGCCACCGAGTCGCCTTCCACGACGTGCTCGACGCCGTAGTCGTCGCCCTGGACGCGGACGTGCACGGCGTCCGTGTCGCCGAAGAGGTTGTGCAGGTCGCCCAGGATCTCCTGGTAGGCGCCGGTGAGGAAGCTGGCCACGTAGTAGGGCTCGCCGTTGAGGGGATGCAGGTCGAGGTAGTGCTTGACGTCGCGGAGGTCGATGAACTGGTCCATCTTGCCGTCGGAGTCGCAGGTGAGGTCGGCCAGGATCGCCCGTCGCGACGGGGCCTTGTTCAGGCGGTCGATCGGCATGGTGGGGAAGAGCTGCCGCACCGCCCAGTGGTCCGGGAGCGACTGGAAGAGCGAGAAGTTGCAGTAGTAGGTGTCGGCCAGGTGCTTCTCGAGCCCTTCGAGCTCGTCCGGCACGTAGGGCAGGTCGCGCACGATCTTCAGGATCTTCTCGATGGTGGCGTAGAAGAGCTGCTCGACGCGCGCCCGCGCCTTGAGGTCGAGGATGCCCAGGTTGAAGGCCGTGATCCCCTCTTCCTTGAGGGTGAGCACGTCGTGGTACGCCTCCTGGAAGTTCTTGCGCGAGATGCCCTGGTACGTCTCGTAGAGCTGCTGGATGACGCGGTGCTCGTCCTTGGCCAGCGATTCCGGGATCTGGCCGAGCAGCATCTGGGTGGTGTCCAGGACGTTGAACACGAGCACGGAGTGATGCGCGGTGAGGGCGCGGCCCGATTCCGTGACGATGTCCGGATGGGGCACGCCCTTGGCGTTGCAGGACTCGGCGACCTGGCTGACGATGTCGGCCGCGTACTCCTGCAGCGTGTAGTTCACCGAGGAGTGGAAGTTGGTCTGGCTGCCGTCGTAGTCCACGCCCAGGCCGCCGCCGCAGTCGAGGTAGCGCATGTTGGCGCCGAGGCCGTGCAGCTCCACGAAGATCCGGCTGGCCTCGCGCAGGGCGTCCTTGACGGCGCGGATGGCCGTGATCTGCGAGCCGATGTGGAAGTGCAGGAGCTGCAGCGAGTCCAGCATGCCCACGCCGCGCAGCTTCTCGACCGTGTCCACGAGCTCGCTGGTGGTGAGGCCGAACTTCGAGCGGTCGCCCGTGGACTCCACCCACTTGCCCGCGCCCTTGGTGGCCAGGCGCGCACGCACGCCGATGATGGGGGTGATGTCGAGGTCGCGGCTGGCCGCGATGATGGTGTCCACCTCGGCCACGCGGTCCACCACGATGATGACCTTGCGCCCGAGCTTCTGGGCCAGCATGGCCGTCTCGATGTAGGCGCGGTCCTTGTACCCGTTGCAGATGATCAGCGCTTCCGGGTTCTCCTGCAGGGCGAGCGCGACCAGGAGCTCCGGCTTGCTGCCCGCCTCCAGGCCGAGGTTGAAGGGCCGGCCGTATTCGATCAGCTCCTCGACGACGTGGCGCTGCTGGTTGACCTTGATCGGGTAGACGCCGCGGTAGCTGCCCTTGTAGTCGTTCTCGGCGATGGCCTGCTGGAAGGAGCCGCAGAGCTGCTCGACGCGCGTGCGGAGGATGTCGGAGAAGCGGATGAGGATCGGGAGGTTCAGGCCGCGTTCACGAAGGTCCTCGACGAGCTCCTTGAGGTCGATCGCGTGTGAGCCCGGTCCGGCGGGGGTGACCTGAACGTGGCCGGCTTCGTTGATGGAGAAGAAGTCCCGGCCCCATCCGCTGACGTTGTATAGCTCGAGTGAGTCCTTGATCGTCCAGGCCCGGAGCTCCGTTTGCAACTGTGCCTGCCACCTCCTTCGCGCGATGGCGCGAGAAGGTCATTGTGGGTCCAGGGGTTGCAGGGGTCAAGCGGAAAAAGGGCGGCCGGACCCCGGCGCCCGTGCGCGCGAGAGCTAGCCGCCGGCCTTGAGCTCGGAGTCGATGATCTCCTGGAACTGCGCGGCGTCCCGGGCGCCGCGCATCCGCCGCCCATTGATGAAGAAGGTGGGCGTGGACTGGACGCCGAGCTTGTTGCCGTCCTGCGACGACTCCAGGATCGCCTTGTCGTGGCGTTCGGAGGTGAGGCAGGTCTGGAGGGTCGTGCGGTCGAGGCCGAGGGAAGCCGTGCGGCGCAGCAGGTCCTCGTCGCTCCAGTCGCCCGGCGCTTCCAGCAGGTTGCGGCGATAGTCCCAGAACTTCCCCTGGTCGGCCGCACACTGGGCCGCGCGCGCCACCGCCATCGAGCGGGGCCGCCCGAGCAGGAAGTCACGGTGGATGAAGCGCACCTTGCCCTGGTTCTTCGCCAGCACCTCGTCCACGACGCTCTGGGCCTTCTGGCAGTACGGGCAGAGGTAGTCGGAGAACTCGACGATCGTCACGGGCGCCTTGTCCGGCCCCAGGGCGCGGGCGTCCGCCGGGATCGGCACCTGGCTTCGTGGCTGCGGCAGCGTCACGGCGACGTTGGCCTTGCTGCGCAGCTCCGCCAGATAGGCCTGGGCGCGCTCTGCGGAGCGCGTCTGAAGGATCGAGCGCTCGATCTCCGGCGTCAGCTCGGCGAGCGTGCGGCCGCCGACGCGGTCCCGGTTCCGGTCGTACAGGTCCTTGACGTCCGCCTTCGTCGGCGGCGCCACTTTGCCTTCCACCTCGCGCCTGAGGAGCTCGTCCCGCGAGATGCCCTGGGCGGTGGCCTGGGCGTCCATCAGCCGCTCGGTGATCAGCTCGTCGAGCGCCCTGCGCCGCGCCTCGTACTCCTCGTCCTTCAGGCGCTGGAGGCTGCTGTCCGCCCGCTCGTCCACTTCCTTCTGGGTGATGGCGTGGCCGTCGATACGGGCGAAGACGGCCTCCGGGCCTTCGCCCTCCGCGCGCGGCGGCGGCGCGGAACGGGCCTGCGAACAGGCCGCGGCAGCGGCCAGGACGAGCGGGATCAGTACGGCGACGGCGCGACGAGCGGTCATCTGCGCAGGGTAGCCGGGCCGGCCGGGCGGGGTCAAACCCCGCTCCCGGCGTTGTGCGGGGCCGCACCTTGGGCGAGACTCCGCGGACGATGAAGGCGGACGGTCGGTGGGCGGCGCTGCGGCCGTCGGCGGCACCTTGGGCGCCCGCGGCCGGGATCGCCCTGCTGGCGCTGGCCGCGCGCCTCCCGCTCCACCTCGCGACCTGGAGCCGGCCCGTCTCCAACGACGACGCGATCCCTCTCGTGATGGCGCGCCACGTCCTGCGCGGCGAGCTCTCCACGATCCTGTGGAACCAGCCGTACAACGGCACGCTCGATACCTACCTGCTCGCGCCCGCGCTCGCCCTGGCCGGCCCCCACCTGGTCTTTCGCGTGTACGAAGCCGTGTGCGGGGTGCTGCTCATCGTGGCCGCGGGCATGGCCGCGCATCGCGCTCAGGGACGGATGGCCGCGTGGGCGGCGGCCGCGCTGGCCGCGGTCGGCACTCCGTACATGGCGCTCATGGCCGCGACCGGGCCCACGCCGAACTTCCTGATCCCGCTCCTCGTCTCGGTGCCGGTGCTCGCAGGGCTGCACTCTCTTGCGGAGCCTTCGCGGCCACGCTCATTCGTCCGTTCCCTGATCCTGGGGCTCGTCTGCGGTCTCGCAATCTGGGACTCCGCCCTTGCGATCCCCGCCCTCGCCGGCGCCTTCGCGGGCCTGATCGCGGCGGGCTGGCGGCCGCGCCCGCGCGGAGTCATCGCGTTCGCCGGGGGACTCTTCGTGGGCGCATCTCCCTTGGCCGTGGCGCGTCTCATCCAGGCTTCCGCGTCGAGCCCGGTCACCGCCCTGCGGCCGCGGTGGCTGTGGGCGGCCGGTCTGCGCGACCTGGCGCGAGCGGCGAGCGGCCTCTTCGGCCTGCAGGTGCCGCTGGTGGTGGATGGACCGGAGAGAGCGACGCTGCCGTGGGCCGCGGCTCTGGCGCTCGGAGCGGGTCTGGCCGTGCTGCTGGCGGCGGCCCTGCGCGACCGACGGACATGGCCTCTCGTCGGCTGGGCCCTGGCCCTGGCCGCGGGGTTCGGGCTGAGCCGGCGCACAGGCGGGGATGAAGTGCGGTACCTCTACGGCCTGACCGTGCCGGTGATCGCGCTTCTGGGTGCGGGCGTGGCACGGCTGGGTTCGGGGACTCCTGCGGTGGCGGCGGCCGCCGCCCTCGCCGTGTCCGTGCCGTGGTTGATCGGCCATCGCCTGGTGACCGCGGCCTGGCGCAATCCGGAACACGCGAGCGTCGTCTGGCAGGTGCCTCCGCTGGAGCCGGTGCTCTCCAGCCTCGCGCGCGCGGGCGTGCACAGTGGATTCGCGAGCCTTCAGTTCGCGGCGCGGCTCACGCTGGAGTCGGACGAGGCCGTCATCGCCAGCCAGGCCTGGAACGAGCGGATTCCCGGGGACGCGCTGCGCTTCCGGGACGAGGTGGACCTCGATCCGCGCGCGTCCTGGGTCTTGTCCTCGCGCCTGTCCCGCGGCATGCCGCGGGCCGGGGGTTTCCGCGAGCTCCTGGGCTCTCTTGGCGGCGGCGCGTGGCACGAAGACGTGGCCGCCGAGTTCAGCATCTTCCGCGCCTTCCGGCCGCCCTACGACGAGACGCGGCCGGTCCCGGCGTCCCAGATGCAGGTTCTCTCCGTCGATGGCACCGTGCTGCCCTCTGCGGTGCTCGATCGAGATCCGCGCACTTCCTGGGCGTCACCGCAGGGCATCGGACGCGGCGCCGGGCTGGTCGTTCGCTTTCCTCCGCGCCGGCTCTCGGCCCTGGTGCTGCGCGTTCCGTTGGAGCCGACGCCACTGGGCACGCGCTGGGTCTGCGAGGCGGACGGCGTGGTCGTGGCCAGTGGGCCGTCGAGCCACACGCTGCAGTGGGTGAACGGCGCGCCGCGCGCGGGGCGCCAGGCCCTCCTCGCCGTCGTCCTGCCCGGCACCCGGGTCGGGGAGGTCCGCCTGCTGTTCCAGGACGCGGGGCCTCCTCTCGGAGTCGTCGAGGTCTTCCTCTATGGGCCGGACGAGGTGGCGGTCGCGGCCACGGGGGCGGGTGCGGCCGAGTCCGCGTACGCCGCGGTGCGGCGCGGGGATTGGGATGAGGCGGTTCGGCTGTACGGGGATGCGCTTCGCGCGGAGCCGGATCGCGCGGCGTATCACGCGTGCCTGGCGCGCGCGGAGTGGCGCGCGGCGCGGCGGCGGCGCCTCGACGTGGAGAGCCTCGATGATGGCGGGGCGGCGCTGGTGGAGCGGCGGTAGGTCGCGGTTTCGCGACATCCATTCTCGTGCGCTCTCTATTTATTTCTCTGGCTCCGTAGTTTTGGACCCGCGTTTTCTCGCGCGCGGCCGGATGTCGTCAGGTGCATCGGCGGAAACGGTCGTCAGAACAGCGGCCGCGGCCGTCTGGAGCGCTCTCGCAGCGAAGTCTCCTCGTACGCTGAGTTCCCTTGTTCCGACGCTCTGACGGCGGCCAGGGCCGCCGCCGACTCGAAAAAAACACCGTGGTACACAGGGGCATGAACACGAACATGTTCGCTCTCGCGTCCGGTCTCTCGGATCACGATCTCATCGCGCGCGTCGGTGTCCTCGCGGCTCGGGAACGCGAGGCGATCGCCGAGCTCGTCGCGCACCTGGCGGCGCTCGACGCGCGGCCTTCGCTGTATGCCGCCGACGGCCACGGCTCGCTCTTCAGCTATTGCACCCAGGTGCTGCGGCTCTCCGAAGACGCGACCTGCAATCGCATTCAAGCGGCTCGCGCGTGTGGGCGCTTCCCGATGATCTTGGACCTGCTCTCCTCCGGCGCGATGTCTCTCACGTCTGTTCGGATGTTGGCTCCCTGCCTCACGCCGGAGAATCATCAGGAAGTGCTGGCCCGGGCTTCCGGCCGAAGCCGGCGCGAGATCGAGGCGCTCGTCGCGAAGCTCGCGCCACGTCCGGATGTCGCGCCTTCAATCCGGAAGCTGCCCGCTCCCGCGACGGCCCAGGCGTCTCCGGCCGTGTCGGCGGCCGCGTCGCAACCCGTGACGTCCGCGGCCTCTCCAACCGAAGGGGCGCTGCCGCCGACGACGCAACGTCCGATCATCGAGACCACCTCGCCGGACCGGTACCGGGTTCAGTTCACGCTCGGGAAGGAAGGTCACGACCGGCTGCGCCGCCTCCAGGACCTCCTGCGCCGTGAGATCCCGAAGGGCGATCCCGGCCTCATCGTCGAGCGCGCCCTGTCTCTTCTCCCGGAGAAGGTCGAGAAGGCGAAGTTCGCCGCGACAACGGAGGCGAAGAGTTCTCGCGTTATCCGCCCCGGGGCGGATAGGGCCGCGGGCGGCGCTCCTTCGCGTGACATCCCGAGCGAGGTCCAGCGTGCCGTGTGGCGCCGTGATGGGGGCCGGTGCGCCTTCGTCGGGCGGAACGGTCATCGATGCGAGGAGCGGACCTTCCTGGAGTTCCATCATGTGGTGCCGTACGCCCTCGGTGGATTGGCGACGGTGGAGAACATCTCGCTGCGATGCCGGCGTCACAACCAATACGAGAACGAGCTGGTCTTCGGGCCGCGCGGTGCTTCGGAAGTCCGTGAGCATGGTCCCTGGGCGGCAGG
>Ga0207648_10003474_pt1 | contig 16523 bp, 10 predicted proteins | sample KBSMisM32_FD_184310 | JGI IMG/M metagenome (GOLD analysis project Ga0207648, IMG submission 184310) | Miscanthus rhizosphere microbial communities from Kellogg Biological Station, Michigan, USA - KBS Miscanthus M3-2 (SPAdes) (version 2) | ecosystem: Host-associated > Plants > Roots >...
AAGGTATATAGTTTTTATCATACCATTCACCATAAACCATAAACCATAAACTAACCTATTTCCATCCCCCACCGAGCGAGCGGTAGAGCTCGACGCGCGCATTCAGTTCATTCCGCTGGATAAACGCAAGGCTCAGCTGTGCATTCAGGGCCGCCTGCTGCGCCGTGATCACTTCCAGGTAGTTGGCGAGGTCGTTCCGGAAAAGCAATTGCGAACTGTTCACCGCGGCCGACAGGGTATCCGTCCGTCGCTGGGCGAATGTCTTCTGTTCGTCAAGCTTGCTCACAGAAATCAGGGCATTGCTAACCTCAATGCTCGCTTCGAGCACCGTCTGGCGGAAATTAATTATCGCCTGTTCGCGACGTTGTTTCGCTATTTCAAATTGCGTCTTCAGCTGCCTGCCCTGCAATATGGGTTGTATCAGGGAAGCACCTACGAGTCCGAAGAGCGAGCCGGGAACATTAAACCAGTTGCTGGTTTTCAGGGATTCGAAACCCGTACCCGCAGTGATCGTCAATGCGGGGTACATATTGGCCTGGCTTACTCCCACCTGGGCATTGGCCTGCCGGAGCGCCATCTCTGTTGCCCGCACATCCGGACGTCTGGAAAGCAGCGCGACAGGCAGCCCTGTGGTCAGGTTATTACTGAAATGTTCATCGTCCAAAACGGATTTCCTGTTGACCGAGCCCGGCAGATTTCCAGTAAGCAGTTGTAAAGAATTTTCCTGTATCAGGATCGTTTGTTCGAGCTGTGGAACCAGGAGCGCGGTATTGTCCTTCTGCGCTTCGGCCTGTTGCACACCCAGGTAAGTCACTTCTCCGGCTGCATACAGAAGCCTGGTAAGTTTTACGAATTCGATGTTGAGGGCCAGGGTTTTTCTGGTTTCATCCAGCTGACGGTCCAGCATGAGCAGGTTGAAATAACCCTGCGCGATATCGGCCACGAGTCTTGTCTGAACCGCCTTGGCCGCTTCAAAGGTCTGCAGGTAATTTGCCGTGGCGCCTTCCTGCTGGCGACTGAATTTTCCCCAGAAATTGACCTCCCAGCTCATGCTCACCGATGCCAGGTAGTCCTCATAATGATTGGTTACCGCCCCGTTCTTTATTCCCGCAGGACCGTTGTCGGAGTTGCGGAAATAATTCCCGCTCAATCCGGCATTGACCTGTGGTACCCAGAGCCACTGTGATTGTTTCACCTGGGATTGTGCAATAAGAATATTATGCAGGGCATACTGCAGATCATAGTTGCGGGAAATGCCGCTGTCGATCAACTGCTGCAAAATGGTGTCGGTAAAAAATTCCTTCCATGCAATGTCACCGACGCTGCTGGTATCCATGGTCACTGCCTGCGGCGAAAAACTCTCCGGCAGCAGCACTTCCGGCCGCTGATAGTTTTTCCCGACGCGGCAGGAAAGCGTCAGGACGAGTAATGAAATCGTCCATATTTTTCCGGCACTAAAAAAATTTCTCACGGGTTGTTTCATCTCGGTTAATTCTGATCTTATTGATATTCCTGGTACAGGGATTTTTAATTCTTTTTCCTGATTTATTCCTATTCTGACTTCAGCTCATACTTGCCCCTGACGGCCATGGGCTTACCGGACACTCTTTCCTGCAATGCCTGGAAGATCACAAACAGTACGGGGATGATGAACACACCCAGCAATACGCCCGTGAGCATGCCGCCTACCGCGCCCGTACCGATGGATCGATTGCCCAGTGCGGATCCTCCCGTGGCCCAGGTCAGGGGCAGCAGGCCGACCACAAAAGCAAAGGAGGTCATCAGGATGGGCCGCAACCTGAGCCTGCTGGCTTCGATCACCGATTCCACAAGTCCCATTCCGTTTCGTCTTCGCTGCACGGCATACTGCACGATGAGGATCGCATTTTTTGCCAGCAACCCGATCAGCATGATGATGCCGACCTGGACATAAATATTATTTTCTATTCCGGTGACCTTGATGAATAAAAACACGCCCATCAAACCCGTTGGTATCGAAAGGAGAACGGCCAGCGGAAGAATATAACTTTCGTACTGGGCCGACAAAAGAAAATACACAAATACAATGCTGAGTACGAAGATGAGCTGGGTCTGAACGCCCGCGAGTTTTTCTTCCCTGGATATCCCCGACAGCTCGTAAGAATATCCTCTCGGCAGATCCGTCTTGGCCACTTCCTGAATAATTCTCAACGCATCACCGGAACTGTATCCCGGCTTTACAGCACCATTGATGGTAATGGAATTGAAAAGGTTGGTACGGTTCACCGTCTCGGGACCATACACCCTGCGCAGCTGCACCAGCGTATTCAGGGGAATCATGGTGCCCTTACTGCTTTTCACAAAAATGCCATCCATCGCCGTCGCATCCCTGCGGTACGGCACGTCGGCCTGCACGATCACGCGGTAATATTTTCCGAAGCGGTTGAAATCGCTGGCGAAGCTGCTGCCATAATACACCTGCATGGTTTGCAGGAGATCATTCACCGAGACGTCCAGCTGGCGGGCCTTGGCATTATCAATCTCTACCATGTACTGCGGAATATTGGTATAGTAGAAGGAAGCCGCGTACGCGATCTCTTTTCTCTTCATCATGGAGGCGGAAAATTCATTGGTGACCTGATTCAGCTTTTCGATGGTGCCACCTGAGCGGTCCTGGACGATGACTTCAAAACCGCTGCTGTTGCCGAATCCCTGCACGGTTGCGGGTTTGATGGCAAAAAATCCGGCGCCCTTTATCGGAGTCATTTTCTCGTTGATCTCATCGATGATCTGATCGATGGTCTTAAAAGGTTTTCGTTCTGCCTGGGGCTTGAGTTTGATGAAGACACCTCCATAGTTCGAAGTGCTTACAAAGCTGAACATATTCAAGCCACTCAGACTTCCTCTTTTGTCTACGGCCTGGATGGTGTTCAGTGCACTGTCGACCTTTTTCATCACCACGTCGGTCCTTTCCAGCGAAGAAGCCGGGGGAAGGTTCACCGCCATCATCACAAAATTCTGATCCTCGGACGGGATGAATCCGGTTGGTGTAGAGCGGATAAGCCAGATGGTCGTCACCACGATGAGCGCAAGACCAGTGAGGCCGACCCACTTATGGCGGATCAGAAAATTGACTGAATTGATATATCGTTCGGTGGTCGCTTTAAATCCCGCGTTGAATCCGCGTGCAAAACGTTTTCCGATACCTGCTTTTTTTCCTCCTTCTTCATGATGCTCATTTTTCAACAGCAGCGCGCAGAGTGCGGGACTCAGGGTAAGCGCGTTCATTGCGGATATGAGGATGGCGATGGCCAGGGTAAAAGCAAACTGACGATAGAAGACGCCCGCGGGCCCCTGCATGAATCCGACGGGAACAAATACGGCAGCCATCACGAGCGTAATCGAAATGATGGCGCCGGAAATTTCATTCATGGATTGTATGGTGGCGTCTTTAGCGGGCAGACCCGTTCGCTCCATTTTCGAATGCACGGCTTCCACCACCACGATGGCGTCGTCCACCACGATTCCGATCGCAAGGACGAGCGCAAAAAGAGTAAGCAGGTTGATGGTGAATCCCGCGATCTGCATGAAAAAGAAGGTTCCGATAATGGCTACCGGAACAGCAATGGCCGGAATAAGCGTAGAACGGAAATCCTGCAGGAAGATGAACACCACAATAAAGACGAGGATAAAAGCTTCGATCAGGGTTTCTCTTACCTGCTTGATGGAGGCGTCGAGAAAATCCTTGGCGCTGAACATGGTAAACGCATGGAGACCTTTTGGAAAACGATCCGAAGCCGTTCTCATCACTTCGTCTACGGAGGTCAGAATATCGTTGGCATTCGATCCGGCCGTTTGAAATATTCCGAAAGCCGTACCCGGTTTGCCCTGCACGAGACCATTGGCGTTATAGGTTAGAGAACCGAGTTCCACACGGGCAACATCCTTTAGACGTACCAGCGATCCGTCCGCGCCGCTTTTGATGATAATGTCTTCATAGTCCTTATTATCGGAAAGCTTGCCTTTGTATTTAATGATGTATTCAAAAGAAGCGCTGCTGCCTTCGCCGAACTTTCCGGGAGCGGCTTCCACATTCTGATCGTGAATTGCGTTAAGCACATCCTGCACGGACAGGTTATTGGCCATCAGCCTGTCGGGCTGAAGCCAGACGCGCATGGAATAATCTTTGGCAAGGAAGAGTTGTGCCTGCCCGACACCAGGTACACGCTGGACTTCCGGAATGACGTTGATCTTGGTATAGTTTTGAATAAATTTTTCGTCGTAAGCCGGATTGTCGCTGTAGAGCAGGGTCACATTGATCATGCTGTTCTGCTGTTTCTGCGTCGAGATCCCCGCCTGCACGACTTCCGTGGGAATCTGGCTCACTGCCCGGGCCACACGGTTCTGCACGTTTACCGCGTCAATGTCAGGATTGGTTCCCTGGCGGAAAAAGACATTGATGTTCATGGAGCCGTCGTTACCGGAGGTAGACGTCATATAGGTCATGTTCTCGACCCCGTTGATCGCTTCTTCGATAGGCGTGGCAACCGCACGCGCCACCACTTCTGCATTGGCGCCGGGATAAAAAGCGTTCACGCTGACCGTCGGCGGCGCGATGTCGGGAAACTGCGTGATGGGCAGACTGTACAACGAGATCAGCCCCATGAGGGTCAGGATCACGGAGATCACCGTGGAGAGCACCGGCCTTTCTATAAATCTTCTGAACATCTTTCTATTTTATTAGGATAAAGCTCGATTTAAGTTAAAGCGTATTAAAGAGGTCTGGCTTTCAGCAGACTGTCCATCGACATCGGAATGGGCTGGATCTTTTCGCCATCGTTTAGTCTTTCCACGCCGTAAACCACGCGCGCTCCGGGCTTCAGGCCATCCACCAGGTAATAATTGCCTTGCGTAGCCTTAATGGTTACAGGAGTGCCTACTACTGTATTGCTGTCACTCAGCTGGAAAACAAATGTCTTGTCCTGCAGCTCATACGTGGCTTCCTGGGGAATCACGGGTCCCTCAGGAAGATTGACCGAAATTCTCACTCTTCCCGTGCTGCCTGACCTGAGAATGCCTTTGGTGTTAGGAAAACTCGCGCGGAAGGGGATGGCACCCGCGCCTGTGGTGAACTGCCCGGAGACGAGTTCCACTTTCCCTTTTTCCGGATACACCGTATTATCGGAGAGGATCAATTCGACAGGAGGAAGGTTTTTTATTTTTTCGTTGATGTCCTTACCGGGATATTCATCACGGAAACGAAGAAAAGCCGTTTCGCTGACAGAGAAATATGCACGGATATCTTTTACCTCGGAAATATTCGTCAGCGGATCCATGGACTGCCCCACCAGGCTTCCGATTTTAATATGAATCCTTCCCACATAGCCGTCCATCGGCGCAGTGATCAGCGAATAGCCAATATTGATTTGCGCGTTGGCGACCATGGCTTTTGCCTGGTCGACGTATGCCGTACTCGCGTCATAGGCAGCTTTGGCCGTTTGCAACTGTATGGGAGAGATCACCTGGTTCTGCACAAGCGGCTCAAGTTTCTCCATGTCGATTTTCGCAGTTGCCTGGTTGGCCTTGGCGACGGCCAGGCTGGCACTGGCATTGTTCAACGCTTCGCGGTAAGGACGGTCGTTGATCTTAAAGAGAGCCTGTCCCTTTTTAACGAAGGCGCCTTCATCCACATAAATTTTTTCAACATAACCTGTTACCTGGGGTCTGACTTCTATATCACTTACACCTTCCAGTGAGGCCGAATACTCCCGGTAAGCCATGAAAGGCCTGCTGGCGATCGTGACTACCGGCAGGGAGGGAGTCTGCGGCGCATAGGAATCATTGCCCGCTTTACTTTGGCAGCCTGCAAAAACGATCAAGCCGGAGATCAGTGCTCCGGCGGACAGGGGATTTCTCATAACAGGTTTTTAAGGAGGAGGTTAACCTCCTGTTATCGGTAAAAAGAGAGCAAATTTAACGAAGGCCTTGCTACCGGCGGAATAAATAGAGTCGTTTCCGGCATTAAAAAATTGTGAGCGGCAATGAAGAATGACCGGAGGTTAAACGCCGGTCCAGGCTTTTTTCAGAAACCGGAGCCAGTTTCCATAAAGAATGCCTTCGATATCCCCCGGCTTATACCCACGGGCCGCAAGGAGGTCCGGAAGTTTTTTCAGGTCGGCAATGGTATCCATGTCCCAGGGAGACTGTTCCGTCCCAAACGCGCCGTCGAGATCGCTGCCGATGGCGATATGGTTTGCGTTGCCGGCGATCTGGCAGATATGATCGTAGTGATCGATGAGCCGGTTAAGGTCCGTGCCGGTGGCCTTGGGCAGCGAGATACCCCTGATCCATCCGTCGGTAAGCATCCAGGCATCCATCACACCGCCAATAACCGCATCCCGTTCTATGAGCCGCTTTATCTGGTCGTCGGTCAGTTGCCGTTGGTTTTTCACCAGCGAACGGCAGTTATGATGGCTGGCCCAAACGGGCCCTTTATAAATCTCAAGAGCCTGGTCAAAGCCTTTATCGGTGAGGTGGGTGATATCGAGGATCATATGAAGCCTGTCCATCTTCTTTAAGAGATCCTTGCCAGCCGCAGTGAATCCATCTTCTGTTCCCGTGCCGCCCGCATAGCGTCCTTCGCCGTAGTGGGAGGGCCCCATCGCGCGTAGGCCATATTCATGGGCCCTGTCGAGATAGTTCAGATTGACGAGCGAATCAGCCCCTTCGAGACTCAGGATAAATCCGACGGGTTTTTTATCGTCCGGAATAGAACTGTTTTCCCAGATGCCGATATGCGTTTCAAGTTCTGCCAGATCCCGGATCTGCACCATCTCGCCATCGTCTGCCATGGCCCTGTACCAGGCCAGCTGGCCCTGGGTCTGCGCCCAGGCCTGTTCCGGTGAATGCCATCCTGGAAGCGGACTGCCCTGCCGGACAAAGCGCGCGATCTGGGTGGCGACGACCAGTCCGATCCTTCCTTCCCGCAGAGCGGGCAGGGAAACCATATTCCTTCCACGGTCCGGCTTGTCATTCATCCCTTTTTCGCGTTCGCGGATATCCCTGACCGGTAGGCGGAGGTCACGGTTCCATTCCATGGCGTTCATGGCAAGGTCGAGATGGGCGTCTACAATAAACATATCAGCAAATTAGCAGCATTTGACCAATATAGCCGAAATGGATTAATTTAACGGAATCACATTACCTTTTTCGGATACTCATTATTGTCTGCCATGTCCTTCCTTATACTGCTGACCGGAATTTTTGTGCTGATCCTGCTGACGACCTGGGCAAAGCTCAATGCCTTCCTTTCTTTTTTACTTGTCTCCATGGGTATCGGCCTCGCCAACGGGATGTCGGTAGATAAAATCAACCAGTCGGTGCAGACGGGTATCGGGGACATGATGGGCTCCCTGCTGGTCATCATCGTGGTGGGTGCAATGATCGGAAAGCTCGTTGCTGACTACGGCGCGGCGCAACGGATCGTAGCCGCCTTCATGAAATGGTTCGGAAGGAAATACCTGGTCTGGGGCCTGCTCATCACGGCCTTTATCGTAGGCATCCCGCTCTTCTATGGCATTGGCTTCGTACTCATGGTGCCCCTGATCATCACACTCTCTTATAAATATGATATCCCGGCTGTATATATCGGCGTTCCCCTGCTGGCCTCGCTTTCTGTTACCCATGGATACCTGCCGCCCCATCCTTCGCCGGTGGGACTTATCCGGGCATATCATGCAGACCTCGGACTTACGCTTATCTACGGACTCATCGTCGCCATTCCTTCGGCCGTTATTGCGGGTCCGTTTTTCGCGCGTTTCCTCAAAGGCTATACGACAAAACCCCTGGCAACCTTTGCGGGAAAGTCCATCCCTGATGCCGAATTACCCGGACTGGCGGACAGTTTTATCACGGCACTCCTGCCCGTTCTCCTCATCGGTCTGGCAACCCTGTTCCGGCTAACACTTCCGGCAGATAATTTTTTGGTTCTACTGTTTTCCGTGCTGGGCGATCCTACCATAGCGCTATTGCTTACGCTGGCTTTTGCGATCTATTCGCTGGTACTGAAAAGAGGCAAGAAGATAGAGACCTGCATGGCGGCCATGGGCGATGCGGCAAAAGATATTTCCCTGATCCTGCTCATCATCGCGGGCGCCGGGGCTTTGAAGCAGGTGCTCACCGACAGTGGAACGGCCGGCCAGCTTACGCATCTCATGCAGGGCATGCACCTTCATCCTATCCTGGCCGCCTGGATCATCGCTGCTTTTATCCGGGTTTGTCTTGGTTCATCCACCGTAGCGGGACTTACTGCTGCCGGTATCACGGCACCGATGATTATCGGTACACAGATCAATCCCAGCCTGATCGTGCTGGCGACGGGCGCCGGCAGCCTGATGTTTTCCCATGTGAACGATTCCGGTTTCTGGCTGTTCAAAGAATATTTCAACCTGAGTATCCGTGATACTCTCAAAACCTGGAGCGTCATGGAAACGATTGTTTCAGTAGTTGGATTGCTCATGGTCGGGCTTCTTTATTTCTTAACACCCCATGGATGAGGTTTGTGGGCTTTCGGTTTTACCTCATGAATGAATAGGGGAAAAAGCAACCGGTGGAGATAGAACCATTCGGTCCTTATTTGGAAGAAAATACAACCGAACGGTTCTAATTGGAACATTGTATAAAACGACTTAACAGCAAAAACAACATAATAGCATATGACGGCTGATGAAAATTTCAAAAACCTGAACCTCGAGCTTCCTCCGGCACCGACGCCTGTGGGTGTGTACAAACCGCTCGTGATTGACGGGAACCATTGCTATGTGTCGGGCCATGGTCCCCTCCTGCCCGACCGGACCCTGATGCGCGGCCGCGTGGGAGACCAGATAAGTCCCGAAGAGGGAAAGCTCGCCGCGCGACAGGTGGGTCTCGCCATCCTCGCCACCCTAAAAGCGAATCTGGGAAGCCTCGACCGGGTGAAACGTGTGATCAAAGTGCTGGGCATGGTAAATGCCCATCCGGATTTTGAAAAACATCCTGCGGTCATCAACGGATGTAGCGAACTTTTCGCTGCGGTCTGGGGCAATGAAAACGGTATCGGCGTGCGGAGCGCCGTAGGCATGGGCACACTGCCGGATAATATTCCGGTGGAGATTGAAGCATTGTTTGAGTTGGTTAGTGGTTGATGGTCTGTCGTGGGCCGTTGGCCGTTAGTTTAAAGCGAAGTCATTTCAGCATCTAAATAATTTTTTATGGAAAAAGAATGGTGGCTGGCAGAAGGCATCGACGGCCTGGATTCGCCGGCCCTCCTCGTTTATCCTGCGCGTGTGAAGAAAAACATCCAGGCGCTGCTTCAACATGCAGACGCTTTACGCACGAGGCCGCATGTGAAGACCAATAAAATGGCGGAAGTCTGTTCGATGATGATGGATCATGGCATCCGGAAATTCAAAGCTGCCACGATCGCTGAAGCAGAAATGCTGGCGGAAATTAAAGCACCGGATGTTCTCCTGGCCTATCCGCTCACACCGGTAAAGGCCGAACGCTTTATCCGGCTGATGACACGTTATCCCGAAACGCGGTTTTCTTTTCTCGCCGATAGCGAACAAAATATCCAGACACTCACAGATCAGTTTAAAATACATCAGCTCCAGGCTTCAGTCTATATTGATCTGAATGTCGGCATGAACCGCACAGGCATCCTTCCTGAAAAAGCACTTATCCTCGCAAAGGCAATCCTTTCAAATCCTGTTTTTATACTGAAGGGACTTCATGCTTATGACGGGCATATCCGTGATTCCGATATTACCGTGAGAACGAAAGATTGTCATAAAGCTTTTAAACCTGTTCTCGCGCTGAGAAAGGAAATAGAAAAAATTACCGGCGCACCTATAGATCTGGTAGCAGGCGGCACACCTACCTGTCTGATCCATGCGGCGCAGACAGACAGGGATTGCAGTCCGGGTACCTTTGTATTCTGGGACAAAGGCTATGCGGACAAGCTGCCCGAGCAACCCTTTCAGTTTGGTGCGCTCCTGCTCAGCCGCGTGATTTCCATTCCGGCCCCGGATCTTATCTGCACCGACCTCGGACATAAATCGGTGGCTGCCGAAAATCCTTTCCCGAGAATTTATTTCCTGAATGCCCCTGACGCCGAACCTGTTTCGCAGAGTGAAGAACATCTCGTGCTGAAAGTCGCCAATTCATCGAAGTACAAAACCGGTGACACCCTTTTCGGCGTGCCCATACATATCTGCCCTTCTGTAGCACTTTACGACGAGGCCGCCGTGATCGAAGATGGCAGGCTGGCCGGTCGCTGGAAGGTGGTGGCAAGGAAGAGAAAGATCAGTGTTTAGCAGCCACTTAATCACCTGTAGACATAAAAAGTCCCTGCAACAAAGATTTAAACACTAAAAGGTTTGCCTTCTTTGATCATTTCGCGCCGGATTCCTTCAATAACATCTTCCAGATAAAAAACAAGCCGGTTGCCCTGTGGTTCTTCCAGATCAACTCCGTTCGATCCGTTTAGTTGAAGCAGTTCAGCCTTACGAACTGCCGATGCATTTCTCCTGACGGCCTGTATACCTGCATAGTGAATGGTATTGATGATATTTCCGCCCGATATTTCATACCGCTTCACCTGGTTTGGAATTTCTCCGTATTCGGAATTTTCGGGGAAGGATTTTTCCCAGATCTCTTTTCTTTCCTCTTCATTGGGAATACTGAATTTCACAATATCATTGAAACGCCTGATAAAAGCATCATCAATATTATTTTTCATATTGGTAGCCAGAATCACCAGCCCATTGAATTCTTCGATTCGTTGCAGCAGATAAGAAACTTCCTGGTTTGCATATTTATCGTGGGCGTCTTTTACACTGGTCCTCTTCCCGAATATGGCATCAGCTTCATCGAAGAATAAAATCCAGTCCTTGTCTTCCGCACGGGCGAATAATAATTCCAGGTTTTTTTCTGTCTCACCGATATACTTTGAAACGACCATGGACAGATCAATTTTAAAAACTTCCTTGCCCGTTTCATTTCCAAGCACGTTGGCCGTAAGGGTTTTTCCGGTGCCGGGAGGCCCGTAAAACAAGACCCGGTATCCCTGTCTCAGCCGGTGTTTCATATCCCAGTCCACCATCAGGCTTTGGTTAAAATCTATCCACTCCCTCAGAGATCTGTAGTGCCTGCGGATCTCCGGATTCATCATGATGTCTTTGGAACGAAGATGGGTTTTTATCCTCCGCGCGGGGAAACTGGTGCTGAAATGTGGCGGAGCAGATTTACCGAACAAAATCTGGCTGATATAATCCTGAGCCATGATGATCCTCCCGCTCATCACCGGTTCGCCCTGAGGGAGATCTTCCAGCCAGAGAATTTTTTTCCTGGAGAAATGCCGGTCTGACCAGAAAAGCTGCTCCACCTCCGTTTGCCTCTTACGGTCGTCACCGGCCAGCAGGTAAAGGGCGGTTTGTCCCGTTGGCAGGAAACCCCTGAAATTTTTTCCCCTCACACCGCCGATCTCGGGAAAATCGCCGGACTCTTTTATTTTTTCCTGTATCGCCCGGTCGAATAAATCCGGCACCGCGTGCGGGGCAAGGGCGATGAGCAGGAGAATGATCTCGTCTTCATTTTTTATCCGGGCACTCAGTATATATTTTTGCAAAGGCATGCTCCAGTTTTCAATAAAGGCGAAAGTCGGCCTTCCTCCATCACCCATCCGGTAATGAATGAGTTGTTCCAGGAACTGAAATTCCTGGGGTGTCTGGTCTTCAGCAATATATTCGTTCATATCCTGGTAATTTTTATTTGATATTCCATCCCTGTTTGCCGGTAAGATCCCGGATCGCTTTCAGAAAATAGGCGTAATGGCCTTTCTTTATGTCATTTCCTTCTGACATGATGCTGGCCGTCTTATTCATGGACAATTCATCGGCGGCGGCCTGACCCATAATCGCCTTTACGTCTTCATAGTGGCTCGGCCGGTCACCCTCCACTTTTTTAGCAAATTTTTTGTCTCCCTTTTCTGAATATTCATCTCCGAAACCGATCATATGTCCAAATTCGTGGGCTGCCGTGATCTGGTCTCTCTTATGCTGATTTTTAAATTCCTGAGGAGGTACGATGATCACATTTACCCGCCGGTAATTCTCCTTGTTGGATTCAAAATTGGTTTTATCCGCTCCTTCCCCTGTTAGTGTGATCGCCATTTTTTTAGCATCCGGTTTATCTTTTTCAATTCTCTCTTTAACGGTCTCGGCTCTTTTCTTACTCAGCTGCCGGTTATACCAGGCATTGCCTTCAGGACTGGCACGTCCGATATAATGGATTTCATTACCTGTGGAGATATCCGTAAATGACATGATATCCGGCAGAGCATCCAGGTGCTTTTCTACATCCCCGATACCCTTTTCACAGTCCGCATTGAGTGCAGCGCTGTCGAAATCAAAGTTGCCTACATGATCTGCAGTAGATTCAATAAAGGTCTTGCCCGCATTTTTCTTTGCCAGTTCATCCGGACTGGGATCCCCGGTGTCGAGATGAGCCGTGTGGCTAAGGTTGGGAAAGTCCTTATTGCTCTGAGCCTCCACATTGGAACGGAAATCTTTCGGACGATCCTTGACCTCCATGATGGTATGGGCGTCTTTCGCGTCGGCTACAAACTCAATGTCCAGTTTGAGATTGGCTTTGTAAGGCGTAAAATCCGGATCGTTGAGCTCAAACAGGAATTTATCCTGCCATGTGGCGGAAACATTTTTCTGGAAATCGTTCCTGAACTTCTCTTTTTTTTCATCTGTTATTTTGTCGCCAAAAAGTATAAAAATATTATGTATGATCCGTATCGTGCCGTTCTGTGGCAGGGGATTATCAGGTGAATACATTACATCAAAGTCCTTAAAAAAACCAAGAGACACCGGGAAATCAAAACGCGGTTTTGGAGGAGCCGGATCCCGGCTGATCATGGGACCCTGTTGTTGAAGCACGTGCGTCAGTTCATGGGCGAGCAGAAACCTTCCCTCCGCATCTTCAGGATTAAATTTCCCGTCGTTGAAATAGATATCTCTTCCATGGGTAAAAGCATACGATTCGAGCTCCCTGTTCATCGAAGCCGAGTCTTTATCCTGGTGTATGCGCACGTCGCTGAAATCATTTCCAAACGAGCGATTCATTTCCTGAAGCGTTTTTGATGGAAGCGGCTTCCCTTTGCCTGCACTGTTTTCTATGTGCGACGACATTTGCGAAGAAGCGGCGGAACTTGAACCTTCCTGTTTCCTTTGAATGGAATTGCCGGGTTTATCTTCTTCCTTTTTGGGCGATTCCATTTTTTGCACTGTTTTATCCTTTTCCTTTTCGGGTGCTGCGTCTTTTTTTTGTACAGTCTTATCTTTTTCTTTCATTGGATCTTCTTTCCGGTGCACCATTTTGTCTTTTTCCTTAGCCGGATCTTCTTTCTTGCTCTCCATCTTTTCTTTCTCTTTAGAAGGATCTTCTTTTTTGCTCACCATTTTTTCTTTCTCTTTAGCCGGATCCTCTTTCTTGCTGACCACTTTTTCCTGCTCTTTTTCGGGAGCGTCTGCCTTTCTTTGAAATGGCTTTTCCTTATCTCTCTCCATCCGCCTGTCATTGCTGCTGTCGATTTCCTCCTCATGGGTCGTTGCCAGACGCTGGATTCCCCCGATTTCTTTTTTTTGCACCGGGCTTCCCTGGCCCTGGTTCACAACAGCATGAGCTACCGAATCGGCTTCTCTTTCAAATGAATCCCCCGGCTCATTCACCGCGAGTTTGGCCTGGAAAAAGGCATTTTTCTTTTTGCCCTGCCCGTCCTGTTTATTTTTGGAGAAAAAAGGTTTTTCCTTTGATTCATCCTGTGTTTTTGGATTTCTCTGACGGTATACCCGGGAAGAATATGACATATCTGATATTTTAAAGATTCTCCATTTTTTGCATGAACTCACTGGCGAGCTGCTGGTAGTCCTCGGCCCCGTGGGAATGTTTGTCAAAATGAAATATATCTGTTCCCGTCTCCTGCGCCTTCGCCAGCTGAATGTTTGTGCGGATATGGGTCTTAAATAGTTTGTCGCCAAACTCCTGCTCCAGCAAATGAAATATCTGCCGGTTCATTACTTTTCTTTCATCATAACGGTTCAGAACATAACCGAGCACCTGGAGCTTTTTATTCAGGCGAATGATGGTGTTCAGGTGATGAGTAAAAATGCGCAGGCCTTTGAGGGGAAGCCACTCGGCCTGCATCGGCATCAGAATGTAATTGCTGGCTACCAGTGCGTTTACGGTGAGCATTCCAAATGCCGGGGGGCAGTCAATAAATATATAGTCATATTTCGGTTTCAGATCTTCCATCATCCAGGAAAAAACCTGCTCTCTTCCATATACGCTTACCAGTTCGAGTTCCGCTCCCGCCAGTTCAATAGAAGAGGGAATCAGGGAGAGACCGGACTTTGTCTGAATAACGACTTCAGCCAGATTCCCATTCTGACCCTTGATCACTTTGGAAAGTTCAACAAAAACATTTTTTTCGGATTCTTCCAGGATCCCAAGCGCCTCAGAGAGACTGGCCTGGGGATCCGCATCCACCAGCAGGACTTTCTTCCCCATTTGAAGTAAAGCGGCGGCCAGGTTAATGACTAAGGTGGTCTTGCCGACACCTCCCTTCAACATAGCAACGGAAATGACAATCATATCCTCGTTTTTTATTCAACGTTCATGGAGCCAGTTTCCTGAGATTTCTCAGGTCGTTTATGATTCCAACATAAAGCGGTTCGCGTTCTGCACTCACATCCGGGGTAGCGTGAACCAATTCCTGCAACAGGGCGATAACCATATGCCTTATATCCAGTGACAACATGGATTGATTCAGAGAAATATGTTCCCCGGGACCCCGTTCCCAGGAACTTCCATTTACTGATTCACTGATATCAAATACCTTGTCAAATGCGTCCTGCATCACCCGGGTTCTTTCTTCCATTGCCTTTGCCTGGGCAACATCGGACTCTGTCGGCTTCGTTGGAGGCGCTGTTATATTCAGCCAGTTAACGTATATATTTATTTTTTTCAGGCTTGCATCTTCACCGTATTTCCCTTTGTTTTTTGCCGTATCCATATTGGCAGAAACCACCGACATGTCGAATTTGACCAGGCTCATCCATTGTTCAATCTGTGCCAGTGCGAGCTCAGCCTTTTTCTTTTTATCCGGGTCAGCGATGGAATCATTGTCTTTTACTGCCGGACCAATATGGTCGCTGGAAGGGTCATTCACCATCTTCGCATACATATGAAAGGATGCCGCATTCAGGAGGGCCTGTTTGTGATCCAGTTTATCGATCAGCCTCGTATGCTGATAGGCAATATCCCTCGAGCCTTTGATCGCCGCGTGATGGGATTCGTGTAAAACAATAAAAATACGGTCAGGGTCTTTTTTGAAATCGGGACAGAAGGTCAGAATGTGAAAGTCTCCTGACTTACCATGATAAGCGGGCGAACCCGAACGACAGCCCCCGTCGCAAGCCGTGCCGCATCTCACGTGACTTGGATCTTTCTTGATGAGTTCCAGGAATTTTCTAATCTCGATATAATTTTTTTTCACTTCTTCGGCAGTTGCCTTCACATCCCTGGTATCATTTGTTCTGAACAGTACTTCAAAAATAGAAGTGAAATCTGCCTTGGCTGTTTTGTTCGGAGGCAATTGTTCATTTATAACCCGGTCGATCAGGGCGATGGCTGCATCTGCAGCTTCATTTACTTCCTTATTCGGAACAGGACAGGCTTCATCGTCCGGCTTGTCTTTGCAATCTTCATCGTCTTTTATCTGTTTGGGGTTATGTAAAACCAGGTCATCTGATGCCTTGTCGGGATCGGAAGAAATCTGACTGTTCCGGAGACTCATGTCCAGTAAGGCAATGGTTTTCTTTCCTAATTTTCCATCCCTTTCGGGTTCGGACATGCCCGCTTTTTCCTGAAATTTCTTAACTGCATTTTCTGTTTCTTTTCCATATTTTCCATCCGCACCAAATTCCGGCAGTTCAATACCCAGCCTGATCAGCGCTTCCTGAATTCGTTTTACGTGCAAGCCGACTTCCGGATTGATAACTGCCCTCGGGCCATCAAAACATTGTTCCAGTATCGGATCGCCTGCAAGTTCCTTAGAAGAAAGATCGTGTTTGTCTTCTTTTCTTTGAATTGTATCCGATTGATTTTCGGGCTTCGTTTGAACCGGCGTGCTGCTATTGCCGGATGAAGAGACAGGCGGGGGCGGCGGCGGAGGCGGGGGTGCCGGTGTATCTCCAGCCGGTTTATTGGGATCTGGTGGAGTGATATTATTTGCTGCATTGGCGGCCGCCAGTTTTTTTTCTTCGTCAATTCTTTTCAGTTCAGACTTCAACGCCTCATAATCGGCTTCCTGAACATATCCATGAAACATTTGAAAGACATTCACCTGCACATATTTGGCTTCTGCCGGAGCAGGGTTCTTGCGAAGACTGTCTTTTAATTGTTCAAAATCTTCGTATTCAATTTTCTTCGCTTCATCA
>Ga0207648_10003477_pt1 | contig 16513 bp, 16 predicted proteins | sample KBSMisM32_FD_184310 | JGI IMG/M metagenome (GOLD analysis project Ga0207648, IMG submission 184310) | Miscanthus rhizosphere microbial communities from Kellogg Biological Station, Michigan, USA - KBS Miscanthus M3-2 (SPAdes) (version 2) | ecosystem: Host-associated > Plants > Roots >...
CCACGCCGGCTTCGATCTCGGCGACACCGATTCCATGGCCTTGGTGGCGTCCGGCCTCCCGATTGCGTTCTTCAACGGCGGGTACGCACACGCGACATCCACCGATCCGCAGCGTTGCATCGCCCAAGCGATCGAGTTCTTCGCCCGTGCCGGCGTGCCGTTCCTGCTGTGGCTCCGCGCCGGCAGGTACGACGATCTGATCTCGGCTGGTCTCGCCGCCGGCCTTCGTCGCGTGGGAGGACCTCCGTCGATGGCGCTCGCGAACATCGGCGAGATCGGTGCTGCGCCCGCCGAGCTCGATCTTCGTTTCGCCCGATCACCGGCCGATCTGCACGACCACCTCAGCGTTCTCGCCGCCGGATTCGGCATGCCCGACGAGGTGCTCGAACGGGTGATGGTCGATGCTCTGCTGGAAGATCCCGAGATGGCCATCGTCATCGGACGAGTGGACGGCGTTCCGGTCACCACGGCGCTGTTGGCCACGTCGGGGGCCACGGCCGGGATCTACAACGTCGCCACCCTTGCCGACCGACGTGGCAATGGGTACGGCGAGGCAGCAACGTGGGCGGCGATCGGCGAGGGTGCACGTCGCGGCTGCACCCACTCGATCCTCCAATCCAGCGATGCCGGCCATCCCGTCTATGAACGCATGGGTTTTGTCGACGTCGGCAGGTACGTGCAGCTCGAGGGTCCGCCCGCCTAACTCGGGATCGAACGAGCGATGTCGACTGCGGTCTGCAACGGCACGTCGGCCTCGATGCGGTACAGGTGGCCGTTCCGCTCCCACAGCAACGTGTTGGTCGCGAGCCGCAACGTGTCCTGCTCGACTTGATCCTGGCCGACCTCGAAGAACAGCGCGTGTGGCGAGCCCTCGATCCAGAACGCGTGGACGCCGTCGAAGTCGACCGGACGCACCGTCGAATCGTTGCCGAGGGTCTTGCGGAAGAACCCGGACTCGATGTGCGCCGGCATCACGGAGACGAGGGCACCGACGCCGGTGACATCGGACTGCGGCACGAGATCTGACGGGGCGTACACCAGCATGATCTGACCGGACTGTGGTGGCTCGAGAACATGGACCGACTGCGGCGCGCCGAGGGCCGCGGGCGTCGGGTCGGGCATCCCGGTCTGCGCCTCGGCTTGTTCCAGCGAAACCGCGGGTCCCAGGTTGATTTGCGGCGCGATCGTCGACGTCGCCGCCGAGGTCCCGGTCGATGTGGCGGTCGCGGGCGTCGTCCCGGTGGTCGTCGTCGGCACCGTCACCCCGGGTTCGATGCGCACGCTGTCGAAGCCCAACCAGCGACCAACGGCTCGCCGCGGGCCGGGCACCACGAGCAGCACGATGATCGCCGCGGCGACCAGCCCCACCACCAACGGCATACGTCTGCGGATGGGACGGACGCGCGGTTCGTCGATTCGGCGGAGCACATCATCGGCGAACCACGGCTCGCCGGGGATCTCGATTCGGCCGGCGAGTTCTTCGAGTGAACGTTCGAGGTCGATCATGGTTGCTCCAGTTCGGCGCGCAGTTTCGCGAGGGCGCGTGCAGTCCTCGACTTCACCGTGCCGACGGGCACGCCGGCCGCGCTCGCCGTTTCGATCTCGGACAGACCTGCGAAGTACCGGTAGGCGAGGATCTGTCGATCGTCGACCTTGAGGACACCCAGCGCCGCGCTCAACCTGCGCGCGTCGTCAACGTCGAGCGCTGCCGCCTCCGGATCTTCCGGTGCTGCCACCACCCACGAGCCGTATGTCTCGTCCCGCCGCCGACGCCTGTTGCGGCCGCGAACGTTGTTCTTGGCCTCGTTGGCCACGATGCGCAGCATCCACGCCTTGACGGTGGCCGGATCGCTCAACTTCGGGAGCGAGCGATGAGCTTTCACGAAGGCCTCCTGAGCGATATCGGCTGCGTCGTCGACCGAGCCGCTGATCGCGGCCGCCAGCCGCAGCGCCGATGACTGGTAGCGACGCACGAGCGCGCCGAACGCAGACATGTCGCCGGCGCGAGCGCGAGCGACGAGATCGGTGTCCGACGATTCCGTGGATTCAGTGGTCATGGTCGATGGTTCGACTGTCCAGACACCTCCGGTGTCCGGAAGGTTCCACATGCCACAATCGGGACACTATGCGTCGAGTCCTCATCGTGCTCTCCGTGATGTTGCTCGCTGCATGCCGAGTCGACACCACCGTCGACATCACGATCGGCCAGGACGGCAGTGGACACATCACCGTCACGGCGATTGCCGACGCCGGCGTCGTGAACCAGGCGCCGGGTTTGGCAGACGATCTGCGATTCGACGACGCGGAGAAGGCCGGCTGGACGGTCAGCGAACCGACGGCGACGAGTGACGGCGGCCTGCGGGTGGAGCTCACCCACCCGTTCGCCGATCCCGAGGAAGCCACGGCACTGCTGCAGTCGATCAACGGTTCCGGCGGACCACTGCACAACGTCGTGGTGTCGCGAACGGTCGAGGAGGGCGGTACAACCGTCACCATCAAGGGTTCGTTGCGCATCGACGGGCTCGCCGCATTCGCCGATCCCGACGTGCTCGCCGCAGTGGGAGCTGTCCCGTATGCCGAACAGGTCGTTGCTTCCACCGCAGGTCCCAACGACGCGGTGCACGTCACGGTCGAGGCCCACCTTCCAGGGAAGCTGACCTCGGCGACCGGGACCGTCGCCGACGGCAACGTCTCGTGGGTGGTACCACTCGACGGCTCGCAACTCGACATGTCGACGACCGCCGCCGACGATCACGCGACCCAGAAGATCTGGGGCATCGCCTCCAACGTCGCCCTCATCGTGCTTGTGGTGTGGTGTGTTCTGGCGGTTGCGTTCATCACGTGGGTGGTGCGACAACGGCGCCGACGAAGTCATCGTCGCAGCCCACGGGTGGTGTAACACCCTTTCCGTAGGGTGCTCTGCATGTCCAAGCTCCGCCTCGTCTATCGCTGCACGTCGTGTGCGGCCAGCCATCCGAAGTGGTCCGGCCAGTGCTCGTCGTGCAGCTCGTGGAACTCGTTGGTCGAAGATGTCGAGGGCCCGGAGCCCGATGTCGCCACGTTGGTCGCGATGGAGTCCGGCGCTGCGGCGATGCCCATCGCCGAGGTCGACACCGTCGTCGCCGGTCCGCAACCGACGGGCATCGCCGAGCTCGATCGAGTTCTGGGCGGCGGTCTCGTGCCGGGCAGCGTCACCTTGCTCGGAGGCGAACCGGGCATCGGCAAGAGCACCTTGCTGTTGCAGCTGGCGGCCGCATGGCCGGCACGCACGCTGTACGTCAGTGGAGAAGAGAGCGCCCGCCAGGTTCGGCTCCGCGCCGAACGGCTCGGCACGACAGGTCCCAACCTGTGGCTGTTGGCTGAAACGTCGCTGCCGCGAATCGTCGCCGCCTTCGACACGGTCGAGCCGCAACTCGTCGTCGTCGACAGCATCCAGTCGATCGCCGACCCGCAACTCGGCTCGGCTCCCGGCAGCGTCGTGCAGGTGCGCGGCTGCGCCCACCGCCTGGTGTCCGAGGCCAAGCAGCGCGGCCTGCCGGTGATCCTCGTCGGGCATGTCACCAAGGACGGCACCTTGGCCGGGCCACGACTGCTCGAGCACGTCGTCGACACCGTGCTCGCCTTCGAGGGCGACCGCCATCACGCGCTGCGACTGCTGCGTGCGGTCAAGCACCGCTTCGGACCCACGAACGAGCTCGGTGTCTTCGAGATGGTCGAACACGGCCTCGCCGGAGTACCCGACGCCAGCAGCCTGTTCCTCACCGACCGCCGCACCGGGGTCGCCGGGTCGGCAGTCACGCCGACTCTCGACGGCCACCGTCCCCTGCTGGTCGAGGTTCAAGCGCTCACCAACAAGATCAACTCGGGTGTGCCGCCGCGGCGCAGCGCACAGGGCCTCGATCCCGGCAGGTTGGCACTCCTGCTCGCGGTGCTCGAGCGGCGCGCCAGGCTGCCGATGATGCAACACGAAGTGTTCGCCTCTGCGGTCGGTGGTGTCCGGCTCACCGAGCCGGGCAGCGACCTGCCGATGTGCCTGGCGATCGTCAGCGCGCTGATCGATCGCCCGTTGGCCCCCGACGTGATCTCCTTCGGCGAAGTCGGTCTGGCCGGCGAACTACGTCAGGTCTCGCAGGCCACGCGGCGTCTGGCCGAGGCCGCACGGCTCGGCTTCACGCGCGCGATCGTCCCCGCCAACTCGGCAAACGGTGTCGACGGCATCTCCCTGGTCCGGGTGGCGACGCTCTCGGAGGCGCTGAACGCCGCGGGATTGGGGGTCGCCGGTTCCAAGTAGAATTCCTCCATGACGAGGTCCGGCCCGCCCACCGAAGTGCTCCACGCGGCGTTGTCGATCGTGGCACCCGGCACGCCGCTGCGGGACGGGATCGAGAGAATCGTGCGCGCCAAAATGGGTGCACTGCTGATTCTCGACGACGGGCCCGAGGTGTTGGCGATCTGCAGCGGCGGGTTCCTGCTCGACGCCCCGTTCAGCCCGCAACGCCTCAGCGAACTGGCCAAGATGGACGGCGCGATCATTCTCGACTCGCGGGCTCAGCGGCTGTCGCGGGCCAACGTCCACCTCGTGCCCGATCCGTCGGTTCCCACGAGCGAAACCGGTACCCGGCATCGCACCGCGGAGCGCGTCGCACGGTCGATCCCCGTTCCGGTGGTCAGCGTCAGCGAGGAGATGGGCGTCATCAGCGTCTACGCGGGCGGCATGCGGCATCAGCTGCAAGACATCGGCCGCTTGTTGGACCGCGCCAACCAGGCGCTGCAGACGCTCGAACGGTACAAGGCACGTCTCGACGACACGCTCGACAATCTCACTGCTCTCGAGTTGGAGGATGTGGCCACCGTCCGAGATGTGGCCTCCGTCGTCCAGCGCGGCGAGATGGTGCGACGCATCTCGGCAGAGATCGAGACGATGATCGTCGAGTTGGGTGTCGACGCCCGGTTGCTGCGCCTCCAGGTCGACGAGGTCAATGGTGAGATCAACCACGAGTTGGAACTGGTGCTGGCCGACTATCCGCGAATCGCCAACAACTGGGCCGGGCACGGTCTCGACGGTGACGCCCCGGCCACACCGCGAGGATTGCGGATGCTCACCCGTGTTCCGCGGATCACTCCGGCACTGGCGAGCGCGATCGTCGGCCGCTTCGGCGACCTCGCCACGCTGCGCAAGGCCGCTGTCGTCGACATCGCCGACGTCGAAGGAGTGGACGACGCCCTCGCCACCAGCATCATCGAAACACTCGAACGCATCACCGAGACGAGCATCCTCGATCAGTTCGCGTAGGTCCGCGCCCGTTCACGTCGGGAAGTAACGCGCGGCCTTGCCTGTGCCCTCGACCGTGACCTTGCCGTCGTGGGCCAACTTGACGAGGTGCGATTTCACGCTGCGGCCCGCTGCCTTGTGGAGCTCCTCGCGAACGTCGGCGTACAACTCCTTGACCATCGCCTCGATCTCGGTGTGACCGGAGCGCACGGCCTGCAGGACCTGCGCCTCACGCTCCAACCGGTGATCGAGGAACGCCTGCAGGAACGGCTCGGGGTTCGTGACCGGAGCACCGTGGGTCGGCCACAGCGTCGCATCGGTACGAGCCATCACCTTGTGCAACGACTCGATGTAGGCGCGCATGTCGCCGTCGGGCGGCGACACGATCGTCGTGCTCCAGCCCATGATGTGATCGCCCGTGAACAGCGCCGATTCTTGTTCGAGCGCGTAGCACATGTGGTTGGACGTATGGCCGGGGGTGTACACGGCACGCAGCGTCCATCCCGCGCCCGTCGCCGCCACGTCACCGTCGTTGAGACGTACATCCGGTTCGAAGTCGAAGTCGATGGTCTCCTCCAGCGGCTTGCCGGGCTCGATCTCGTCCTCGAGTTCGTCCTCGTCGTCGTCGACACGCGCGTGTGGACCGAACGCCAATGTCGGCGCGCCGCTGGCGTCGCGCAGCCACGACGACAGTGGCGAGTGATCGGAGTGGCAATGCGTGACCAGGATGGCTCGCACACGGTCGCCGGCCAGCGCGTCGACCAACGCCTGGCGGTGCTCGTCGAGGATCGGGCCGGGGTCGATCACAGCGACGTCACCGTGGCCGACGATGTACGTGCCCGTGCCGTGGTACGTGTACTTCGACGGGTTGTTGGCGATCACCCGGCGAACCAGCGGCGACACCTGCACCGGTTCGCCGTACCGCGGATCGTCCAACGTGACGAACGGGATCGCGTTCATCGGGTCACCTTACGGCGCGATCGCGCGCACCTCACCCACGGGTCGGCCGTGGCCGAGCACCGCTTCACCGACCAGTGGTTCGACGGCCGACGTGTCGACACCGAGCGCACGAAGAGCGGCAATCATCACCGCCGGACGGGCCCGGTTTCCGCCATCGGCGATCTTCAGGGCAACCGCTCGACCGTCGGGCAGTGCCGCGGCGTACACGCCCTCGGCGCCGTCCTTGGCCATCAGCCCGGGGATGTGCCGCATGAACTTGGTGACGTCGCGGTTGTCGCCGCCCACCATCTCGGGGCGCGTCGTCATCGCTGTGTAGACCATGCCGTCCGCACTTCCCTGACCGGCCATCGCGATCGCCCGGTATGAACGGGCCAGCCCGACGAGGCTGATCACGTGGGCGGGCAGCCCACATCCGTCGACACCGATGTGACTGCACGTCTCACCGGCCAGTTCGTCGACGGTCTCGGTGACTCGCTGTTGCAGGGGATGTTCGGACGTGAGGTACGACAGATCGACCGGCCAACCGTTGTGCGCACTCGTCACGAGCATCCCGCCGTGCTTGCCGCTGCAGTTCATCTGCAGACGTGTACGTGTTCCGCCCGTGCGCAAGATGTCCTCGGCGGTCGCCCGATCCAACGGCAGATCGGCAGGGTTTCCGAGCGAGGCCTCGTCGAGCCCGGCAGTCGCCAGGATTCGGCGGGCTGCTTCGACGTGGCGCGCCGTGCCGTCGTGGCTACCGCACGCCAGCGCGAGCAACTCGGCCGGAAGGCGCAAACCGTTGCGCACCATCGCGGCCGCCTGCAACGGCTTCGTCGACGAGCGCGGGTAGATCGCGACTGTGGGATCGCCGACGGCGAGGGCCACATCGCCGTTGGGTGCCAGGGCGACGACTGCGCCGAAGTGCACCGATTCGTCGAGGCCGCTTCGGTTCGTGATGGCGACCGGTACGAACGCCTCAGGGTTCGCCATCTTCGCGCCCTGTCGCAACCCGGCGTTCTCTCCGGGAGACGTGCCGGACGGGCTGCGTGCTGGTGAGGTGGCTGTCGATCACCTCGTGGCGCTCGCCGAAGTTGCTGACGACGGCTTGGGCCATCGCCGCGGCAGGAATCGCCAAGATCGCGCCGACCGCTCCCAGCACTGCGCCGCCGGCGATCGCCGCGCCGAACGCGATCGCCGGGTGCAGATCCATCGTGCGCGCCGTGACGCGGGGCAGCAGGAAGTAGTTCTCGACCTGCTGGTACAGGATCACGAAGATCAAGATGATGAGTGCCTTCGGTGGTGAGTCGACGAACTGCACCAGCACCGGCAGCGCGCCGGCGATGTAGGTGCCGATGACCGGCAGGAACTGGCTGATCAGACCGACCCACAATGCCATCGCCACCGGCGCCTGGATACCGATCGCCTGGAACAGCACCCAGTGGAAGAACGCCGACAGCCCGGCCAGCAGGGCACGCGAGTAGATGTAGCCGCCGGTCTTGTCGATCGCCAACTCCCACCCGCTCAGCACCCGTCGCTGCCGGTTGGGACGAAGTCTGCTGCAGATCGCTCGGCGCAACTTGGGGCCGTCAGCGACCAGATAGAAGGTGAACAGGAGAACCGACAAGGCCTTCACGAGCACGCCGAGTGCGGTCACCGAGAGATCGACCACCTTGCCCTGTTGACTGCGGATGAACCGCTGCACCGGGCCGTTGGGGTCGTTGATCGAATTGATGACCTGTGTGGCGTCGATGTGTGTGTCGAACTTGTCGTTGATGAAGTTGACCGTTCGGTTGACGTACTTCTCCGAGTCGCTGAGGAGTGTGGCGATCTGCTGACCGACGAGCGTTCCGATCGCGACGATGAACGACAGAAAAGCGATGAACACGCCGACGAGGATCAAGATCGTCGCTGTGCCGCGACGCCAGCCGCGCGCTGCCAACCGGTTGACGCCCGGCTCGACCGCCAGTGACAGGAACAGCGACACGAGCAGCAGGATGAACAACGCGGACAGGCTTCTCCACACCGACCGAGTGACGATCGTGACGATGAAGCCGAGCCAGAAGACCGCCGTGGCTTTCCACACCCACCGGGGCATCTGCTCTGGAGGCAACCACGGCTGGGATTCCGACATCAATGTCGAGCGTAGTTACCGACCGCATCGCGAAGGGTGGAGGCCAGATCTCCGCGCGGCACCACCGTCACATCGGCGAGGCCCAACCATCCGGCCATCGCATGCAGTTCCGGGGCCAGGTCGTCGGCCAGCGCGCCGGCGGGCACGCCGGGTTCGGTGAACGATCCCTGCACGAGCAACGCACTGTTCTGGCGGTCCGACTTCAGGTCCAGACGACCGACGATCTCGTCGCCCCACAGGATAGGCAGCACGTAGTAGCCGTAGATCCGCTTCGGCGGAGGCGTGTAGATCTCGATGCGATAGTGGAAGCCGAACAGTCGGTGTGCCCGGTCCCGCCTCCACACGATGGGGTCGAACGGGCTCAGCAGACGACACCCGTTGACCGTTCGCGGCACACGTGCGTCGCGGTGCATGTAGGCGGGCTTCGTCCAGCCTTCGACCTCGACCCGCCGCAGGTTGCCCTCCTCGACCAGTTCGGCCACCAGTGATTTGCACGGGGCGTTGGCCTGTCGGTGGTAGTCCGTGAGATCCTCGAACGTGGCGATCCCGTGGTGCCGTGCAGCGAGTTCGAGCAGTTGCTTGCGCGCCTCGATCTCGGGAACTTCGGGACGGGAGAGCACATGCTCAGGGATCACCCGCTCGGTGAGGTCGTAGATGCGGGCGAAGTCGCCACCTCGACGGAGCACCGAGACTCGTCCCTCCCAGAACAGCAACTCGAGTGCGACCTTGGCGTCGTCCCAGTCCCACCACTGGCCCTTCTTGCCCACTCGCTCCGACAGGTCGCTTGCGGTGACCGGGCCGTCGACCGCGATGCGGTTGTAGACGTCTTGGATGTACTGCGGGTTGCGCCCCTTGCCGGTGAAGTACTTGTCCCACTTGTGGCTGCTCGTCATCTTCCATCGATGCAGTTGGTAGTGCCGCATGTCGACGTGCGATGCCTCGTGCACCCAGTACTCGAACAGGTCTCCGGTCTTGGTCGCATCGGGGATCAGCGTTCGCGGATGCGGACCGAGACGAGCGAACAGCGGCAGCTCCTGACTGCGGACGAGCACGTTGACCGAGTCGATCTGGATCAGGCCGATGCGGTCGAGCACGCGGCGGAAATGCCTGCGATCGACGCGACCCGTCGGGCGCGGGTCGGCGAACCCCTGGGCGCCGAGTGCGACGCGGCGCGCCGCGGCAAGCGAGACCTTCTCGGGGGTCACCGCTGTCAGTCGGCGACGTTGATGGTGACCGAATTGATGACGACGTCGGTGTGCGGGCGGTCGCCGCGATCGGTGTCGACCCGCTGCATCGCGTCGAGGACGTCGAGGCCCTTCACGATCTGACCGAAGTGGTTGTACTGCGGTGGCAGGTTGACCCCACTCGGCCCACTGATCAGGAAGAACTGGCTGCCGTTGGTGTTGGGCCCGGCGTTGGCCATCGCCACCGAGCCGATCTGATAGCGCTGCTTGACCGGCTCGTCGTCGAAGCGATAGCCGGGCCCTCCGCGGCCCGTGCCCGTTGGGTCGCCGCCCTGGCACATGAAGCCGTTGATGATGCGATGGAAGATCACGCCGTCGTAGTAGTGGTGGGCCGCGAGGAACACGAAGTTGTTGACGGTCTTCGGCGCGTTGACGGCGTCGAGCGCGATCACGATCGTGCCCATGCTGGTGTCCATCGTGGCGGTGTATCGCTTGCTCGGGTCGATGCCTTGATCGGGTGCGGAGTCGAACTCCTGCTTGCGAGGCGCGGACCCATCGAGGGCGGGAAAGGGGGTAGCCATGGGTTGGAACCCTATCCGCCTCGCCCCTGACCCCGCGATGAGGGATGAGCGGCCGGGAGCGGCTCATCTCTCATCGCGCTAGCCGTTGCGGGAGTTGTAGTCGGCGATCAGCGCGTCGGCCTTCGAGGCCGAGTCGGCCAACGTCGACGCCACATCCGCGCCGCCGAAGATCGCGGCGACGCCTTGAGCGGTGACGGTGCGCACCTCGAGCAGTGGCCCGACGACCGGGCCCACGGAGGTCGGTACGTCCGGTGCCGCTTGCAGCTGGTCGTACGGGACCTTGAAACGCGGGTCGGTGGCCCACGTGGTCTGCAACGGGTCGAGGGTCTGGGCGTCGGTGCGCACCGGGAGGTACCCGGTCTCCGACGCCCACTGGCTCTGCACCTGCGCGCTGGTGAGATAGGTGGTGAAGTCCCACGCCGCCGCGGTACGTGCGTCGTCGCCGGAGTCGACGATCCACAGCGACGCCCCGCCGACGAGCGCGCCGGGCTTGCCGCCGGGCCCGGGCATCGGCGCGATACCCAGATCGTCGCCGGTGAACTGCGGGAACTGGCCGCTCTTCAACACCGCCAACACCGGCCCGATGGCGGCCGACGTGGCAATCGTCATCGCCGCGGGAGCGTCCTTGTCGCCCAGCTTCAACAGGTTGTCGAATCCGCTGGTGTTGTCGCCGACGTTGACCGCCAGGCCGTCGTTCAACATCGACTGCAGGAAGGTCAACAACGAGACCCCGGTGTCGTTGTTGTAGAGCACCTTGGTGGCGCGCGCCGCGCGCCCGTTCTGGTTGTCGGCATAGAACTCGCCGGCCTTGGCGAACCACTGCTCGATGTACCAGCCGCCCCCGGAGTCGAAGTTGGAATCGAGCGCGACTCCGTACGTCGCTGCTCCCGAACTGACCAACGCCTGGCTGTCGGCGCGCATGTCGTCGAGCGACACCGGCGGCTTCTCCGGATCGAGCCCGGCAGCAGTGAACATCTTCTTGTTGTAGAAGAGGACCGGGTTGGAGATGTTGAACGGCATCGACCAGTTCACGCCCTGCGTAGCGAACGCGTCCAGCAACGTGGGCAGGAACGCGCTGGTGTCGTAGCCGCTGGACTTGATGCACGCCTCGGCAGGAACCGCCGTCCTGCTGTCGACCATGGTCTGCACCATGTACTCCGGCATCTGCACGAGGTCCGGGCGATTTTCCTGGTTCGACTGCAGGTACTTGTCGATCGTCTGCTGGTAGCTGGCCTCGATCATCGTCACGTGAACCTTCGACTGGCTGGCGTTGTACGCGTCCGCCAGTTGCCGCATCTGGTCGGCGAGCGGACCCGTCAGTCCGAGCCACATCGTCAGTTCGACCGGAGTCGTGACCGAGGCAAGCGCGTCGGTCGGGCAGTCGGGCAACGTGTCGAGCAACGCCGCGGTCGTGGTCGGTGCGATGGTCGTCGGCGCCGGTGGCAATGTCTCGCCGACCGGCAGCGTCTCACCCGGCGCGAGCGTGGGCGCCGGAGGTTGCGTCACGACGGGTGGCTCGCGTCCGGCGGTGATGATCGACTCGCCCGAACCGCAGCCCATCAACACGAGCGCCGCGAGAGTCAACGGCGCGACGCGCTTCACCCCTTCACGGCTCCTGCGGTGAGCCCGCGCACCAGTTGACGCTGGAACGCGATCAGCACGATGAAGATCGGGAGCGCGGCGATCACCGTTCCTGCGGTCACCAGATTGAGCTTGTCGACATCGCCGGTCTTCAGCCGTTCGAGCCCGATCTGGATCGTGCGGTGTTCGTCGTCGGTGATGATCGCCGACGGCCACAGGTACTGGTTCCACGTACCGAGGAAGGTGAACAGGGCGAGCGCACCGAGAGTCGGCCGGCACAGTGGAACCGCTACCTCGCCGAGGAACCGGAAGTGGCCGACGCCGTCGAGCGCCGCGGCTTCACGGAGATCTTTCGGAACCGTGAGGAACACCTGACGCACCAGGAACGTGCCGAAGGTGGTGGCCAACAGCGGCACGATGAGGCCTTGGTAGCTGTTGATCCAGCCGAGCGAACTGATCGTGCGCTGGTTGACCACGACGGTCAACTCCGCGGGCACCAACAGGGTCGCCAGGAAGAAGGCGAACAGCAGGCCCTTGCCGGGGAAGTCCAAGAACGCGAACGCGTAGGCGGCCAGCACGCTGGTGACGATGACCCCGATGGTGACGACGATGGACACGAACAGGCTGTTGACGAGGAGCCGGCCGAGGTCGCCGATCCGCCATGCGGCGCGCATCGTGTCGAGCGTGAGGTTGATCGGCAACAACGACTTCGGATGGTCGATGGAATCCGGTCCGCTCTTCAGCGCCTGCATCAACGTCGCGTAGATCGGGAACAAGACGACGATCGCCACGAACACGAGCAACACGTATCTGCCGACCTTGCGGGCTCCGTGGGTCGTCTCGGTCGCGCCGATGTCAGCTGCCATAGTGCACCCGCTTGTCGAGGCCTCGGAACTGGACGAACGCCAACACCAGCAGCACGAGGAACAACAGCACCGCCGATGTCGACTTCAGGCCGATGTCGTTCTTCACCAACGAGTTCTGCCCGTAGATGAGATAGGCAACCGTCTGCGTGGGTCGCTCCGGATCGGGCCCGCCGCCGGTCAGCAAGGCGATCTCCGCATAGGCCTGGAACGCGCGCGTCGTCAGCACCACCGACGTGAAGAGAATCGTCGGGCCGAGCATCGGCAGGGTCACGTTGGTGAACCGCGTCCACCCGCCGGCACCGTCGACGAACGCGCTCTCGTACAGTTCCCGCGGGATCCCTTGCAGCGCAGCCGTGATGACGATGAACGTGAAGCCGAGGCTGGCCCAGATGCTGCTGAGCGCCACGGCGGGCATGGCGGTGTTCGGATCACGCAGCAGGCCGGGGTCTTTCAGCACGGGGAAGAGGCCGTGGAACAGGTGCGGCAGCAGACCTACTTCCGGTTGCAACAACACGAAGAAGATCAAGCTGGCGACAGCCACGCTCGTGGCCACCGTGGACGAAAACACCGTGCGGAAGAATCCGATGCCACGCAGGTGCCTATCGGCCAGCACCGCGAGGCCGATCCCCAAGACCAATCCGATGGGCACTGTCATCAGGGCCAGCCCGATCGTGTTGAACAATGCGTGTTGGAACTCGTTGCTGCGGAAGACGTCGACGTACTGGATCCAACCTCCGTCGCGACAACGCGTTCCGGTGGCATCGCAGCGGAGGTGGCCGAGCTGGATGGAATGGATGAGCGGGTAGACGACGAAGACACCCAGAATGATCGCCGACGGTGCCAACATGCCGATCGCCACCGGGAATTGGCGCCACCGTCGCTTCATTCGGTGATCCGTCGCTCGGTGGCCGGGTCGAACCGATGTCGGTACGCCTCAGCAGCAGTGAGGTTGACGTCCTCACCGATCTCTGGCACCGGGGCTTCGGCATCTTGCCGCACGACGATTCGCGTGCCGGCGGCGTCGCAGATCACCAGCGTCTCGTGCCCGAGTTGCTCGACCATGCGAACCGTTGCCGGCACGCCACCGTTGGCGCTGAGCTCCAAATGTTCGGCGCGCACGCCGACCAGCGCTTCGCTGCGTTCGAACAGGCCGGCGGGCATCACGTTCATTGGCGGAGTGCCGATGAAGGTGGCCACGAACACGGTCTCCGGCTTGGCGTACACCTCGTGCGGTGTGCCGATCTGCTGCAAGTGACCTCGGCTCATCACCGCCACGCGCGTACCCATGGTCATCGCCTCTACTTGATCGTGGGTGACGTACAGGATCGTCGCGTCGAGCCGGCGATGGAGGTCGACGAGCTCCGCACGGGTCTCGCCGCGCAACTTGGCGTCGAGGTTCGACAACGGCTCGTCCATGCAGAACACCGCCGGTTGCCTGACGATGGCGCGCGCCAGGGCGACTCGTTGACGCTGGCCGCCGCTGAGCTGACCCGGCTTGCGGTCGAGGTACTCGGTCAGACCGAGCGCTTCGGCAGCTGTCTTGGCCTTCGCCGCACGATCGACCTTCGACGCCCCGCGGACCTTCAACGGGAACTCGATGTTGGCCTGGGCGGTCTTGTGCGGATACAGCGCGTAGCTCTGGAACACCATCGCCACGTCGCGCATCTTCGGCTCGATGTTGTTGACCTTGACGTCGCCGATGTAGATCTCGCCGAGGGTCGGTGTCTCCAGGCCGGCGACCATGCGCAGCAAAGTGCTCTTCCCGCACCCGGATGGCCCGAGCAGGATCATGAAGTCCCGATCCTCCACGACGATCGACACGTCGTCGACCGCCGTCGTCGCCTGGTCGCCCTCCCCGAACGACTTGGTGACGTGCTCGAGCCGGACTTGCGCCACTCCGGAACAGTAGGTCATCGTCGGCGAGCACGGTTACGATTCGGGGTGATGAGCGAACCGGTCGATCCAATTGGCGATCCCCTCGTCGATCAAGTCGTCGATCTCGACGCGATCGAACGTGATCTCGCCGACGTCGAGGTAGCGCTGGCCCGACTCGACGCCGGCACCTACTGGACCGACGAGGTCACCGGTGCCGAGCTGCCCAGTGAGCTGCTCGCCGCCAACCCGACTGCCCGCCGATCAACCCCGTGAACGTGGTGTGAGCCGAGTCACCCTCTGGCGTCGTACGGCTCGCGTCTGGCGGCTGACCGCCCGCAACGGCATCCGCTACGCCATCCATCGCGTCCACCGACTGGCCAAGCGCGACGAGCGGCGGCGCGACGAGCTCGACGCGCAGTTCGCGATTCGAACGTCGCAGGACGTCGCCCGCGAGCTCGGCGACATGAAGGGGGCGATGATGAAGTTCGGGCAACTGCTGAGCTTCATCGTCGAAGCCTTGCCGGATGACGCCCAGCGCGCCCTTGCGACGTTGCAGGCCGACGCCAAGCCGATGTCGCCGGCACTCGTCGAGCAAGTGATCGTCGAAGAGCTCGGACGCCCTCCCGAGCACGTGTTCCTCGACTGGAACCGGGTGCCGGTCGCCGCGGCGAGCGTCGGGCAGGTGCATCGAGCCGTCACCCACGCCGGAGACGACGTCGCCGTCAAGGTGCAGTACCCCGGCGTCGCCGAGGCGATCGACTCCGATCTCGACAACGTCGAAGCCTTCTATCGGCTGGGCACGGCGTTCGTGCTCAAGGGTCTCGACGCCAATGGACTCGTCGACGAGCTGCGCAGTCGCATGCGTGAAGAGCTCGACTACGAACGCGAGGCTCGCAATCAGACGGAGTTCCACGAGCACTTCTCCGGCCACCCGTTCATCGCCATCCCCTCCGTCGATCCGGCGACGAGCACACGCAGGGTGCTGACCTCCGCGTGGGTCGACGGGATGTCGTGGGCAGAGTTCGAATCGAGCGCCGACCACGCGGCCCGGCAACGCGCCGGCGAATCGATCTGGAGGTTCGCTCAACATGGAGTGCACCGACTCGGCGCGTTCAACGGAGACCCTCACCCCGGCAACTACATGTTCAGCTCGCACGGCGACGTCACGTTCATCGACTTCGGGCTGGTCAAGCGGTGGACGCCGGGTGAGTGGGAACTGCTGGCGCCGAGCCTCGACGCCATCGTCGTGCACCGCGATCCCGAGCGCGTGGTCGCCGAGATGGAGACCATCGGCTTCCTGCGGCCGGGGCACGGGCTCGACCCACAAGCCGTCTACGACTATGTCAGCACGCCGTACCTGCCGTACCTCACCGACACGTTCACGTTCACGCGCGAGTTCAACCGCGACGCGATGGCGACGATCATCGACGTCAACGGGCCGCACGCGGCAGTCATCGAGAAGCTCAACATGCCGCCGAGCTTCGTGATACTCGACCGCGTCGTGTGGGGTGTCAGTGCCATCCTCGGCAGGCTGCAGGTGACGGCCCCGTGGCGGGCGATGCTGCTCGAATATCGAGACGGTGGCCCACCGGCCACCCCGCTCGGCGAGGCAGAACAGGCATGGCTCGCAGCGAGAGCGGCGAGCAAACTACCCTGACCTATCCGCCAAGCCTCGGAGGGACAAGTGGCCGATCCGCACAAGCCAAGGGCACCGTTCGCGCCATGGGATCGACGCGATCTGCCGGGCGCGTTCGACGTCGAGGAGTCGGCACGTCGTGTCGGCAACTACAAGTGGGCCGAGATGAAGCTCTTCGAGGCGCTCGGCGGCTGGGTGGCCACTGTGCCGGAGCTCGACGTCAAGATGCGCCTCGGCACCCATTGCTACAAGCACGCCTGGCATGCCGAGCTGTGGCACAAGCGACTGCCGGAACTGCGTGAGATGAACCCCGACCGGCTGACGCAACCGGCCAACGACGCGATGGTTCAGTTCGTCGAAGCGATGACCGAGCCGGAGGCGCCCGACATGACCATCGAGAAGTTGGTCGGCGTCTACCGCGTCTACATCCCCCACTTCATCTCCGCGT
>Ga0207648_10003478_pt1 | contig 16506 bp, 15 predicted proteins | sample KBSMisM32_FD_184310 | JGI IMG/M metagenome (GOLD analysis project Ga0207648, IMG submission 184310) | Miscanthus rhizosphere microbial communities from Kellogg Biological Station, Michigan, USA - KBS Miscanthus M3-2 (SPAdes) (version 2) | ecosystem: Host-associated > Plants > Roots >...
CCAGCTGGGCGACCGATCCACCCTGATCGTGCCCAACTCGGAATTCATCACCAAGACCGTGCGCAACATGACCCTGCGCAATGCCGAGGGCCGGGTGCTCATCCGGCTGCCGATGCCGCTCAGCACCAACGCGCTGCAAGTCCGCGACATCATGCTGGGCGTGCTGCGCGATCACAAGGCCGTGCTGACGGAGCCGGCGCCGGGCGTGACGCTCGACGGCATCGACAACGGGCTGTTGATCTTCCAGGCGATTGCCTATGTGCCCGGCCCGCGCATGGCGGCCGGAGTGCGCAGCGAACTGCTGTTCACCATCTTGGAGCGGCTGCAGGCGTCGCAGGTGCCGATGGCGGTTGGTTCGCCTGCACCGGTTCCCGGCGCCATGGGGCCGAGCCTGGCGCCGGCTGCGCCGACTTCGCCCCCTCCCGCGCCGCTGTCCGGCACTGCCATGGACTGAGTTGCCGTCGCTGTGCGGCAAGCTTTAAAAGGCACGTACCTCAACTCCCAAAGCAGTCGTTCGCAACTGTCGGCTTATGTTTAGGTTTGTCCGACATCTGCCCGTCGCGCGAGACCGAAGCCGCGCGTGAAGCCGGCCTGAGGGCAGGTGTTGGATAAACCTAAACAGAAGCGGTCCGTCACGAACGTCCGCTCTGCGGAGGTCCGAGGTGGAGACAAACGCGCGCCGGGAGCGACGTGATGCGCATGCACAACGAAGGCGTGGTGATGGAATCCGCGCCGCACCGTCGCCGAGAACCTGCCGATCGGCCGGGCCGGCAGCCCCGGCTTTCCGCCGCCGAACATCGCCACGGGCCTCGATTTGGCGCCGACGGCACGATCCTATTCAGCGCCGACAAGAACAACGCGATCCAACGCGCGCGGCCGATGCGGTAGCGCCCTCGATCCGGCGCAGCGCGCGTCGGCGCGGCTCTAGCACCTAAGTTCAATTGCCAGCGCTCGCAGGCCGCCGCAAGCTCGTGCGCTGCAGGTGACGCACATGAACGTGGCGACCATGGGTGATGGCTCGAGCGCAGGGGTCCGGCGTTGACCGACGCGGCTCGGATTCGCGAAAAGACGTCGTGGCGCGACCGCCTGCTCGGCGTGGTGCGGTCGTGGAACCGCCACCAGATCCCGAAGATCCTGACCGCCGTCGTGGTGATCTGGATAATCAGCGGCACCGCTCTCTATTTCACCGAGGGCAGCACGAGCCCGGCGTACGAAACGTGGCGCGAATCGCTCTGGAACGTCTGGGTGACCCTCTTCAGCGGACTCGGCGAAGCGCCCAAGACCGTCGGCGGGCGGCTCATCGTGTCCGGCGTACTTGTCGTCGGTGTCGCCCTGGCGGGCCTCTTCACCGCCAGCGTGGCGTCCATCCTGATCGAACGCTCACTGAGGAGCCGTGAAGTGACCAACCTTGAAATGTCCGACCACCTGGTGCTGTGCAACTGGTCGCCCCGCGCGCTCGACTGGATCCGCGAGGTACACAGCGGCATCGTCAACGACACGCGGCCGGTGGTGATCGTCCACGACACGCCCGACGAAGTCGTCCTGCCCGACAAGCAGGACGACGCCGCGTTCAACGACGTCTACATCGTCAAGGGGGACCCCGCGAACGAAGTGATCCTGCGCCGCGCCAAGGTCGCGCAGGCGCATTCCGTCGTCATCCTGTCAGATGACCGCCAGGGCGAGCACGCCGACGGCAAGACCATCGTCTGCTGCATCGCCGTCAAGGGCGTCTGCACGCAGGAGCGACAGCCGAACATCGTCGCCGAATGCCAGGACCCGAAATACCGGCCGCACATGCGCAAGTCCGGCGCTGACGAGATCATCTCGGCGGCCGACTTCGGCCTGCGGCTGATGGCGCGCGCCTCGCTCTTCCACGGCATGACGCGCGTCTACCAGGAGTTGCTCTCGGTCCGCCGCGACGCCAACGAGATGTACCTCGTGCCGGTGCCGGCGCAGCTCGTCGGCATGGATTTCATCGCAGCGGCGAACGTGTTCCTGCCTGATCGCACGAACATGAAGGCGTGCCTGCTGATCGGGATCTATCGAGGCGACACGATGATGCTCAACCCGGTCGGCGGCGAAGCCGGCCCGCTGCTCGAAGGCGACCAGCTGATCCTGCTGAGCCAGAACCTGCCCGATCTTTCGCGCCTGAACGCGGTGACGGGCTAGCTCTCGCTATCTGCCGAGGTTGCGGCGGACCGTGCGCACGCCCGACCGCGCCATCATCGCGACCCGGGCGGCTCTCGTCCGCGGAGAGGCTGGGACCCAAGGACGTTTAAGAAGCGATCGCAGCTTCTTCAGACCAGACGTCAGAACTATGTCTCTCTGCTCGAGCACCCGCTTGTCGACGGGAAGGTGCCTCTGCTCCGGAGTGATTTGGAACACCTCCGATAAGCTACTTGGATTCGCTCACCGGGCTTTGGGCAGGTGGCCGACGTCGGCCCGTCCTTCGATACCTGCTGCCTGACTGCGCTCTCCGCTGACGAGTCGATACACCACGCCCGCGAGCACGGCACCCAGCAAAGGCGCGATCCAGAACAACCAGAGCTGCGACAACGCCCATCCGCCGACGAAGATCGCGGGGCCAGTGCTACGGGCGGGATTGACCGACGTGTTGGTGACGGGGATGCTGATCAGGTGGATTAGGGTCAGCGCCAGTCCGATGGCTATCGGCGCGAACCCGGAGGGAGCACGCTCGTCGGTGGCGCCCAGGATGATCATCAGAAAGAAGAAAGTCATCGTGACTTCGCAGACGAGCGCCGCTGTCAGCGAGTAGCCGCCAGGCGAATGGTCGGCGTATCCGTTGGAGGCGAAGCCGCCGTTCAGGTCGAACCCGGCCTTGCCGGTGGCGATCAGGTACAGCACGCCGGCCGCGACGACAGCACCGGCCACCTGCGCCACGACATAGGGCAGCAGGTCGCTCGCCTTGAATCTCCCGCCGATGACGAGGCCAAGGGAGACCGCGGGATTCAAATGGCAGCCCGAGACGTGGCCGATTGCATAGGCCATCGTCAGCACCGTCAGGCCGAAGGCCAGCGACACGCCGACGAAGCCGATGCCTAGCCCGGGAAACGCCGCCGCAAGCACAGCACTGCCGCAGCCGCCGAGAACGAGCCACAAAGTGCCGAAGAACTCGGCAGCGAGACGATTTGTCAGCGGCATGTGAGCTCCATGGATAAGGGGGCAAGCTTGGCCGTTGTCGTCGCGACGGCCGCGACTATGGCCTTGTCTCGAAGGCACTCCATCGTTGCTGCCCTCGTACGCGAGGTCCAAGCCCTGCCATCGCCTTCAAGGCAGGGCTGAGCGTATGCGCGAGCCGAGGCCAGGGGAACTGCCCAAAGGTGAAGGTGAAGTTGCTGAGGAAGCTCCGACCCCGCCGCTCCACGGGGGGCGCTGGCGGACGCCGAGACCATTCCGTCGGAGAACGAGTCGCTGATGCGATTCACGGAGCGCTCCTTGGTTTGTGCGTGGCCGCCGCGTTGCCGAGGAAAGCGGCTTCGTCGGCATCGCGGTCGAAGTGGCAGCGGACACCGTGGCGATCTCCGTCAGCGACAGTGGCCAAGGGATGTCGCCCGAGTTCTCGTCGCATTGCTTCGAGCTCTTCGTGCAAGCCGAGCGCATCACCGAGCGCGCTGCCGGCGGCCTGGGGATCGGCCTTGCCGAGGATCGCGCTGCCTGAGCGACGATCACGGAAGCTGACAGCAATCGAGTCGTCTGCACGGTGTCGAGGGCGCAAGCGCGCCACGCAGCGAGCGGCCGCGTCGGAAGGACACCAGTGCACACGCCCCCGCTTTGGGCGCACGGCATGCTCGGCCAGCCACCCGGGCTCGGCGGCTAGGCTCGGTTAGAGCGAAACGCTACGGTATCCGGGCGTGCCATCTTTGCGAGGTCAGCCGAGAACCATGGCCGTGCGCGGAGGTATGCAGGAATCGGCAACTCTCTTCGCGATCCAGCCGACGTAAGCATGGCTCACTCGTACCGGCGGCCTGTCTCCAGGAGACCCGGCGTTCCGATCAAATCGTTGAGGCCGTCGAAGTCCAGCATCCGCTCACGCCATGCCGCGGTCGATCCGGTTGCATTCAGGCTGCCGTAATAAGCCTGCAGCGCATGCGCAACGGCGCGCGCTGTGCCGCCAGGAAAGATGACGATGCGAAAGCCGCGCGCGCCGAGTTCCGCGGCGCTTCGCACCGGCGTCTTGCCGCCCTCGACCATGTTGGCTAGCAGCGGCACGCGCGGTGCGAATCGCGTGCACACGGCCTCCATCTCGTCCGCGCTGCGCAACGCCTCGACGAAGAGGGCATCGACGCCGCAGGCGAGGTAGGCCTCGGCACGCTCGAGCGCCGCCTCGATTCCCTCGACCGCGAGTGCATCGGTGCGCGCCAGGATCAACGTGTCCGAGCTGCGCCGGCAGTCGAGCGCGGCGCGCAGCTTGCCGCACATCTCGGCCGCGGGAACCACGGTCTTGCCGTCGAGGTGGCCACAACGCTTCGGGAACCCCTGGTCCTCGATCTGGATCATCGCCGCGCCGGCGCGCTCGAGCGCCCGCACCGTCCGCTGCACGTTGAGCGCGTTGCCGAAGCCGGTGTCGGCGTCGACGATCACCGGCACGCCCACGCGCTCGGTGATGAGCGCGAGCGTCTCCTCGACCTCGGTGGCGGTCGTCAGCCCGACGTCGGACCGGCCGAGCCGTGTGTAGGCGATCGAGGCGCCGGAGAGGTACAGCGCCGCGAAGCCGGCCTGTTCGGCGACGAGCGCCGAAAGCGCGTCGTAGACACCCGGCACGAGCAGCGGCCGCGCCTCCGCGAGACGTTGCTTCAACTTCATCGAAACCAATCCTCGGCGGTGTTCGCGGCAATGAAGCCTCCGGCCACCGCGCTCAGCAATCCATTGCCGGAAAGATAGCCCCACACTGCATTGCCCGAGACCCCGCGCGCCGCGCCGCCGGCCGCCAGCAGGTTGGGCATCGTCGTGCCGTCGGCGCGCTGGACGCGACATCCAGCGTCGATGGCGAGGCCGCCCTGGGTGTGAAAGAGCGCACCGGTCACCTTGATCGCGTGGTACGGCGCTCGCAGACCGGTGCCCCGAAGCGTTCCGGCCAGCGTCGCGACGTCGCAGCCGACGATGCCGGCGAGCGCGGCAGCGTCGTGGGCGCAGCGGACGGCTCCGGCGCGTTCGGCGGCGACGACGTCCGGAAAGGTGCGACCGAGCGCGAGCAAGCGATCGTCGAGAACGTTCCAGGCGATGCCCGACTGCTGCGCGAGCACCTGCACCGAGGCTTCGGAGTAGCCGACGCGCTCGTCGTGAAACCGTTTCCCCAACGCATTGATCTGGATGCCGCCTTCCATCATCAAGGCCCAGGTGACGAGCACCCCGTGCGGCACCGCCCACGAGCCGTGTCCCTGATAGCCGCCGAGATCGGCGAGTTGCGCACCGAGCGCCCGACCCCACGCGATCGCGCTGCCGTCGTTGCCGACATGGCCTGCGAACACCGCGTCGCGCATCTCCGGCAGCCAATCGCGCACCATGGCGGCATTGCCGCCGAAGCCGTTGCACGCGAGGACCACACCGCGGCAGGCGAGATGCTCTATAGAGTCGTCCGGGCGCCGAACGCCGAGCCCGAGCACGCGATCCTCGGGATCGACCCAGAGCTCGCGTACCAGCGCCTCGGTCAGCAACGCTGCACCGGCAGCTTGCGCGGCCGAGTCGAGCGCCGCGATCAGTGCAGCCCCGCTGCGCTGCGGCAGCGTGTGCATGCGGCGCACCGTGTGGCCCGGATAGAGGAAGCCGTCGAGCAACTCGAACGTGAGACCGTGGCGGCTTTCGAGCGCGTCGATTGCAGGGCCGATGGCCTCGGTGTACGCCGCAACCAGGTGCGGCGCTGCGCTGCCGTGGGCCTTGCGCTGGATGTCGGCCGCGAAGCGTTCTACGCTGTCGTCGGTCACCCCTGCGGCGCGCTGGACGCGCGTTCCGGCGGCGGGGATGAAGCCGGAGCTCAGTGCCGTGCTGCCCTGAGGCGCGGCGTCGCGCTCGAGCAGGACGCACTCCATGCCGGCATCGCGCAGCATCAGCGCGGCCGTCAGCCCGCACGCGCCGGCGCCGACGATCGCCACCGGCACCGCCGGCGTGCCGGGCGGCATCGCGGCGGCGCGGATCACGCGCGCGGCATGCGCCATTAGGCGGTCGGGCGATGCAGATACTGGCCGCGCGGCTTGCCGAGGATCACGCCGTCCTCGTAGATCTTCATCCCGCGCAGGAAGGTCGTCTCGACGCGCGCAGAGAGCTCGAGTCCCTCGAACGGCGTGTAGCCCTGCGTCGATGGCGACTCGCTCGCGCGGATGGTCCAGGTGCGGGCCGGATCGACGAGGGCGATGTCGGCGTCGAAGCCGGGCGCGATGTCCCCCTTGCTGTTCAGACCGAAGCGGCGGGCTGCGTTCCAGCTCGTGATGCGCGCCATGTGGTTGTAGTCCATGCCGCGCTTCGTGCCCTCGCTCACCAGCGCCGGCAGCAGGTACTCGGTGCCGCCGAAGCCGCTCTTGGCCATCCACACGTTGCCGAAGTACCGCTTCGGGATCTTCATCTCGTGGCGGCAGCACGCGTGGTCGCTGACGACCCAGTCGAGCTCACCGGCCAGCAGGGCCTCCCAGAGGAACTCGACGTCCGCGCGCGGGCGGATCGGCGGATTGACCTTGGCCAGCTCCGCGGCCGGCGAGTCGATGTCGAGCATCAGGTGGCCGATCGTCACCTCGCGCTTGAAGTCGATGTGCGGGAACACCTCGGCCATCGTCAGCGCCGCCTGCACGGCCTTGCGCGAGCTGAGGTGCAGCAGGTTGATGTTGGACAGCGCGGTCTCGTTCGCCAGGTAAGCCGCCGTGAACACGGCGAGTCCCTCGGAGTGCGGCGGCCGCGCCGCGCTGTAGGCCGCGAGCCCCTTCATCGACTTGTCCTTCTCGATGATCTTCGTGTAGGCGGTCATGATCTCTGCGGTCTCGCAGTGCAGGCTGAGCGACAACTGGCCCGCCTTGCCCGCCATCGCTTCGCGGGCAGCCTGCAGCCCGCGCATGATGAATTCGAAGTGGGCGACGTCGTAGCGCTCGTCCTTGCCGATCATCAGGAAGTCGCGCTGGGTGTCGCTGGCGCCGTGCAGCCCGTGCGAGCCGTAGAACATGAAGATCTTGAAGCTGGCGACGCCGTGCTTCTCGATCAGCATCGGCATCTCCTCGATGTGCGTCCGGTCCATCGGCGCGAGGTGATAGCCGTAGTCGACGTGGAAGCGGTCCTTCGAGATCTTCAGCACCTCGGGGAAGAATTTCTTGTACGGGCCGCCCTTGTTGAGGTAGTACTGGCCGGTGCGGAAGTAATTGAGGCTCGAGGTCACGCCGCCCATCGCCGCCGCCTTGCTTTCGCTCACCGCGTCCTCGTCGAGCGGCGAGTAGATGCCGCTGTGCATGTGCGCGTCGACGACGCCGGGAAACGCGAGGCGCCCCTGGCCCTCGTGGACCGCCTTCGCACGCTCGGCGGCGAGCCCCGGAGTGACCTGAGCGACCTTGCCGCCGACGATCGCGATGTCGGCAGCGTGAACCGCGTTGCCATGCGGGCGCACCACGCGCACGTTCTTGATCAGGAGGTCGAACTCGGGCGTCTTGCTCATCGCGGGGACTCCAGCGCCAGGCGTAGTTTGAGTTGAGGCAGCAGGCCGCCTGCCTCGACCATGTCGAGCAGGAAGGCGGGGATGGGATCGCAGTCCAGCACGTGGCCGTCGTCACGTGTGATGCGGCCGGCGCGGGCGTCGAACTTGATGGCCTCTCCGTCCTCGATCCTCAGCGCGTCCGCGCAGGTCAGCAGCAACAGGCCGATGTTGAAGGCATTGCGGAAATAAAGGCCCGCATACGAGGGCGCCACCACCGCCGCCACGCCCAGGTGCACCAGCACCGATGCGGCCTGCTCGCGCGAGGAGCCGATGCCGAACCCGGGACCGGCGACGAGGACGTCACCGTGCCGCACGTCGGCCGCGAATTCGGGGCGCAGGCCCTCCAGGCAGTGGCGTGCCACGACGTCGAGGCCATGCTTCATCGTGTGGCCGGGCGCGAGCTGATCGGTGTCGACTTCGGCCGGCAGGCGCCAGGTCCTCATGCCAGGATCTCCCGCGCATCGCTGATGCGTCCGCGCAGGGCCGACGCGGCGACGGTGTACGGCGAACCGAGGAACACCTGCGCCGTCGCGGCGCCCATGCGGCCCTTGAAGTTGCGCGCGGTGCTGGAAATAACGTTGACGCCTTCGCCGATTGCCGCGCCGTAGCCGGCACACGCCCCGCAGGCGCTGGGCAGCAGCTTCGCACCTGCGTCGGTGAGCTGGCGCAGGATGCCCTCGCGCTCCGCGGCGGCCGCGTCCTCGAGACTCGCCGGCGCGACCAGCAGTTGCACGCCGCTCGCGATCGTGCGCCCTGCCAGGACGCGCGCAGCGGCGCGCAGGTCGTCGAGCTTGGCGCCGGTGCAGGCGCCGATGTAGGCGACGTCGATCGCCGTCGGCTCGACGTCCGTTACCGCACGGGCGTTGGCCGGGCTATGCGGCATCGCCACCTGCGGCTCCAGCGTCGCCGCGTTCCATTCGTGGCGGGTGCCGGGTGATCCTTCGTCGCTGTGCCACGGGGCGGTGTCGACGTCGACCGCGCCGTGCGCGGCCAGCCACTCTCGCGTCGTGTCGTCGGCCGCCACCAGGCCCGCCTGCGCCCCGAGCTCGGCGCTCATGTTGGCGAGCGTCATGCGCTCGGGCATCGAGAGCGCGGCGACGGCGTCGCCGCAATACTCGACCGCCTGGTACGCGCCGCCGCTCATGCCGTGGCGAGCGAGCATCGCCAGCATCATGTCCTTCGCGCTGACCCCGTCGGCCAGGCGCCCGCTCCACTTCATGAAAATAGTGTGTGGCACCTGCAGCCAGATCTCGCCGGTGACGACGACGCCGAGCATTTCGGTCGCGCCGACGCCGAACATGTAGGCGCCGAACGCGCCTCCGGTCGGCGAATGCGAATCCCCGCCGACGCAGAACATCCCCGGGCGGATGTGGCCGTGCTGCGGCACGACCACGTGGCAGATGCCCATGGAGTCGTAGACATGCGGCAGGCCTTCGTCGCGCGCCCAGTCGCGCGCGATCCGCACGATCCGGCGCGACTCGTCGTCGACCTCGGGAACGTAGTGGTCGATGACCAGCACCACCTTGTCCTTGTCCCAGATCGAGGCACCAAGCTCCGCGAGCAGCGGCTGCAGCCTTCGCGGCCCCGATGAGTCGTGGAACATCGCAAGGTCGACCCGGCAGGTGACGACCTCGCCGGGAGTGACGTGCGGGCGATCGGCGGCGCGCGCCACCAGCTTCTGCGCGAGCGTGGTCGGTGCGTTCATGGCGCTCTCACAAGCCCAGATAGGCGCGGCGCAGCTCGTCGCTGGCCAGCAGCTCGGCGGGCGTGCCGGCAAATCGCAGCGCGCCGTTCTCCAGCACGTAGGCGCGGTCCGCGATCTCTAGCGACTGGCCGACGTTCTGCTCGACGAGCAACACCGTCAAGCCGTCGTCGCGCAGGCGCCGGATCAGCGTGAACATCTCCTCGACGAGGATCGGCGACAAGCCGAGCGACGGTTCGTCGAGGATGAGCAGGCGCGGCTCGGCCATCAGGCCGCGGCCGATCGCCAGCATCTGCTGCTCGCCGCCGCTCATCGTGCCGGCCCGCTGGCGCTCGCGCTCGGCAAGGCGAGGGAAGGTAGCGAAGACGCGCTCGAGGTTGCCTGCCTTGCGCTCGCGCGCGCGGGCATACGCGCCGAGCTCCAAGTTCTCGCGCACGCTGAGGTTGGGGAAGATGCGCCGCCCCTCGGGCACCTGGATGAGCCCGGCCTGGACGACACGGCGGGAGTGCGCGCGTGTCAGCACCTCGCCGCCGAAGCGCACTTCGCCATCCCACGCGGCCAGCAGCGCGCAGACGGTGTTGTTCAGGGTGGATTTGCCGGCGCCGTTGCTGCCGAGGAGCGCGACTATCTCGCCAGGAAGCACGTCGAGGGTGACGCCGCGCAGCACCTCGACGCGACCGTAGCCGGCGCGCAGCTCGCTCACTTGCAGCAGGGCCTCGCTCACGCCGCGATCCCTTGCAGGCGGGCGGCTGCGCCGTGACCGAGGTAGGCCTCGATGACGCGGGCGTCGCGCGTGATCGAGGCGGGCGCGCCTGCGGCGATCAACCGTCCCTGCGCGAGCACCCACACATGCTCGGCCAGGCTCATCACCGCCTGCATCACGTGCTCGATCATCAGCACGGTGACGCCGCCGCTTGCGATGGCGCGGACTACCGGGATCATGTCGGCGATCTCCTGCGGGTTGAGGCCCGCCAGCACCTCGTCGAGGAGCAGCAGGCGCGGCTTCGTCGCCAGCGCGCGTGCGAGCTCCAATCGCTTGCGGCCGGCGACGGTGAGATCTGCGGCGGGCTTGTCGAGCTGCGCGGCGAGGCCGACCTGCGCCGCCACGCCTTCGGCGGCGGCGAGCGCGGCAGCGCGGCGCGGTTCGCGCAGGTGCGCGCCGACGGCGATGTTCTCGCGCACGGTCTGTGCCGCGAACGGCTGCACGATCTGGAAGGTGCGCGTCATGCCGGCGCGCGCATTGAGGTGCGGCGCGCGGCCGGTGATGTCGTGCCCGGCGAAGCGGATGCGTCCGCGCTCGGGAACGAGGAAGCCGGACATCAGCGCGAAGAGCGTCGTCTTGCCGGCACCGTTGGGACCGATGAGCGCGCACAGGCGACCCTCCGCAACATCGAAGGAGACACCCTGCACGGCCTGCAATCCGTCGAAGGCGATGGCGACGTCTTCGAGGCCAAGTAGAGGCTCAGCCGGCACGGCCTGGCCTCCAGGCAGCGCGTACATGGCGACCGACCCCGGACAGGCCGCGCGGCACGAACAGCACGATCAGGATCAGCACGACGCCGTAGATCACCATGTTGAGCCCCGGCGCATCCCCGAACAGGTTGCGCGTGAACTCGGCGAGTGCGTGCAGCACCAAGGCGCCGAGCACCGGTCCCCACAGCGTGCCTATGCCGCCGACGATCGCTGCCACCAGCGACTCGACCGAGGTGGCCGGGCCGAACGCGATGTTCGGGTCGAGGTACTGGAACACCTGCACATAGAACGCGCCACCCGCGCCCATGAAGCCGGCCGAGAGCGTGATCGCGCCGAGCTTGACGCGCAGCGGGTCGACGCCGAGGGCGCGCGCAGCGTCCTCGTTGTCGCGCACCGCCTGCAGCCACGCGCCGAACCGGGAACGCCGCAGCCATGCGGTGACCAGCAGTCCTGCGACGACAAATCCGAGGACGACGAGGATCGCACCTTGCCGCGACGCGAACTGGAGGTTCGCGGCCGACTCGCGCAGCGGCAGCATCACGCCGACGCCGCCGCCCGTGAACCCGACCGTCACCGCGAGGATACGGAAGACCTCGGCGAAGGCGAGCGTCACGAGCGCGAAGTACGAGCCCCGCAGACCGTAGCGAAAGCTCAGCGCACCGACCCCGGTGCCGACCACGGCGGCGCTCGCCACGGCGCAGGCGAGCGCGATCCAGGCGTTGAGCCCGGCCTGCGTCTGGGCGAGCACCTGCACGTAAGCCCCGGTGCCGAAGAAGAGTGCGTGGCCGAACGAGAACTGGCCGCCGTAGCCGCCGAGCAGATTCCACGCCTGGGCGAGCAGCGCCGCGTACAGCGCCATCATCAGGAAGGTCGTCCAGACGCCGGAGCGAAGCACGCTGGAAAGGACCGCGACTGCGATGGCGAACGCCGCGATCGTGACGAGGTCCCTCATGGACGCGCGCCGAGCAACCCCTGCGGACGGAACAGCAGCACGGCGATGAAGATCGCGAAGATGCCGATCTGCCCCAGCGACTCGCCCAGGAAGAGCCCGCCGAGCGATTCGACGATGCCGATCAGCAAGCCGCCGAGCAGCGCGCCGGCGAAGCTCCCCATTCCGCCGAGCACCACGATCGTGAAGGCGACGAGCACGAAGCCCGAGCCCACCTGCGGATTGACGTAGTAGGCCGGCAGCAGGAAGCACGCCGCGGCGCCGACGCACGCGAGGCCGATGCCGAAGCTCATCGCGTAGACATGCTCGACGTCGATCCCCATCAGCCGCGCGCCTTGCGTCTCCTTGGCGACCGCGCGAATCGCGCGGCCCAGGTCGGTTCGGTGCACAACCCATAGCAGCACGGTGGCGGCGGCTAGCGCGCCCGCGAAGGCGACCAGCTTTGTCAGCGCGATCGTCGCCGGGCCGACCGCTACAGTCGTCAGCGTGTATGCGGTCTCGATCGTCCGCGTGTCGCTCTTGAAGAAGAGGAGGGCGAGGTTCTCGAGCACGATCGCGAGGCCGAGCGTCACCAGCAGGATGTTCTCGTCCTTGCCGTGGCCCGCGCGGTTGATCACGACCCGCTGCAGGCCGTAGCCGAGCGCGAACATCGCCGCCACGACAAGCGGCAGCGCCAGGTAAGGGTCGATGCCGGCGCGGTTCTTGAGAAAGTAGACCGCGTAAAGCGCCACCATCAGCGCCGCGCCGTGCGCGAAGTTGATGATGTGCAGGACGCCGTAGATCAGGGTCAGGCCCAGCGCGATGAGTGCGTACACGGCGCCCGTCGTCACGCCGTTCAGGAACGACGGCAGGAGAATCGCGACGTCGAGCATCGGTCGGCGCCCTCAGGCGCGCAACGGGAAGATCGGATCGATCTCGCGATAGTCGCGCGGGACGATGACGCGGATGTCACCCTTGATCACCTGCGTCATCAGCGGCTGCGCCCCGGTGTTCTGGCCGTTGACGAACTTCGTCGGCCCGTATGGCATGAAGTGGTCGCTGAACGCGCTGCTCTCCAGCGCCGCGGTGATCGCTGCGCGGTCCGTGCTCTTGGCGCGCTCGATCGCGTCGGCCAGCAGCCGCACCGCGGTGTACGTGTTGAAGATCTCGTACGTGAAGAACAGGCCCTTGGCCTCGACGCGCTTCTTCAGGTCGGCGGCGCGCTTGTCCTTGGGGTTGAACCAGTGGTTGCAATCGATGATGCCGTTGGCGGCATCGGGAAATTCCTTGAGGAACTTGTAGCTGGAGGCCGCGCCACCGAGCACCGAATAGATCGCCTTGGGCACCACCTTCTGCTGCTGCATCGTGCGCACCAGGAGCGCGTACTCGTTGTAGTAGTTGGCCGGGATGACGATGTCGGGATTGATCGACTTCATCCGCAGCACGATGTTGTTGAAGTCGCGCGTCGGGTTCGCGTGCTTGACGATCTCCTTGACCTCGAAGCCGTAGGCCGGCAGCTCGCGCGCGAGCAGCTGGGCGGTGCCGGTGCCGAACAGGCTCTCCTCGTGGATGATCATCACCGTCTTGGCGGGCTTGCCGGCGACGGTGTTGAGGACATGCAGGTTGTTGACCGCGATCTGCGCGCATACCTTGTAGCCCGGGCCGAACCGGAAGGTGTTCTTCAGGCCGCGCTCGACGATCTGGTCGGCCACCCCGACGTCGACCACGTGCGGCAGCCCGACCTTGGCCGCCGCCTGTGTGGTGGCCAAGCAGATTGCGCTGGCGTACGCGCCGACCACGGCGGCGCAGCCCGCCTCGTTCATCTTCTCGATCTCTGCCGTGCCGGCCTGCGGCGTGCTCTGCGCATCGCCCAGCAGCACCTCGAGCTTGGCATTGCCGAGGCTGTGGATGCCCGTCTTGTTCACGTCATCGATGGCCATCAGCGCGCCCTCGCGGCACTGCTGTCCCGAAAAGGCCAGCGCTCCGGTGACGGGGTGCAGGATGCCCACCTTGAGCGGCTTCGGCTGGGCACCTCCGACGAGAGGAAACACGAGTGCCGCCGCGGTCGCGGTCGACTCGCGCAGGAAGGTGCGACGCTTGATCATGCCAGGCTCCTGTGGAAAGTGAACGAGGGTTCGATGACTCACTGCGAGCTCGCGGTCCATGCGCAACTCGGCCTCAATTGCCGACCCGCGAGTGGCGCACCCAAGAGTTCACCATTTTGGCATTGCACGGTAGGTGAGCGCCTTGAGCATGCGCTGAGGCCTGCGTCAGCTCCGGCCAGTGCACGCCGCACGTTGACTCTCGAGGAGCTCGGAGTCGCGGGCCAATGTTCTCTCAGAGGTCGCGGTGCTGACGCCCCCAATTCCGCTTGCGCATGCTCGCCATTCACGACGTCGTGAAGATAGCCGCTGAACCACATTAACGCCAATGGGCACGGGAATAGTTGGTTCGACGTAATTGGCCCACAGCGCCGGTGAGTCGGGCTAGGCCGGTACGCTCAGGCCGCTGTCAGCGCCAACGAAAGTTGAATGCTCGAGATCCATTTCGCGCGGCGCCTTTATGACAGGGCCACGTTCAGCAAGTAGGCGAGGGGCAGCTTTAGGTCATTCCATCGACCCGTTCTTCAACGCAGATTCGCACTGGGTCAGGCCACCCGCTAAGGGCGTGTACGCAGGTATTCGAATGTAAGTGAAGGGGTGATCGCTGACCAGAAGCGGCTGCTCGGCGGTGCGGGCGAGAAGTCGGCGACTGAAGCGGCTGCCACCATCGAACTGAAAAGCCGGACTCGGGTGCGCGAAAGGCGTCGCTCGCCACAAGCCTTTCCCGCAGAACGACCGGGAAGCGCTGACGGGGACGTGAGTCCCCCACCGGTGACGGGAAAACGCGTGGGACAACTCGACGACGCGATCAGCGCGATCGACGGCCGTTCTGTGCTGTTCGCCCGTGACGCCTGCCGCGCCTGCGAGCAGCGCCTCGCTGGACGCTGCCGCAAGCGCCGCCGCGTACGGCGTGTCGCGGGCGCTCTATCCCAATGCCCGGCCACTGGGCGGCTTACGACGACGCGCTGTCGTTGATGCGTGTCCATCAGTTCCGGCCGGCGCCGCCTCCCGACCTCACGAGCGCCGAGTACGCATCGTCTCCCGCCCAGGACCCTTAGAGTCCACGCCAGATGGTCTCCACACCTTCCGCCCTCACGCGCGAACGATTGCGGCGTTTCATACGCATCGTGCTCACGGCTGCGGTCATCGGTGTGGGCGTTGGTGCAGTCTACGGTGGCGCGATTGCCGCACCGGGCGCGCGCTCCCTGTTCGTTTCCCTGCTGATCTCGATACCGATCGGTGTCATTGCCGCCGTGCTCACCGCTTCATGCATCGCCGGCATCGAGATCTTGCTGCTGCCCCGCGCTTCCATGCGGTGGCTCGACGCGCTGCCGTTCGCTGCTGTGTTCATCCTGAAGACGCTTGTCTATGGAGCGATCGCAGGGGCGGTTCTGGCCGGCCAGCCAGGCCAGCGCCTGTTCGGCGTCGTCAGCGTCTACAACGCGCGCACGGGACTGATTGGGGTCTGCCTCTCGCTCGTGGCCGTTGCCGTCCTGGTCATGATGTTCCAGGCCGCGGGCCTCGTCGGCTACCGCACGTTCATGGCGCTTCTGTTCGGAAAGTATCGCCAACCCCACACGGAGCGACGCTTCTTCCTTTTCGTCGACGTGGTGGGCTCGACAGCGATCGCCGAGCGGGTCGGGGCGCTCGAGGCACATCGTTTCCTCGCGGCGGTGTTCTCCGCAGTCGCGGAGCCGATCGAGATGTGCCGCGGCGAAATCCATCAGTACGTCGGTGACGAGATCGTGATCACCTGGGTCGAGGCGGATGGCGTCGTCGATGCGCGCGCGTTGCGCTGCTTCTTCGCGATGCGGGCGGCGCTCGCCGCAGACGCGAGCCGGTTCGTCCAACGCTTTGGCGTGCAGGCGGACCTGCGCGCGGCCCTGCACCTGGGCGACGTCGTCACCGGCGAGGTCGGCCAGGTGCGCCGTGCGATCGTTTTCCACGGAGACGTGATGAACACGACCGGGCGGCTCGAGCAGGCGACTCGCGAAGTCGGATGCTTCTTCATCGCTTCTGCAGAAGCGCTCGTGCCCCTGGTTCTTCCACCCGAGATCAGCGTCCGCGACCTTGGCGCGCTGGTACTGCGCGGGCGAGTCGAGGCCATCCACGCGTTCTGCATCGAACATTCGGTGAGCACCGACCGCGCGCCCTGACGTCGGTCTCTGCGCACCTGCGGCGGGAAAGCCTGCTCTGATGACCCTTAGCTCGGCAGCCAATCCGACGAAGTCGAGAGCTGTCAGTCGAGCTAACGGCCGATGTGGGCTTCGTCCCAACCGTGCCACCATTCCTCCGCCATCTCCCACTCCTGCTGCGCCAGATCAGGCCGCTTGCGATCCCGTACCCCAATAGCATAAGGATTAGAACCACGACTTTCGCCACGGCAGCAGGCGCCGAAGCCTTCGCGCGCGAACGTGCTCAACACCTGCGTTGAGCTTCGCCAGTGGACCACTTGGGCGGGCCGCTTCTCGGCGAGAAGTCTGGGCGGCAGACGTTTCGATGCCCGGTGGATGGCGGCGGCTCGGATGCCCTGAGGGATTTGCGGCGTCGGAGGGCAACTGCGGGCGCTTGGAGAGGTTCTGATGGGTAGGTGGCGAGCGCGCGGGGGCGTTTG
>Ga0207648_10003481_pt1 | contig 16496 bp, 17 predicted proteins | sample KBSMisM32_FD_184310 | JGI IMG/M metagenome (GOLD analysis project Ga0207648, IMG submission 184310) | Miscanthus rhizosphere microbial communities from Kellogg Biological Station, Michigan, USA - KBS Miscanthus M3-2 (SPAdes) (version 2) | ecosystem: Host-associated > Plants > Roots >...
GGCGCCGGCGAAGGAAGAGAAGCCGGCCGCGGCTGAGAAACCTGCGGCGAAGAAAGAGCCGGCGAAGAAAGCCGAGGCGAAGCCCGCGGCCAAAAAACCAGCCGCCAAGAAACCTGCCGCCAAAGTCAAAAAACCGGCTGCGAAAAAACCGGCCAAAAAAGCCGCCGCCAAAAAAGCCCCGGCAGCCAAAGCGAAAAAACCCGCATCAAAAACGAAATCGGCTAAAAAGGACTGACGATGGCGCACAAGAAGGGACTCGGCTCCAGCCGCAACGGCCGCGAATCCAACCCCAACATGCTCGGGGTCAAGGTCTTCGCCGGCCAGAAGGTCTCCGGCGGCGAGATCATCGTCCGCCAGCGCGGCACCCGCTTCTGGCCGGGCGAGGGCGTCGGCCTCGGCCGCGACCACACGATCTTCGCCACCCGCGCGGGGACGGTGGACTTCAAGTCCGGTCGCAAGGGCCGCACGATTTCGGTTCTGCAGGACTAGCAGGCGTAGGAGGGGGGCCGGCATCCCTCCCGCGGAGACCGTCGCGCAGCAGATTGCCTTTCAGGGCTCGGACGGGGTCACAGAGCCTCCGCTTAGAGGGATGCCGACCCTCCCTCAACAGGTTGCGTAGTCCTGCAGGACCGCGGCGCGCAGAGCTTCTCCCTCTCGGTCGCAACGCTTTTCCGCTGCATACCATTGAAAACGCGTTGCGATCGCATTGAGCTATGTACGACAAGGCGAAAATCTGGGTCGAGGGCGGCGCCGGCGGTAACGGGTGCGTCTCGTTTCGCCGCGAGGCGCACGTGCCGCGCGGCGGCCCCGACGGAGGGGATGGCGGGCACGGCGGCGACGTCGTGCTGGTCTGCGACCCCTCGCGACGCGACCTCGGTGCGCTGAAGGGCAGCAGGCACTTTCGCGGCGCTCGCGGCCGGCATGGGGAGGGTTCGAACCGGCACGGGGCGAGCGGGGAGGATCGCGAGATCCCCGTGCCGCCGGGGACTCAGGCGGAGACCGTCGACGGCAGTCGCATCGACTTGGTCGAGCCGGGTCAGCGGGCGGTGGTCGCCCACGGAGGGCGCGGCGGAAATGGCAACAAGCGCTTCGCCAACTCGACGCGACAGGCGCCGCACTTCGCCGAGCGAGGAACGGGCGGCGAGAAGGGCTGGATCGAGCTGCGGCTCAAGCTGCTGGCCGACGTCGGCCTGATCGGCCTGCCCAACGCCGGCAAGTCCTCGCTGCTGGGGAGGCTCACGCGGGCCGACTCGAAGGTCGGCGACTATCCGTTCACGACGACCTCGCCGGTGCTGGGGACGATCGACAGCGACGACCGGCAGGCGGTCGTCGCCGATATCCCGGGCCTGATCGAAGGCGCGGCCGAGGGGGCCGGCCTCGGCCACGAGTTCCTCGCTCATGTCGAGCGCTGCGCGATGCTCGTTCATCTCGTCGACCTGGCGCCGACGGAGGGAGATCCGATCTCCAACTACGAAGCCGTCTGCGCCGAGCTGTCGAGCTACGGCGCCGGCCTCGACCGCCTGCCGCAGCTCGTCGTCCTCTCCAAGCGAGACCTGTTGCCGGCCGAGCGGGTCGAAGGCGCCGTGGACGAATGGAGCGAGCGCCTCGGCGAGGGAGCACTATGCGTCCTTGCCGTGTCCTCGGCGACGGGGGAGGGGCTGGACGAGCTCCGCGGTCGCATCCTGGGCTCGCTCTCCGAGGAGGGCTCGGCTCGCCCACTCGGCGAAAGCGGCGGGCAGCCGGCCGAGTTCGAGGCCGAGCACCGGGTTTACCGGCCGGTCGGCGAGGGCGGCTACTCGGTGGAGCGCGAGGAGGACGGCGGCTTTCGAGTCACCGGCCGCGGCGTCGAGCTGCTCTTCGAGCGCCACGATCTCGCCAACGACGAGGCGCTCGCCTACCTCGAGCAGCGGCTCAACGAGATCGGCGTCGTCGCCGCCCTGCACGCCGCCGGTTTCGAGCCAGGGGATGACGTGCGCATCGGCGAGCACGAGTTCGAGCTGCATCCATAGGCGAACTTAGACTGGTCCCCATGACCGTCGTGGTAAAGCTCGGTTCCTCGATCGTCGCCGACGACGACGGCTCGCTGCGCACGGGCGTCCTCGACTCCGTCTGCCGGCAGGTAGCCGAGCTCGAGCAGGGAGGCGAGCGAGTTGTGCTCGTCACCTCCGGCGCGATTGCCCGGGGCATGCGCCTGCTCGAGCTGAAACGGCGACCGACGGCGATGGAAGACATGCAGGCCGCCTCCGCGGTCGGCCAGGGAGACCTCTTTCGCGCCTATGAGTCGCGACTTGCCCAGCAAGGGACGCGCGCGGCCCAGGTGCTGCTGACCGCCGCCGACATCGCCGCTCGCACCAACTACCTCAACGCGCGCCAGACGCTGCGCCGCCTGATCGAGTGGAGCGTCGTCCCGGTGGTGAATGAGAACGACACGACGGCGACCGACGAGATCACCTTCGGCGACAACGACTTCCTTGCCGCTCAGGTCGCGATCCTGCTCGACGCTCGCCTGCTCGTTCTGCTGACGAATACGGATGGGCTTTTTACGGCCGACCCCAAGATCGATCCCGATGCGCGCCTTATCTCTGAGGTCGCGGACTTTGCCGAGCTGGCGGCTTTCGACATAGGCGAGCGCACCTCGGCCTTCGGCTCGGGGGGCATGCGGAGCAAGGTTGCCGCCGCCGAGATGGCCAGCGAGTCGGGCGTCTTGGCAACGATCTGCAACGGCACCAGCGACGGAACGCTCGCCGCCGCCGCGGCGGGAGGGCCGGTCGGCACGCGCTTTGCGGCCAACGCCACCCGCACGTCCAGTTTCAAGCTCTGGCTGAAGTACGCCAAGCCGGCACGCGGACGGCTGATCGTCGACGAGGGCGCCGCACGCGTACTGCGGGAGCGCGGCAGCAGCCTGCTGCCCGTCGGCATCACCGAGATCGAGGGTGAGTTCAAGGCGGGCGATGCCGTCGACGTGGCGGCCAACGGCTTGACCGTCGGCAAGGGCATCGTCGACTACTCCTCGGCCGAGTTGACGCGCGTGATCGGGATGAAGACCGCCGAGGCCCGGGAGCTGCTGCCGCATGCGGCAGACGAGGTGATTCACCGCGACCGCTTCGTGCTGGCCTGAGGGCCGCTCACGGCTACCCTTAGCCCTCATGGCGATCACGGCAAGATCGGTGGCGGAGACCTGCGAGGCGGCGAAGCTCGCTTCGCGGGAGATGGCGAGCGCGCCACCCGCGACCAAGGACGCTGCGCTCGCCGCGACCGCGCGCCTGCTGGGCGAGCGCAAGGACGAGATCCTCGAAGCCAACGCCGCCGACCTCGTCGACGAGCGCACGGCGGGGCTGACGGAGGCGCTGCTCGACCGCTTGACTCTCAGCGAGGGGCGGATCGAGGCAATGGCCGAGGGGGTCCGCGCGGTGGCGGCGATCGAGGACCCGATCGGCGAGGAGCTCGAAGCGAAAACGCTCGAGAGCGGCCTGCGGCTGCGCAAGGTACGCGTGCCGCTCGGCGTCGTGGCGGTGGTCTACGAGGCGCGCCCGAACGTGACGATCGACTGCGCGGCGCTGACGATCAAGAGCGGCAACGCGATCGTCCTGCGCGGCTCCAGCTATGCGGAACGTTCCAACGGCGCCCTCGCCGCGGTCGTTCGCGAGGCGCTCGCCGAGACCGGCCTGCCGGAGGACGCGGCGCTGGTCGTCGCCGGCGGGGGTCGCGACGACCTGGCCGAGCTGGCGACGCAGGAGGGAACCGTCGACCTCTTGATCCCGCGCGGCGGCGAAGGCCTGAAGAACGCGCTCAAGGAGGTGGCGACGGTGCCGGTGATCTACGCCGCCGCCGGCAACTGCCACGTCTACGTCCACGCCGACGCCGACCTCGAGATGGCGCGCGGCATCGCCTACAACGCCAAGGTGCAGCGGCCCGGGGTCTGCAACGCGGCGGAGACCCTGCTGGTGGACGCGGCGGTGGCCGCCGATTTCCTGCCGGGAATCCTGGCGGACCTGCATGCGGCCGGGGTCGAGCTCGTCGGCGACGAGCGCGCTCGCCGGCTCGCCGGCAGCACTGACGTCGGCGCCGCCGCGGATGCCGATTGGGGCACCGAGTATCTCGACCTGAAGATGGTCGTCGGGGTCGTCGATTCCCTTGGGGAGGCGATCGAGCACGTCAACGAGCACGGCACCAGCCACTCGGAGGCGATCGTCACCTCCTCGCGCGAGGCCTCCGAGCGCTTCTCGGCCGGCGTCGACGCAGCCGTCGTCTACACCAACGCCTCGACCCGCTTCACCGACGGCTTCGAGTTCGGCATGGGCGCCGAGATCGGCAACTCGACCCAGAAGCTGCACGCGCGCGGCCCGATCGGCCTGCGCGAGCTGACCACCTACAAGTACGTCGTCCACGGCGACGGCCAGGTGCGTGAGTAAGAGCCCCTTCGAGAACCCCTCGCGCACGTCTGGCGCCGGCGGACCCGTCGCGGTGCGGCGTCCTCGGTCGGCCGAATGGCGCTGCCATTCGCGCCTCCCTGCGTCCTTGCCCCGCTCGGTCCGGCGCTCGCCAGCCGCACACGTGGGATTCCCGAATGGGCTCTAGTCCCTTCTCCGGCGGCATCGGCGTCCTGGGGTCGGCGTTCAACCCGCCGCACCTCGGTCACCTGGCCCTGGCGCAGGAGGCGCTCTGGCAGCTCGGCCTCGACGAGGTCGTGCTGATGCCGACCGGCGAGGCTCCCCACAAGCGGATCGCCGACGATCCCGGCCGCGAGCAGCGCCTGGCGATGACGCGGCTCGCCGCCGCCGACGACGCGCGTTTTTCCGTCTCGACGCTCGAGGTCGACCGCGAGGGACCGTCCTACACGTATGAGACGTTGGAGCTGCTTGCCGAGGAACGGGGCGACACCGATCTGGTCTTCGTGATGGGTGCCGACGCCGCGCTCGGGCTGGAGAGCTGGCGCGAGCCGCGTCGCGTGGTGGAGCTGGCTCGCCTGGCGATCGCGCGGCGGGCCGGCGTCTCCGATCCCGACGTCGCGGCCGTGCTGCGCAGCCTCGACGCCGAGGGCCGGGCGACGACGCTGGAGATGCCCCAGTTCGGAGTCTCCTCTTCGGCGGTCCGCGAGCGCGCCGCCGCCGGGCGCCCCCTGCGCTACCTCGTTCCCGAGTCGGTGGCCCGCATGATCGAAGAGAAGGGGATCTACTCATGAGCGCAGCGAGCGAGCGCGCCCCATCCGAGGCGCTTGCGCGGCGGATCGCCGAGCTGGCCGACGCGAAAGCGGCCACCGACATCGTCGTCCTCGACATGCGGTGCCTGGTCTCCTACACCGATTTCCTCGTCATCTGCACGGCCCGCAACGAGCGTCAGGCGCGAGCGATCGCCGACGAGGTGAAGCTGAAGCTGAAGCAGGAGGGCGGCCTGTTGCCGAGCGGGTCCGAAGCGGCAGAGGCGGACGGCTGGATCGTGCTCGACTACCTCGATTGCGTGCTCCACGTCTTCACCGAAGAGGCGCGGCGGCGCTACCAGCTCGAGGACCTCTGGCGCGAGGCGCCGAGACTCGAGGGGGCGTCCCAAGATGGCGTCCGAGGGGGCCTCTACGGTGCCGCGCATGGGTAGCTTCAAGAGGGCGTTCCTCGGCTACCGCCGCGCCGACGTAGACGCGGCGCTGGCGGCGCGGGACGCGCGCGGCTGGGCTCTGGAGCGCGACGCCGAGGACGCGATCGAGCGCGAGCGCGAGTCGGCCGAGACTGTGGCCCGGGCCGAAGCCGAACTGTCGTCGCTGTCGACGATGGTGATCGAGCGCGAGCGCGAGATCCGTGGGCTCGAGCAACGACTTCAGGAGGCCAACGAACGCCACGAACGCAGCATTGCCTCGCTCGAGGCCGTCTCCTCGAAGCTCGACGAGATTCAGACGCAGGCGCGCGGTCAGGCCACGCGGATTCGGATGAAGGCGCTGCGCGAGGCGGTCGAGGTCGGGCGCCGCGCCCAGGAGCTGACCGAAGCGCAGGAGAACGCGGCGGGGGCCGGCTCGGCGGCGAAGGACGAAGCGGATGCGGTCGACGAGGCCGCCCGCGGACTCTTCGACGGCATCGTCAAAGTCGAGATCGGACCGCTGGACGACTTCTCGCAGCTGGTCGGCTTCGAGGACGCCGCCGGCCAGATCGACGCCACGGCCGACATCTCGGTCGAGCGCTTCTCGGAGGGCCGCGCGACGCTTTCGATGCGGCTCGACGAACCCGTCGACCTGCTGCGCGAGCTCGAGCAGCGCTCGCCGCTCGAGTTCCGCGTCCGCCGCACCGCCGGCGACGACCTGATCCTCGACGTCGACGACGGCCCCGAGCAGCACGCCGCATAGCCGCGCCGCTTCCGGGTACTCGCTCGCGCATGGACGACGAGCGGGTTCTGGACCGAATCGACGAGCTGGTCAAAGAGGAGGAGCGCCTCCTGCACCGGCACGAGGGGGACGACGAGCCCCTAAGCGACGAGGAGCGCGAGCGGCTGCGCGAGGTCGAAGCCCGGCTCGACAGCGCCTGGGACTTCCTCCGTCAGCGCCGCTCGCTGCGCCAGTACGGGATGGACCCCGACGGCGCCGCGCCGCGCGACCCCGACGCGGTCGAGGACTACGAGGGCTAGCCCCAACGCCGCTACCCTTCATTTCGCCCGGCGCCCTGGCGGAGTGGCTACGCAGCGGCCTGCAAAGCCGTTTACACCGGTTCGATTCCGGTGGGCGCCTCTGGGCCGGCTTAACCGGCGCTTCATTGCTCGCAAGTAGACTGAGCGCGATGAACTCACCGGGTAGGGGGGTGCCTCGCCCATTTGCCGGGGCGAGGGCGTTGGCTGTCGGCGTGGCGATGCTCGCGCTCGCGCTCGGCTTCGCGACGGACGAGGCGCTCGCCTCGGGCGACCTCGCGCCGGCGCAGGTGCGGAGGGCGACGGGCTTCTGGACGCCGGCGAGGATGGCGCGCGCCCGTCCGCTGGATCATTTGCGGACAGGCTCGCCGCGGATCTCATCCGCACCGGCCCGCATCTCCGCTCTGAGCCCGCACGTCTATCCGCCCACGAGCCCGGCCCCTGAAGCGGGTGCCAGTGCGGTCCCCGAGACGGTCCCGGACCCGACCGCCGTGCCGGAGCGGACCAACGGCGTCGTCTTCCTCGTCGCTCCGTTCGGCCTCGGCCGCTGCTCGGGAACGTCGGTCAACGCGCCGAGCTACAGCGTCGTCATCACCGCCGGGCACTGCATCGACGAGGGCGACTTCTTCGGCGACATCTTCACCCGCTGGGTCTTCGTTCCCGGCTACCGCTTCGGCCAGCGGCCGTTCGGCGTGTTTCCGGCGCGATGGGTGGGCACGACGCGTCAGTGGGGGACGACCCACAACGAGAACTTCGACGTCGGCGCGCTCGTCGTCGAACGCAACGAACGCGGCCGGTTGCTCGGCAAGGCCGTCGGCGGGACCGGATTGGCCTGGGGCCTGAAGCCCAACCAGACGTTCGACGTGCACGGCTACTCGGCCGAACAGCCCTTCGACGGCGAAACGCAGCAGCTCTGCCCGCAGACCCGGTTCCTCGGTCACGACCCCCGCTCGTTCCTCTCGCCCGGCCCGCTCGACCTGGCGGTCTCCTGCGAAGTGACCGGCGGCTCTTCGGGCGGCGGCTGGACGATCGATGGGCACATCCTCAACGGCCTTACCGCGTATGGCTACAGCGGCGATCCGGACACCGACTTCGGGCCGTATTTCGGTCGCGAAGTGGGGCGCCTCTACGTACGCGCGAGGCGGGTCCGATGATCGGGCGCCCGCTCGCTCTCGCGTCGCTTACGGCCCTCTGCCTCGGGGCGGCGCCTGCCGCCAGCCCGGCCAGCCCGCTCGACATCCCGTCCGCCGCTCCGCCGCAGTTCCGTGCCGTCCTCCGCGAAAAGCTTCACACGAGCGAGCCGCGCCGTTCGGCGGATTCGCGGATCGAGCTCGGTTTCCAGCACGGCTATCGCCTGATGGTCATCGGCGAGGGCAATCTGGTCGCCCTGGTCGCGATGCGCGATCCCGGCCTCTCTCGCATTCTGGAGGCGGTGTCGAGCGCTCATAAGCCGCCGGCCCTCGCCCGAACGGTGACGGCATACGTGACACGCGGCACGGTGACGCCGACGCGGATCGAAGCCTCGTTCGGTTCCCTGGGCGACGTCGCGGTTCGCTTCCACCCGTCCGGCAGAACCGTCAAGGAAGACCCAGGGCATTGCCGGGGGAACAGCGCTTTCAAGGTGCGCCGCGGAACGTTCGCCGGCCGCATCCGCTTCACCGGAGAGAACGGCTACGTGTCGGTGCGAGCGCACCGGGCCAGGGGCCGGGTCCGGACCCCGCGGCACTTGCGCTGTCGCGGCCGGCGGCCGGTCGGGCCGCATCCGCGCGATCGCTCGACCGGGCGGCGCCGAAGCGACAGCCGAGCTGGAATGTTCGTCGAACGCCACACGCCGACGACCTCGACGGAGCTGTTCGCATTCCAGACCAGCCGCCTCTCGCTGTTGTTGGCGCTGGCCGAAGAAAGCCGCGGGACGATGGCCGTGTTCCACTACGTCCTGGCGCTGGTCGGGGGCAGGGTCCTCACCCACGACGACGCCCTCACCTCGGCGACGCTCCGGCCGCCGCGACCCTTCCACGGCAGGGGGATCTACAGCGCTGCCCCCGACGGCACGAAAACCTGGAGCGGCTCGCTTTCCGTCGCCTTTCCCGGCGCCCCGAGGCAACCCTTGACCGGGGCCGAATTCGCCTCTCAGCTCACCGTCGGTTTCTGAGATTCGTCGCCACCCCCGGGTAGCGTGAGCGAATGGCCACCCAAGCTTTCGAGCTGCGCCTCTCGACCGACGGGGACTGCGACGTACTCGACCTGACCGGGGAGATCCGGAGGATCGTCGTGGAGGCCGAAGTCGAGACCGGCCAGGTGACGGCGTTCGTGCGCGGGTCGACCGCGGCGATCGCGACGATGGAGTACGAGCCGGGCGGGATCCACGACCTGCACGAGATGCTCGATCGGCTGATCCCGGCGAGCGGCGACTATGAGCACAACCGCCTCAACCACGACACGAACTCCCACGCCCATCAGCGAGCCTCGATCGTCGGGCCGTCCCTGACCGTGCCGATCGTGGGGGGAAATCTCGCGCTCGGGACCTGGCAGCAGGTGGTTCTGCTCGACTTCGACGACCGTCCCCGAGAGCGAACGGTGCTGGTCCAGCTGATCGGCTGAACGGAAAAGGGCCCCCGAAGGGGCCCCTTGTTCCCGAAGGACGTACCACCAAAGAATCTGTTCTCCCTGGCTCGTCGGTCCTAAGCTGTATCGATAAACACCGCGTGTCCGGGAAAGTTGCACCGATTGCATCGGCGCTTGCAGCCACGAGCTTTAGGCCCGCTCGCCGGGCGCCGCGACGCTGCTAGATTCAGGCGTCCCAGGGCGCTTAGCTCAGTTGGGAGAGCGCCAGCTCGACAAGCTGGAGGTCACTGGTTCGAGCCCAGTAGCGCCCATCGTCCCGGCGAGGGGGAGGCGAGCCGCCGCCCCCTCGCCGGGCATCGCCCGGCTCAGACGCCGGCCGGCAGCTTCACCTCGGTGAGGCGGATGCTGTTGCCCGACGGGTCGCGGAAGCCGGAGTCGATCCCGTAGGGGCGCTCCTCGGGCGCTTCGCTGAACTCGACGCCGCGGCTGCGCAGCTCCTCGTAGGAGGCATGGCAGTCGTCGGTGGTGAGGAAGACCGTGCCGGCGAAGCCCTTCGCCATCAGCGTGCGGACCTGCTCGGTCGTCTCCTCGTCCATCACCGGCGGTCCGGGGATGGCCATGAGGACGATCGAGACGTCCTCCTGTCCCGCGGGGCCGACGGTGAGCCAGCGAAAGCCGTCCATCTCGGGCAGGGTGACGTCGGCGCGCACCTCCATCCCGACCTTCTCCGTGTAGAAGGCGAGCGCCTCCTCCTGGTCGTGCACCCACAGCTGCGCGTTGCTGATCCTGATCATCTTCGTCTCCTTGACTCGACTGGGACTGTTCGCCGATGCTAGGTCGAGACGGGCGCGTTGTCTTCTCGAAACGTGCGGTGTCGTGGCCGAGCGTAGGCGCGGACGACGCATCCCGGGACCAGGGCCTGGCTTGCCGCCGACGGGTGGGCGGCCCGATAGGCGGTCGGCGAGACGCCGAATGCACGCGTGAAGCTCGTCGTGAAGGAGCCGATGCTTTGCAGGCCGACCGAGAGGCAGACGTCGGCCACGGAGCGGTCGGTTGCGCGCAGCAGGGCCGCGGCCCGCTCGAGCCGCCGCGTCAAGAGGTAGACGTGAGGCGAGTCGCCGAAGGCGCGACGGAACTCGCGGCTGAAGTGGGCCTTGGAGAGACCCGACGCGCGGGCGAGATCCTCGACCTCGAGCGGCTCGGCGTAACGGGCGTCGGCGAGGTCCTTGGCGCGCAGCAGGTGGCGGGCGGGCGGGACATGCGGCATCCGCTCAGTCTAGGCTCGCGGCCTCGTGGTCGAGACCTATGCAGCCGTGCTGGCAGTCTGCGCCGCCTCGCTCGCGATCGGGCAGGCGGCGATCGGGCTCTGTGGCATGCGAACTTGGTCGTGGCTCGCCCCGGGGGTGGGTCTGGCGCTGCTCTGCGCGGCTTGCTGGGGGACGGTGCGCCTCCCCGGGCATGGGACGATCTCCGCGGTTTGCGTCGTGCTGCTGACCGCGGGCTCGGTCGCATACCTCTGGCGACGTCTGGAGGGCGGGGGCGAGGCGCTGCGGGCAGGGGCTCCGGTTGCCGGAATCGCGCTCCTCGGGACCGCGCTTCCCTTTGTCGCCGAAGGCCACTTCGGCATCCTCGGCACCGGCTTCAACCCGGACATGTCGCAGCACCTGCTGGCGGCCGACCGTCTCGCCGAAGGCCAGGGATCCGAGCTTCTGCGCCAGGGATATCCGCTCGGCCCGCATGCGATCGTCGTTGCCCTGCACAAGGGGCTCGGCATCGGCCTCGTTCCCGGCTTCACCGGCTCGACGATCGCCGTCGCCGTTCTCGCCTCCCTCTCCGCGCTGACGGTCTTCGCCGTCCAACCGGCGTTCCTCCGTATCCCCGCGTCCCTCGTCGTCGGCCTCGCCTACATGGTCGCCTCCTACTTCGCTCAGGGCGCCTTCAAGGAGACGATGCAGGCGCTCTTCTTCCTCGTCTTCGTGCTCGCCCTGCGAGAGACCACGACCAACCCCGCCTGGCGAACCCTCCCTCTCCGCTTCGTCCCAGCAGCTCTACTGGCCGTGGGATCGGTCTACACGTACAGCTTCCCGGGCCTCATCTGGCTGATCGGCACGGTCGCCATCTGGGCATTGATCGAGCTCGCCCGAGCCCGAACCGCTTCGTCCGCGGGTGGCGTGGGAAGGGGGATGTCCGGCGAGGCGCGGCGTCCTGTTTTTCGCCCCGATGACGCGGGCGAAAAAGACAACGCCTCTGGCGAAAAACCCAGCGCCGAGACAGACACTCCCCTTTCCACGACAGGACCCGCGGTCATGCGGTCCGTCCTGTGGGCGTCCCTCCTCTTCCTCGTCCTGATCGCGCCCGAGATCGGCCGGATGATCGACTTCCATTCGTTTGAGACCTTCGACCCCAACGGCCCCGGCCTCGGCAACCTCTTCGGCCAGATCTCGCCCTTCGAGGCGCTCGGCATTTGGCCCTCGGGCGACTTTCGCCTCTCGCCGGGCGACGGTGCCGTACCGGCCTTCGGCTACTTCGTCGGCGCTGCCTTCGCCTCGATCCTGCTCGTCTATGGCGCCTTCCTCGCCTGGCGCCGCCGTGAGGCCGCGATCCTCTCCGGCCTCGCTGCCGCGGCGCTCGCCTATGCCGCGGCACGCGTGAGCGGAACCCCGTACACGGCGGCCAAGGCGATCGAGATCGCGGCGCCGGTCGCCGCACTCGTAATCGTCCTGCCGCTGCTGCGCCGTCCGGTGGCTTGGCTCTACCTGCTCGCCGCAGGCGCCTGCTCGCTGCTGGCGCTGGCCAACGCGCCGGTTGGACCGTCCTCCTATTCGCCGGCGTTGACTGGGTTTCGTGCTGCGGTCGGCGAAGGGCCGACGCTGGTTCTCGCCTCGCGGCAGCAGCTCGAAGACGAACACGGAGCTCCATACCTCGCCTGGGAGCTGCGCGGCGGCCGCGTCTGCATCGAGCCGATTGACGAAGCCGGTTCTCAACCGCCGCCGGGCGTGCGATTCGTCGTCACCGAATCGACCTCGGCCCCGTATGTGCGACTGCGCCTGCTGCGCCGGGCCGATCCGTACGCGCTCTGGGAACGCACGACGCCGGTGCACGGCAAAAGCCCCTGTCCGCTCATCGCCGTTCGCCAGGCTCGCCAGGGAACCCCTGACCGCTGACTTCCTGGTTAGGGATGCATATATATCCCTAACCAGGAAGTCAGCGGGAGGGGAGGGGGCTTGCGTACGATGGCTCCCGATGGAGGCGACGACTAAGGTCACGGTGAAACTGCCCGACGGCAAGCCGCTTGAGCTACCCGATGGCGCCACCGGCGCTGAGGCCGCGGCGGCAATCGGGCCCGGCCTTGCCAAGGCGGCGCTCGCGATCTGCGTCGACGATGAGCTGCGCGACCTCTCCGCTCCGCTGCCCGACGGCGCCGAGATCGCGATCGTCACCGACCGCGACCCCGAGGGCCTGGAGCTGATCCGCCACGACGCCGCCCACGTGATGGCCGAGGCGGTGCAGGAGCTCTACCCGGGCACCAAGGTGACGATCGGCCCGGCGATCGAGAGCGGCTTCTACTACGACTTCGACTTTCCGGAAGACGTCAAGGTCACCGACGCCGATCTCGAGGGGATCGAGACGGCGATGCGGGCGCACATCGAGGCCGACGAGCCTTTCGAGCGCCGCGACGTTTCCGTCGCCGAGGCGATCGAGCTCTTCGAGGCCCAGGGCGAGAATTACAAGGTCGAGCTGATCCGCGATCTGATCGAGGGCGAAGGCGTGGAGACCGTCTCGCTCTATCGCAACGGCCCCTTCGAGGACCTCTGCCGCGGACCGCACGGCCCTTCGACCGGCCGGATCAAGGCGATCAAGCTCGGCTCGCTCGCCGGCGCCTACTGGCGTGGGGACGAGAACCGCCAGATGCTGACGCGCATCTACGGCACCGCCTTCTTCTCCAAGAAGGACCTCGAGCAGCACCTGGAGCGGATCGAGGAGGCGAAGGCGCGCGACCACCGCCGCCTCGGTCCCCAGCTCGGCATCTTCATGCTGCGCGAAGAGTCGCCCGGCATGCCGTTTTGGCTGCCCAACGGCACGACGCTGCTGAAACTGATCGAGGCCGAGGTGCAGGCGCAGTTGCGCAAACGCGGCTACGAGGAGATCGCCACGCCGCAGGTCCTCGACGAGGAGCTCTGGCATCGCTCGGGCCACTGGGACAACTACCGCGACGACATGTTCTTCATGCAGGCCGACGAGCGCCGGCTCGCCCTGCGCCCGATGAACTGCCCGGGCGCCTGCCTCGTCTTCGGCGCCGAGCGTCACTCCTACCGCGAGCTGCCGCTGCGCCTGGCCGAGTTCGGCCGGGTGGCGCGCAACGAGCGGGAGGGAGTCCTGCACGGCTTGCTGCGGGTCCGCGCCTTCACCCAGGACGATGCTCACGTCTACTGCACCGAGGACCAGATCGCCGACGAGGTCGCGGATATTTGTGAGGCGATCGACGAGCTCTATGCCCGCTTCGGCTTCGACGACGTGCGGGTCGAGCTCTCGACCCGCCCCGAGAAGTCGATGGGGAGCGAGGAGCAGTGGGCGAAGGCGGAGGCGGCGCTGACGGAGGCCTTGGAGCGCCAGGGCCGCGAGTACGAGCTGAACCCGGGCGATGGCGCCTTCTACGGCCCGAAGATCGACTTCCACGTCACCGACGCCCTCGGCCGCTCCTGGCAGTGCGGCACCTGCCAGCTCGACTTCCAGATGCCCGAGCGCTTCGACCTCAGCTACGTCGGCGCCGACGACCAGGCCCATCGCCCGGTGATGATCCACCGCGCCCTGCTCGGCTCGATGGAGCGTTTCGCCGGCATCCTGATCGAGCACTATGCCGGTCGCTTCCCGGTCTGGCTGGCGCCTGTTCAGGCGATCGTCCTGCCGGTCTCCGACAAGCACAACGCCTATGCCGACCGGGTCGCCGCCGAGCTGCGCGAAGCCGGCGTCCGGGTCGGGGTCGACGAGCGATCGGAGTCGGTCGGCAAGAAGATCCGCGACGCGGAGCTCGGCCGCTACCCGTACATGCTGGTCGTCGGAGATCGCGAGCTGGAGGCGGAAGCTGTCGCGGTTCGGTCCCACGAGGAGGGCGAGCTCGGCGCCATGCCCGTCGCGGACTTCGCCGCCCGTGTCTATACTGCGACCACTTGACTGAAGGCACGCCAAACACCTCGCGCCGCTCCTGCTGAGCGCCCCGTGCCTGTGTCCCTCATCCTCGTCCGCTTGATGCCCGACTCCTCGCTTCGATAGTGCCGGTTCCGCGCAGGTTCGATCGGCGCCCGCCAGAGCGCGACACCACCCGGATCAACGAGCGCATCCGCGTGCCCAAGGTGCGCCTGATCGGCGCCGACGGCGAGCAGCTCGGCATCGTCGATACCGCGGAGGCGATGAAACGCGCCCAGGAGGCCGACCTCGACCTGGTGGAGGTCGCACCAAACTCGAAACCGCCGGTCACCCGCCTGCTCGACTATTCGAAGTACCGCTACGAGCAGGAGCAGAAGCAGAAGGCGGCGCGCAAGCACCAGCAGCAGGTCAACGTGCGCGAGATCAAGCTGCGGCCGAAGATCGCCGACCACGACTACGAAACGAAGAAGGGCCACGTCGAGCGCTTCCTGCGCCACCAGGACAAGGTCAAGATCACGATCATGTTCCGCGGTCGCGAGCAGGCACACCCGGAGCGGGGCAGGGCACTCCTGCAGAGACTCTTCGAGGACCTGGACGGGCTCGCCGTGATCGAGCAGCAGCCGTTGCAGGAAGGGCGCAACATGAGCATGCTGCTGGCGCCGGGCAAAGAGGCCGCGAAGTCTGAGACGGACACGAAAGCTGAGTCGGAGGCGAAAGCCGACGACGCGGCTGCGTAGCGGCCGATCTGGGCAGGCCTCCGCTTAACTTTTTCGAGAGTCGGGCATTTGCTGGCGCCGCAGGCGAGCGTCCGCGAAAAAGTACAAGACGCTCTGACCTACCCAGATCGGCCGCTGGACGCCACGATGTCGGCGATTCTCTCTGACGCGTGGCCGTCCCAGAGGGGCGGGGGCTCGGGTGGCATAGCCGGGCGCTGGGACAAGGCTGTCGGGATCGTGGAGATCGCGGTCGGGTCGAGGCCGAGGAGGGTGTTGGTCCCGGCGGTGACGGTGATCGGGCGCTCGGTATTGGCCCGCAGGGTGAAGCAGGGGATGCCGAGGAAGGTCGTCTCCTCCTGGATCCCGCCGGAGTCGGTGAGCACGGCGCCGGCGTCGGCGAGCAGGGAGAGGAAGTCGATGTAGCCGAGCGGTTCGGAGAGCAGCAGGCCGGGATGCTCGGCCTCGACCACCTCCATCCTCGCCCGCGTGCGCGGGTGGACCGGGAAGACAACGGGCATCTCGCGCGCCAGCGCCGCCAGCTGCGCGATCGTCTTCGGCAACAGCGGCCCGTCGACGAGGGCGGGGCGGTGGAGCGTGACGAGGACGTAGGCGCCTGGCTCGACGCCGAGCGTCGCGGCCGCGCTCGCTGCCCGAAAGCGCCCTTCTAGCGCGACGAGCGTGTCGATCATCGTGTTGCCGACCAGGTGGACGCGCTCGGCCGGGATCCCCTCGGCATGCAGGTTGTCGTTCGCCTCGGGGCTGTGGATGAAGAGATACTCGGAGAGATGGTCGGTGGCGATGCGGTTGAGCTCCTCGGGCATCGTGCGGTCGAAGCTGCGCAGGCCCGACTCGATGTGCGCGACGGGGAGCTGCATCTTCGCCGCGGTGATGGCGGCGGCCATCGTCGAGTTGACGTCGCCCGGAACGACCACGAGATCGGGGCGCTCCTCGGCCAGGACCGGCTCGAGGCGTTCCATCACGCGTGCCGTCTGCTCGGCGTGACTCCCCGAGCCGACCTCGAGCATGTGGTCGGGCGCCGGCACGCCGAGCTCCTCGAGGAAGACGGCGGACATCATCCGGTCGTAGTGCTGGCCGGTGTGGACGAGGGCGTGGCGGCCCTCCGGCAGCCGTTCGCGCAGGGCCCCGATCACCGGCGCCGTCTTGACGAAGTTGGGCCGCGTCCCGACCACGTAGAGGATCCGCATCGCGGCGCCAGCGTACCCGCGGCGGGGGATCAAACTGCGGATCGGGGACGCTGAGACCGCTCAGGCGTCGCCGTCTGCTTCAATAGCGGACCCGATGCCGAAGATGAAAACCCATTCGGGCGCCAAGAAGCGCTTCAAGAAGACCGCCGGCGGCAAGATTCGTGCCCGGCACGCGTTCTCGAGCCACATCCTCGAGAAGAAGTCCCCGAAGAAGAAGCGCGCCTTCGCCCGGCCGTCGATCCTCAAGGACGCGGACCGCAAG
>Ga0207648_10003483_pt1 | contig 16493 bp, 18 predicted proteins | sample KBSMisM32_FD_184310 | JGI IMG/M metagenome (GOLD analysis project Ga0207648, IMG submission 184310) | Miscanthus rhizosphere microbial communities from Kellogg Biological Station, Michigan, USA - KBS Miscanthus M3-2 (SPAdes) (version 2) | ecosystem: Host-associated > Plants > Roots >...
GAGTCCTCATCGTCCTCCTCGTCGTCGTGCTCGGCATCGTCTTCGTCTTCGTCTTCGCCGGGAGGGTGCGGCGCGAAGCCGGCGACGAACAGCCGCAGGCTCACGTGCACCTGCGGCGCGGCGAGCCCGACCCCCTGGTACTCGTTCATCGTCTCGAGCATGTCGTCGATGAGCTGCTGGACGCGCGGCGACTTGATCGCGGCGGCGTCGAGCGGCTTCGCGCGCGCGCGCAGCACGGGATGCCCCATGCGCGCCACCTTGAGAATCGACATAGGGGCTAGTATTTCATATGTGGAATATCGCTTCTGCCCGCGCTGCGCGGGGCCGCTCGAGTCGCGCAGCCTGAAGGCCAGCGATCCCGACCGCCTCGTCTGCGCGGCGTGCGGCTTCGTCTTCTATCTCGATCCGAAAGTGGCCGTCGGCACGATTATCACCGCCGCCGACTCGCGGCTGGTGCTGGTGCGCCGCGCCATCGAGCCCGGATACGGACTATGGGTATTCCCCGGCGGCTTCGTCGATCGCGGCGAGGAGCTGCAGTCCGCGGCGCGGCGTGAGGCGCGCGAGGAGTCCGGGCTCGAGGTCAGGCTGGATCGCCTCGTCAACATCTACTCCTACAGCGATGCCGCCGTGATCATCGTGGTCTACGCGGCCACGGCGATCGGCGGGGATCTGTGCGGAGACGAGGAATGTCTGGAGGCGAAGCTGTTTCGAGCCGAAGAGATCCCCTGGGATGATCTCGCATTCCGCAGCACCCGTGAGGCGCTCCGCGACTTCCTGGACGGAGTCCGCGTGGTATAATTGCCTCCCCCGCAACCCAGGACTTCCCTTATCCCCCATCACCGATATGAAGAATTACGCTTTTGCGATCGTCGTTGCCGTCGCGCTGGCCGCGGCCGGGTGCGTCGGATTCGAGCATAAGTCCACCGTCACTGCGCCGACCAACGGCACGGCGACCATCAACGCCCTCATGGGCACGTGGGCCTCGGCGTCGAGCGGCGTGATTCCCTCGCCCTCGACGTGCGTGGATTTCAAGTGGAACCCGACGGAACAGACCGCGACGAGCGCCAAGGGCTCGTTCAGCGCCACGTGCGCCGGCGGGCTGAAGGTGGCGGGCACCGCGTCGGGCACGCTGTCGGGCAGCACGATTACGTGGGGCGCCAACGGGACGGCCACCGAGACGGGCGGTTCGCCGTGCGCGATCACGCTGACCGGAACGGCTGAGCTCGGGACGAACTCGATCCGAATCCCCTACACCGGCAGCACCTGCGTCGGACCCGTGTCGGGCGTGGAGATTCTCAATAAGAAGTAACGCTAGGACCGTAAGTCGTCAGCGCTCCTGGCCCCGTAGAACTCGAACCAGGGGTGAGCGGGCTTCAGGTGCGCGTTGACGTTCGAGATGTTCTTCACGCCCTGATCCTGCAGCCACGCCCGGAACGCGTCGGCCCCCTGCTTCGCGTAGATCGGAATCCCGTCCTTCCACGTCGCGCGGCCGCACAGCACACCTGAGAACCGGGTGCCGGCCTCCGCCGCGAGCTCGAGCGCCTCGGTGAACTCCGCGTTGCTGACGCCCGCCGACAGGTAGATGAACGGCCTCGTCGACACGTCGGCGGCGCGGCGGAACGCGTCCTTCGCCTGCTGCTTCGTGTAGGCCGACGTCCCGCCGAAGGCGCGCGCGCCTTCCACGAACTTCAGGTTGATCGGCACTTCGACCTTCAGCACGTCCACGCCGTAGCGATCCTTCGTGAACTCCTTCATGCTGTCGGCGACGATCGACGGCTTCTTCCTGGCGAAGTCCGCCCCCTTCTCGTCGACCCCTTCCTCGTAGCCGACCAGCTCGAGGAAGAACGGGATGTCGTTGGCGCGGCACTCGTCGCCGATGCGCTCGACCCACGCGTGCTTGTGATCGTTGATCGCCTTCGAGTCGGTCGGCGTGTAGTACAGCAGGATCTTGATGCTGTCGGCCCCGGCCTCCTTGATGCGGCGCACCGACCAGTCGTCGAGCAGGTCGGGCAGGCGTCCCGGCGTCGCGGCGTCGTAGCCGGTCTTCTCGTAGGCCATCAGCAGCCCGGCGTTCTTCGCGCGGCGCTTGCTCGCCGGAATGCCCCACTCCGGGTCGAGCAGGATCGCGCTCGCGTGCGGCGTCAGCACCTCGGTGACGAGCGACTTGAACTCTTCGAGATCGCGATCGCCGACGTCGGCGCCGCGCTCCTTGGCGAGCGCCTTCTTCAGCGATCCGCGCTGATCCATCGCCGCCGCGGCGATGACGCCGCGATCGTCCGAAACCGCCTTCATGCCGGTCAGCTTGCCAGGTGTCAGCTTCACGGCGCCATTCTATCGCGGGAAGGTGAACAGCTCCACTGACGCCGCGGCCGCCGCCTGATCGACGATCTCGTCGATCGGCAGCCCTTCCTCCGCGCGCGTGACGTCATCGCGCCGCGCCCTGGTCGCGGGATGTCGCGGCGTGAACAGCGTGCAGCAATCCTGGTCGGGGATGATCGAGATCGGGTAGGTGCCCAGGCGGATCGCTTCGGCGGTGATCTCTTCCTTGTCCATGCCGACCAGCGGCCGCAGCACGGGCAGCGTCACGACGCTGCCGATGCTCGCCATGTTCTCGAGCGTCTGCGACGCGACCTGGCCCACGACTTCCCCGGTCACCAGGGCCAGCGCCCGGTTGTCGCGCGCGATCCGTTCGGCGATCCGCATCATCAGCCGCCGGTAGATCACGACGCGCAGCGGCGGCGCCACGGCGAGGACGACGCGCTGCTGGATGTCGCCGAAAGGCACGAGGAACAGCCGCGACCGGAACTGGAACCGCGCCAGCGACTGCGCCAGCTCGCGCGTCTTCTCCTGCGACGCGCGCGACAGGATCGGGTAGCTGTGGAAGTGGACGAACAGGACGCGGCAGCCGCGGCGCATCATCCGCCACGCCGCCACCGGCGAGTCGATGCCGCCGGAGAGCAGGCAGGCCACGCGTCCGCTGGCGCCGACGGGCAGGCCGCCCGCACCGCGTTCCTTGCCGAACGAGTAGAACGCCTCGTGCGTCAGCGTCTCGACGTTGATCGTGAGCGCCGGCTCGTCGAGGTCCACCGTCCAGCCGCGCGCCTCCTTGATCCGTCCGCCGACCTCGCGCTCGATCTGCGGCGAGGTCAGCGGGAAGCGCTTGTCGGCGCGGCGGGCGGAGACGCGGAACGTCGCGGGGTTCTCGGGCCCGAGGTCCTCGAGGATCTGCGCGGCGATGTGGTCGACGTCGAGGCGCGCCCGCCCCGCGCGCGAGAAGTTGCCGACGCCGAACACGTTGGCCAGGCGATCGCGCACGCGCTCCCACGTCTCGTCGTCGCCGAGCACCAGCTCGATCCGCCCCATCAGCACCCGGACTTCCTTGATGCGGAGGTCACGGGTCGCCTCGCGCAGGCTGCGCACGAGCCGCGCCACGAACCACGGCCGGTTTCGGCCCTTCAGCGCGATTTCCTGGTAGTGGACGATGACCGATGTCATTGAGGATTGTCGATTGTAGATTGCCGATTGACGGATTGCCGAGTGTTGATTGTCGATTGACGGATTGTCGAGCGTTGATTGCCGATTGACGGATTGTCGAGCGTTGATTGCCGATTACGCCAGCGCGCGGGCGGCGTCGTGCCCCGCAAGGGCGGCACTTTCAATCGTGCCCGGCAGTCCGGTGTCGATCCAGTCGCCGGCGAGGACCAATCCCGCGATGGGCGTCGCCACGCCGGGGCGAGGCGGCTCGCCGGGGGCGAGGGAGAACGTCGCGCGTTTTTCGCGGACGACGGTGCCGCGCCGGAGCGTGGCCGCTCTCGCGCCGGGGATGGCCTGCGCGACTTCGCGCGCGGCGAGCGCCACCAGCGTGGCGGTGTCGGAGCCGACCAGCGCGTCGGCGCCGCTCGCCACGAGCGAGAGGTGCGAGGCGCGTTCGCCGAACGCGTGGCGCTTGTCGAACACCCACTGCATCTGCCGCTCGGGAAGGCCGACGAACCCGTCGTCCATCACCGGCCGGTCGTACCAGAGGTTCACCGTGACGATGGGCTTGGCGGCCATGCGCGAGGCGGCGGCGATCGTCGGCGCCATCGGCGCCACGTCGCCGACCAGCAGCGACTCGAGCGCGAACCACGGCACCGCGGAGACGACGCGATCGATCGCGAGCGCCGCGCCGCGCACGTCGACGCCGGCGACGCGGCCCGACTCGACCCTGACGCGTGCCAGCGCGTTCAGGCGCACCTCTCCTCCGCGCGCTTCGATGTAGCGTCGCGCCGGCAGCGCGTACATCTCGTGCAGCGGCGTGAGCGGCAGCACCAGCGACGCGTCCTCACGCCGCGCGCCGAACATCTCGGCGAGGACGCGGATGAAGGGGACGGCCGCCGCTTCGGCGGGCGCCTGGTTCAGCGCCGCCACCGCGAGCGGCTCCCACAGCCAGTCGCGCAGCCGTCCGCGCTGGCCGTGGCGGGTCAGCCACGCGGCGACCGTTTCGACTGGTTCTTCCGCCTGAAGGCGGAAGCCACGTGGATCCTTCGAGAAGCCGCGCGCGTCCTGCGCGTCTCCCGTGGCTTCCGCCTTTAGGCGGAAGTCTCTGCGCGCGCGCAAGAGCGGAGCGCCGAGTCGCAGCACGCTCAGGCGATCGCCCCACGAGAGCGCGTCCCAGCCCAGGACGCCGCCCAGCAGGTGCAGCGGCGACGGCAGCCAGGCCGGGCAGCGGAGAACCGAGCGCGCGCCGTCGGGACCGATGTAGGGCACCTCGAGGGCTGGCTGCACGCGCACGTTCTGTTCGGCGCCGACCCGCCGCAGCAGGCGGAACGTCTCGCGGTAGCAGCCGAACATGACGTGCTGCCCGTTGTCGACCAGTTCGCCGGTCTCGCGATCGCGGAACGCCGTGGCCCGCCCACCGAGCTCCCCCCGCGCCTCGAGCACGAGCACCCGCTCCCCCGCCTCGGCCAGCGCCGTCGCCGCCGCGAGCCCCGCCACGCCACCGCCGACGACCGCCACGTCAAACGGCCGTTCGGTCATGACTCAGCGCCCGACACATTCGATCGCTGCAGATCGGATGTGGAACGCCACAGATAAACACAGATAAACACGGATGGCGTGTGGTTCTTCCCACCATTAGGCGGGATCCCCATCGGCAGACTCCCGGCAATCCAGACGCGCGTGCGGTCTCCGCGGCCCGACCACGGTCGATCGCCGCACACTCGATATGGAAGGCCACAGATAAACACAGACAAACACGGATGACGTGTGGTTCTTCCCATCATTGGGCGGGATCCCCATCGGCAGGACTCCCGGCAATCCAGACGCGCGTGCGGCCTCCGCGGCCCGACCACGGTCGATCGACGCACACACTCAATCTGGAAGGGCACAGATGAACACAGCTAAACACGGATGGCGTCTGGTTCTTCCCATCATTAGGCGGGCTCCCGCGAAGGCGGCTGGCCCGAACGCCGCGCCATCAACCCGAATCTCAGTCTCACCGGGACCACATCCGTGTTCTTCTGTGTTTATCTGTGGCCTTCCGCTGCACGGCGTGAATCGCTGATGGGCACCGTCCCGAACGCCGCGCCTGAACCCGGATCTCAGGCTCACCCGTACGAAATCTGTGTTCTTCTGTGTTTATCTGTGGCCTTCCTGATCCGTGTTTATCCGTGTTTATCTGTGGCCTTCCTTCTCCCGGACGTGGAGAGTGTGAATCCCGCGAGCAGGTTCATCAGCGGCCGGTCACCGTGGCGCGGGCCCACGTCGCGGCCGCGATCAGCGCGCGCTGCGGGCGCGGGACGCGGATCACGCGGCTGAAGACGTCGTAGTCCGCCCGCTCGATGCGGCCGAGGATGCCGCGGTAGATCGCGCCCATGATGCGCGCGGCGACGAGACGGCGCGCGTCGGCGCGCGGCAGGGCGGCATCGGCGCGGCGGTAGTAGTCGCGGGCGCGCGCGGCCTGGTAGGCCAGCAGCTGCTTCACCGCCGGCGAACGCACGCCGTGGCCGGCGTGAATGGCCTCGGCGCCGAGATCCCCCTCGCGGCAGCCGAACCGCGCGAAGTCCTCGAGCGGAATGTAGACGCGGCCGCGCTCCAGGTCGCCGGGCACGTCGCGGAGGATGTTGGTCAACTGCAGCGCGACGCCGAGATCGATCGCGTACTGCTTCGATCCCGGTTCCCTGCAGCCGAAGATCTCGACGCACATCAGGCCGACGGCGGACGCGACGCGGATGCAGTATTCGTAGAGATCCGCGAAGGTGGCGTAGCGGCTGGTGTGGAGATCCATCTCGACGCCTTCGATCAGCATGTCGAAGGCGCGGCGCGGCAGGTTGAACGCCGGCACCAGCGGCTGCAGCGCGCGCCCCTGCGGCGTCTCGGGCGGACGGCCGTCGAAGCAGCGGGCCAGCTCTTCGCGCCATCGCGCCACCTGCGCCGCGCTCGTCCCCACCGGCGCCTCGTCCACCGCGTCGTCCACCGCGCGGCAGAAGTCCCACACCGCGACGATCGCCTGGCGCTTCGCCGCCGGCAGGACGAGGAACGAGTAGTAGAAGCTGGTGTCTCTAGCCACGAATCCGTGTTCATCCGTGTTTATCTGTGGCCGTCCAGAAGAGGGTGTGCCACAGGATCGGCGGCACATCCGCCCTGGTCAGCGCCGGACGCCGGGTGAAGACGTCGTAGTCGGCGGCCTCCAGCTTATCGAGAATCCGCGTACCGCCAAGCCAGGTGGCGCGCAGCTCCCAGCGCAGCCGCCCGCGCACGCCGTCGGCCACCGGCACTCCGGCGCGGAAGAGCCGCCGCGTGCGGGCGACGGCCTCGCCGAGCGCGCGGCGCCATTCCGCGGTCATGCGGCGCGCGGCCAGGTCCTCCTCGCGCGCGCGGGCGTCGTCACGCGTGGCCGCCGGGAGATAGATGCGTCCCTTCTTCCAGTCGATCTCCAGATCCTGCCAGAAATTGGTCAGCTGCAGGGCGGTACACACGGCGTCGGACGCCGCGTCCAGGTCGGCCCGGTCGTAGCCGGCGACGCGAAGCACCAGCCGCCCGACCGGGTTGGCCGATCGGCGGCAGTAGTCGAGCAGGTCGTCCCACGTCGCGTAGCGTGTCACCGTGACGTCCTGGCGGAACGCGCTGACGAGGTCGTGCAGCAGCGAGGGCGGCAGCCGGCAGGCGTCGATCGTCGCGCGCAGGGCGACGAACACCTCGGCGTGCGGGCCTGCGGACGGCGCGGCTCCTGCGACGATCGACGACAGCCGCGCGTCCCATGCCTCGAGATCCGCGAGCCGATCGGCAGCCGGCCGATGCCCTTCGTCCGCCATGTCGTCGGCGAGCCGCGCGAAGGCGTAGACGGCGGCGATGTGCGGACGCATGCGGGCGGGCAGCAGGCGGGAGGCGACGGGAAAGTTCTCGTAATGGGACTGCGCGAGACGTTCGCAATACGCGTAGGCCGCCTCCAGCGTCACCACTCGATTTCGGGCGTGTCGGCGCGGAGATTGGCGGCGCGGGCCATCACGAAGAGCAGGTCCGAGAGCCGGTTGACGTAGACCAGGACGGACGGCTCGACCGCGCCCTCGTCGGCGGCGCGCAGCGCGACGATCGATCGCTCGGCGCGGCGGCAGATGGTGCGCGCGACGTGGAGCGCCGCCCCGGCCTGCGATCCGCCCGCGAGGATGAAGCGGCGCAGCGGCGGCAGCAGCGCGTCGAGCATGTCGATCCACCGCTCCAGCCGCTCGACGTCGGCGTCGCCGAGCGTCGCCTTGTCGACCCGCGCGGCGATGCGGTGCGACGGATCGGCGAGCCGCGCGCCGACCGCGAACAGGTCGCGCTGCAGCTGGATCACCATTTCGATGAGCTCGTCTTCCCCCGCGAGCATCGAGCGCGCGAGACCGAGCCACGCGTTCAGCTCGTCGACGTCCCCGTAGGTCGCCACACGCGCGTCGGCCTTGCCGACCCGCGTGCCGTCGAAGAGCGCGGTTTCTCCGCCGTCTCCGGTCTTGGTGTAAATTTTCACGGCTTGGCGATTATAAAAGGTTCGGTCCCCTCTCAGCCGCCGGCGCTGCCGCAGCCCGCCGCGCGGCAGCGGTTCAGGCGGCGGCTGCTCGAGTGGTACCGCAGGAACGGCAGGGACCTGCCGTGGCGCCGCACGTCGGATCCGTATCACATTCTCGTCTCGGAAGTGATGCTGCAGCAGACGCAGGTGGATCGCGTCCTGCCGAAATACCACGAGTGGCTCGAGAAATATCCGAGCCTCGAGGCGCTCGCGGCGGCGCCCGAGGAAGACGTCACCGAAACGTGGCGGCCGCTCGGCTACAACATCCGGCCGCGCCGGCTGCATGCGATCGCGCGCGAGTCGGTGGCGCGCTACGGCGGCGAATTGCCTGACGACGAGGAGACGCTGCGATCGTTCAAGGGCATCGGCGAGTACACCGCGGGCGCGGTCATGAGCTTCGCCTTCGGCCGCCGCGCCGCGATCCTCGACACCAACGTCGCCCGCGTGCTCTTCCGCATCTTCATCGGCCGCGGCAACCCGAAGGCGCACGCGATGAAGCGCCACCTGTGGGAGGTGTCGCGCACCGTGCTGCCGCACCGCCACGTGTTCGACTTCAACCAGGCGCTGATGGACTTCGGCGCCACGCTCTGCACCGCGCGCAAGCCCAGGTGCCTCGTGTGCCCGATGAGCGCGGGCTGCCGGGCCTATCCGTTCAACCCCGACAACGAACGCGCGTGACTCTCGTCGTCACCGCCGCCGTGATCGAGCGTGACGGCGCCTACCTGGTCACGCGACGGCAGGAAGGCGTGCACCTCGAGGGCTACTGGGAGTTCCCGGGCGGGAAATGCGAGCCGGGTGAATCGCTGCCCGACTGCCTGCGCCGCGAGCTGCAGGAAGAGCTCGGCGTCGACGCCGCGGTCGGCGACGAGATCTTCACCGTCACGCATCACTATCCCGCGCGCAGCGTCGAGCTGCACTTCCTCGCGTGCACGCTGCTCGGCGATCCCGCACCGCTGCTGGGACAGGAGATGCGGTGGGTGAAGCGCGACGCGCTCGCGTCGCTGCAGTTTCCGCCGGCCGACGACGAGCTAATCGCGCGCCTTCAGCGGCACGAGGGGTAGCGCCGTGACCAGCGCATCGCAGGCAGCGTCGACGATGACGCTCGTGCCGGGGTCGGCGAAGTCGCGATGCACGTAGCCAAGCGCCGCGGGACGCGCCAGCGCGGGTGAGAAGGTGGCGCTCGTGATCCGGCCAATGGCCTTGCCCGCGGCGACGAGCGGCGCGCCGGCGGCCGGCAGGGCGCAGTCGGCCGGAAGCGTGAGCCCGACCAGCCTCCGCGCCACTCGCCCGTGGCCGCGATCCTGGACGCGCACGATCACCTCCTGCCCGACGTAACAACCCTTGGTCCTCGAGATGGCGCGCTCCTCGATCCCGGCTTCGAGCGGAATCGTGTCGCCGTCCATGTCCACGCCGAATCGCGGGCGGCCGCTCTCGATGCGGACGATCTCCAGGTCGTCCGCGCTGGCCTGCACGGCGCCGGCCGCGGCGAGCGCCGCGATCATGCTGTTGCGCGCTCCCGCCTCGACGATCAGGTCGTAGCCGGGGATGCCGATCTCGTCGCTGCGGACGAGCCACGCCTCGCTCCCGCCAAGGCGCACGCGCGCGCTGGCGAACAATTCGGAGGGCGCGCTTCCCTCGACGCCAGCCCGCTGGAGCACGTCGAGCGCCGCCGGGCCGTAGACTCCGACGTCGGCGACCGACGCGCTGACGTCCTCGACCTGCACGTCTTCGCTGAAGACGAAGCGATCGAGATGGTCGCGGATGGCCGCGGCGATCGCGCGCGGCACGTCGAGCAGGAGCCGATCGCCGAGCTCTAGCACGCGCATGTCGGTCAGCATCCGCCCCTGCGCGTTCAGCATCGCCGCATAACAGCCCGTGCCCGGGGTCAGCGCCTCGATGTCGTTGGTCAGCAGCCCCTGGAGGTAGCCGCGGCGGTCGGCGCCGGTGAGGACGATGCGGCCGGGGGTGGAGCGATCGACGAGCGCCGCGGCATCCCGCAGCGCGGCGTATCCGCTGCTGTTATCCTGTTTCAATGCACTTTCATTGTACCGCCCTGGCGCTGGCGGTCGTGCTCGCTGGTGCGGGCCAGGACGTGCCCACGCCCGGGGAAGCGTCGTTCACCGTCGTGGTCAACGGGCGGCAGGTCGGGCGCGAGCAGGTCAGCCTCGCGAAAACCTCGGGCGGATGGGTCATCACCGCCAGCGGCCGGCTGTCGCCGCCGATCGACTTCGGCCTCGATCGCTTCGAGATGAAATACGACCCCGACTGGCAGCCGCTCGAGCTCGCGCTCGACGTGCGCACGGGCGGCGTCGCCTCGCGCGTGCGGACGTCGTTCTCCCTGACGACGGCGATCAACGAGGTCACCCAGGCGGGGAAGACCGTCTCGAAGGAGGATCAGATCAGCGCCCGCACCGCGGTCGTTCCCATCTTCGCCCGCGGGTTCGTCTTCGGCGCGTACGAAGCGCTCGGCACGCGGCTCTGGGACGCGGCGGTCAACGCCGAGATGCCGGTGTATCTCGTCCCGCAGGGAGAGATCAAGCTCAAGGTGACCTCGATTGCCGACCAGGAGCTCACGGGGCCCGGCGGATCGCTGTCGACGCGGCGCTTCGAGACCACCCTGCAGGTGCCCGGGCAGCCGATGACCGCGGTGGTGGTCTACGACTCGCACCGTCGCCTGGTGCGGTACGAGATGCCGGGCATCGGGCTGCTCGTGGTTCGCGACGATGCCTCGAGCGTGGCGATGCGGCCGCAGACCGCGCGCAACCCGACCGACGCGGACATCTTCGTCCCGGCCAACGGCTTCAATCTCGCCGGCACCGTGACCACACCGCCGGCCGTCGCCGGACGCCTCCGCCATCCGGCAGTGCTGCTCGTCGGCACCGCGACACCGGGCGACCGCGAGCAGGTGATCGCCGGCGTGCCCATCTTCGCCCAGCTGGCGAAGGCGCTCGCCGACAGCGGCCACGTCGTGCTGCGCTACGACCGGCGCGGCAGCGGGCAGAGCGGCGGCCGCCTCGAATCGGCGACGCTGAGCGATTACGCCGACGACGCGCTCGCCGGCGTGCGGTGGCTGAGGAAGCGCGACGACGTCGACAAGGGGCGGATCGTGGTCGTCGGGTACGGAGAAGGCGGAGCCGCCGCGCTGGTCGCGGCCTCACGCGGCAACGACATCGACGGCGTGGTGACGCTCGGCGCCTCCGGCTCGCGCGGCGAGGAACTCGTGCTGCGGCAGCAGGAGCGGCTGCTCAACTCGATGAAGCTCTCGGCGGCGGACCGCCAGAGCCGCATCGAAACGCAGAAGAAGATCATCGCCGCGGTCATCAGCGGGCGCGGATGGGAAGGCATTCCCGATCCGATCCGCAAGCAGGCCGACACGCCGATGTTCAAGAGCATGCTCACCTACGATCCGGCGGCGGTCGTCGCGAAAGTGAAGCAGCCGCTGTTGATCATCCAGGGCGATCTCGACACGGCGATGCCGCCGGGCGAGGCCGACCGCCTCGCCGAGATCGCGAAGACGCGCAAGAAGGTCGCCGCGCCGGAGGTGATCCGCCTCAACGGCGTCAACCAGTCGCTCGCGCAGGGCGGCGATCGCATCCTGACGCCGCAGCTCGCCCCGGCGATTGCGGAGTGGATCAAGAAGATCGGCTAGACTCCTTGCCGTGAGAGTCGGAGTCCCGCGCGAAACGTGGCCCGGCGAGAACCGGGTCGCCCTCATTCCTCCCGCAGTCGCGGCCCTGAAGAAGGCGGGGCTCGACGTCATCGTCGAGCGCGACGCCGGAAAGGCCGCGGGGTTTCCGACCGGCACCTACGAGAGCGCGGGGGCGGCGATCGGCACGCGCGACGAGGTGTTCTCCGCTGCCGACATTCTCCTGCAGGTGCGCGCGATCCCCGCCGAGCCGGCGCGCCTGCGGCGCGGCCAGGCGGTGATCGGGTTCGCCGATCCGCTCGGGTCGCCCGACGCCATCCGCGCGCTGGCCGAGGCCGGGACGACGGCGTTTTCGATGGAGCTGATGCCGCGCATCACGCGCGCGCAGAGCATGGACGCGCTGTCGTCGATGGCCACCATCGCCGGCTACAAGGGCGTCCTGATGGCGGCCGACCACCTGCCGCGGATGTTCCCCATGCTGATGACCGCTGCCGGCACGCTGACCGCCGCGCGCGTCTTCATCGTCGGCGCCGGCGTCGCCGGCCTGCAGGCGATCGCCACGGCACGGCGGCTGGGCGCCAGGGTGGAGGCCTACGACGTGCGTCCCGCGGTGAAGGAGCAGGTGCAGAGCCTCGGGGCCCGGTTCGTCGAAATGCCGCTCGAGACGGCGGACGCCGAAGACAAGGGGGGCTACGCGAAGGCGCAGGACGAGTCGTTCTACCGCCGGCAGCGCGAGATGATGCTGAAAGTCGTGGCCAGCACCGACGCCGTCATCACGACGGCGCTGATCCCGGGCAAGAAGGCGCCGACGCTGTTGACGCGGGAGATGGTCGAGGCGATGGCGCCGGGATCCGTCGTCGTCGATCTCGCGGCAGAGCGCGGCGGCAACTGCGAGCTCACGCGCCCCGACGAGGTCGTCGATCACCACGGCGTGACGATTCTCGGGCCGTCGAACCCGCCGGCGCTCGTCCCCAATCACGCGAGCCAGATGTATTCGAAGAACATCACGACGTTCCTCGCGCACCTGCTCGGCAAGGACGGCGCGGCGAAGTCGGCGCTGAACCTCGATCTCTCCGACGAGATCACCCGCGAGACGCTGCTGACGCGCGACGGCGCCGTCGTCCACGCGCGGGTGAACGACCTCCTTGGCGCGCGCGCCTAGACCGGACCATGTGGGTACTGAAAACTCCTGACGAAGCCGATATCCCGTTCACGTTCCGGATCCTCCCGGGCAGCATCAAGACCGTCGGACGCGCGACGCGCGCCGACTTCATCGTCGATGCCGCGCTGGTGTCGCGCCTGTATTGCCGGTTCACGGTCGGCGCCACCGAGCTCGAAGTCGTCGATCTCGACAGCACCAACGGCACCTTCGTCAACGGCACGCGCACCACGCGCGCGGTGCTCAAGAACGGCGACCGCCTTGGCGTCGGCCGCGTCGAGCTGACGATCGAAAAATCAGACTAGAAAGGGATTGGTGCGCTTCTCGCGCCCGATGGTCGTCGGCTCGCCGTGGCCGGACCAGACGACGCAGTCGTCGGGGAAGCTGAAAAGCACCTCGCGAATCGAGCGCAGCAGTGTCTCCATGTCGCCGCCGGGCAGATCGGTGCGCCCGATCGATCCGGCGAACAAGGTGTCGCCGACGATGAGGGTAGGAAGCTCATTCGTGTCCTTCCCCTCCTTGGTGTCCTTCGAGATCACGAGGCACACACCACCGGGGCAATGCCCGGGTGTGTGCAGCACGCGCACTTCATAGCGGCCGAAGCGCAGCGGCTGTTGAGTCGAGGGGTCGTAAAAGTGGTCGATCGGCGGCTGCGGATCGACCGGCAGCCCGAACATCTGCCCCTGCTGCACGACGCGCTCGTAGAGGAAGTTGTCGTCGCGATGCAGCCACACCGGGACGCCGAGCGCCTGCTTGGCGCGCGCGACGCCGGTCACGTGGTCGAGATGCGCGTGCGTGAGCAGGATCGCCTTGATGTCGAGCCGGTGGCGCTCCGCCGCCGCGAGCAGTTCGTCCACCTCGTCGCCGGGGTCCACGATCACCCCTTCGCGGGTCTCCTCGCAGCCCAGCGTGAAGCCGTTCTTCATGAACGGCGGGACGGCCCGGTGCTCGAGAATCATGCTGCCACTATGGCATGAGCCGGCCGGCCGCCGCCCTGCGCCTTAAGGGGCATGGGAGCTCATGTGACGGACTTCAGAATGGTCAGGCTGCACGACAGCCTGCTTGCGGCATCGGAGAAGCGGCTGCTCATCTGGATCGCGGAGCGGCTCCCCCTGTGGATCAACTCGGATCACCTGACGTTTACCGGCTTTGCGGCGATGGCGGGGATCGGGGCCTGTTTCTGGGCCGGCGGCGCGGCGCTGGCGCTGGTCATTCCGCTGCTGTTCGTGAACTGGTTCGGCGACAGCCTGGACGGCACGGTGGCGCGCGTGCGGCACCACGAGCGGCCTCGCTACGGCTACTACGTGGATCACGTGCTCGACGCGGTCGGCTTCGCCGCGCTCTTTGGCGGCCTCGTGCTCGGCGGACACATGAGCCCGTCGATCGGTCTCGGGTTCCTCTCGGCCTATTACCTGCTGATCGCGGAAATCTCGATGGCCACGCACGCGCGCGGCACGTTCAAGATGGCGTTCGCGAAGGTCGGTCCGACCGAGCTGCGCATCCTCCTCGCCGCCGGCACCCTGCAACTGATGCGCTCGGCGTTCGTGACGCCGTTCGGACACTCGTTCCTGCTCTTCGACGTGGGCGGCGCCGTGGGTATCGCCGGCCTCCTGCTCACGTTCGCGGTATCGGCGCTGCGCAACGGCGTGGCGCTCTACAACGAAGAACGGCTGTAGCGGTTCGCGGTTCGCGGTTCGCGGTCGGCGGTTGCCGGTTGCCGGTTCGCGGTCGGCGGTCTGCGGTTGACGGTTAACGGTTAACGGTTAACGGTCAAAGTCGCTGTCGACAGTTTGTGGACCGGCGACGCTTCGCCGCCGTCGCAAGAATCAGACCCATCGAAGCACGTCGACGAGCCGATCTGCATCGATATTCGCACCGCTGAGGATGACGGCAATGTTGCCGTCGACGTTCAGCTTGCCAGTGACCAGTGCGGCCGGCCCCGCTGCCGCGGCGCCTTCGATGACAAGGTGTTCGTTGGTCACGACGGCCGCGAGCCCGCGGCGCAAATCATCCTCTTCGACAAGGACGATCTCGTCGACGACTTCGCGCACGATGTCGAGCGTGATCGTGTCGGGATCGAGGTTGCCGGTGAGCCCATCGGCGAGCGACGGCTTGACGTCGATCGTGACGAGACGTCCAGCTTCGAGGCTACGCGTGAAGGGACATGAGGCCGCGACCTCCACCCCAATCACGCGCGTCGACGGGGAGAGCCCCTTGACCGCAATCCCGATGCCGCTGATCAATCCGCCGCCGCCGATCGGCACGACGACCGCGTCTGTGGAGGGCAGGTCGTCGAGGAGCTCGAGTCCCACCGTCCCCGCGCCGGCGATCACGTTGGGATGGGAATACGGCGAGATGAAGAGGCCGGCACCGGACGCCGCGTGGCGCTTTGCCTCGTGCTCCGCCTCGTCGTAGTCCCCACACTCGCGCAGTTCGGCGCCGGCGGCGCGAATCGCGTCGATCTTCGCCCGCGGCGCATCCGCCGCGATGAAGACCGTCAGCGGCAGATCGAGCTCGCGCGCCGCGAACGCCATCGCGCGCCCGTGGTTGCCCGCCGACGCCGTCACCAGCCGCGGACGGCCGGTCTCGCGCTCGCGCAACGACAGCGCGGCGTTGAACGCGCCGCGGATCTTGTAGGAACAGGTCGGCTGGATCGCTTCCAGCTTGAAGTGAACACTGCGATCCGCGGTCGACAACCACTCGGAACGCCGGAGCGGCGTGCGCAGCACGCGACCGCGGATTCGCTCGGCAGCGCGCCGGATGTCGTCGAGGCCGACGCCCATCAGCCGCGTAGAATGTCGGCGAGATTCCCCGCGAACTGCGAGCGCGGCAGCACCTGGTCGGCGCCCGCCTTCCGCGCCGCGTCGATCAGCTCGACGTGCACGTGCGACGCGAACCCGATCGTTCGCACGCCCGCCAGCGCGGGGTCCGCCTTCAGCGCCGCGATCGTCGCGATCGGATCCGCCTTCGCGCTGTTGAGATCGATGATGACGAGAGTCGGATGAATCTCTCGCGCCTGCGCCAGGATCTCCTCTGGGGTCTGCGCAAAGCGGATGTCCGCGTCGACGTGCTTCGCCGTCGCGCGGATCTTGGACCGGAAGAGGAAGTCGTCGACGGCCGCCAGGATCGCCACGCCACGATCATACCGCGAGGACGCCACAGCGATCGCCAACCGCAGACCGCTAACCGCAGACCGTGAGCCGTAGACTGCAAACCGCTAACCGCGGACCGTGGACCGCAAACCGCAGACCGCAGACCGCCAACCGCCAACCGCCGACCTTCACCTGCTAAGCAGCCACCAGACGAACGCAGCGGCGGCGGCGGCGACGACGAAGAACCCGATCAGCAGGCCCGTGGCCTTGCGATCCGGGGTGTCGTCGATCGGCAGGAGGACGGACGGCTCCGCGGCGTCTCCGGTGCGCACGTCGAGCATGGCCGCGACGCTGCGCAGCTCGGCGGCGAGCGCGGCGGCGCTCTGCTGGCGGTTGTCGAGGTCCGGCGTCAGCGCACGCGCGAGGACGGGATCGAGCTCCTTCGGCACGTTCGAATTCACCTCTGAGGGCGGAACGAAGCGCGCCTGGATCACGTTCACCACGGTGTCGCCCGGGGTCGTCCCTTCGAACGGACTGCGGCCGGTGACGAGCTCATAGACGAGAGTCCCGATC
>Ga0207648_10003484_pt1 | contig 16492 bp, 14 predicted proteins | sample KBSMisM32_FD_184310 | JGI IMG/M metagenome (GOLD analysis project Ga0207648, IMG submission 184310) | Miscanthus rhizosphere microbial communities from Kellogg Biological Station, Michigan, USA - KBS Miscanthus M3-2 (SPAdes) (version 2) | ecosystem: Host-associated > Plants > Roots >...
CCGGGATCGGGCCGTTGATCAGCTGCTTCAGCCCGAGCTCGCCGAACTTCGGGATGCGCTCGGCGGTGGCGAGCGCGATCTCCTCGAAGCGCTCCATGTTCGGCGGCAGCAGCTCCTGCGCGAACTCGAACGGCACGCCGCTGGGATGGAACGACGGCGTGCCCATCTCCCAGCCGCCGACCGCGAAGCCGCCGACTTCCGGCTTGAGATAGAAGTTGAGGTCCGGGTCGCGCAGCGTCGGCAGTTTGGGGTTCTTCTCCTTCATTGGCTCGGTCACCATGTACTGGTGCTCCAGCGCCGCCGCCGGAATACGCACGCCCATCAGCTTGCCGACCGCGCGCGACCAGATGCCGGCGGCAATGACGACCGTCGCGCAGTCGATGGGGCCTTTGTTCGTCAGTACCCGGGTAATTCTTTTCTTTTCAAAATCAAAACCGGTGACGAGTGTGTCTTGCTGGATCTTCACCCCGCCGGCGCGCGCCCCTTTCGCCAAGGCCTGCGTCAGGCTCGACGGGTCGACGTAGCCGTCGCTCGGGACCCACGCCGCACCAGCGATCTTGTCCAACGTAATGTAGGGAAAGCGGTCCTGCGCCTGTTTCGGCGAGATCAGCTCCATCTCGAAGTTGAAGCCGCGCGCCGTGGTGGCGGCGCGCTTCAGCTCGGACCAGCGCTCCTGCGACGAGGCGAGGCGCACGCTGCCGACCTCGTGCCAGTCGATCGCCTGTCCGGTCTCGCGCTCGAGCGTGCGGTAGAGCGCGACGCTGTTCTGCATCAGCCGCGTAAGGTTGCGCTTGCTGCGCAGCTGGCCGACCAGGCCCGCGGCGTGCCAGGTCGAGCCGTGCGTGAGCTGCGCCTTCTCCAGCAACAAAATGCTTTTCTTGCAAACCTTGGAGAGGTGATAGGCGATCGAGCAACCGATCGCGCCACCGCCGATGATGACGACCTCGGCGTTCAGGCGCTCGCCCCCGCCGCCAGCGTCTTCACGTACCAGCGCACGAAAGCGTCGACGTTGTATTCCTTGTACTTCGAGTACGGGCCGGGCTCGTAGGCGCTCGACTCCACGCCGCGCTGCTGGCGCTCGCAGATCGCCCAGTCCTGCTCGGAGGTGAGCTGCCAGAAGGGCATCAGCTTGTCGAGCTGGTAGTCGCGGCCTTCGAGCGCTTTTTCGTCCACCAGCCAGGTGACGCGGGCGAGCGTCTTGTACGGCCCGGCCGGCAGCAGCAGCGTGCTCACGCCGTGGTCGCAGCTCGAGTGGTTCCAGAAGTTCGGCAGCGTGCGCGCGCGCACCGTGCCGACGTCAGGGTCGCGGTAGTCGCCCATCAGGGTCGACACCTGTTTTCCGTCCATCGATTCGCTCACCCAGCCTTCGACCAGCGCGGTGCGGTTGGCCGAATACCAGATGCCGCGCTCGGCGTCCGGAAACTGCGTCATGCCGGTGTCGCGATGAGAGACGGCAAGGCCCGCGCTCGCCCATTTCGCTTCACTGTGGGCCACGGCGCGCGAGATGGCGGCCTTGACGTCAGCAGAAGTGTCGTCGGCGTTGTAGTGGTCCCAGTTCGCCTTGATGTACTGCGGGTGGTTGACGTTGCAGTGGAAGCACTCGCGGTTGTTCTCCCACACCAGCTTCCAGTTGGCGGCGATCTCGTAGTCGACCTGCTTCGCGACTTTGGCGCGCGCAAATCCCTGCGGGCGCAGGAACGGCGCCATCAGCTCGCGCGCCGGGCCGAACGGCGGCGCCGGGTCGGCAAGCGAGATGAAGATCAACCCCTCCACGGTCTCGCAATGCACCTTCTTCAGCGAAAACTGCGACTTGTCGATCTCGTGCATGCCGCGGCAGAAGGTGAGCGCGCCGCCCGTGTCGTAGGTCCACTGGTGGTACGGGCAGACGATGCGCTTGCTCGAGCCGCGCCCGGGCGCGACCAGCTGCGAGCCGCGGTGGCGGCAGACGTTGTGCAGCGCGCGCGCGGCCCCGTCCTCGCCGCGGATCACGATGATCGAATCGGTGTCGACCTGCAGCGTGAGCCAGTCGCCCGGGTTGCGCAGCTCGCAGTCGTGCCCCGCGAACAGCCATCCGCGGCGCCAGATCTGCTCAATATCAGTGCGGTAGAGCGCTTGTTCGCGGTAAAAGGCGCGCGGCAGGCTCCAGCCCGGCCGATACGCGGCGAGATGGTGCGCCAGCTCCCCTTGCAACCCCTGCTTCATCCGGTAACAATGCCTTTAGACAATAAGAATAATCCAACGCGTAATTTGGGAGACTATCCATGTTGAAGCACCTGCCGCAACTCTTGGCCCTGTCACTCGCCGCCTTCGCCACGCTCGCGCTGGCGCAGAAAACCCCGATCCTGGTCTACACCGCCATCGAGACCGACCAGCTCAAAGCCTACAAGGACGGTTTCGAGAAGCAGGTGAAAGACGTCGAGATCCGCTGGGTGCGCGATTCGACCGGCGTGATCACCGCCAAGCTGCTCGCCGAAAAAGCCAATCCGCAGGCCGACGTGGTGCTCGGCCTCGCCGCCACCAGCCTGCTGGTGCTCGAGCAGGAAGGCATGCTGACGCCGTACGCGCCAAAGGGCGTGGAGAAGCTCAACCAGCGCTTCGTCGACACCAAGAAGCCGCCGATGTGGGTCGGCATGGACGTGTGGGGCGCGACCATCTGCTTCAACACGGTGGAGGCACAGAAGCGCAACCTGCCGAAGCCCGAGTCGTGGAAGGACCTGCTCAAGCCGGTCTACAAGGGCCAGATCGTGATGCCGCACCCGGCATCGAGCGGCACCGGGTTCCTCGACGTCACCGCCTGGCTGCAGATCTACGGCGAGGCGGAAGGCTGGAAATACATGGACGCGCTGCACGAGAACATCGCGCAGTACGTGCACTCCGGGTCCAAGCCGTGCCGCCAGGCCGGCACCGGCGAGTTCGTGATGGGCATTTCGTTCGAGTACCGCGGCAACGCCACCAAGGCTTCGGGCGCCCCGGTCGATCTGATCTTCCCGAAGGAAGGCGTGGGCTGGGACATGGAAGCCTCGGCGATCATGAAGGCGAGCAAGAAGCAGGACGCGGCGAAGAAGCTCCTCGACTGGTCGGTGACCAAGGAGGCGAACGAGCTCTACGCCAAGAACTACGCGATCGTGGCGATGCCGGGCGTGGCGCAGCCGCTGCCCAACCTGCCGAAGAACTACGAGTCGATGCTGGTGAAGAACGACTTCGGCTGGGCGGCGAAGAACCGCGACCGCATCCTCGCCGAGTGGGAAAAGCGCTATAACGCAAAAGCCGAACCGAAGTAGTGACGAACCGGCGCGCAGCGCCTCGGCCACCGCTCTAGCTGTCGAGGGGGTTTCCAAGCACTTCGGCAGCTTCGTCGCGCTGCGCGACGTCAGCCTGTCGGTCGGCCAGGGCGAGTTCGTCTGCCTGCTCGGCCCATCGGGCTGCGGCAAGACCACCTTGCTGCGCATCATCGCCGGCCTCGAAACGCAGAGCGCCGGCCGCATCGTGCAGAACGGCCGCGACATCTCGGCGCTGCCTCCCGCGAGCCGCGACTACGGCATCGTGTTCCAGTCGTACGCACTGTTCCCCAACCTCACCGTCACCGGCAACGTCGGCTACGGCCTGGTCAACCGGCGGATGTCGCGCGCCGACGTCCGGGCGCGCGTCACCGAGCTGCTCAAGCTGGTCGGCCTGCCCGGCAGCGAGCCGAAGTATCCGAGCCAGCTCTCCGGCGGCCAGCAGCAGCGCATCGCGCTCGCGCGAGCGCTCGCTACGTCTCCCGGCCTGCTCTTGCTGGACGAACCCCTGTCGGCCCTGGATGCGCTGGAGCGCGTAAGGCTGCGCGGCGAGATCCGCGGCCTGCAGAAGAAGGTCGGCGTCACCACCATCATGGTCACCCACGACCAGGAGGAAGCGCTTTCGATGGCCGACCGCGTGGTGGTGATGAACAAGGGCGAGCTCGAGCAGGTCGGCACGCCGCGCGAGATCTACGAGCAGCCGGCGAGCCCCTTCGTCGCCGATTTCGTCGGCCGCATCAACGTGCTCGACGCCGTCACGGTCGGCCCTGGCGAGTACCGCTCGGGCCGGCTCGCGCTCAAGGCCAATGGCGCGACCTATCAGACCGGCAGCCGGGTGCGGCTTTACCTGCGGCCCGAGGACCGCGTGGTCGAAGGCTCGCTCGACGGCGAAGCCAACCGCGTACGCGGGCAGATCGCCAAGGTCGAGTTCCTCGGCGGACACTGCCTGGCCGAGGTGCAGGTCCCGGAGCTCGAAGGCCAGCCGCTCTCGGTGTTCTTCTCGCTCAACCAGATCCGCGAGCTCGGCATCCGCGAGGGTGCGGCGCTCGAGCTCGCGCTGCGCCCCGACCGCATCCGGGTGTTTTCAAAATGAGTCTCTCATGAGCGCCGTGCTGCCGGCGCCGGCGGCGGCGCGATTCCGCGTTTCCGACTTCGTTGCCAGAGGGCTGCTGATTCTGGCCGGCATCGGCCTCGCGCTGTTCCTGGTTGCGCCGATGGCGTCGATCTTCGAGCGCGCGGTACAGGATAACCAGGGCAACTTCGTCGGCCTGCGCCACTTCGCGACCTACTTCGCCACCCCGGCGCTGGCGCGCTCGGTGTGGAACTCGGTATGGGTGTCGCTCGCCGTGGCGGCCGTCACGGTGCCGGTCGCGTTCCTGTTCGCCTATGCGCTGACCAGGAGCTGCATGCCTTACAAGGGCTTGCTGAGACTGATCGCGCTGATTCCGCTCCTCGCGCCGTCGCTGCTGCCCGCGATCGCGTTCATCCAGTGGTTCGGCAACCAGGGCATGGCGAAAGGGCTCATGCAAAGCCTCGGCATCGCCTCGGTGTATGGCGCGCCCGGCATCATCCTGTCGGAAGTCTTCAACTGCTTTCCGCACGCGCTCATGATCCTGATCGCGGCGCTCGCGCTCGCCGACGGCCGGCTCTACGAGGCGGCCGATGCGCTCGGCACGCGCCGCCTTCGGCGCTTCTTCACCATCACCCTGCCCGGCTGCAAGTACGGCCTGCTGTCGGCCTTCACCGTCGTCTTCACCTACACCATCAGCGACTTCGGCGCGCCCAAGGTGATCGGCGGCAACTTCAACGTGCTCGCCGTCGACGTGTTCAAGCAGGTCGTCGGGCAATTCAACTTTTCCATCGGCGCGGTGGTCGGCCTGCTGCTGCTCGTGCCCTCGGTGTTCGCCTTCGCCGTCGACTGGGTGGTGCGCCGCCGCCTGACCGCCAACCTCAGCGCGCGCTCGGTGCCGTACGCCCCCAAACCGCGCGGGGTGTTCGACCGGCTGATGCTGTCGTATTGCGCGCTGGTCTGTCTGCTGCTGCTCGCGGTGCTCGGCATGGCGGTCTATACCTCGCTCATCCAGCTCTGGCCATACAACCTGACCCTCACCCTCAAGCACTACCGCTACGCGCTGATCGACGGCGACTTCGCGCCGGCATTCTGGAACAGCCTCAAGCTCGGCGCCTGGACCGCGCTGATCGGGACAGTGTTCGTGTTCTCTACTGCGTACCTGCTGGAGAAGACGCGCGGCCTCGGGCCACTGCGGCCGCTACTGCGGCTGCTCGCGCTGCTGTCGATGGCGGTGCCCGGCCTGGTGCTCGGCCTGGGCTACATCATGTTCTTCAACCATCCGCAGAACCCGCTCAATTTCCTCTATCAGACGATGGCGATCCTCGCGATCTCCACCGTGGTGCACTACTACACCTCCGGGCACCTTACCGCGGTCACCGCGCTCAAGTCGCTCGATGACGAGTACGAAGCCGTCTCGGCGTCGCTCAAGGTGCCGTTCTACAAGACCTTCTGGCGCGTGACGGTGCCGGTGTGCCTGCCCGCGATCCTGGAGATCGCGCGCTACTACTTCGTGGTGTCGATCTCGACCCTGTCGTGCGTGGTGTTCCTGTACGCGCCGCACACCATCCTCGCCGCGGTCGCGATCATGAACATGGACGAGGCCGGCGACATCGGGCCGGCGGCGGCGCTCGGCACGCTCACGGTGCTCGCGTCCGCCATCGTCTGCTTCCTGTACGCTCTGATCGCGGGCATCCTGCTGTCGCGATCGCAGCGCTGGCGCTTCAACGTGGAGAAGCCATGAAAGAGCCGATCCTCCTCACCCCCGGACCCCTGACCACCTCGACCGCGACCAAGCTCGCAATGGTGCGCGACTGGGGCTCGCGCGACACCGGCTTCATCGCCATCAACCGCCGCGTGCGCGAAATGCTTCTGGAGATCGCCGGCGTACGGGAAAGCCATGTCTCGGTCCCGCTGCAGGGGAGCGGCACCTTCGCGGTGGAGGCCATGCTCGGCACGCTGGTGCCCAGGAACGGCCACGTGCTCATCCCGCAGAACGGCGCCTACTGCAAGCGCATCGCCAGGATCTGCTCGATCCTCGGGCGCCGCACCACGCTCATCGACTACGAAGAGCGCCAGCCGGTGAAGGCGGTGGACGTCGATGCCGCGCTCGCCAAGGATCCCTCCATTACGCACGTGGCCCTGGTGCATTGCGAGACCAGCACCGGTGTGCTGAACCCTTTGGCGGAGGTCGCGGCCGCAGTGGCGAGGCACCAGCGCAGCCTGCTGGTGGATGCGATGAGCTCGTTCGCGGCGCTGCCGGTCGAAGGCACGTTCGACGCGCTGGTCGCGGCGTCGGGGAAATGCCTCGAAGGGCCGCCCGGGATGGGTTTCGCCCTGATCAGAAAGAGTTCCCTTGAGCGTTGCGCGGGTAATTCTCCGTCCCTGGTGCTCGACCTGCACGACCAGTGGGTCAACATGGAAAAAACCGCGCAGTGGCGCTTCACGCCGCCGACCGTGGTGGTCGCCGCGCTGCATGCGGCGCTGGAGCAGTACCTCGCCGAAGGCGGCCAGCCGGCGCGCCTCGCACGCTACAGGCGCAATTGCGAGGTGCTGATCGAGGGCATGACCAAGCTCGGCTTCAAGCTGTTCCTCGACGCGCGCCACCAGGCGCCGGTGATCGTCACCTTCAACGCCCCCACCGATCCGCACTACGACTTCCAGAAGTTCTACGACCGCGTGCGCGAGAAAGGCTTCGTGCTCTACCCGGGCAAGCTCACCCAGGTCGACACGCTGCGCGTGGGTTGCATAGGCGCGATCGACGAGCACGCGATCCGCGCCGCGGTGCACGCGATCGCCGACACGCTCACCGAGCAGGGCATCCGTCAGGTCGGGCCGGCGGCTGCCGCCAGAGCAGCATCAATTTCGAAGTAGATACCCCGTCCAAGCAGGACGAGCGACAGCAGGACGACGCCCGGCGGGCCGGGCGGAGCCTGCTCGTGGCGAAATATCTGCAATTCGGTGATCAAGACCAAGGCGGCTGTCGCCATTGAGCGACCGGCACGTGATTTGCTCGCGTTATTCGTTGTGAAACATAGAAGCGGCAGAACGTGCCATGCGCGGGTCCCCGAAAAGGCATGGAGAAGGAAGGTCAGGCCATGAAGATCCCTACTGTGATCGCCGCTCTCCGCGGTGTTCTGCCCTCCCTGTTGCTGCTCGTACTGGTACTACCCGGCGCGCATGCGCAGCCCTCGACGCCCGCGGTGGAAGTCGTCTGGTCGGCGGCCACCGCCGATTTCGGCGGCAAGATGATGGATATCGACCGATTCGAGAACGTCTATTCGGTCGGCGACACGATCGTCAACGGCGGCACAGTCCTGACCCGCAAATTCAGCCCCGACGGGAGCCTGCTGTGGGAGCGCATCTTCAAGCCCGCCGAACAGGTCAAGGCAAACTGGGTGGCGGCCGACCCTAACGGAGGGGCGTACGTCGTCGGTTATAAGTGGACCACGTCCGACCAGGTCCCGATCGGCTATTTCGTGCTGCGCTACGACGCGGACGGCAACCTCGTCTGGTCCGACGTCAGCAACGGCTCCGCCGCGCAGGCGGTCCGTGCGGTCGGCGACCGCGCCGGCAACGCCTATGTGACCGGCGGCCTTTACGTCGCGGGTACCTTCACGATCGGCATCGTCAAGTATTCGCCCGCCGGACGGCAGTGGGTTTGCGCGGTGGTGAATCCGAACGGCACCGGGTTCCCCGGCACGCCCTTGCCGACGGGCCTTTACCTGTCCGATAACGGCAGCTGGATCGCCGCCTCGGGCACGAGCGGGTACCACTTCTACGTGCTGTCGTGCGACGAGTCCGGGTTCAAGCGCTGGCAGGACTTCCGCGACCCTTCCGTCGCCGCCGCCGCCGTGGCGGTCAACAACGGTGGCGAAGTGTATTTCGGCAACGGCCTGGCGGGCGGCAACGGCATGCAGCTCTGGAAGTATTCGGCCTCCGGCGTCGTGGAGTGGACGAAGGTCTTTTCCCCCGGCGATTACATCCACCGCCTCGCCCTCGATTCGCTCGGCAACGTGATCGCGACCGGCCCCGATTACGGCAGCTTCTACGCCAACTGGGTGACGATGAAAGTCGCCCCGGACGGCGTGCGGCTGTGGTCGAGGACCTTCGACGGGCTCGACGGCAACAACGAGATCCCCGCCTTCGTCGCGGTCGATCCATCCGACAGCGTCTACGTGACGGGCGTGGGCGGCCCCGAGGTCACGCTCCCCAACGGTAGCAGGTACATGCGCATGGTGACGCTGAAGTACACCGCCACGGGCGAGCCGGTGTGGACCATCAGCTCGGTCGAAGGGGCCCAGGGCAACGTCGTACGGGTGGGCCCAGACGGCAGCAGCCTGTACGTGCAGGGCTATGGCCAGATGTACACCGCGCGCTACCGCCAGACCGGCTTGGCGGACGTGCCGGCAGCGCCCGCGCCGACTGCGCCTGCCCCCGCGCCCGCCGCAGCTCTCGCGGCGCCGTCCAGCCTCGCTGCGACCGCGCAGTCTTCGAACCGGATCCGGCTGCAGTGGACCAACAACTCCTCCGCCCAGACCTTGATCGCGATCGAGCGCTGCGCCGCGCCGTGCAGCAACTTCGTCGAGATCGCGCGCGTCGGAGGCAGCACCACCACGTTCACCAACAACGGTCTGGCGTCACGCACGAGCTACTCCTACCGCGTGCGCGCCTACAAAGGCACCGCCTCGTCGCCGTATTCAGCGAGCGTGACGGCGCGGACGCGCTGACCTGGCGCTCGAGCGCGATCGAGCGCTGCGCCGCGCCGTGCAGCAACCGAAGACGCTGCGTTGACGGCTGAGACGCCGGTCGCTGGCGATGAGGTAAGCTGCTGGAGGGATGTTCGACGAACTTTTCAAGCAAGACGCAGCGCCTGTCCGTGCAGGGGAACCACACCGCGTCACCATCCTGGAATTTCGCGAAGATGAGCCCGTCACGCCGTCCGACGTCGCTGCAATAGTGGCGCTGGTGGCCGCGTCCGGCATCGCCGATACAGTCGCCGAGCAGAACATCCGCCTGCATGAATCTGGTCCTGCTCGACCTCGACAACACGCTGCTTAGCGGCGACACCGACGTCGAGTGGCTCGACTTCCTGGTCGAGCAGGGCGTCCTCCCGGCCTCCGAGCGCGAGGCCAACCACGAGATGGACCGCCGCTACGGCAGCGGCGAGGCGAGCACGCTCGAGTACGTGCGCTTCTATCTCGGCTACTACCGCCCCTTCGACATGGCAATCCTGCAGGCGTGGCGCAGCCGGTTTTTTGAAAAGCGAATCAAGCCGATCATGCTACCCGCGGCGCGCCGGCTGATCAGCGACCAGAAGAATGCCCTCATGGCCATCATCACCGCGACCAACCGCTTCCTGGTCGAGCCGATCGCCGCGGACTTCGGCATCGGGCACCTGATGGCCACCGAGCCGCAGATCCGCGATGGCCGCTTTACCGGCGACATCGTCGGCGCGCCGTGCATGCGCGAGGGCAAGATCGAGCACCTCGAGCGCTGGCTCGCGGCGCGCGGGCAGGCGATGAAGGATTTCGCGCAAACCTGGTTCTACAGCGACTCGATCAACGACCTGCCCTTGCTCGAGCGCGTCACCCATCCGGTCGTGGTCGACGCCGGGCCCAAGCTGATCCAGATCGCCCGCGAGCGCGGCTGGCGCATGCTTTCTCTGCGGTGAGGGGCCTCCTCTCCCGGCTCGCCGGGCTGTTCCGGCGGCCGGCGCCCGGGCGCTTCTCGCTCAGCCGCAAAAGCAGCATGCACGGCTTCCTCAGCCTGGCGGCCGCGCCGCCGTGGCGCGAGTACCTGCTCTATCTGCCGCGCGGCATCGAGGCGATCAAGCGCCCGCCGCTGGTGGTGTGGATCCACGGCTGCCGCCAGGAGCCCGAAGCGTTCGCCGCCGGCGCGCGCATCGCGCGCATGGCGGATGCGTGCGGCTTCGTCGCGCTGCTGCCGCGCCAAAGCCGCATGGCGAACTCGGAGCGCTGCTGGAACTGGTTCGACCGGCGCACCGCCGCCGGCAACGGCGAGACCGCGATCGTCGCCGCCCAGACCGAGGAAGTGATCGAGAAGTTCGGCATCGACCCGGCGCGCGTTTACCTCGCCGGCCTGTCTTCGGGCGCCACCCTGGCCGCCACGCTTGCCATGCGCAAGCAAGGGTTGTTCGCCGCGGTCGCCATCCATTCCGGGCTGCCCCCCGGCGCGGCGTTCGATGCCCACGACGCCGGCCGTGCCATGGCGCAAGGCCCGCGCGACCAGCGCACCGATACGTTCGCCCTGGAGGCGCGCGCCGCGGCGGGCGCCAGTGCCCGCATGCCGGCGCTGATCATCCAGGGATCCGCGGATACGACCGTTGCGCCGGTCAACGCCGATTTCCTGGCGCGCCAGTTCGTGCTCTTCAATGGCGAAGGTTTGCTGCCGGGCGAGGCCCTGCCGCCGACCCTCACCCGCGCGGTCCATCCGCGCGCCCACGGCTACATCATGAGCGAGTACTACGCCGGGCGGCGCCTGGCTGCGCGCATGCTCACCATCCCCGGGCTCGGCCACGCGTGGAGCGGCGGCGATTCGTCGCTCGAGTTCTTCGACGGGCGCTATCCTGACGCGACCGAGCTGGCGTGGGAGTTCTTCGACTCGCGCCGGCGGCGCGCGTAGCGCTTATCCTTGGCCATGGAGCGAAAAGCCCTTGATCGGCTGGAGGCGGGGCTGCCCGGCGCCTGGTACTCCGATCCGGCGCACTACGAGCGCGAGCTGAACGCGTTCTGGTACGCGGGCTGGGTCGCGGTCGCGCGCGAGGAGGAAATCGCCAAGCCCGGCGACTGGCGCGTGGCGCGCATCGGCACCCAGTCGCTGGTCGTGCTGCGTGCGGAAGACCTCCAGGTGAAGGCGTTCCACAATACCTGCCGGCACCGCGGATCGATCCTGTGCACCGAGGAGCAGGGCAACTTCGCGCGCAAGCGCATCGTCTGCCCTTACCACTCCTGGACCTACGACCTCGCCGGCCAGCTGATCGCCACGCCGCGGCGCATGGAAACGCCGGACTTCGACCTGCAGAACTTTCCCCTCTACCAGGTCGCTGTGCAAACGTGGGGCGGCTTCGTGTTCGTCTGCCTGGAAAAGAATCCTCCCGAGTTCGAGCCGCCCACGCGCTACGTGCGCTACGGCCTGGAAAACCTGCGCATCGGCAAGCGCATCGTCGCCGACGTGCAGGCGAACTGGAAGCTGCTGGCGGAGAACTTCTCCGAGTGCTTCCACTGCCCGCCGGTACATCCTGAGCTGTGCCGCGTAGTCACCGCATATCAGGAGGCCGGCGCCTGGGGTTTGCGCCCCTCGCAACGAGCCGAGTACAAGGCGGGAGCGGCAACGTTGACGCTGGATGGTTCGTCGCGGCTAGCGCCGTTTTCCGGCTTGAACGAAGCGGAAAAGCAAACCCTCTACGTACCCGAAATGGTGCTGCCGAACCTGTTCCTCAACATCCAGCCCGACTACGTGAACTCGCACCTCATGTTCCCGACCGGGCCGCAGAGCGTGCGCATCGTCTACGACTGGCTGTTCGAGCCGCGGCACCTGCCGCTGTCGCCGGATAACCTCGCGCACTACGTGGCGTTGTGGGACATCACCAACCGGCAGGACGCGCGCAACTGCGAATGGCAGCAGGAGGGCATGCGCTCGCGCGAGTTCCGGCACGGGCACTACGTGCCGCAGGAATTCGACTGCCACCGCTTCGCGCAGTGGGTGCGGCAGGGACTCGGCGAAGAATAGAACGTTGCGCCGGTCGCAGGGTCCAACCTTCATGGACCACTTCACCGTGACGCTCGGCCAAGGCGAGACCCTGCTCGAAGGCGCGCTCAAGGCCGGCGTTTCGCTCGCGCATGATTGCGGCGGGAAGCTTGCCTGCTCGACGTGCTGCGTGGAGGTGCGCGAAGGCGGGCAGTTGCTGAGCGAACCCACCGACGACGAGCTGGACATGCTCGATCGAGCCGGCGTCGCGCAGGACAGCGCGCGACTCGCTTGCCAGGCCACCGGATCCGGTGAAGTCGTGATCGGCATCGCGCGCACCGAGGCACGCACTGAGGCGCCCGCGCACGCCACGATGCTCCCGGTCACGCTGACGGCCGACGCGGCGCAGTTCCTCGCGGTGCAGCTCGCGAAGCAATCCGGCAACGCGGGCGTGCGCCTCGCGGTCGAGCCCGCCGGCTGCTCCGGCCTGCGCCATCGCATCGCTCCGCTCGACGCCGTGCGCGAGGACGACGTGCTGTTCGAATGCAGCGGCGTGCGCGTCGCGGTCGATCCGGCGAGCCTGCCGTTCGTCCAGGGCACCACGGTGCGGCTGGTCCAGGAAGGGCTTGCACGGCGCCTGCGCTTCGAAAACCCGAACGCGCGGCAGCAGTGCGGCTGCGGCGAGAGCTTCGCTACCGCGTAGCCTGACTTCCGGGAGGCGGCCCGAAATCCACCGCCGTGGTGTTGCCGCCGCAGACCAGCACGCCGACGCGCTCGCCTTGCGCGGGACGGTAGGCGCCCGAGAGAATCGCCGCGTAAGCCGCCGCGCCGCCCGGTTCGGCGACCACGCGCAGCGAGTCCCAGAGGCGCGTTTGCGCTTCGTGAATTGCGCCGTCGTCCACTAGGACCACGCGATCGACGAAGCGCTTGGCGATCGGGAACATCAGCTCGCCCACGCGCCGCGGCGCCAGAGAGTCAGCCGCTATGCCGCCCGCTTCCGCGTCCACCGGTCGTCCGGCCGCGAGGGCGCGCGTGAGGGTGGGCGCCAACCTCGGTTCCACGCCTACGATGCGAACGCGGCCCTCGTACCAGGCGGCGATTCCCCCGATCAAGCCGCCGCCGCCGACGGCAACCACCAGGGTGTCGATCGTGGCCTGCTGGTCCAGCTCCATGCCGACGGTTCCTTGACCGAGCAGCGCGCCCTCCTGGTCGAAGGCATGGACCTGCAAGGCGCCGCTTCGCGCGGCCCAGCGCTCGCTCGCGGCCAGCGCGTCCGCATAGCGCTCGCCTTCCACCACCAGCTCGGCGCCATAGGACTTGATGCGGGAGATCTTCGCCGGCGACGAGACGCTGGGCAGGTAGATGCGGGCGTTCATCTTCAGCGCGCGCGCCGCGTAGGCGACCGCAACGCCGTGGTTTCCGCCGGAAGCGGCCACCACGCCGGCGGCCGGCACCTGCCGCGTCAGCAGGTTCACGAACGCGCCGCGAGCCTTGAACGAGCCCGAGTGCTGCAGCGACTCGAGCTTGAACACCATGCCTTCCGCTTCGATGACCGGCGTCCGGCGCACGTGGGGCCGGATCAGAGCTTCCATCGCCACGATGCGCTCGCGCGAGATCACAGCCTGCCGGCGGCCTTGCCTAAGCGGGTTTCGCCGAGATGGGCGGCGAGGTGGGCGCTGAGGTCACGCGCATCGTCGCCGACCCCGTCGATCAGGCTCGATTTCCGGCGGCGCAGGAACGTCAACCCAAGGAGATACAGGCCGGGCGCTTCGCTCACGACGCCGCCATCGTGGCGGATGTTGCCCTTGGGGTCGAGGACCGGTACCTCCAGCCACGAGTAGTCGGGGCGAAACCCCGTCGCCCAGACGATCGTCCGGATTCCCGCGCGCTCGAAATCGAGCCCGAGCGGCGGCGATGCTTCGACGCGCGTCGGTTCCGGGCGATGCGCAGGATCGACATTGCTCACGCCGTTTTCCGCGGCCCACTGGTCGATCCGGCTCAGCAGCCGGTTCAGCTTGAGGTCGGCGAGCTCGCACACGTTGCGCAATGATCCCGAGAACTGAGCCTTGCCGTCCCGAATGCCGGCCAGCCGGCCGACCAGCTTCACGCCGAGCGACGTGAGCGCGTTCAGATCGATATTGCGGCGGTCTGGATAGCCCGCGAGCTGGAACGAGGGCAGGCTGCGCGCGCGGGTGAGGTTCTCGACCTCGTCGTAGCGCTCGTCGTTCAGGCCGGTGGCATCCATCCACCACTGCATGTCCTTGCCGCGGTAGGTGCGGGAAGCGCGCACGTGCTCGCCTACCGCCAGCGTCACCGGACGTCCGGAGCGCTGGACTTCGTCGGCGAGCTGCGCGCCGGTGGCGGCGGCGCCGACGACCAGCACGCCGCCCGGTTCCAGGGTCCCGGGGTTGCGGTACTGAACGGGGGTGAGCTGGGCAATGCCCGAGGGCACCGCCTCCGAAAGCTTCGGTCGTTGCGCGTGGTTGAACCCGCCCGTGGCAAGGACGACGGCCTTGCACTGCCAGGTGCCCTGCGCGGTGGCGACCTCGTAGCCGTCGGCCGCGCGCCGCACGGAGGTGACCCGGCAATGCGTCCGCAGCGGCGGCGACACCAGCCCTGCGTAACGCTCGAGGAACGCGATGGTCTCGGGCAGCGTGCGGAAACCGTCCGGATCGTCGCCCTCGTACCCGAAGCCCGGCAGGCGGCTCTGCCAGTTCGGGGTCAGCAGAGTGAGCGAAGGCCAACGCTCGGTGCGCCAAGTGTTGGCGACCTCGCCGCGTTCGAGGACCACGTGGTCGATCGAGCGCGCGGCGAGCCACCAGCTCATGGCGAGCCCGGCCTGGCCCGCGCCGATGATGACTGCGGTGGTGCGCAGTTAGACGACTTCGACCGTGACGTTGGTCGGATTGGTGATGATGTCGTAGACCGCGGAGCGCTTCTGCGACTGCGCGACGATCGCCTTGATGTCCTCGGGCGACGCATCCGCGTCGATCTTGTACGTCACCTTGATGCCGTCAAAGCCGTTGCGCACATCCTCGTCGACGCCGAGGATGCCGCGCACGTCCATTCCAGCCTCGAGCGTCGCCGACACGGAGCGCAACTGGACCTTGCGCGCCTGGGCGACGGCCGCGACGCCGGCGGTCAGGCAGCTCGCGAGACCGGCCAGCACAATCTCCACCGGGGTGGCCGCGTTGTCTTCGGCGGCGAAGATTTCGGGATGGTCGGCATCGAACGCGTACTTGGTCTTGTGCTTCTGCTCGGCGCCCAGGCCGTAGAAGTTCTCGACCGTGGTGCGGCTGTGCGTGCCTTTGATCCACTTGACCGTCGCGCGCCACTTGAACTTCGCCGCCTCCGGCGCGTTCTTGAGCGCTTCCTGCGCGCCGAACAGCGCTTCGACGTTGACGCCGTTGTTGACCGGCTTGTCGACCTTTGCTTTCGCCATGGGGTTCTCCCGGGTGACCTTCAGGGGACTGGAAAAGTAAGTTTACCGCCGAGCGCTAACCATCAGAGTCATCGTCGGGAAGGATCGGGCGGGTGCGGTGGCCCATGGCCCACATGACGTAGCCGGAGAAGCCGTACGCCATGAACACGCCGAACAGCACCAGCGAAGGGCTCGAGGCGACGATGGAGATGCCGATCACGAGCGCCAGGATCACCCACAGCGGCACGCGCTTCTTCCAGTTCACTTCCTTGAAGCTCCAGAACGGCACGTTCGACACCATGGTGACGCCGGCGAACACGGCCACCGCCCAGGTGAGCGGCGCGAGCCAGGTGTAGTCGCGCGGCGCGATGCCGAAGAAGTCGACCAGCACCCAGATGTAGCCGGCCATCACCGCGGCGCCGGAAGGACTCGGCAGGCCCTGGAAGTAGCGCTTGTCGACCACCGCGATGTTGGCGTTGAAGCGCGCCAACCGGATGCCGGCGCCGGCGCAATAGATGAAGGCGCCGATCCAGCCCGCGGTGCCGAAGTCCTTCAGCACCCAGGTATAGGCGATGAGCGCGGGCGCGGCGCCGAAAGCCACCATGTCGGCGATCGAGTCGTACTGCGCGCCGAACTCGCTCTGCGTATTGGTCCAGCGCGCGACGCGCCCGTCCATGCCGTCGAGCACCATGGCGACGAAGATCGCGATGCAGCCGGTCTCGAAGCGGCCCTGCATCGCCTGCACGATGGCGAAGAAGCCGCAGAACAGCACCCCGGTGGTGAAGAGATTGGGCAGCAGGTAGATGCCCCGGCGGCGCAGGCCGCGCACCGGCGGGACGTCCGGCGCGTCGTCGTGCCGGCGCGGGTCGGCTACTTCGTCCGGCTCGTCGTCGTGGGCTTGAGCCATGCGATGACGGTCTCCGTGGCGTAAACCTTGTCGCCGATCGCCACCTTCACCTCCGCGTCGAGCGGCAGGTAGTGGTCGACGCGCGAGCCGAAGCGGATGAAGCCGAA
>Ga0207648_10003486_pt1 | contig 16487 bp, 7 predicted proteins | sample KBSMisM32_FD_184310 | JGI IMG/M metagenome (GOLD analysis project Ga0207648, IMG submission 184310) | Miscanthus rhizosphere microbial communities from Kellogg Biological Station, Michigan, USA - KBS Miscanthus M3-2 (SPAdes) (version 2) | ecosystem: Host-associated > Plants > Roots > Rhizosphere...
CCTGGTGCGCAATCGCCATCGCGTGGTGACGCGCGACGAACTGCTCGACACCGTGTGGAACGAAGCGACCGGCTCGCCGGAAGTGATCGCACAGGCGATTGCGAAGATCCGCCAGGCGATGCGGCGAAGCAAGACGCACGCGGTGCGAATACAGACCGTCTATGGCAAAGGGTTCCGGCTGCTGGCCGATACGCGCGTGGAGCCGGTCGACAGCAGCGCCGCGGCGCTGCTGTCTGAGCTGCACCGACCGCAGCAGGGGTGCCTTGCGGTCGTGCGTCTGCCGGATGGAAATCTCGCCGGCGGGGTAGACGATCATGACTTCAGGTACCCCCTGCAGGTCCTGGGGTACACGCTGGCCTTGCATTCGCAGCTGCACCTCATGTCCGCGGCCGAGGTGCATGAGGTTCTCGACATCAGCGCCGCGGTGACGCTGGAGGCGATCGCGGCCGCGATGGCCGATCGCGCCCCCGGCGTGCAAGTTCTGTTCGCCCGGATGGCGCGTCGCAGCGAGGCCCTTTCGCTGGACTATGTGCTCGTGTCGCCTGCAGCTCGCATCGAGGGCAGCTTGCTCGACCGGTCACCGACGGCACTCGGGCGGCGACTGGCCGCAAAGCTGCAGCGGCATCTGCATCCTGACAGCGTACAGGTGAGCATCCCTGACCAGGGCGGGGACGCCTGGGTGACCCAGATGTTCGACCTTGCCTCGCGCGCTGCCGAGGAACGCCGCCGGGACGAAGCGCTGCGCGTCCTCGACGTGGTCCTCGACCAGGATCCCAACCATGCGCTGGCGGCGGATCTCAAAGCGCGCATCCACGCCGGCGGCGAGCTGGCCGGCACGCGTAAGCTCAGCCTGTCCCTGCTTTAGGCCGTACCCGATCCGCTTCGCCAGGAATGGCCCTTGAACGGTGTCCCGCAACTGCCGCTGTTCATCGGCGAGGTCGCGCCCGGCGCGCGTTCCACCTCGACGGCCGCGCGGTCACGCCGCGCCGGAGGCCGGCATGGCGCCGTCACGATGTCACCGGCGCGCCGTAGACGACGCCGCGTCCGACGGTGCTCATGTAGACCACCCCCTCGGTGTTCATGTCGCCGGCAACGAACTCCCCGTTGCCCGGCCCGCCGAACTGGTGCGCGTCGTCGTTGATGCGGATCCAGCTCGCGCCCGCGTCGGTCGAGCGGTAGATGCCGCGCTTGCCGTTGTCGACCGAGCCCCAGATGAACACCGTGGGATAACTCGCACCGCTCATCGTCTTGCCGAAGCCGACCGCGGCGCAGTACGTCACCTTGGCGATCTTGCTGAACGAGGCGCCGGAGTTCGTCGAGCGAGCCAGCCCGCCGCCCTTCAACCCGACCCACACGTCGCCCTCGCGGCCGGGCGCGGCGCGGATCCGGGGCGCGCCCCAGTTGTCCAGCGCGCCGGCCGCGGCGAAGCTGGCCCCGCCGTTGGTGCTCACGAGCATCCGGCCGGCCGACGGGTCGTAGACGTAGAACTTGCTCGCATTGACCGGGTCGGCCTCGGGCCGCGCGCCGATGTTGCCCAGGCCCGTCACCGCCGTCCAGGTCGGCGAGGCGTTGGTGAAGTCGGTGGAGCGGTAGGTGACGTTGGAACCGTCGGTGTGCAGCAGCGTGCTGCCGTCGGCCGACAGTGCGACCAGGTAGGTCGTCGCCTGCGCCGGCACCTGCGTCCAGGTGAGGCCGGTGTCGGCCGAGCGGTAGATCTTGTTGGCGCCCGCGCGCGCGACCACCGAGGTCTTCGCCGGCGCCACCGCCAAGCCGGGCGTCGAGGTCGTGCGGGGCGTGTGGATCGGCGCGTAGGCGTCGATGTCGGTGTGGCGGAATCCGCAGTAGTCGCCGATGGTCGTCAGCAGCGGCCCGCCGGGCACGCTCACCAGCCCGAGCGGCACCGTCTCCTCCAGGCCGCGCACGGCAAAGGTCCAGGTGGCCGGCGTCGCATCGATGTTCTTGGTGCGGTAGACGCCGTTGCCGGAGGTCACCCACGCCGACTTGGTGTCGAACGGGTCGAACTCGATGCTGCTCGCCCAGTGGATCGAGTTCTCACCGATCCAGGAGACACCATCGGTGTCGAGCGTGAAGCCGCGCTGCACCACGTCGACCCAGCTGCTGCCGCCGTTGGTGCTGAGGAAGAAGTGGTCGCCCCAGTTGTTGCCTTGCGCGGCCCAGGTGTTGATCGTGCAGACGAGCACGCGCTGCGGGTTGTTCGGATCGACCGTCACGCCGGAGAAGCTGCTCTTGAAGCTCGGCGTCACGTTCGTCCAGCTGCCCGCGGCGACGTTGTACTTCCACACCGCGCCATCGTCCATCGGCTCGCGCGGGTTCAGGCTGTCGGAGCCGGGGTGCGGGCCGCCGCCGTTCGCGTAGGTGATGAAGAGGTTGCCGTCGCTGGCGAGCACGGCGCGCTGCGGCATGAAGTTGGCCGGCGCGTTGGCCACCGGCGTGAACGTCGCGCCGCCGTCGTCGCTGCGGTAAAGGTTCGCGCCGACCGAGCCGAAGCGCGAGACGCCAACGAAGATGCGTCGCGCCGCGCCGTTCGCCACGCTGGTCGGGTCGAGCAGCACGAAGCTGATGCCATTCTCGTTCGGCGTGGTGGTCACCGGCAGCGAGGCGAGGCGCGTGAAGCTCGCGCCGGCATCGGTGCTCCTGAACAAGCCGTTGTTGCGCGAGCCGGCATACAGCACGTTGCTGTTGCCCGGGTCCACCTGCAGCTTCTCGCCGTTGCTGCGGCCCATGCCGTTGCCGTTGACGCGGAACTGCGCGCTGACGTCGGTGATGCGTGAGAAGGTCGCGCCGTAGTCGGTGGAGCGCATCACGACGGTCTTGCCGTTGCTGAAGTACGGCGTGCCGGCCAGCACGTACAGCACCGCCGAGTCCTTCGGGTCGAGCGCGAGCGACTCGGTGCCCATCAGGCCGACGTCGTCTTCGGACACGAAGTCGAGCAGCGGCACCCAGCGTCCGGTAGCGGCGTTCCAACGGTACGCGCCGCCGACGTCGGTGCGGGCATAGAACAGGTTCTGCTGCGTGCGGCTCGCGATCACCGCGGTGACGTATCCGCCACCGCCTATCGCGACGTTGCTCCAGCGATAGCCGTTGGGCGAAGGCGGGGGAGGCGGCGGAGGCGGAGGAGGTGCCGGAGGAGGCGGCGGAGGAGGAGGTGCCGGAGGCGGAGGCGGGGGAGGAGGTGCCGGAGGAGGCGGCGTCCCCGCGCCCGGCGCCGGGGCGGGTGGCGGGGGCGTGTCGCCGCCACCACCGCCTCCGCAGGCGGTGAACAACACGGAGATTGTCGCCAAGCCGGCCGTGCGTCGCGTCACTTTCATCATGTCAGGGCTTCATCGATCGCCGGGCGGCGAGAGTGGTTGGGGTCGTCCTTGCCAAGCCGACGGTACGTGTCCACCGGATGCAAAACATGATCGTTCCATGACATGGGGTAACACGCCGTGTCTGAGCAAGCAGCGGCTCACGAATCCGGTGGCGAATTGCGCGGCGTGCACGCCCGCGGCGGCGTGGAGGTCAACCTGACGTGGGCGGGCGGCCAGGGTGACCCGTGCTGTGTTCCGCGGCCGCCGGGCGGCGCCGGCGCTGACCGAAAAGTCATAGTGCCGACATTCCAGCGACGGGGGTCAACACCCTATTTGGTTCGGGTGTCGAATCAATTAACATCGGGACGAGATCTACCGAGAAGATGTCGGTGTCGTGGCCCACAGTTGCATGTGTCGCTGGTCACTCCGATGGCCCCCCATTCGTCCCCTATTCGACTCATGCTCGCATTCGTCCTTCACCGTCGCAACCGCCCCGTCAATTCGGGCCGTGTCTTGCCGTGGTTCGCGGCGACCGTCATCGTCTTGCTCGTCGCCATCGCAGCGCCAGCCTGGGCGCACGACACTCTGAAGCTCGATGCGCCGAAGCCGCAGCTCGCCCCCACGCCGCCGATGGGCTGGAACTCGTGGAACAAGTTCGCTTGCAACGTCAGCGAGCAGTTGATCCGCCAGCAGGCCGATGCCATGGCCGCCTCGGGCATGAAGGACGCGGGCTATCGCTACATCGTGATCGACGACTGCTGGCAGAAGAGCCGTGACGAGAACGGGAACATCGTGGCTGACCCCGAGCGCTTCCCGAGCGGCATCAAGGCGCTGGCCGACTACGTGCATTCCAAGGGCCTGAAGTTCGGCCTGTACTCCGACGCCGGCGCGCTCACCTGCGCTGGCCGCCCTGGCAGCGCGGGCCATGAGTTCCAGGACGCGCGCCAATATGCCAAGTGGGGCGTCGACTATCTGAAGTACGACTGGTGCTACACCGGCCCTCGCAATGCCGAAGCGGCCTACACCATCATGGCCAAGGCGCTGCGCGAATCGGGCCGTGACATCGTGCTCTCGATCTGCGAGTGGGGCGACCACCAGCCCGTGCAATGGGCGCCGGTGGCGGGGCATCTGTGGCGCACCACCGGCGACATCGGCGATCTCTGGGACAACAAGAAGGTCTGGCCGCTCGGCGTCGTGAACATCCTCGACCGGCAGGCGGAGCTGTGGCGCTACGCGCAGCCGAACGCCTGGAACGACCCGGACATGCTGGAGGTGGGCAACGGCGGCATGACGAGCACCGAGTACGAGTCGCACTTTTCGCTGTGGGCCATGCTGGCGGCGCCGCTGATCGCCGGCAACGACCTGTCCAAGATGGACGCCGACACGCGTCGCATCCTCACCAACGCCGACGTCATCGCCGTCGACCAGGATCCGCTGGGCCAGCAGGCGCGGCGCATCTGGAAGGAAGGCGAGCTCGAGGTCTGGACCCGTCCGCTGAAGGGCGGCGAGCACGCCGTGGTGCTGTTCAACCGCGGCCCGGCGCCGGCCGAGATGACGGTGCGCTGGGATCAGCTGAACCTGCCCGCCGGCTTGAGGGTCGACGTGAAGGACCTGTGGAGCAAGAAGGTCTCGAAGAACGTGCGCGGCAGCTACGGCGGCACCGTGGCCTCGCACGGCGTCGTCATGGTGCGCATCACGCCGGTGCTCTGACGACGGCCGCACGCGCTCGGGGTAACAGCCGGGGTAACCATGCCTTGCCGAAGACAGGGATCGAGGATTCGTGCGGGCTGGAGCAAGACCTTCGATTGACCCCAGCCCCCAAGACACAGTTCAGATAGTTCCAGGAAAGACCGGCGCCCGATTCATTCGTGGCTCGTGGACAGCTTCGACTACGGCGCCGAATCAGCCTTGACGGTGACCACGACGACTGCCTTCGGTGGCACCTCCAGCGTGAGAGGCGAAGCGTCGGCACCGGCGGTGTAGGGCGCCGGTACCAATGCGTCCGGCTTGTCGAAGGTGTTGTGCGCGTCCATCTGCGCCGAGGTCAGCACGCGCCCTCTGGCGACGCCGCGCAGGTTGGTGGCCACGCGAGCCGGCCGCTGCGGATCGAGGTTCACGAGTGCGAGCACCATCGTGCCGTCGGCCGCGCGAGCGGCAGAGACGTCCACGGCTGGCAGCTCGATGTCACCCTCACGCCACTTCGGCGACTGCAACGCGGCCTTCAACGGAGTCGCCGTGCGGAACGGCTTGTAGAGGTCGAACGCGTGGTAGGTCGGCGTGAGCACCATGCGCGCGCCGTCGGTCAGTGCCAGTGCCTGCAGCACGTTGACCATCTGCGCGATGTTGGCCATCTTCACGCGGTCTGTGTGGCGGTGGAAGGCGTTGAACGACAGTGCCGCCACCAGTGCATCGCGCAGCGAGTTTTGCTGCTGCAGGAAGCCCGGGTTGGTGCCGGGTTCGCCGTCGTACCAGGTGCCCCATTCATCCACGTACAGCGCGATGCGCTTGGCCGAATCGTGCTTGTCCATCAGGCGGCTGACGGCCTCGATGCGCGGCTCGATGCCCATCGCGCTCCTCAGCGTCTTGGCCCACTCCTGCGTGTTGAAGCCGGTGGCGCTGCCCTTCTTGCTCCAGTCGCCGGGGATGGTGTAGTAGTGCAGCGTCAGCGCGTCCATGTGCGCGCCCGATCGCTCCATGAGCACCTCGACCAGATGGTCGTTGCCTTGCCCGTCGCCCGAGGCCACGCGCACCACCGGTGCGTGCAGGAAGGTTTCGTACTGGTTGTGCAGGTCGGCCTGGTACTCGGGCCGCATGTTGCCGCCGCATCCCCAGCTCTCGTTGCCGATGCCGAAGTACTTGACCTTCCAGGGCTTGTCGCGGCCATTGCGGCGGCGCTCCTCGGCCAGGCTCGATTTGCTGTCCGAGGTCATGTACTCGAGCCACTGCCCCATCGCACGCGGCGGCATCGAGCCCATGTTGCCCGCGAGGTAGGCCTCGGTGCCCATCTGCTCGACGAGATCCATGAACTCGTGCGTGCCCACGCGGTTGGGCTCGATCACGTTGCCCCAGATCTTGTTCAGCCGAGCAGGGCGCTTGGCCGGCGCGCCGATGCCATCGCGCCAGTCGTAGTCGTCGGCGAAGCAGCCGCCCGGCCAGCGCACGACCGGCACCTGAAGCTTTCGCAGGGCGCCGACCACGTCGCGGCGCCAGCCGCGCGTGTTGGGGATCTTGGACTCCGGCCCGACCCACAGGCCGCCGTAGATGCCGGTGCCCAGATGTTCGGCGAACTGGCCGTAGACCTCGGGCTCGATGCGCGGGCCGGCCGCCTCCTGGCTGATGTTCAGGTGAACCTCGGCGGGTTCGGCGGCGATGGCAGTGGTGCAGGCAGTCAATGCGATTGCGGCGACGTGAAGGATGTGTGCGGGTTTCATGTGGGTTTGACGGCTTGTCGTGTGTCGTGGGGTGTCGGCGGACGGCGTCTTCTGGGGAACAGCTGCGGATGTCAGCGACCCGGCTCGAGGATCTTCATCACCTTGAATGTTCAAGGGCCGCGGCATTGCTGCAGCGGCCCGTCCGGGGTCCTTGGGAGAGCAGGGGCGCCGCGTCGCTGCGGCGGCCCTGCTGGCGCTCAGAGATCAGAACTCGTAGCGCCCCGTCAGCTGGAAGCTGCGGCCCGGGTAGAACCAGGCGCGTCCCATGTCGCCGATGTGCTGCTGCTGCGTCTGGCGGATGATGACGTTGGTCAGATTCGTCACGCTGCCCGACAGGCTGAACGCGTCGGTGAACTTGTAGGACATGCCCAGGTCCCACTGGCCCGTGGCTTCCTGCCAGGTCGGCAGGCCCCAGCCCACGTCCTGCGCGCCCGGACGCGCCGGATCCGCGCTCGTCGCATCGCTGCCCCGCGTGCCGTTGGCGTCGGCCGACTGCAGGAAGCGGCTGCGCCAGCTGTAGGCCAGGCGCATCGACAGCGGACCGCGGTCATACATCACCGTGAAGTTCATCGCGTTCTTCGACATGTACGGCAGCGGCAGCTCGTTGAACGGCAGGCCATTGGTGTCGCAGCCGTACAGGTGCAGGCTGCCGTTGGTCGTGGCGCTGCCGGCGTCGCAGTACTGCGTGTTGAACTGCTTGTACAGCGTCTGCTTGGCGTCGATGTAGGTGTAGTTCGCCGAGACGCCGAAGCCCTTGGCCCAGTCAGGCAGCTTGTCCTGCAGGAACGGCACCTTGTCCAGGTAGGTCATGCCTGCGACTTCGAAGCCCGAGACCTTCGCCTTCGCGACGTTGTCCGGACCCGTGATCGCAAAGGTCTGGGGGTTGCCGCCCTGGCTGTTGTACGTGCGGGTGTAGATGGTGTTCATCATGATGTCCTTGACATCTTTGTGGAACACCGTGCCCGTGATGGACTGCCCGTCACGCGGGTACCACTCGAGCGCGAGGTCGTAGCTGTTGGCCATGGTCGGCTTGAGCTTGACGTTGCCCTTGTTCTCGCCCGTGTAGCTGACGGAATTGTTGGCGCTGTTGTAGTCCTGCTTCAGCGTTACATACTCGGTGAGCCTGTCGAAGCTGGGCCGGTTCATGCCTTGCGACATGGCCAGGCGGCCTTGCAGGTTCTTCGCCAGGTCGACCTTGAGGTTCAGCGAGGGTAGCGCCTTCATGAACGTGTGCTCGACGTCCAGCGGCTGTGCGATCTTGTCGAAGCGCGGCAGATCCGGCGGGGTCTTGGTGTCGTACTGGGGGTCCAGGATCTCGTAGCCGTGCGACACCGCCTTCGTGCGCACGACACGCACGCCGACGTTGCCTTCGACCGGGTACTTCCAATCGTCGAAGCCGAAACGCAGCGTGCCGTAGATCGCCTGGGTCCGCTCGGCCTGGGTGCTGCTCTTCTCGGGGTTGCCGTCGTAGACGAGCGGTCTGAGCGCGAAGTCCGACGCCTTGCAGTTGTCCTGTGCAGCTTTGATCGCAGCGGGGTTGCCGGCGTTGTCGGCGGCAGCCTTGTCCAGGCAGGCCTGGTAACGGAAGTCGCCGATCATCTGCTGGTAGGCGTTCGGATAGTCGTGGATGTAGGACTGCGCCGGGAAGACGATGTTCGGCAGCGTGCCGACCTTGCCCTGATAGAAGTTGCCGTAGTTGAACAGCTCAGTCGGGATCGCGTATTTCGGATCGCCCATGTAGTGGAAGTTGCCGCGTTGCCAGCCGTTGCTGGCCGTCGCGGGCGGCTCCTGGCCCGGGGTGACGTTGTCGCGCACGGCCCAGGGCTCGGCCACGGACCTCCATTGGTCGCCGGTGGCGTCGTAGTGGTTGGCCGTGCGGTAGGTCAGGCGCGTGCCGAAGCGGAAGTCACGCAGGACGGGGTGCTCGAAGCGCAGCTTGGCATCGGCCTTCCACGCATAGAGGTCCGCATCAGCCTTGCTTGCCATGGGCATGACGTGGTCGACGAAGTAGTTCGACGGGTTGGCCAGGAAGTCCGTCGCCGTCTGGTCGAAGGCGATGCGCACGGGGGCCTTGCCCGACGTGTCGACATCCATGCCCGGAGAGAAGGTGGCCAGCGCGATGTTCGAACCGAAGCTGTCGTTGGTCGCATGCACCCATTGCAGGTCGTTCTGCACGCTCCAGCGGTCGTTGATCGCCCACTTGAAGTTCCACGCCAGTTCCTGCGTTGCGGACTTCCGGTCAGAGAACCCTGCGGTCGAGTCGAACGGGATGCCTCCGATGGCGCCGAACTGGGTCGCACCCTTGGACCCGGGCATGGTCATGTGGCCCGACTGGAACACGCCCGCGTCGTCGAAGACGCCATTGCTGATGGCGGCCTTGTAGGGCGAGGCACCGTAGTTGCCGCTCATGTCGAGGAAGGTGGCCGACTCGGTTTCGCGCTGGCGCGAGGCGGAGCCGAAGTAGGTCAGCGCCGACTGCATGTCGTTCTTCTTCCACTGCAGCGCAGCGTAGAGGCCTTCCCGTTCGTTTTCACCGGTGTTGGTGCGCCACGAAGCGCCGGCCGGGATCCACGCGGTCTTGCCAGGCAGCAGGTCTGCGCGCGGGTAGTAGGCACCCAGCTGCAGCGTGTCGTTCTGGTATGACGAGCGGTTGTGCGCCAGGTCGACCAGCACGCCCCAGTGGCCCGATTCCGCGTCCCACTGGTTGGTGAACAGGCCCGAGATTCCCGGCGAGTGCTTGCGCGAGATCTGCGTGTAGTTGTCCTGCAGGCTGATGATGCCTTTGCGGCCCTTGAAGTCGAACGGAAGCGCCGTGCGCAGGTTCACGAGGCCGCTGATCGCGCCTTCGATCAACTCGGACGACGGGTTCTTGTAGACGTCCACGCCGGCCATCAGTTCGGGAGGAATGTCGCCCCAGCTCAGCTCACGGCCCGGCCAGCCGGCCGAGAAAGACTCGCGGCCGTTCAGCGTGGACGAACCCCAGCTCAGGCCGCGCACGCTGATGCCCGAGCCTTCGACCGAGAAGTGTTCCGGGTCACCGCGCGAGCGGTTGCGGTCCATGGTCACGCCAACGACGCGTTGCAGCACTTCGGTGATCGACTTGTCCGGCAGCTTGCCGGCTTCCTCGGCTTGCACCGAGTCGACGATTTCTTCCGCGTTCTGCTTGAGCTTTTGCGCCGACTGCAGCGCTGCGCGCTGGCCGGTCACGACCACGGTGTCCAGGGTGGCCGGCGCGCTGCCGGGGGCAGTCTGTGCGAGCACGGCGGTGCTTGCGCTCAACAGCGCCAGCTGGGCCACACCGCGATAGATGGCCGTGGTTCGAAATTGATTCTTCATGGAGTGTCTCCGTTGTCCTTTGATATCTCTCTGGCGGCGCGCCCTGCACTGCCGCCGCCTTGGCACCGGATGCCAAAGCGCCCTGTGCTGATGGGGGTGAGCTCCTGTTCGCGAAGCGGATCGCCGTTCGTCATCGAATCAGGCGACGCGCGAGGCGTGGGCAGCTGACGTCGCGCTGCGCACGCACCTCGTTCGCGCGCAGGCTTACTGGATGGTGATGGCGCCGCTGATCGTCACCCGCGAGCTGAAGAGCGTGAGTTCCTCCGGGGTCGGCGGCGGGACGTCCGCCGTGTTGGGCTTCGTATCCACGTTGACGTCCATCATCCAGAACCGCGTCCTGATGATCTGGGACGTCTTCAGCAGGTCCGTCGCCGACGTGCGCGCATCCTTGAACGTGTCCAACGCCGCCTGGTACTGCGCGAGCGCATTGGGACTGCTCGTGCTCGGCCATGGGCTCGGCACCTTGCGGACATCGTTGTCCAGCGATGCCTGCGTGATCCCCGAGATGCCGCAGGAATCGGTGACCGCGAAGTCACCCAGCGGGATGCCGTAGCTGACCGAACCGGCAGCCGCAGGCCACAGATGGGCGCTCAGCCTGACGTTGCAGCCGCTGCCATTGCTCTTGCCCAGGTCCAGGTGCACGACGATGGGCTTGCCGGACATGAACAGCGTCTTGTTCACACCCAGCGTGAAGACCAGCGTCTTTTCGGTGGTCACCTGCAGGCCGCCGGTGGTGTCGCCGGAGCCGTTGAAGCCGGACAAGCCCGGCGCGAAGATGTCGATGCGGTTGAAGCTGTATTGCCAGCCGCCGGGGCTGTACTTGGAGTCGGGAATGTCCAGCGCGGAGGTCATGCTCGAGCCATCGGCGGACACCGTCCGATAGCACCAATCTCCGCCCGCGTTCGCGTCGCACCACTCCCATCCAGCGCCCAGGGGGCTGCCCCACGGATTGGCCGCCACGGCACCGCCTTGCTTGGTGGACATCGAATTCGAACTGCCCCGCCCGCCGGTGCCCGGCGTGAAGCCGTCGGCCACGATCAGCGGATCGACGGCGATGAAGCGCTGCGTCGTTTGTGCGGAGTAGTTGCCATCGCCGGCCTGGGTCGCGACGACGGCGCACGATCCCTTGCCCTTCAGTTGGAGCGTCGTGCCCGTGATGGAGCAGACCTCAGGCGTGCTGGTCGCGAACGTCACCGGCAGCCCGGAATCCGCAGTCGCGCTGAGCTCGACCGAGCTCGTCGTCGCGCTGAGCACGTAGTCCGGGGGCGTGAACGTCACCATCTGCGGATGCTTGAGCACGACGAACAGCTGGCTGGTGTCGTCGGCGGCAGCCCACTGCACGCCGTCGGCCGTGGTGCCGCCGCCCTGGCTGGCGACGACCAGGCACTCGCCAGCGCCCACCAAGGTGAGCTGGTCACCGGCGACCGTGCAGGTCGAGGGCGTGCCCGTGCGGAACATCACAGGCAGGCCGGACGAGGCAGTGGCCTTGAGCGAGACAGGGCCGTTGAGCAGCGCCGCGCCACCCGGGTACTTGAAGTTGATGACCTGCAGTCGACCTTCCGATCCGCCACCACCGCCGCCACCGCCGCCGCCGCAGGCGGCTAGGAGCGCGGCGCAGGCCAAGGCGGCTGCAGAAAGTCGAAGAGGGAAGGTCGGTTGTCTCATGTGGTGTGCTCTTGTGTAGTTCGGCTGGGTGATGGCCGCCTGGATGCGATCAATCCGTTGATCACCCGGATCAGGATCGGTGTGATATGCCGCTATATCTGAAATATTAGTTGGGACGATGAACTAAATAAGAGAGGTAAAACACCTAGGCCAACAAGGAATTCGCCGGCGCCTACGGAAGTGCGTCGCGTGACAGCGCTGTCCGGCCGGTGGGGCCGAGCGTCAGTGCCTTCGTGCGTGATCCGCTTCGCAGGACGATCGGCGTGTCGGGGCGGCCGCGCAGCGTGACGGCTGTCACTCGGCCTGCGGACCAGCGGATGTCGATGTCGATGCCGCCGCGCACGCGCACGCCGCGCAGCTCGCCTTCGCTCCACGCTTTCGGCAGCGCGGGCAGCAGGTGGATCTCGCCGCCCCACGACTGCACGATCATCTCGAGGATGCCGGCCGCGCCGCCGAAGTTGCCGTCGATCTGGAACGGCGGGTGCGAGTCGAACATGTTCGGGTAGGTGCGCACCGGTCCGAGCAGCCCCTGAAGAATCGAATGCGCGCGCTCGCCGTCGCCCAGGCGCGCCCACAACGCAAGGCGCCATGCGGTGGCCCAGCCCGTGGACTTGTCGCCGCGTGTGTTCAGCGTCTGCCTGGCAGCGTCTGCCAGCGCCGGTGTGTCGCGCACGTTGATCTGCCCGCTCGGATACACCGCATACAGGTGCGACACATGCCGATGGTGTTGATCTGTCGCGTTGGCATCCCAGTCGTCCAGCCACTCCTGCAACTGTCCTTGTGCACCGATGCGATCGGCCGGCAGCCGTTCGCGCGCTGCGCGCAGTGCGCGAATGAAGTCGTCGTCGACGTTGCCCAGCAACGCATGCGCGCGCAAGGTGTGGTCGAACAGATCGCGCAGGATCTGTCGGTCCATCGCCGGGCCCGCGCACAGCGACACGCCGGCGTGGTGATCGTTCTCCGGGGAGATCGACGGCGAGGTGACGAGGCCTCGGCCGTTCGGGTCCTCCACCAGCGTGTCGAGGAAGAACTGCGAGGAGCCCTTGAGCAGCGGATACAGGCGCCGCAAGGTCGCGGGTTCCGGGTGGTATTCGTAGTGGTCCCACAGCGCGTTGCACAGCCACGCGCCACCGGTCGGCCACAGGCCCCAGAACGGTCCGTCGATCGGCGCCGTTGCACGCCACAAGTCCGTGTTGTGATGGGCCATCCAACCGCGGGCACCGTAGCAGGTGCGTGCGGTGCGCGCGCCGGTGATGGAGAGCTCTTCCACCATGCGCAGCAGCGGCTCCATGCATTCGCCGAGGTTGCCCGGCCCGGCGGGCCAGTAGTTCATCTCGGTGTTGATGTTGATCGTGTACTTGCTGCCCCAGGGCGGGTGGTTGCCCTCGTTCCAGCGGCCCTGCAGGTTGGCGGGCTCGCTGCCGGGGCGCGACGACGAGATCAGCAGGTAGCGCGCGTATTGCACGTAGAGCGCGGCGAGCGCCGGCTGCGCCTCGGTTTCGGCCGCGAAGATGCGCTCGTTGGTCGGGCGTGTGTCGGCGGCGGCACTGCCGATCCGGATCGACATCCGCCGGAACAGCGAGCGGTGCGATTGCACATGCCGCTGCTTCAGGCGCTCATAGGGCATGCGCGACGCGGCGTCGGTGTGGCCGCGCACGGCAGCCACCGGATCGCCGCTCACGTCGTCGAAGCGCACATGGCTCGTGGCCGCGGCGATCACAAGCGTCAGCGTGCGTGCGCCGCGCACCTCGATGTGGTCGCCGGACACGTTGACGCTGCCGTCGCTCACCGCCTTGATGCGAATCGCATAGCGCAAGGCAGAGGCGATGCCGGCATCGGCCACGTTGCGGCCTTGCACGAGCAGCGCGTCGCGGCCGTCGGCGGCGATGGCGAGCGTGGACGGACGCTGATCCTCGCGCAGCGATTCGCGCTGGTCCCACGGCGCACCGGCCAGGCGCACGCTGCCCGTCGCGGCGTCGGTCTTCGCACCGTATTCGACATCGCCCGGATGGCGATGGCCGATGTCCAGGTCGAAGCTGCCGCCGCGCGCGGAAAGGCGCAGCACCAGCACCTGGTCGGGCTCGCTGCAGAACACCTCGCGCAGGTGCCGCACGCGGCCATCGGTGAAGCGCGTCGTCGCCGTCGCGCTGTCGAGGTCGAGCCAGCGACGAAAGCCCGTCGGTGACGCGAGGCCCTTGGTGTCGATGAACAAGTCGCCCGCGCTGCCATAGGGCATCTGCACGAGGGGCTTGGCCATCATCGTCTTGCCGGCGAGCTCGGAGGCCTCGTGCCAGCGGCCCTGGTCGAGCAGGGCGCGCACCCGCGGCAAGGCCTCGAGTGACGCGGGGTTGTCCGGCGTGTACGGACCGCCGCCGAAGAGCGTGTCGATGTTCAGCTGCACGCGCTCCTGCGCCATGCGGCCGAACACCATGGCACCCAGCCGGCCGTTGCCGACCGGCAGCGCTTCGATCCACGGGCCGGCCGGCTGCTCGTACCACAGCGACAGGTCTTCGCGATCACCGCGGCTGGTTGCGAGGACCTTGGCGTGCGCGAGGCCGGGCAGGGCCGGGAGTGCCAGCGCAAGCCCGGTGCCGGCGAGGAAGGAGCGCCGTCCGTTCATGCGATGCCCGGGCCCCGGATCTTCAGCGCCACTGCGACCGAGCCGGCCAGGCCGCCAGGCAGCCGCACCTCGAGGCCCTTGCGGGTGCGCGTGAACGGCAGGCTGTCGCTGGAGCCGACCACCTCGACACGCTCGATCGCGCCGGGGGCGAGGGCCGAGTCCTGCGCGAGCGACAGGATGCGAAGCACGCCGCTCGACGGCCAGCCGAGTGCGATCGCGTACAGCGCACCATCCTTCGTGGTGAAGCGGAAGTCCTCGGCCGTGAAGGTCTGCGCCTGGCCTTCGCTGAAGCTGCCGCTGGTCACGCGCGTCGGCCCTTCGCCGAAGGTTCGCCACGGCCGCGTGCCGTAGATTGCTTCGCCGTAGCGGCCCATCCACTGCGCCATCGCGTCGAGGAACTTGCGCTCGTCGGCGTCGATGCTGCCGTTGCCGCGAACCGGGATCGACAGCAGCAGGTTGCCGTTCTTGGAGACGATGTCGGCCAGGCGGTGAATGATGCTCGCGGCCGACTTGTACTTGTGTTCGTCGAAGATGCCGCGGTTGTAGTGCCAGTCGCCGATGCAGGTGCAGGTCTGCCACGGCAGCGGCTCGATGCCATCACGCTGGCCGCGCTCGACGTCTTCGACCAGGCCTGCGCGCCGCTCGGGCGGGAGCTGCTTGCCGTTCACCACCACATCCAGCTTGCCGCCGTTCCAGCCCATGCTGGCGTTGTAGTAGTGCGCGGTGATGTCCAGGCCGGCTTGTCCGAGCGGCAGGCCGGTGTCGTCGAAGTACACCAGGTCGGGCCGGTAGCTGTCGATCAGGTCGCGGGCGCGCAGGAACCACTGGCGCACGAAGGCCGGGTTGTGCGGCGGCGCCTTCTCGTCCCAGATGCCGTCGCTCTGGCCGTGCCACTCATTGGCGGTGCGGACCGTGGTGATGCCGTCGGGCATGATCATGTTGCGGCCGGTGTAAAGGTCCTGCGGATCCAGGCCTTCCCACCAGGTGCCCTTGCCGTCGGCCTTGGTCAGCCGGTACGCGTCGTAGCGCTGGCCGGCGAGCGGGCCTTCGGGGTCGTAGCCATAGGCCGGCTGCAGCCAGTGCCAGGCATGCGCCGAATGGTTGCTGACGCCGAAGCGCAGGCCCTTGGCGCGCGCCACCTTGGCCCAGGTGCCGACGATGTCGCGCTTGGGGCCGACGCGCACCGAGTTCCATGCGTGGTACTTCGAGTCGTAGGCGTCGAGGTTGTCGTGATGGTTGGCGAGTGCGACGAAGTACTTCGCACCGGCCTTCGCGTACAGGTCCATCAGCGCCTCGGGCTCCCAGGCGTCGACCTTCCATCGGTTCTGCATTTCCATGAAGCCGACCTTGGTCGGATGGCCATAGGTCTTCAGGTGATGCTCGTACTGCCAGTTGCCCTGTATGTACATGTTGCGCGCGTACCAGTCGCCCATTTCGGGCACGCACTGCGCGCTCCAGTGGGCCCAGATGCCGAACTTGGCGTCGCGGAACCAGTCGGGCGTGCGGTAGTTGTCGACGAGCGACGCCCATGTCGGAGCGAATGTCGCGGGCGCTGCCTGCGCGGACTGGACACCCAGCGCGCCGGCTGCCGTGGCGGCCTGGATGAAGGAGCGCCTCGTCAGGCGGTGGCCGGTGTCTCTTTCGTCGTTGTTCATGCGTGTTTTCAGGTTGCGAGGAGCGCGGATGCCGGCGAGCACCGTGCCCCGTTGGAGTGGCCGGGCATCGTCATCGTCCGGGTCCTTGCTGTTCGCATTGACCATGGCGCCATGCCGGGGCGCCGTACACATCGTTGGTGCACGCCTTGCAAAAGACGTCACCGAAACATGCCGGACTTCTGACGATGGCCAGGTTCGTTACTTTCTTGCGTGAGTACTCGTGCTGCTCATTGCGGGATTACCCTGGGACTCTGTTGCTGCTTCGCGGCGCTGACGTCATGGCTTGGGTTCGGGTGGTTGCTCGGGGTGTTGTCAAACTCGCCCGCGCCGCGCTTCCAGCGCAACGCGAATCTCGTGCATGCGCGCGGCGGTCAATGGGAAGCGCAGGATCGCCACGAGCGCGACCACCAGTCCGATGACGGGGATGGCCGACAGCAGGATGCGGATCATGAAGAGGGCATGCTCGGTC
>Ga0207648_10003488_pt1 | contig 16487 bp, 19 predicted proteins | sample KBSMisM32_FD_184310 | JGI IMG/M metagenome (GOLD analysis project Ga0207648, IMG submission 184310) | Miscanthus rhizosphere microbial communities from Kellogg Biological Station, Michigan, USA - KBS Miscanthus M3-2 (SPAdes) (version 2) | ecosystem: Host-associated > Plants > Roots >...
ATGGCGAAGCCCACCGACAGGGCGGCGTCGGAGGCGGCCTCGTCGGGTGCCGCGAGCCGGTTGATGAACGTCAGGACCGTCGAGATGATCCTGCCTCCACGTTGGACCTCGATCGTGACCGGGTACAGCCCGGCGCGCGGAATGCTGAGCGCGTCCGGTCGCACCTCGGCAGTCTCGAGTGGCACGGAGAACGTGTACTGGCCGGGCTGCGGCCCAGGGCAACACAACGGCGAGATCGGCACCGTGTCGTCGGGACGCGACAGGGTGCATGGGCTGGACTCTTGGCATCGGTCGATGATCGGACGCAGGTCTTCGCGTTTGTCGACGCGTTGGCCGACCGTGATCGCGAACAGTGCAGTCGACATGTCGGTGCTCGCCAGACTCGCCGGGAGTTGCACGGTCGCTGTCAGGGCTCCGTCGAAGGCGATGTTGAAGTTCTGGGAAATGAGCAACAGGTCGCTCTGCGCGGCATTGGCCGGCGTGGGAACCAGAGCGAGGAACGATGTACAGATCAGGCCGAACAGGGTGAGCAACCCTCGGCGTGGATTCACTCGATCCGCCGTTCGTAGACGTGCAGACGATCTTCGAGGTCGGTGAAACCGATGCGGTGGTACAACGCGAGCGCAGCGTCGTTGCCGACATGCGTGTTGACGAGAGCACGCTGCACTCGCCAGCGCGCCATCCAGCGAACCGCGTCGTAGACCAGCGTTGCGCCGTGCCCGCGATGTTGATGTTCGGGCGAAACGGCGAGGCGCTGCAGATATCCGTTCTTGCCGTCGCGGCCGGAGATCGCGTACGCAACGATGTCGCCGTCGACCCGAACAGCACGTGCGCGGTGTCGCGGTGTTGCCGAGCGGACATCGCTGATGCCGATCCGATCGATGCACCACCCTGCTCCGAAGGCGAGGACGTCGACACGACTGGCCTCGGCATCGGCACTCGTCGGCAGGCGTACCGCCGGTGTCGGCCCCTTCGGCGAGAGCTCGCTGACCGAACCGAGCGTGCGGTGCTCGAGCAGCATCAGGCTCTGGATGGGCTCGAACCCGAGTCGTTCGAATCGGGCACCGGCCTGTGGACCGAGTGCACCGGTGCGGACCGTGTCGTATCCGATCCGACGAAGATTGTCGATCCATCCGAGTATGTCGGAAGGTGTCGGCAGACGGGTCTGGTTGTAGAGCACGAGGTGCGCGACAGTGGGCTCGAAGGCCCACGGCCGCACGCGGGCGACGACCGCTCCGGAACGAAGGATCAGCGGCGCACTCGTCACTGATCGCATCGCCGGCTTCACGGGCCAAACGGTAGCCCCGCTCCGGCCGTTCCGAGGTAGCGTCCAACGGCGTGACCGTGCTGTTCGCCACTCATCCGGTGTATCTCGAACACCTCGCCGGACCGCGTCATCCCGAACGGCCCGAGCGACTCGACGCCGTGCTCGCAGGCATCCGCCGCGCCGATCTCGATGAGGCGATGACAGAGCTCGAGCCCCGTCCCGCCGAGCGCGAAGACCTGTTGCGGGTGCATCCCGAGTGGTACCTCGACCGGATCGAGGCAATCTGCGATGGCGGCGGCGGACGCCTGGATCCCGACACGTATGCGAGCCCGGCAAGCTTCGACGCCGCCCGTCTCGCCGCCGGCGCGGGCCTCACCGCTGTCGACGAGCTGCGCGCCGGCAACGGCGACGCGGCCTTTTGCGCGGTGCGACCGCCCGGCCATCACGCGACGGCGATCGAGTCGATGGGGTTCTGCATGATCTCCAACGTCGCTGTCGTCGCCGCCGCCTTGGCCGCCGAAGGCGAACGAGTGCTGATCTTCGATTACGACGCCCATCACGGCAACGGGACGCAGGCGGTGTTCTACGAGGATCCACGTGTGCTGTTCGTCAGCTTGCACCAATGGCCGCTGTATCCGGGGTCCGGTCGCATCGACGAGACCGGTTCGGGCGCGGGGGAGGGCACGACCGTCAACATCCCGCTGCCGGCGCACACGACCGGAGACGTGTACCTGCGCGCCTTCGACGAGATCATCGCGCCCATTGCCGACAAGTTCGCGCCGACGTGGGTCATCATCTCCGCCGGCTTCGACGCGCATCGCGACGACCCGCTCACCGAGATGGGCTTGGCCGCCGGCGACTACGGGCCGCTCACCGCGCGAGTCCTGTCGCTCGTCCCCGCCGGTCGGCGCGTGGTGATGCTCGAGGGTGGCTACGACCTCGACGCGCTGACGCACTGCTCGACCGCGGTGATGCGAGTGTTGGCCGGCGTGTCCGGTGCGGACAAGTCCGCGCCCGACGTCGAGCGGGCGACGTCGGCGGGCCCGGGTTCCGGCGCAGTCGACGCGGTGGTGCGCCACTGGCATCAGCAGGGTTGGTTGTGATCCCGGATCGTTTCCGCGCGGTCCTCGACGAGCTCTCCCCACTGACAGAACGGTTCTCGGCGGCGGGGCATCGCCTGTACCTCGTCGGCGGAACGGTGCGCGACCTGTTGTTCGCCGACGACGGGGTCTCCGACGACTTCGATGCGACGACGTCGGCGCGTCCTCCCGACATCAAGCGGTGCCTCGAGGGTTGGGCCGACGCGATCTGGACGCAAGGCGAGCGCTTCGGGACGATCGGCGCCAAGAAGGGCGACCGTATCTACGAGATCACCACCCATCGAGCCGAGGCGTACGCCGACGACTCGCGCAAACCGCACGTCGACTTCGCCGACGAGATCGAGGTCGACCTCTCGCGGCGCGACTTCACGGTCAACGCGATGGCGCTCGAGCTCACCGCGGCGACGCCGACGCTCGTCGATCCGTTCGGTGGGGCGAGCGATCTGGTGACGCGTACGTTGCGGACGCCGCTGTCGCCCGAGGTGTCGTTCAGCGACGATCCGCTACGCATGTTGCGCGCCGCGCGATTCATCGCCCGGTACCAGCTTCAGCCGGTGCCCGAGCTCACCGCGGCGGTCTCGGCGATGCACGCTCGCCTCGAGATCGTCTCGGCCGAGCGCATCCGCGACGAGATCGACAAGCTCATCGTCGTCGATCATCCGAGCGCGGGTCTGTGGTTCGCGATCGAGACGGGCCTGGCGGAGGAATTCCTTCCCGAGCTTCCGGCGATGCGGCTCGAACAGGATCCGATCCATCGACACAAGGACGTCCTCACGCACACGCTCGCGGTCGTCGAGAACGTGCGGCCCGACGCCGCGCCGAACTTCGATTTCAGGCGCACCCGACTTGCCGCGCTGTTCCACGACGTCGGCAAGCCGCAGACCCGCGGCTATCAACAGGGCAAGGGCGTGACGTTCCACCATCACGACGCGGTGGGGGCGCGCATGACGCGCAAGCGCTTGACCGCGTTGCGCTATCCCAACGACGACATCGAGGCGGTCACCGAACTCGTCGCGCTGCATCTTCGCTTCCACACGTATCAGATGGGTTGGACGGACTCGGCGGTGCGCCGCTACGTCCGTGATGCCGGCGACCTGCTCGTCGAGCTCAACGTATTGACCCGATGCGACTGCACGACGCGCAACGAGCGCAAGGCGTTGATGTTGGCGCAGCGCATGGACGAGCTCGAGTTGCGCATCGCCGAGTTGGCCGAGCGCGAGGAGCTGGCCTCGATCCGCCCGGAGCTCGACGGGACGCAGGTGATGGCGCAACTCGGGATCGGCCCCGGCCCACTTGTCGGCGAGGCGTTGGCCTTCCTGCTCGAGATTCGCCTCGAAGAAGGCCTCTTGGGCGAAGAGGAGATTCGCCGCAGGCTCGATCAGTGGCGGCGTGACCGCGATGGGTGCTGATAATCTCGACGCGAGGACGACGCGTTGTGAACATCACTACTGAAACCTTGGACGAACCCCGCCCGCGGCTCGCTGGGTGGCTGCAACCCTCGCGCCGCGCCGCGCTCATGGCGGGACTGATCGGGGTCGGGTTGGTCTTCGCCACGACCGTTCTGGAAATCGCCGTCCACGGACTGCACATCGAATCGTGGGGCACGTTCTCGGGGTGCGCGCTGGTGTTGGTGGCGGCGTGGTCCGGCGTCTTGAACCTGGCTCGTTACCGAAACGATCGGCGCAAGGAATGGTTGCTGATCTCGATCGGCTCGTTCGCATGGGCGTTCGGTCAGCTGTTGTGGATCGCGCAGATCACGATCGTCGGATCGACGACGTGGCCGTCGGTGTCCGACATCTTCTACATGCTGTGGCCGATCCTCACGATCGCCGCGGTGGTGGTGCACATCCGTCCGTTCGAACGATCGACCCGTGTGCTGTTCCTGGTCGACGCGCTCGTGCTGGCCGTTGCGTTGAGCTTCGTCGCATGGGAGGTGGTCATCCGGGCCGGTGTCGGTGACCCGGCGCGGTTCTCGCTCCCCGCGCAGTTGGCGATGTTGATCTATCCGCTCACCGACATCGTGCTGGCGTCCATGCTGGGTCTGCTGATCCTGATGAGCAGGTCCCCGGCGCGGATCGGATTGTTGGTCGGCGCGTTGCTGCTGACCATCGCCGACATCGCCTATTCCGCCACGGTCGGCTCCACCTCCAACGCTTCGTACGCGGTGTCGTTCCCGGGTTGGGCGCTCGCGTTCGCCGTGTTCGCGCTCTCGGCCTGCTTGCCGAGCGGAGGCCAGGCCCGTTACGCCCCGCCGACGGTTCGGCGTCTCCTGTTCGTGCACCTACCGGTGATGGCGGCCGTGTGGCTGGCCGCGTGGCGCTACATGTTCCGCCACACCGAGGCCACCACCGTCACGATCGTGATCGGTGTCTTGGCCGGCCTGCTGATCATCGCCGAGCAACTGGCCGCTTGGTACCACTCGTCGACGCTGTCCGACCGGTTGCGCGACAACATCTCCAACCTTCGGCACACCGAGGCCGAACTGCGCGCCCTGCTCGACGATCTACCGGATTCGGTGGTCGTGCTCGACGGTCAGGGTCGAATCGTCGAGGCCAACAAGTTGGCGTTGGACACGACAGGGCGCAGTCACGCCCAGGTGCTCAACAAGACGTTCACATCGCTCGTACGTGCCGAGGATCAGCCGCAGCTGCTCGACGTGTGGGACCGGCTGCGCAACGGTGAGGGCGTCAGCAGTCCGATCTTCCAGTTCCAACACACCGATGGGCGTGAGATCCTGCTCGAGGCGGACGTCCACGTGCCGATGCGCGATCCCGAGCGCGTCGTCGTGACGTTGCGCGACATCACCAGCCGGCTGCGCGAAGCACACGACCTCGATCTTGCACAGGAGAGGTTCCGCCTCGCGTTCCACGGCGCCCCGACCGGAATGGCGTTGTCGAGTGCCGACAGCGGACTGTTGATCGACGTCAACGAATCGTTGGCCGCGATGCTCGGTTACACGCGCGCCGAGTTGCTCGGCAAGGCCGTGCAGTCGATCACCCATCCCGACGACTGGCAGCGGGCCGAGACCAAGCCCGACGACTCGTACCACATGGAGCAGCGCTACATCCGCAAGGACAACAGTGTGATGTGGGCGCGCACTTGGGTGTCGGTCATGGACGACGGCGACGGCAGCAATCTGGCGATCACCCACATCGAGGACATCACCGAGCAGCGGCACAGCGCCGAACGGCTCGAATGGGCGGCCACCCACGACCAGCTGACGCGACTGCCCAACCGGTTCCGCTTCCTCGAGAAGCTGGCCCGGTACCTCGAGACCAGTCAGCCCGGCGCGGTGGCCGTGATGTTCATCGACCTCGACAACTTCAAGGTCATCAACGACAGCTTGGGGCACGGCGTCGGCGACGAGTTGTTGCGTGGCATGAGCGAACGCCTGCGAGCCGTGGTCCGTGATCGCGACATGCTCAGTCGATTCGGCGGCGACGAGTTCATCGTGATGCTCTGCGACATCGGTGCCAGCGTGTCGCCCGTCGAGATCGCCGAGCGTCTGCGCGCCGAGATCGCCCAGCCGTTGGTCGTCGACGGCGCCGAGTTGTTCGTCACCGCCAGCATCGGCATCGCGGTCGCCGACCGTCCGGGAGTGACGACCACCGATCTCCTGCGCGACGCCGATGCGGCGATGTACCGAGCCAAGGCACGCGGCCGTGACTGCGTCGAGGTGTTCTCGCCCGGTACGCACGACGCCACTGTGTTGACGCTGCGGACCAACAGCGAGCTGCGACGCGGTCTGGAGCGTCACGAGATCGTTCCGTACTACCAGCCCATCGTGCAGCTCGGTAGCGGTCACCTCGTGGGCTTCGAGGTACTGGCTCGGTGGCGGCACCCTGACCGCGGTCTGCTCGGGCCCGAGCAGTTCCTGCCGATGGCGGAAGAGACGGGGTTGATCGGCGAGGTCGGGGCGACCGTGCTGCGCTCCTCTTTGGCGCAACTCGGTCAGTGGCGTGAACGTCTGCCGCGGTTCGCCCAGCTGACCGTGTCGGTCAACGTCAGCGGCCGGCAGTTGATGAGCACGGCGTTCCACGGCATGGTCGCCGAGGCGTTGTCGGAGACCGGCCTCGATGCCGATGCGTTGTGGTTGGAGATCACCGAGTCGGCGTTGATGAGCGACGTGAAGGCGGCGACCGTGGCCTTGCGCGAGTTGCGCAATCTCGGCCTGCATCTGGCGGTGGACGACTTCGGTACCGGCTACTCGTCCCTCACCTATCTGAAGCGGTTCCCCGTCGAAGCGATCAAGGTCGACCGGTCGTTCGTCAGCGGTCTCGGCATCGACCCGGAGGACACGACGATCGTCGAAGCAGTGGTCAAGCTCGGCCACTCCCTCGGTCTGCTCGTCGTCGCCGAGGGTGTCGAGACGCCGCTGCAGCTCGCCCGCCTCCGCGAGATCAACTGCGACCACGGCCAGGGCTACGTGTTCGGTCGTCCACGACCCGCCGACCTGGTCGAGTCGGAGTACTCGCTGTCGCCTGGCTAGTTGCCCTGTTTGCGGGCCCGGAGAACCAGTACGGAGGGAGCCACGGCATCGCGCATGTTCCGCGCCTGCAACTCGTACATCGCGTCGAAGTGGAAGTTGGTCCGCTCGAACGCCATGTACAACTCGCTGAACGTCACGCCGGCGGCACCGTACGGCCGGCGGGCGGTGGGGTCGGCGCCGTCGAACATCTCCGCGACCGGGTGGCGCATGGCGACGACGAATGGAGTGCCCACTCGCAGAACGCGGTGGACTTGGCGGAGCAGTCGCGGCAAGTCGTCGACCTCTCCGAGGGAGTGGGAGGCGATCGCCAGATCGATCGAACCGCTGGTGGCCCATCCGAGGTCGGCCAACTCGCCCTGGTGGCACTCCACCTTGACCTCGGCAGCCTCGGCGGCGGTACGCAGTCGAGCGATGCGGTCGGCGGAGGGATCGAGGGCGATCGCCTTGGCTCCGGCGGTGGCGATCTCGACGGAGTTGGAGGTCGGGCCGAGGCCCAGTTCGAGAACCCGCTTACCGACGATCCCGCCGCACAATCGCAGCTCGCTGTCGTCGGCGACGTTGTCGCCGTACCAGATGCTCATGGCACAACAGTGTGCCCTGTGGTGTGGCGACGATGGCGGATGCGCAACTCGCTAGCCTTGCGCGGATGACGTTCGGGATCGGCTCATTGCGCGGGGCGCGTGCAGTCGTCGACCATCGTTTGGCGCGGCGTCATCTGATCAACGAGTTCCATCGCGGGCGGTTACGTCAGGATCAAGTGTGCGACGCCCATCCGGAACTGATCCGGGCCGCCAAGAACGTCGGCACGCCGGCGTCGATGCCGTGCCCGATCTGTCGCGAGGAGACTCTGTTCTTGGTCACGTATGTGTTCGGCTCGCGCCTGCCGTCACACGGCCGGTGCGTGTCGACCGCGGCCGAGCTCGCCAAGCTCAACTCGCGTACGGATCAGTTGACCGCATACGTCGTGGAGGCGTGCACCGCGTGCCGATGGCACCATCTCCTGCGGGTGCTGCCGATCGGTGGAGGGATCGCTAGAACGGGCTGAGGCCCATGCGGTTGCGAACCGAGATCGCCTCGCCGACGTGAGCATGCCCGTGGCCGATGATCGGCCACTGCACCAACCACCACACCGGCTTGTCGGACCACATGCGGTGCAGCCAACCGACGTCCTGTGTCGACAGTTCCGCGTTGTGCTCCAAGCGGCGGGCAGTGTCCGGCACCGTGTCGAGAAACGCGGTGTCGACGCGACCGAGCCATTTCGTCGTCGCCTCGAACACCGCCTCGACGTACGCGACGAGTGCATCGAGTGGCAGTGAAGTGGTGAGCGCGCGGTCCTCGCGTTCGGGTAGACCGGCGAACGGCTCTGCATCGGCGAGGCCGAGTGCGTCGCGATGAGCGACGAACAGCGGGGCGTGATCACGGATCGCCGTGGCCACCGCGAGGTCTTGGTGACGGGCCACATGCAACAGCAAGTGAGCGATCGACGACCCTCCGTCGTCGGCTTGTTCGACCCAGCGTTGCCTCGGGATCACGCTCAGTACCGAGTCGTCGAGCTTGCCCCGGATGCTCTGCAGATCATTTTCAATCCAGGTATGCACGTCCACGGGGTGAACGTAGTCCTAAAGTGTCGTGTACCGGAGCGCGAGCTCCGGTGGAGCAACAACTCACGGTCGTCGATCCCGGGGGCGCCGTGTACAAAACCACCCGCTGGCCCTCCCGGTGTCGGCAGTGTGGCGCCACGCCCACCAGCTCACCCGTCCCGAGCTGGTGGGCGAGGTCGTCAGTCGCTCCCTGGGGGCACGAGCGTCCGCTCAGCCTTCCGTGTAACACCCCTCTGTCATGCTCCCAGCGTGGACTTCACCTTTCACCGCTACACTCGCCAGGTCATATTGGCCCTGCCCCACACCGGGGCCCCGGGTGCTCCCCGGGTCCGAAGGGAGGTTGCACACGCATGATGCGTGCTTACGAACTCATGGTCATCATCGATGGTGACGTGGAAGACACCGACGCTCAGGCAAGGGTGAAGTCGATCACCGACTCGATCACGAAAGCCGGCGGCACGATTCACGGCAAGCCCGATTGGTGGGGACGTCGCCAGTACGCCTACCCGATCAACAAGAAGGAGTACGGCTACTACGTCGTGTACGAGCTCCTCGCGCCGGGCGGCGCCCTCGACGAGCTGGAGCGCTCGTTCCGCATCGCTGACGACATCGTCCGCCACAAGCTCATCCGTCTTCCCGATACCGAGGCAGCGCGCCGCGGTCTGACGGAGCCAGCGGCCTGACCGGCCGCGCCTCACAACCAAGGAGCCGACATGGCCGAAAACTCTGTCACCGTCGTAGGCAACCTCACCCGCGATCCCGAGCTGCGGTTCACCGCCGGCGGCAAGGGCGTGGCCAGCTTTGGTCTGGCCGTCAACCGCCGTTACCAGGTCAATGGTGAATGGCAGGAGAAGGTGTCGTTCTTCAACGTCACCGCGTGGGACACACTCGGCGAGAACGCCGCCGCCTCGCTCAACAAGGGCGCCCGCATCATCGTCACCGGTCGCCTCGAACAGCGCGACTACGAGACGCAGTCGGGTGAGAAGCGCAACGTCGTCGAGATCGTCGCCGACGAACTCGGGCCCAGCCTTCGTTGGGCACGCGCCGAGGTCGAGCGCACGCAGCGCACCGGCCCCGATGGCACACCGTCCGGTGGTGGCCGCCCCGCCGCGGCTCCCTCAGGTGGTGGCCGCGCCAGCGATCCCGTCTACGGCGACGAAGAGCCGTTCTGAGCCACACGAAAAGATCCAGAAAGACATCGACATGACCAGCAAGAAGAATCGCGCCAGGGCGCCAAAAGAGATCAACAAGAAGTTCAAGAAGAAGACCAGCGTCCTCGTCACCGACAAGGTCGACTTCGTCGACTACAAAGACGTCAACTTGTTGAACCGGTTCGTCAGCGATCGCTCGAAGATCCGCAACCGCCGGGTCACCGGCAACACGGTGCAACAGCAACGCGACATTGCCAACGCCGTCAAGAACGCTCGCGAGATGGCGCTGTTGCCGTACACCAAGCGCGTGTCGCAGACCCGCGCCGGCCGGCCGCCGCGTGATCGCGACGAAGACGGTGGCGGTCGTCGTGGCGGCGAAGACGGCGGTCGTCGCGATTCGTTCCGCGCCGATGCCGTTGTCCCTGAGACCGATGTCGAGATCGACGACACCATCGTGGATGTCGACGACACCGACACCGACACCGAAGTGACGGAGGCCTGAGCATCATGAAGGTCATTCTCCGCTCGGATCGCAAAGGCCTCGGCAAGCGTGGCGACATCGTCGAAGTGTCGGACGGTCACGCTCGCAATTTCTTGTTGCCGAAGGGTCATGCATTGAAGGCGTCCGACGGCGCCGTCACCCAAGCCGCATCGATGCGCCGTTCACGCGATCTGCGCGACGCTCAGGATCGTGAGAGCGCGCAGACCATCGCCTCGGCGTTGGTCCCCAAAGTCATCAGCATCCCCGCCAAGTCGGGTCCTGAAGGCAAGCTGTACGGCTCGGTCACCTCGGCCGACGTCGCTCATGCTGTCGAGGAGCAGACCAAGGTCGTCATCGACCGCAAGAACCTGCACATGGACCCCATCAAGTCACTCGGTACTCACACCGTGACGGCCAAGCTCCACAGCGACGTGGAGTTCCCCATCACGGTCGAAGTCGTCAGCAAGTAACACCCGAACTTCCGTTCCACAGGGTTGTCCACAGCCCCGGCTCAGCCTTGCGCGGGCCGTTGGCCCTGGCTGTGGTGTGCGCGCGCCCGAATGTTTGTCCACATTCCAACTCACAAGTTGTTGCTCTTACGCCCCACAGGGTCGATCAGGCAAGGTAGGTGACTCATGGCTGACTTCTCACGCGACTCCGGTCGTGACCGCACGCCGCGCCGGTCCGACAGTCGTGTGCCGCCTCACAACCTCAATGCGGAGGAGAGTCTCCTCGGCGCGTTGTTGTTGTCGCGTGACGTCGTCGACCAGATCGGTGAACTCGGCGTAGGGATCGACCACTTCTACAAGCCGGCTCATCAACACATCTACGCGGCCATTCGCGGATTGATGGCCAACGGTCAACCGGTCGACGCGGTCACAGTGGCCGACGAGTTGCGCCGCAACGGATTGCTCGACGAGATCGGTGGGCCGCAGACGCTGCTCGAGTTGCAGAACGCGACGCCGGCAATTTCGAACGCGTCCCGCTACGCCAAGATCGTGCAAGACACGGCGATGCTGCGCAAGCTCATCGGTGTCGCCAGCGAGATCGCCGAGATCGGCTACCTCGAGCCCGACGATGTCACCAAGGCACTCGACGAGGCCGAGACGAAGGTCTTCGAGATCGCCGAGACGCGCATCGTCGACACGACCATGTCGCTCAGCGACTTACTGCCGTTGGCGATGGACAAGTTGCAAGAGACGTTCGAACGCGGCGACATCATCACCGGAACCGCGACCGGCTTCAACGACCTCGACGAGATCCTGTCGGGGCTGCAACCGTCGACCCTCAACATCATCGGGGCCCGGCCGGCGATGGGCAAGACCAGCCTCGGTCTGGGTATCGCCGCCCACGTCGCCCAGACGACCCGACGCCCGGTGCTGATCTTCTCGTTGGAGATGGGGCACACCGAACTCACCCAGCGAATCCTGTCGAGCGAGGCCGAGGTCGATTCGCAGAAGCTGCGCACCGGCCGGCTCGTCGAGGCCGACTGGACCAAGATCGGCCGGGCGATCAACCGCCTCGACGTGCCCTTGTACCTCGACGACAACCCTCGCGTGACGGTGATGGAGATCCGCGCCAAGGCCCGCCGGATGAAGGCCCGCCAGGGTGGGCTGGCGTTGATCGTGATCGACTATCTCCAGCTGATGAGCGGTGGCACGACGGCCGAGAACCGTCAACTCGAGGTCAGCGAGATCAGCCGTGGCCTGAAGATCCTGGCCCGCGAGCTCGAGGTGCCGATCATCGCCCTCAGCCAGCTCAGCCGTAACCTCGAAACCCGCGGCGACAAGCGGCCGATGCTGTCGGACCTTCGCGAGTCCGGATCTTTGGAACAGGACGCCGACGTCGTGATGTTCCTGTACCGCGACGAGGTCTACAACAAGGAGTCGTCCGACAAGGCGATGGCCGAGGTGATCATCGCCAAGCACCGCTCCGGCCCGACGGGCACCGTGCGGTTGGTGTTCCGCGGTCAGTTCACCAAGTTCGGCAACGCCGCCCGCGGCGTGTGAGCCGTCAGGCGACCGGCACCAGCGGTTCCCAGATCGTCATGTTCGCTCGGTTCTCGTCGAGCGCGGGCGATGGATCGAGCAGCACGTCCATGGCCCGCTGACGCTCTTCGTCGGTGAATGGTCGCGTCGTGTGACAGAACTCGACGAGGTTGCCGTTGGGATCCGTCGTGTAGATGCTGACGCAGAAGTCGTGGTCGACCTCGGCGACGGTGTGTCCGTGGCTGCGCCAGCGATCCCGGTGCTCGTGGAGGACGTCGAGCGACGCTGCGTCGAACGCGAAGTGGTTGACGAACGCCGGCAGACCGATCGCCTTGTTGAGGTTGACGTTGTAGTCGGCACCGATCTGCTCGTCGTGCAGCTCCCAGAAGGCCATGAGCTGTTCGTCGCGACTGACCGCAGGATTCGTCGCGAAGAAGAAGTGCTTGGCCCAGCCGCCGTGCTCGCCCGGAGTGGGGGCGACCACGACCTTGACGAGCTCGAAGCCCATCAGCTCGGTGTAGAAGTGATACGTGGCAGCCGTATCGCGGGTGGCAAGGGCAACGTGATGGAACGCCATTGCTGAATTGTCGCGCCGTCCGGTGGCGCTGTCGCACTCGGCCGCCAGACTTGAGCTGTGTTCCTCGGCGATGACCTGTTGGCCTACCTGGTGCTGGCCCTCGGCGGTGCCTTGTTCGCCGGCAACCTGATGGCCCTGGTGAAGCCGCCGCCGCCGAAGGAGGGCGACCTCGAAAAGGCCCCGGTGGCCCGCAGCGTGTTGATGGGTGTGATCGGCCTCATCGCCGCGGTGTGGGCATTGGCCTCATTGCTGAGCTAGCACCTGCTCGAGTGTGTCGAGGAACCGGTCGTTCTCGTCCGGCGTCGAGATCGTCACTCGAATCCCTTCTCCAGGGAACGGTCTGGTGACGACGCCGAGACGCTCCATGCCGAGATACACGGCATCTGTTCGTTCGCCGAGGGGCAGGTACACGAAGTTGGCCTGGGCATCGGGCAGCTTCCAGCCGGCGTCGGTCAACGTGGCGACCACCCGTGACCGTTCGCTGAGGATGTCGCGGATGCGCAGCCCGATCTCCGCCTCGGCGTCGATCGCGGCGATCGCTCCGGCCTGGGCCAGCGCGCTGACGGCGAACGGGAACAACGTCTTGTCGACGGAAGCGATCACCTCGGGATGGGCGATCGCGTAGCCGGCACGAATGCCGGCCATGCCTTGCGCTTTGGAGAACGTGCGAGTGACGACGACGTTGGGGTAGCGGGGGACCAGGTCTCGTACGGGGTCGCCCAGCGCCGGGTCGAGGAACTCGCGGTACGCCTCGTCGATCACCACGATCGTCTCCGTCGAGATGCCGTCCAACAGGTTTGCCATCTGATCGGTCGACAACGCCGTGCCCGTCGGATTGTTCGGCGTCGCCAACAGCACCAGCTTGGTGCGATCGGTGACGGCCGCGGCCACGGCGTCGAGGTCGAACGCGTGGTCAGCGGTCAGAGGGGTGGTGACGGCGACGCCCGACATCAACTGGGTGTACACCGGATAGACCTCGAACGAACGCCAGGGATAGACCACCTCGTCTCCGGGGTCCACGTACGTCAGGAAGAGCTGCTGCAGCAACCCCACCGAGCCGGCACCGACCGTCACCTGCTCGACGGCGACGTCGAGCCAACTCGACAGCCGTTCGCGAACGGCCGTGGCCCGGTGGTCGGCGTAGCGGTTGGCGCTCCGTGCCGCGGCCGCAACGGCATCGACGATCGATGGGATCGGGGGCAACGGGTTCTCGTTCGACGCCAGCTTGATGGCGTTGGTGATGCCGTGCTCGGCCTCGGCCTGCGACGCCGCCTTGCCGGGTCGATAGGCGGGCATGAGGTCGACGGCCGGCCGCGGCCTGCCGACGGAATGCGTTGCGGTCATCAAATGCTCCCGGATGGGCGAGTGGTCAGCCCAACGTAGCTCCGGGTTTGGTGTTGACGTCTCAGTCGCCCAGCTGTGAGACCGCCAACGGTCCGAGCAGCGGCTGCGGTGCCAGCGTGACCCGATCGCGGCCGCCGTCCTTCGACTTGAACAGCGCCTCGTCGGCACGACGCATCGTCTGGTCGACGTGGACGCCCTTGCCGAGCGCCACACCGATCGAGACGGTCAACGGTTGGTCGAAGGCCAATGCCATTCGCGACACGGCGAAGCGGATTCGCTCGGCCACCTGGCCGGCCTCGACCGTGGTGGTGTCGGCCAGCACGATGCAGAACTCCTCGCCGCCGTAGCGGTAGACGACGTCACCGGCACGCACCTCGCGGCGCAGCACGTCGGCAACCGCACGCAGCGCCTGGTCACCGGCTTCGTGGCCGTGCTCGTCGTTGATCCGCTTGAAGTGATCGACGTCGACCATGATCACGGCCACGGGCATGTCGCCGTTACCCGCCTCGATCGCGAGGTCACGATCGAGCCGCCGTCGGTTGCCCACACCGGTCAGGCTGTCGCACAACGCCAATTGGGCGAAGTGACGATTCCGGCGGCTGCGGATCGCCGCGAAGATCCCGAGCCCGGCACCGACCGCCGCGAGTACGGCGATCCCGATGAGGGCGAGCACCACGGTGCGGTTCGGCGTCGCCGCCGAAACCGTGCCCGCGATGTGGGTGCCCGCGCCATGGATCATCAACGTTGTATCGGCGCGACAGAGGACAAAGTTGAACGCGATCGGGCCCGCCGGGCAATGTGCAATGCTGCACCGATGGGCGAGAACATCGAGCGATGGGGCTCCGGCGGACCGTGGGAGAGCATCGTCGGCTACAGCCGAGTCGTGCGCACCGGCGATTACGTGCATGTCGCCGGGACGACGGCGACGGTGGACGGCCAGGTGGTCGGCAAGGGCGACGCGGGCGAGCAGACGCGGGTCATCCTGCGGATCATCGGCGACGCGCTCGGCAAGGCCGGGGCGACATTCGATCAGGTGGTGCGAACACGCATCTTCGTCGTCGACATCGCCGATTGGCAAGCAGTGGGCACCGCCCATGGCGAGGTCTTCGCCGATATCCGACCGGTGTCGACGATGGTGCAAGTGTCGGCCCTGATCGATCCCGAACACCTCGTCGAGATCGAGGCGGAGGCATACAGTCCGCGCCGCTGACCGTGCGAGAATTCGCGGGTGACCGAACCGGACTCGAGCTCGGAGGAGCCTGGCGGCGTTCGCGACGAGCTGGAGCGGATGCTGGCGCTGCCGGCCAAGTTGATCCCGACCTCCGTGATCGTTCCCGCCTGGCGACGGTTGACCGACGGCGAGTCGACGTGGCCCGTGCGTGGGGCCGTGGTCGCGGCGATCGTGCTGCAGATCGCAATTCCCGACCAGTACGAGATCCCGCCGACGTGGCTGCTGCCAACACTCGGGGTACTTCTGGCTATCGGCCTGTCGATCGCCCATCCGCGGCGGATCACCCGCCACACTCCGCAGTTGCGAATCGTCAGCATCATGTTGATCGCCGTGATCTCGCTGGCCAACGCCGGTTCGGCTGCCCGTTTGATCACGGCGTTGCTCAACGGCACGTTCAAGGACAGCGCGGCGCGGCTGTTGTTGACCGGCGGTGCCATCTGGCTGACGAACGTCATCGTGTTCGCGATGTGGTACTGGAACCTCGACCGCGGTGGGCCGGCGGCCAGAGCCCTCGCGCTGAAGAACTATCCGGACTTCCTGTTCCCGCAGATGACGGCCCCCGAACTATCGCCGCCGGAGTGGCAGCCGATGTTCTTCGACTACCTGTACCTGTCGTTCACCAACGCAGCAGCCTTCAGTCCCACCGACACGTTGCCGCTGGCACGCTGGGCGAAGATGACGATGATGCTGCAGTCGGTCGTGTCACTCGGCACTGTCGTACTGGTCATCGCCCGGGCGGTCAACATCTTGAAGTGATCGGCGGGTGGCGACCGCGACCACCACGACACCCAACGCGAGCAGCAACCCGGGCAGCAGTGCGTCTGGACGGTCGTTGACGAGGTTGCCGAGCCGGGTGCTGGTCGCGGCGACGCCGACAACGATCACCAGGATGCCGAGGACGAGAGACAACGGGTCGAAACGATGCGCTTTCACGGCTGCACTCCTGTCGATACGGATGCCGGGGTGGTGGTCGTGGTTGCCGGCTGCGACGTCGACGTAGGTGACGGCGTTGTCGATGACGGCGCCGGTTGGTCGCGTTTGATCACGAATCCTCCCGGAGTCACGACCGTGCCATCGGCGCGAACCACCGCACCATTGTCGAGCTGCACAGAACCATCCGGCCGTTGCTCCACGATCGTGATCTGATACGAGCCGTCGGGCTCGATTCGCCGGCCGTCGTCGAAGCCGATCGAGCCGTCGGCGTACAGCACCGTGCCGTCGGCGAACACCTTTGCAGCGGGCGCGTTTGGCGTGAACT
>Ga0207648_10003489_pt1 | contig 16475 bp, 14 predicted proteins | sample KBSMisM32_FD_184310 | JGI IMG/M metagenome (GOLD analysis project Ga0207648, IMG submission 184310) | Miscanthus rhizosphere microbial communities from Kellogg Biological Station, Michigan, USA - KBS Miscanthus M3-2 (SPAdes) (version 2) | ecosystem: Host-associated > Plants > Roots >...
CTCCAGCAGGCGCTCGCACAAGGCCGCACCGAGAAAACCCGCGCCGCCTGTGACCAGGATCGACTGCCGCTCGAATTCCTTCATGACTTGCTCCTTTGTTTCCAGATCCGTTTTGCCAGACAGGAAAAAGCGTTTGTAGAAATTGCCCGTGGCTACAGCCGCTCAGGCCCTCGCCGCCAACAGGGTCTGCGCCTTGTCCAGCACGCTGGCACTGCCCACGTTCCAGGCGCATGCATGGTCATAGGGGCAGCTGATGTGGGCGCAGGGCCGGCATGGCTGATCGGCCCACAGCACGGGATGCAGCACGTGGTCCTCGGGGGCCCAGCGCGCCACATCGGCCCAGTCGGCGAACTCGCTGAACTGCAGCCAGCGCAGCGCGAACGTGCCGCGCGGCATCATCGGCTCGGCGTCGACCGCCGCGACATCGCGTTCCTCGAAGCGTAGCCGGCGCATGCCGTTCGTGCTGGTTTCGACCGGCTCGAGCGTCGCCGGCGCGCCGTCGCCGACCCACTTCCATCGGATGCGGCGCTGCGCCGGCGCGTTCAAGGTCACGCGCCGCAGTTGCACCGGCACCGCGCGCTGCCATGACAGGCCGTTCACATAGCGCCCGCCGAAGATCGGGTTGGCGCCCTCGATCGAGTACTGCAGCATCAGCGTGTCGCCGACGCGCACGTCGGGCAGCAGCAGGCTCGCGGTGATCACGCCGCTGTAGATGCCGTGCTCGAGCCCGGTCTCGCGCTGCAGGAAGCGCACCGGCACGCTCGCGGTGTGGTCGATCGTCTGGCCGCCGCGCAGCAGCGCGACCTTGTGCAGCAGCAGCCGTTGGTACTGCGGAATGAAGTGCAGCGCGACCTGCCCGATCTGGCCGAGGGCGGCGGCATCGAGAACCTGCTGCGCGGCATTGACCAGCTGCACCGGCTTGTCGGCCACCAGCAGGTGCGTGTCTTCGAGGCGAACCGCGATCGCGCGCTGCCCGGCCGTTGTCGTGGGCGGCGGCAGCGGCAGCAGGTCGGCCCAGTCGGGCAGCGGCGCGCCGCGCACGAACGCGGTCTCCGCGACCGAGACTTCCTTCAGCGGCGGCTCGGTCGGCGCCGGCGCCGCTGCGCCCGGCACATCGGCCGCGGTCGCGGCGACCTGGGCCTCGGCCGGCGATGCGACACCGCACCACATCAGCAGCAGAACCCGGGCCCAGCGCCGGACGGTTTCGTGGATCGGGGGCAAGTCGCACTCGCTACAGCCAGGGTGGCCGGATTGAATCACAGGCGCGCTCTTTGGTTCCGGCGTGCGGGCGGCGAGTCGGGGCATGATGCGGGCATGACGACGAATCTGCTCGACCCCCCGATCACGCCATCCCGACAACTCGCCCAGGCATTGCGCGAGCGCGGCCATGCGGCGCTGAGCCCGGCCGGGCTGCGCGAACTGGTCGGAGTGTCGGCCGCCGGTCTCGACGCGCTGCGCCCGTCATGGAACGACCTGCCGCCCGATGCCCATTTGCGCGACGGCGGCCGCTACCGACGACGGCGCCATTCATGCTTCGTCGTCGAGGGCGCGCAGGTGCAGCCCGTGCCGCACCGCGCGCACTGGCAGCCGGTCGAATACAACGCGCTGCACGGCGGGTTCGAGCGCTGGTTCGAGCCGATGGACGATGCGCTGGTCGCGCAGCCGGTCTGGGGCGCGCTGCTGGCCGGGCTGGCCGCGCCCTGCAGCGCATTGAAGGGCGCGCGGCCGTGGTTTGTCGAGGCGCACCAGTTCCGCATCGACACCACCGACGGCATCGGCCGCCCGACGCCCGAAGGCGCGCACCGCGACGGCGTCGATTTCGTCGCAGTGCTGCTGATCGACCGCCATGGCATCAAGGGCGGCGAGACCCGCGTGTTCGAGGCCGACGGGCCGGCGGGTCAGCGCTTCACGATGCGCGAGCCGTGGACGACGCTGCTGCTCGACGATGCGCGCGTGATCCACGAGAGCACCCCGATCCAGCCGCTGGCCGGCGGCGGCCACCGCGACACGCTGGTGCTGACGTTTCGCGCGGATGGCTTCCAGGGCCCTCCAGCGTCTACTTGAGCAAGGTCGACTGCAGGAACATCACCATCGCATAGAACTGGAAGTCGGCGTTCTCCTTGCGCGCGAAGCCGTGGCCCTCGTTCTCGGCGCGCAGGTACCAGACCGGCGAACGGTTCTCGCGCACCTTCTCGACCATCTGCTCGGCCTCCGTGTATGGCACGCGCGGGTCGTTGCGGCCCTGCACGACGAACAGCGGCCTGGCGATCCGCCCGGCATTCGTGAGCGGCGAGATGCGCTGCAGGAACTCGTGCATCGCCGGGTCGCGCTCGTCGCCGTACTCGACGCGCCGCAGATCGCGGCGGTAGCTCTCGGTGTTGCGCAGGAAGGTCAGGAAGTTCGAGATGCCGACCACGTCGACCGCGCCGGCGATGCGCTCGGCATAGGTCGTCGCGACCGCCAAACTCATGTAGCCGCCATAGCTGCCGCCGCTGACCACGACGCGCGATGCATCGAGGCCGGGCTGGGCCGCGATCCAGTCGAGCAGTGCGCCGATGTCCTTGACCGCGTCTTCGCGCCGGAAGCCGTCGTCCAGCGCCAGGAAGCTCTTGCCGTAGCCGGCCGAGCCGCGCACGTTGGGCTGAATCACCGCGATGCCGAGCTCGTCGAGGAAGTAGTTGTAGCGGCCCATGAAGCCGAGCGTGGCCTGGGCCTCGGGACCACCGTGGATCTCGATCAGCACCGGCCGCTTGCCGCTGAAGCGCGCCGGCGGCAGGCTCAGGATGCCCGAGATCGTGCGGCCGTCGAAGCTCTTCCAGCGCACGATCTGCTCATCGGCGAATGTGCCCATGTCGACACCGGGCGGGGCGACCGCGCGCGTCCATTGCTCGACCTTGGCGCTGGCGGGGTCGAGCGCGTAGATCTGCCCCGGCCCCTTGACGCTGTTCAGCGAGAACGCGAGCTCCGGCAGCTTCGGGTGGAAGCGGGTGGTGCCGATGCTGCCGGGCGGCAGTGCCGGCGCCGCGATCTCCTTCAGGCTGCGCGGATCGAACAGCCGCAGCTCGTCACGGCCGTCGACATTCGCCTGCGCGGCCAATAGGCTGCCGCTCTCGTTCGCGCTGCTGCCGCTGATATTCCACGGGATGTGATGCGTCAGCGGCAGCAGCTGCCGATCGGCGAACCGGTACAGCATCAGCTCGCGGAATTCACTGCCGCGGTCGCTGGTGACGACCAGGCTGGTGCCGTCACGGCTGAACTCCCCGCTGAAGAAGCTCGCCTTGTCGGTGGTTCCCGGGGCCGGCAGCAGCTGCGTCAACGCACCGCTGGCGATGTCGAGCAGCCAGACCTGTGATTCGTTGGCCGACAGGTACCGCGTCAGCGCGATCTGCCGGTCGTCCCACGAGACGGCGCTCGCGCCCCAGCCGCCGCCCGGCAGCTCGGCGAGCTGGCGCCGCGCGGCCGGCTGCAGCGGGTCGATCAGGCTCAGGGTCTGCGAGATCGTCGCGCGCGAGCCGCTGGCGGCGGTGCGGTCCAGCGGCACCGCGATCGACACCAGCCGGCTGCTGCGGTGCAGCCACGTTTCCAGACTGTGGCGCTCGTTGCTGTCGGTCAGCACGGTGACGGCCTTGCCCGGCAGGTCGAGCCGGTACAGCTTGTCGGCCTCGTCGCCGCCGCTGCTGCGCGCGAACACGATGTAGGCGCCGGCCAGCGGCTCGTAGCTGGCCTCGCGCACCGGGTCGGGCGCGTCGGTGAGCTGCTCCGGTGCGGCCATGGGCCCGGCGACGCGAAACAGCTGCGCGACACTCGCGCCGGCGGGGCGGTGCGAGACCAGCATCTCGCGGCGGGTCGGGTGCCAGTCGAGGAAGGCATGACCGCGGAAGTCGGTGTACCTGGCGACCTGGGTCGCGATGCGCGCCGGGATCGGCGGGATGCCTTGCGTCACCAGGTTGGGGTTCGGTGCGATCACCGCCGGCGGCTCCTGCGCAGGTGGCGCGGTGCTGCAGGCGGCCAGAACGGCGAGCAGGCCGATCGACGCGGCGCTCGCGAGGGGTCGCGCCAAGGCAGGGGCAGGTCTCTTCATGCGCATGAACGCCGCCGCGCAGGGGCGTCGATCGGTTTGGAATGCGCCGATTGTGGCAAGTCGGACCGGCGCTGCGGCAACGCGCTTCATCCCGCGTCGCCGCAGCCCATGCGGCCTGGCGTGCCGTTCGTCGCAAGGGCGTGGAACGCGCTCGGCGGCGTGCCGATACTGCATCGCATCGACACCGGCCACCGAAGGAGCAGCGATGAAGACCCTCACGAACCGCCCGGCGCGTATCACGCAAGTCACGATGATCGCCGCCGTGCTCGCGGCCGCCTTCACGGCGCAGGCCGCCCGGGCCGATCAGCCCGGCCCGACGACGGCGCGCGAGGCGCGCGTGATCCACTTGCCGACCGTCGTGATCGTTGCCAAGCGCATCCCGGTGATCGAGCTCGAGCGCGTCGTGGTCGTCGGCCACCGGATCACTGCGCCGACACTGGTGGCGCAGCGCGGCGCGCGCAATGCACCTGGGAAGAGCGGCGAACGCGGCTGACTCAGAGGCTGTGAGCCTTTCGCCCCTCAACCGCCGGATGGCCTCTGAGCGAACCGACTGCGCTGCACAATTGCACAGGTGCTTCGCTCCGTCGGCTCAGGCCGCTCGCGCCCCTCGGGGCGTCACGCCATCGCGGCCTGCTGGATCCCGGCAATGGCCCATTCGTGGCTGCCGTCGGTCGGCCGCACGAGGTGCCAGATTTCATCGAAGGGCTCGGCCACGCCGTCCTTGTCTTCGCGGATCAAGCCGTGGAAGCGCACGCTGACGATGCGGCGCTGCGCTTCGGTCGCGACATCGAGCACCTCGGCATCGATGCGCACGACATCGGTCTGCTGCGCCTTGCCGCTGCGGTCCTGCAGATCGAGCTTGACCGCCGCGAACATCTCGGGCGTGGTGAAGGCGCGCAGGTCGTTCAGATCGGCGCTGTCGTTGGCGGCCTGCATGCGGATGAAGATCATCTTCGCGATGCGCTCGAACGCCGCGGCGTCGAAGTCGGCCGGCAGCAGGCTTGTCGTGCCCGAGGCCGGCACGGCGGCGGCCAGGGCGGGCGCGGCCCCGCCCGACGACGATGACACCGGCGTGAGCGGCGTGACGTCGCGGAAGGGCATGCCGTTCGGTGTCGCCAGCGCGGGCGCCGCCGAACCGGCCGCGCCGCGCGCGAAGCGGCTCATCACGAAGCGGATCGCGACGAACGCGACGACCGCGAGCAGCACCATCATGATCAGGTTGCCGAACTCGGCGCCCATGCCGAGGTGGCTCATCAGCGCGGCAATGCCGAGCCCGGCGGCGAGGCCGGCGAGCGGCCCCATCCAGTTGCGCTTCGGCGCTGCAGCCGCGGGCTGCGCGCCGGCGGTCGCCGGGGCGGTCGGCGTGGCCTGCGCCGGCTGGGCCGGTGCGGCCGCGGGCGGCGTGCGTGCGGGCATGCTGCGCTGCATCCCGGCCGAACTGCCACCCCCGATGCGCTTCGCATCGGCAGCCGTCGGCGCGAGGCCAGCGGCGAGCACGGCCATCGACAGGGCGAGGATCAAGGACTTCATCGGGTTCGTTCCTTCGAAAAATGCAGGGCGACAGGTCGCATCGCGGCGCGATCATACGGGGGCGCAATGACCCTTCTCGCGCCTCTCCTGGCGGCTTCGTTGACCGCCTGCCTTGATTTGCGGGCGCGTTGCAAAAACGCAAGCGCCGTCGCATGCCGTCGTTGACGCGCATCGGGCGCTCGTGCCAGACTGCGCGCCCGACCGATGCACACCGCATCCGGCCATTGATTCGCAGGAGGCGCGCCATGAAGACAACGACCATTGCCCTCTCGTCGGCCGCCGCCTGACCTGCGACTGCAGTCTCCCGAGCTCGTTCTCCACTGCGAACCCTGACTCGCGCGTCGCCCAGACCGCGAAGCTGACGTTTCCCCACCGACCCTGCCTTGTGCGCGATCCCGCGCACCAGGTGGATCCGCGTGCGCCCGAGCGGCTGCGCGCAGCGAGAGACGAAAGCCACACACGAACATGATCGAGATTCCATTCGAACGCCTGCGCGCGCTCGGCCTCACGCCGGCGCTGGCGCAGCGGGCCGCCGCGGCGGCCGCGGCCCTTGACGACATTTCACCCGCGGCGCAGTTGATGCGCCTCACCGAAGTACACCGCGAAACCGTGCAGCTGCATGGCGCCGACGGTGAACGCAGCGCCCGCGTGCTGCCGCGCCTGGCCCGCGCGCTGGCCGACGACGAGACCGCGCTCGCGGTCGGCGACTGGGTGCTGGCCGTGATCGACACCCATCGCCAGGCCTGGGTGCACGAGCGCGTGCCGCCGCTGTCGCACATCTGCCGGCGCGATGCCGACGGCCGGCGCCATCCGGTCGTCAGCAATGTCGACACCGCCGTGCTGGTGATGGGGCTGGACGACGACTTCAACCCGCGCCGCCTCGAGCGCTACCTCGCCCTGGTGTATGGCGCGGCGGCCCGCGGCGAGGCCGAGCACGCCGTGCAGCCGGTCGTCGTGCTGACGAAGGCCGACATCGCGGCGCGCACGCCCGGGCTGATCGCGGCGCGCATCGAGGCGCTGCGCGGCCGGCTGGCGGCGGCGATCGACCTGTTCATCGTCGACGGCACCGACCCGGACACCGCGCCGCGCCTGGCGGCCTACCTCGACAGCGGCCAGACGCTGGTCGTGCTCGGCTCGTCGGGCGCGGGCAAGTCGACCCTGACCAACACCTTGCTCGGCAGCGCGGTGCAGGACACCGGCGCGGTGCGCGCGCACGACAGCCGTGGCAAGCACACGACGACCTCGCGCTCGCTGCACCGGCTGCCGGGCGGCGCCTGCGTGATCGATACGCCGGGTCTGCGCGCGTTGCGCCCGGACATCGACGAGACGACGCTGGCCGCGAGCTTCGCCGATATCGATGGGCTCGCCGCGCAGTGCCGCTTCCGCGACTGCCGGCATCAGGACGAACCGGGTTGTGCGGTGCGTGACGGTGTTGGCCCCGATCGCTTGCGCAACTTCCACAAGCTGCTGCGCGAGGCGCGCCGCGACACGATGAGCGTGCTCGAGCGCCAGCAGCAGGCGTCGCTGTGGAAGGCGCGGGGCCGCGCGGCGCGCCTGCATGTCAAGGCCAAGCGCGGCGCAGGGTGACGCGACGCTTGTGCGGTTGTGTCGCTAGAACGGCACGCCCGATGCCACCTCGATCGCCGCGCCGCTGACCGGGTGCGCGAAGCGCAGCGACGCCGCATGCAGCAGGAGCCGGTCGGCGGCGGCCAGCGCGGCAGGTGGCGCGTAGAGCGCGTCGCCGAGGATCGGGTGGCCGATTGCGCACAGGTGCACGCGCAGCTGATGCGCGCGGCCGGTGACGGGCTCGAGCTCGACGCGGCTGCGGTCGCGCGCGGCATCGATGTCGAGCACGCGGTAGCGCGTCAGCGACGCCTTGCCGAGCGCGCGGTCGACCTTCTGGCGCGGGCGTTGCGGCCAGTCGGCGATCAGCGGCAGGTCGATCTCGCCCTGGGCCGGTGCGACGCAGCCCTGCACGACCGCGACATAGCGCTTGTGCACCTCGCGTCGTGCGAAGGCCGCGCTCAGGCGGCGCTGCGCGTCGGGGCCGCGGGCGAACAGCATCAGCCCCGAGGTCGCCATGTCGAGCCTGTGCACGACGAGTGCGTCGCCGAACGCGGCCTGCACGCGCGCGGCGAGGCAGTCCTGCTTGTCGGCGCCACGCCCGGGCACCGCGAGCAGCCCGGCCGGCTTGTCGACGACAAGGCAATGCGCATCGGCATGAAGGAGCAGGAGCGCGCTGCCCATCGCGTCAGCGAATCTGCGCCAGCTGATCGCGCTGCGCCAGCGCCGGGAACAGCTTCAGCCACAGCCCCGCGACGACCAGCGTGCCGACGCCGCCGAGCAGCACCGAGCCGACCGGGCCGAGCAGCGCCGCGGTCGCGCCGGATTCGAATTCGCCGAGCTGGTTCGACGCGCCGATGAACACCGAGTTGACCGCGCTGACCCGGCCGCGCATGTCGTCGGGCGTGTCGAGCTGCACCAGCGACTGGCGGATCACGATGCTGACCATGTCGGCCGCGCCGGCGACGACGAGCGCCGCCATCGACAGGCCGAACCAGTGCGACAGGCCGAACACCAGCGTCGCCGCGCCATAGAGCGCAACGGCGCCGAGCAGCACGCGGCCGGCGCGGCGCGCGATCGGCCAGCGCGTCAGCAACAGCGACATCGCCACCGCGCCCGCGGCCGGCGATGCGCGCAGCAGGCCCAGGCCCCACGGGCCGGTGTGCAGGATGTCCTTCGCGAAGATCGGCAGCAGCGCGGTCGCGCCGCCGAGCAGCACCGCGAACAGGTCGAGCGAGATCGCACCGAGCACCACCGGCCGGTGCCGCACGAAGTGCACGCCGGCCAGCAGCGTCGCCGCATCGACCTTGCGGCTCGCCGCCGGTGCGTGCTCGTAGCGCACGCCCGCGACGAGCGCGCCGGCGATCGCGAACAGCGCGGCACAGACCGCATACACGGCGTGCGCGCCGGCGACGTAGACGAAGCCGCCCACCGCCGGCCCGACGACGATGGCGGCCTGCGAGCCCATCGAACTGAACGCGAGCGCGCGCGGCAGCACCTCGGGCGGCACGAGTGCCGGCGCGAGCGCCTGCTGCGCCGGCATCTGGAACGCCTTGACGGTGCCGAGCAGCACCGAGATCGCGAGCAGCAGCTCGCGGCTGGCCCACTGCTGGTGGGCGCTGAAGGCAAGCAGCGCCGCGATCGCGGTCTGCGCGGCCATGCACAGGCCGACGATGCGCGCACGGTGGAACCGATCGACCACATGACCGGCGACCAGCACCAGCAGCAGCGCCGGCGCGAACTGCAGCAGGCCGACCAGGCCGAGATCCCAGGCGCTGCCGGTCAGGTCGTACATCTGCCACCCGACCGCGACCATCAGCATCTGGTTCGCACTGGTGTTCGCCAGGCGCGACCACCAGAAACGCATGAACGCCGGATAGCGTCTGAGCGGCGCGCCGTTCACCGCTGCATGTCGCCCGAGCGCAGCAGGCGAACGCCGGGCAGGCCGGCCAGCGTCGCGTCGATCAGCGCGGCGGCCACCGCATCGGCGCGGATCGGGCGCACGCCGCGCGGCACCAGCGCCATCACCGGGCCGAGCAGGCGTGCGATCCAGACTTCCGCCGAACGCGTCGGCTGACCGAGCGCGCTGCGGTCGCCGATCAGCAGCGAGGGCTGTGCGATCACAACCGCGTCATAGCCGAGCCGCGCGATCTCGGTCTGCATCTCGCCCTTGACGCGGTTGTAGAACACGCGCGAATCCGGGTCGGCGCCGAGTGCCGAGACCACTGCGAGGCGGCGTGCGCCGGCGGCGCGTGCCGCGCGCGCGGTCGCGACCACCGCATCGAGATCGACACGGCGAAATGCCGCCTCCGAGCCGGCGACCTTGATCGTCGTGCCCAGCGCAATGTAGACATCGTCGACCGCGGGCAAGGGGTCGGGCAGGCGCGCGAAATCGACCCCATGCGGCGTCACGCGCGCATCCGCGGCAATGCCCGGCACCGGGCGCCGCAGCAGCACATGCGCATGCCGGTAGCGAGGATGGGCGCGCAGCCGCATCAGCAGCTGCGCACCGATCAACCCGGTCGCGCCGGCGAGCAGTGCGGTGCGCGTGGCGGTGTCGGACTCAGCCATTGATCGACGTGTGGCTTGGCAACCCTCTTGCAGCGCACACGGCGCAGGGCGCGCTGCCGCGACGCGTCAGCGCTTCGGCGCGCCGAGCCGTGCCGGCGGACGGCCGCTGCGCTGGCCGTCGGGGCGCGAACCACCGGGCCGCGCCGGGCCGCGCGAATCGCCACCGCGGCCGCCGCCGCCGTTATGGCCACCACCGCCACCGTTGTGGCCGCCGCGCCCGCCGCCGGCATGGTGGCGCTGGCCACCGCGGCCGGCGCCTTCGCCGATCACCATGCGGCCGAGCACGATGGGCTCGGCCTTCTCGGTCGATGGCGGCGCGAAGCCGGGCACGATCTCCTTCGGGATCTCGCGCTTGATCAGCTTCTCGATCTCGCGCAGGAAGCCGTTCTCGTCGACGCAGACCAGCGACACCGCTTCACCGGTCGCGCCGGCGCGGCCGGTGCGGCCGATGCGGTGGACGTAGTCTTCGGGCACGTTGGGCAGCTCGTAGTTGACGACGTGCGGCAGCATGTCGATGTCGATGCCGCGCGCGGCGATGTCGGTCGCGACCAGCACCGTCAGGTCGCCGGTCTTGAATTCGGCCAGCGCCTTGGTGCGCGCGCTCTGACTCTTGTTGCCGTGGATCGCCATCGCGCTGATGTCGGCCTTCAGCAGGTGCTCGACCAGGCGGTTTGCGCCATGCTTCATGCGCGTGAATACCAAGACCTGGTCCCAGTCGTTCTCCTTGATCAAGTGGATCAGCAGATCCTTCTTCATCTCGCGGCCGACCGGGTGCACCTTCTGCGCGATCGTCTCGGCGGTCTGGTTGCGGCGCGCCACTTCGATCAGCACCGGCGCGTTCAGCAGGCGATCGGCCAGGGCCTTGATCTCGTCGCTGAAGGTCGCGCTGAACAGCAGGCTCTGCTTCTGCTTCGGCAGCACCGCGAGCACCTTCTTGATGTCGTGGATGAAGCCCATGTCGAGCATGCGGTCGGCTTCGTCGAGCACGAAGATCTCGACATGCGACAGGTCGAGCGTGCGCTGCTGGTGGTGGTCGAGCAGGCGGCCGGGCGTGGCGACGAGGATGTCGACGCCGCGCTTGAGCTTGTCGATCTGCGGCTGCATGCCGACGCCGCCGAACATCACCATCGAGCTGAGCTTGCTGTACTTGCCGTAGGTGCGCACGCTCTCCTCGACCTGCGCGGCGAGTTCGCGCGTCGGTGTCAGGATCAGCGCGCGGATCGGCAGGCGGCCCTTCGCATCGCGCACCGCCGGCTTGGCCATCAGGCGGTGCAGCATCGGCAGGGTGAAGCCGGCGGTCTTGCCGGTGCCGGTCTGGGCGCCACCCATCAGGTCGGCGCCCGACAGCACGGTCGGGATCGCCTGCGCCTGGATCGGCGTCGGGGTGGTGTAGCCGTATTCGTGAACGGCGCGCAGCAAGGGCTCGGCGAGGCCGAGATCGTCAAAGGACATGGGATTCCAAACGGAGAGGGGATCGGCCCGTCGCTCTCGAATCGAGGGCGCCAGTCGCAGGCGGAACAGGGAGTGCGTTGAGCCCGATGCGGCGCCGAGGCGGTGCACGAACTCGGTCAGGAGTGACCTCAGCGCGGTGACTGGTGACCCCGCTGTTGGCGCATTCTAACCGGCGGCGTGCACCGGGCGCGACGCCGGGTCGTAAGCATCAGTGGCGCTTGAAATACTGGACCTCGCGCTCGTGCTGCTGCGCCTGCTCGCGGGTTTTGAACGTGCCGAGGTTGCGCCGCTTGCCGGTCTGCGGGTCGGTCTTGCGCGAGTACAGGCGGTACTCGCCGGTTGCGAGTCTGCGGATCATCGACGCTCTCCTTCGCGTGCGAACTGCACGGCCCCAATCTGGCGCCCCCGGCGCCGCTGGTCTGTCGGACGATGGCGGATGCGGCTGTCGGGCTGCATTCCCTTGCCGCACCGGTTTCTTCAGGGCGTCAATGCGGCGAGCGTGCGCTGCGCCTCGAGCAGGCGCGGGCTGCCCGGTGCCTGCAGGCGCGTCAGCGCCGCCAGCGCGTCGACCAGCTCCACCCGTGCGGCCTCGGCCTGGCCGCCGGCGGCCAGCGCACGTGCCTCGGCGATGCGCGCCTGTGCGCTCAGCAGGCGCTCGCGAAGCGCGGTCGCCGGCGGCGCGAGCTGAGCCTGCGCGCCACGCGCAAGGCTCAGCGCCTGCGTGGCATCACCGGCCAGTGCGAGGCGCGCCAGCCCCAGGGTTGCACGGGCTCGCATCCAGGCGCGGGTCGGCGAGGCCGAAGTCTCGTCGTCGGCTGCCGGGGCCAGCGCGGTCGCGTAGGCCAGGCGCGCGGCATCGACCGCATGGCCGCGCCGCTCCTGCACCTCGCCGAGCAGCACCCGCGCCTGGCGCGCCGCCAGACCGGTGGCGCCGAGTTGTGCCTCGATCAGCGGCAGCGCGCGCTGCAGGTCGTGCAGCGCGTCGTCGTGCCGCCCATGCAGCGATTCGGCCTCGGCCTGCAGCACCAGCATCAGCGCCCACGGCGCGCCGCCGGCGGTCTGCCAGCGTGCGGTCGCGGTGAGTGCGCGTGCGAGCGCGTCGTCGGCGCGGCCTTCGTCGAGCGCGATCTCGGCGAGCGCGACGTTGCTGCGGTCCATCGCGTTGCCGACCTTGCGCGAGCCGTCGTCGCGCGCGATCTCGAGCGCGCGCTCCAGGCTCGCACGCGCCGCGTCGCCGTGGCCGAGCTGATGCTGGGCGCGGCCGAGTTCGCTGCGCACCAGCGCGGCCGCGCGATGCCGCGACCCCAGCGTCGAATCGATGATCGCCATCGCCTGCTGCAGTTCGGCCTCCGCCTCTTCGAAGCGGCCAGCGCGCACAAACAGCTCGCCGAGCGCGTAGTGGCCGAGCCCGACACCGAAGTCGCGCAGCTTGTCCTGGCCGGCGCTGAGCGCGATCGAGCGGCGCAGTTCGCGCTCGGCGGAAGGGAAGTCGTCGAGCTGTGCATACGCGTTGCCGAGCCAGCGGTGCGCGATCGCGCGCATCGCGTGGCGCGACTGATGCGCCTCGAACGCTGCGGTCGCGCGCTTCAGATCATCGATCGCGATGCGCAGATCGCCGGCCTGCAGCGCATTGAAGCCAAGCTGGTACAGCGCGACCGGGTAGCTTTCGCCCGCCTGTTGGCCGGTGGACTCGATGATCGCGACCGCCTCGCGCGTCAGCGCATCCGAGGCCTTCGGCTGGCCGAGCTGCGTCAGCGACAGGCCGCGCTCGACCAGCGCGTAGACGTACTTCTCGCTCTTCGGCCCGTAGACCTCGCGCGCCAGCGTGAGCGCTTCGCGCTGCAGCGGGTCGGCCGAGTCGAACAGGCCGAGGTTGTTCTGCAACTCGCCGACGATCGTCAGCAGTTCGAGCCGCACTGCAGGGCCGAGCTGCTTGTCGGCCTGCAGACGTTCGCCGCCGCGCTGCAGCAGTTCGCGCGCGGTCGTGTCCTGCGTGGTCTTGCCGTCGCCGACGCTGGTGGTCTTGAACACGCCGAGCAGGAAGTCCTTGATCGCGGTCGCGTTGGCGGCCTCGGTGCGCGCCAGGCTCGCCTGCTCGCGCGCGAGCCGCGCCTGCCACCAGGTCGCGCTCAGGCCGCCGGCGATTGCGATCGTCACCAACGCCGCGCCGGCGACGCCGACCGCGTGGCGCCGCACGAACTTGCTGGCCAGATAGCCCCAGGTCGGCGCCTGCGCGCTCACCGATTCGTTGCCCAGAAAGCGCCGGATGTCGTCGGCCAGCGCCTGCACCGACGCATAACGCTCGGCCGGGCGCTTGCGCAGCGCCTTCGCGACGATGTGCTCGAGGTCGCCGCGCAGCTGCTGGCGCAGGCGCTGCGGCGAGGTCGAGCGCGCCGCGGCGACCTCGGCGATGTCGACGGCGTCGACCGTGTACTGCATCGCCCCGGCCTCGGCGCTCAGGCGCCGCGGTTCGGCCTCGACGATCGCGCGCGCCAGCTGCGCCGCAGTGGCGTGCGAACCGCCGTACGGCCGCTGCCCCGACAGCAGCACGAACATCAGCACGCCCAGCGCATACACGTCGGTCGCGACCGTGACCGCGGCGCCGTTGACCTGCTCGGGTGCCGCGTATTCGGGCGTCAGCCCGGCCGCGCCGAGGCGCGTGAGCTCGTCGCTCTCGGGCGCGTCCTCGAGCAGCTTGGCGACGCCGAAATCGAGCAGCTTGACGTGGCCGGCGCCGGTGACCAGCAGGTTGGCCGGCTTCAGATCGCGGTGCACGATCAGGTTCGCGTGCGCAAAGGCGACCGCCTCGCAGACCTGCAGCAGCAGCTGCAGGCGCGGCTTGACGCCGAGCTTGCGCACGTCGCACCACCGGTCGATGCGCTCGCCGTCGACATACTCGAGCACCAGGTAGCGGGTTCCGTCGGGCGCGAAGCCGGCGTCGAGCAGCTGCGCGATGTGCGGATGGGTCAGCCGCGCGAGCAGCTCGCCTTCGCGGGCGAAACGCGCGTTGATGACGGCCGCCAGGCCCGGGTCGCGCCGCACCAGCCGCAGCAGCTTGACGGCAGCGCGGCCACGGTGCAGGCCGTCGCTGCGGGTCGCAGACCAGACCTCGCCCATGCCGCCGCTGCCGATCACTTCGCGCAGCTCCCAGGGCCCTAGGCGCGCGCCGGGGCGGGGCGAGGCATCGCGCACGGTCAAGACAAGGGGCGGCTCGTTCATCGTCAAGGCGGCGCGATTTTAGGCGTGCACCCCGCCGCCGGGCATCGCGGGTCGCGCGCGCACGCCGATTGCTTCAGACTCGGCCCATTGAATTGACTTGCCGCTCGCCGCGTCGCTCTGCCCATGCGCCATCTCCGCTTCCTGCCCGATGACTTCACGCTGGTGCTGATTGCCGTGGTGGTGCTCGCCAGCGTGCTGCCGTGCAGCGGCACCGGCGCCACCGTGTTCCAGGGCCTGACCCGCGCGGCGATCGCGCTGCTGTTCTTCATGCACGGCGCCCGGCTGGCGCGCGAGGACATCGTCACCGGCCTGATGCATTGGCGCCTGCACCTGCTGGTGTTCGCCTTCACCTTCCTGGCGTTTCCGCTCCTCGGTGTCGTGCTGCGCCCGCTGCTGATGCCGCTGACGACGCCGGCCCTTTACGCCGGCATCCTGTTCCTGTGCACCTTGCCCGGCACCGTGCAGTCGTCGATCGCGTTCACCGCGATCGCGCGCGGCAACGTGCCGGCCGCGGTCTGCAGCGCGTCGTTGTCGAGCCTGATCGGCATCGTGCTGTCGCCGCTGCTGGTCGGGCTGCTGCTGGCGCAGCACGGCGCCGCGCCGTCGCTCGCCGCGGTGCGCGGGATCGTGCTGCAGCTGCTCGTGCCGTTCATTGCCGGCCAGATCGCGCAGCGCTGGATCGGCGCCTGGGTCGCGCAGCACCGTGCCTCGCTGAGCCGGATCGATCGCGGTTCGGTGCTGCTGGTCGTCTACACCGCGTTCAGCGAGGCCGTCGTCGACGGCCTGTGGCGCCAGATCCCGACGCCGGCGCTGCTCGGCCTGCTGCTGGCCTGCGCGCTGCTGCTCGCGATCGTGCTGGCGGCCACCACCTGGGCGGCGCGGCGCCTCGGGTTCAACCGCGAGGACGAGATCGCGATCGTCTTCTGCGGCTCGAAGAAGAGCCTGGCCAGCGGCATCCCGATGGCCGGCGTGCTCTTCGCAGGGCCGGCGTTCGGCGCTATCGTGCTGCCGGTGATGTTGTTCCATCAGCTGCAGCTGATGGTGTGCGCACTGCTGGCACAGCGCTACGCGGCGCGCGACGACGGCCTGCAGCCCGGGCTGCGCGCGAGTGGCCGATCCTGACGGAGGCGAGAGATGACGATGCGCAGCGCGATGCTCCAAGCCGGCGCGATGGCCGGCCTGCTGGCCGGCGGCGCGGCGCTCGCGCAGCCCGACCTCGACGCCTTGCAGCGCGAGGTGGCCGATACCGAACGGGCGTTCGCACGCAGCATGGCCGAGCGCGACCATGCGGCGTTCACGCGCCATTTGTCGGAGCAGGCGGTGTTCTTCGGCGGCGCGCGGGTGCTGCGCGGCAAGGCGGCCGTCGCCGCCGGCTGGCAACGCTTCTTCGAGGCCAAGGAGGCGCCGTTCTCGTGGGCGCCCGATCTGGTCGAGGTCACCGCCGACGGCCAGCTCGCGCACTCCAGCGGGCCGGTGCGCGATCCGCAGGGCCAGCCGATCGCGCGCTTCAATTCGGTCTGGCGGCTCGAGGCGCCGGGCCGCTGGCGCATCGTGTTCGACAAGGGCCAGCCCTGGGAAGAACCGGCGAAGTAGCCACGCCGGCTGGCGCCGCGGCATCCCGAGGAAATCCCGGAGATTTGCGAAGCGGCGACAATACGCGGTCGGCAGCCGCGCGGGTCTCGCGCGCGCTCAGCCACCCGCACCCGAAATGCCTCAGAAAGACCTCAGGAAGCCCATGGCCCAGTACGTTTCAGCGAATCCATTGCCCGCCTGCGGCGGCCTGCGCTCGTTCCACTCGCAGAGGGCCCTGTAACCATGGCGCAATACGTCTTCACGATGAACCGCGTCGGCAAGATCGTGCCGCCGAAGCGCCAGATCCTCAAGGACATCTCGCTCAGCTTCTTCCCCGGGGCGAAGATCGGCGTGCTCGGCACGAACGGCTCGGGCAAGTCGACCTTGCTGAAGATCATGGCCGGCATCGACAAGGACATCGAGGGCGAGGCCACGCCTATGCCGAACCTGAAGATCGGCTACCTGCCGCAGGAGCCGGTGATGAACC
>Ga0207648_10003494_pt1 | contig 16462 bp, 19 predicted proteins | sample KBSMisM32_FD_184310 | JGI IMG/M metagenome (GOLD analysis project Ga0207648, IMG submission 184310) | Miscanthus rhizosphere microbial communities from Kellogg Biological Station, Michigan, USA - KBS Miscanthus M3-2 (SPAdes) (version 2) | ecosystem: Host-associated > Plants > Roots >...
AACAGGATCGCGTGCGGCATATTCTCCAGTTCGCAGACGACGCTTTTCAGTCGCTCCTCGAAGTCGCCGCGGTAACGGGTGCCGGCGAGAAGCGCGCCCATGTCGAGCGCGTAGATGACCGCGGGCTTGAGGACGTCGGGAACGTCGCCCTCGACGATCTTGCGGGCGAGGCCCTCGGCGATCGCAGTCTTACCGACGCCGGGGTCGCCCACGTAGAGCGGATTGTTCTTCGACCGGCGGCACAGGATCTGAACCGTGCGGTCGACCTCAGGCATGCGGCCGATAAGCGGATCGACCTTGCCGGCCTTCGCCTTCTCGTTGAGGTCGACTGTGAACTGCTTGAGCGCCGACTCCTTCTTGCCGCCGCTTTCCTTCTCGGATTTCTCCTCGGCGCCTTCCGGCGCACGGGGCTCGGCCGAGGTCTCGCCCTTGCCGACGCCGTGGCTGATGTAGGTCACGGCATCGAGGCGGCTCATGTCCTGCTGCTGCAGGAAATAGACGGCGTAGCTTTCGCGCTCGGAGAAGAGGGCGACCAGCACGTTCGCGCCGGTGACCTCGTCGCGGCCCGACGACTGGACGTGGAGGATGGCGCGCTGGACGACCCGCTGGAAGCCGCTGGTGGGCGTCGGGTCGGTGGCGCTGTCGGCGACGAGCGCCCCAAGCTCATTGTCGAGATACTGCTTCACTGAGGCGCGAAGCTCGTCGCGATTGACGCCGCAGGCCGTCATCACCTTCGAGGCGTGCTCGTCGTCGACGAGGGCGATGAGCAGATGTTCAAGGGTCGCGTACTCGTGGCGGCGACGGCTGGCCTCCCCCAGGGCATTGTGGAGGGTCTGTTCGAGTTCGCGAGCAAAACTAGGCATTTAGGCTGTTACTCCCGCACCCGCGGAGGGAGCCCGCGGGCATTCCTCACCAATGTCATACGCACGAGCCGACCAATCAAGGGTGCGACTCACACACACTCGCCGGAATATGGTTAATTCTTCTTGAAAAGCTCTTCGGCGGCCGAACGATGCGTCTCGGCGCGCTGCATGTGCGCTTCGACGCGAGCGATCTCCGCCTTGAGGGCTTCGATGCGGTCCTGGAGCTCGTCGACCGACATCGGGTCGAGGTCCTGCTTGCCGAGCGCGACCACCGGATCGTCGGGCTTACTTGGAAAGAGATCGTCCAAGTCCATGGCCCGAATCGTTGACCCATAGGGCGCGGCTGTCAATAAGCCGGGCATGGCGGGCCTTCCATCGACGATGCAGGCAGTGATCGCCGATGGCGAGGGCTGCCTGGCGCTCGTCGAGCGGCCGGTGCCCGCGCCGGGCCCGGACGAGGTACTGATCAAGGTCGCCGCGGCGGGCGTGAACCGCCCCGACGTGCTCCAGCGCCGCGGCATGTATCCTCCGCCGCCCGGAGCGCCTGACATCCTCGGACTCGAGGTCGCTGGCGAAGTGGTCCTTGCCGGTGAAAGCGCCGACCAGCTGGTCCGCGAGAAGGTCAACGCCCTGGTCGCCGGCGGCGGCTACGCCGAATTTTGCGTCGCGCCGGTCGGCACCTGCCTTCGCGTCCCCGAAGTCCTCTCGCTGGTCGAGGCGGCCGCGATGCCCGAGACCCTCTTCACCGTCTGGGTCAATCTGTTCGAGCGGGGCTTCGCGGCCGACGGCGACTGGGTGCTGGTCCACGGCGGAACCAGCGGCATCGGGACGATGGCGATCGCGCTCGGCAAATTGTTCGGCCTCAAGATGATCGTGACCTGCGGGACGGACGAGAAGTGCGCGCGGGCAATGGCGCTCGGCGCCGACGCCGCAATCAATTACCGAACGCAGGACTTCGTCGAAGAGGTGCACCGAGTCACCAACCGCGCAGGCGTCAACATCGTCCTCGACATGGTCGGCGGCGACTATGTGCCGCGCAACCTCGCCTGCCTCGCCGAGGAGGGGCGCCACGTTTCGATCGCCGTCCAGCGGGGGGCGAGCGCCGAGATCCAGATCTTCGACATCATGCGGCGGCGGCTGACGCTGACCGGCTCGACGCTTCGGCCCCGGCCTGTCGCGTTCAAGACGATGGTGGCTGACGAGATCGCGCGCACGGTCTGGCCCTATGTCGAGGGAGGAAGGCTGCGGCCGGTGATCGACAGGACCTTTCCGCTGAGCGAGGCCAATGCCGCGCATGAGCGGATGGAAGCGGGCGACCATGTGGGGAAGATCGTTCTGGAGGTGGGGGAATGACCGAGCAGCTCACCCTTCATGAATATTCGGCGTCGGGGAATTGCTACAAGGTGCGCCTGACCGCGGCGCTGGTCGGCAAATCCATAGAGCGGCGCGAATATGACATCATGACGGGCGAGACGCGGACGCCCGACTTCGTCGCCAACGTCAATTCCAATGGGCGCATCCCCGTCCTGCAGGTCGACGACCGTTTTATTCCGGAGAGCAATGCAGCTTGCTACTATCTCGCCGACGGTTCGCTGCTGATCCCGACCGACCCGTTCGAACACGCCGACATGCTGCGCTGGATGTTCTGGGAGCAGTATAGCCACGAGCCCAACATCGCGACGCTCCGCTTCTGGATGGGGTGGCTAGGCCCCGACGGGCTCAGTGACCTGCAGCGGCTCCAGATGCCGACGAAGCGGACCGCCGGAAACGCGGCCCTCAAGCTGATGGACGATCATCTGAAAAACCGCGAGTGGTTCGTCGGGAGCGCCATCAGCCTGGCCGACATCTGCCTGTTCGCCTACACGCATGTCGCGGGCGACGCAGAGTTCGATCTTTCCCGCTATCCGAATATCGTCGCCTGGATGGAGCGCGTGAAGGGCACTCCTCGTTACACCGCGATGATGCCCGAATAACCTTGCCGTAACGGCAGCTCGGAGCTAAATCGCCCGCCAAGCCGGCCGCTCCGTGAAGGGGCGGCCCATTTCATTTCTAAGGACGGAGACATCTGACGTGGCCCAGCCCCTGATGCCCCATGCGACCGCCGCCTGGTTGGTCGAGAATAGTTCGCTGACGTTCGAGCAGATCGCGGAGTTCTGCGGCCTGCACATCCTCGAGGTCCAGGCGATCGCCGACGATACCGCTGCAACCAAGCTTACCGGCCGCGATCCGGTTCGTGCTGGCGAGCTGACCCATGAAGAGATCGAGAAGGGGCAGAACGACCCCGACTACAAACTCCAGATGTGGAAGGCGCCAGAAGCCGTCCGCCGCACGCGGGGCCCGCGGTACACGCCGGTCAGCAAGCGCCAGGACAAGCCCGACGGCATCTACTGGATCATCAAGAACCATCCTGAGGTCAGCGACGGCCAGATCAGCAAGCTGATCGGCACGACGCGGACGACGATCGCGGCCATTCGCGACCGCAGTCACTGGAACATGGCGAACATCACCGCGAAGGATCCGGTGACGCTTGGCCTGACGACTCAGCGCGAGCTCGATGCGGCGGTCGCCAAGGCAGCCAAGGCCGCCGGCATCCAGGCGCAGGGCGACACAAGGCTCGACAGTGATCGCGAGGCGCTGATCGAGCAACTGCGCAGCGAGCGTGAGCAACATGCCCGCGATGCCGAGGCTGCGCTTGCCGGCGCCGAGGACGAGGCTCTCCGCGACGAGATCGTCCCCGGCATCCGCGACCCCTTCAAGAACACGCCGGTCGAATAGCGGCTGCCGTTTCAAATGCGGCTAAGCTAGAAGGCGCCAATGGCCACAGCTGAAACCGAGGTCACACAGCTGAGCTTCGAGGCAGCGCTTGCGCGGCTCGAGGAGATCGTGCGCACGCTTGAGAAGGGCGAGGCGCCGCTCGACCAGTCGATCACCCTCTACCAGGAGGGGGACAGGCTGAGGCGGCATTGCGAAGCGCGGCTGAAGGACGCGCAGGCGCGCATCGAGCAGATCGCCTTTGGAAGCGACGGTAAGCCGGCGGGGCTGAAGCCCTTCGATGCCGGTTGAGACCGTCGATCGCCTAGCCCAGGAGCTGGACGCGGAGAGCGCGCGTGTCCGGGCCGATGTCGACAGCTTCTTCGCGGGGTTGCTGGCGCCGACCGGCGATAATCGCGAACGGCTCTTCGAAGCCATGCGCCATGCTGCGATTGGGGGCGGCAAGCGTCTCCGGCCTTTGCTGACAGTCGCGGCATCACGCCTCTTCGCGATCGATCGCGGCCGGGCACTACGGGTTGGCTGCGCGATCGAGGCGATCCACGTTTATTCGCTGATCCACGACGACTTGCCCTGCATGGACGATGCGGACCTTCGGCGTGGCAAGGCGACCGTGCACATGGCTTTCGGCGAGGCGGAGGCCGTATTGGCCGGCGACAGCCTGCACGCGCTTGCGTTCGAGATTCTGGCGGACCCCGAGACCAACAGCGATCCGTGGGTGCGGAGCGAGCTGGTACTCGAATTGGCCCGAGCGGCTGGTCCCAACGGCATGGCCGGTGGCCAGATGCTCGATATCGCCGCCGAGAATGCGGAGCTCGACCTTGCCGCGATCACTCGCCTGCAGCAGCTGAAGACCGGGGCCCTGATCGAATATGCTGTCGAAGCGGCCTCGATCATGGCCAAGCTGCCGATTGAGGCGCGGCGGCCTTATCGCGGATATGCACGCAACATCGGACTGGCTTTCCAGATCGCAGACGACCTCATCGACCATAGCGGAGACGCGGCCGCGGCGGGCAAGCCGACGGGCAGGGACGCGAGCGCGGGCAAGGCGACGTTCGTGTCGCTGCTCGGTGAGGAGCGGGCGCGCCAACAGGCGGGGTTACTTGTGGATCAGGCGATCGAGCATCTGTCGGGGCACGGATCGGAAGCGGATTTGCTTCGTGCGATTGCGCGCTTTGCGATAGAGCGGGACCACTAAGGGGGGTTCATGAAGACCGCAGTCTATCCGGGGACGTTCGACCCGATCACGCTCGGCCACATCGACATCATCCGCCGCAGCGCGCACCTGGTCGACAAGCTGGTGATCGGGGTCACGACGAACCCCTCCAAGGAACCGATGTTCACTGTCGAGGAGCGGCTGGCGATGGTTCGTCGCGAAGTCGCCGGAATCGCTGGCAATATCGACGTCGTCGAGTTCGACTCGCTGCTCATGGACTTCGCCGAAAGCCAGGGCGCCACGGCGATCATCCGGGGCCTAAGAGCCGTCGCGGACTTTGAATACGAGTTCCAGATGGCCGGGATGAATCAGAAACTGAATGATAATATCGAGACCGTCTTCCTGATGGCCGACGTCTCGCTGCAGCCGATCGCGTCGAAGCTGGTTAAGGAGATCGCGCGATTCGGCGGGTCGATCGAGAAATTCGTGACGCCGGCCGTCGCCGCCGATGTTCGAGTTCACTTGAATGGCGGTTCACGCTGAAGTCAGAAGCGGCTGCGCACTGCGCGCCGAAAGTTCCACCGGGGAGGGTTATGAAGTCCTTGTTGCTGTTGCCGTTCGCGGCCTTGCTTATTGCCGCCAAGCCTGCGGCCGTGCCCGCGATCCCGAGCATCGTCGCGCCCGCCGAGGTGGCCGCCAACAAGGTCAATCACCTTTTTCTGCAGCTTTCGAGCGGCGGCACGGTTGAAATCGTGCTGCGCCCGGACCTCGCGCCTCATCATGTTGAGCGCATTCAGACGCTTGTCCGGCGCGGATTCTACGACGGCCTGAGCTTTCATCGGGTGATCCCGGATTTCATGGCCCAAGGCGGTGATCCGAAGGGCACTGGCGAGGGTGGTTCCGACCTGCCCGATTTGAAGGCGGAGTTCACCGCGATGCCCTTCCTTCGCGGGATCGTTGGCGCGGCCCGGACCAACAATCCCGACACGGCCAACAGTCAGTTCTTCATCATGTACACGCGCCACCCGGAGCTGGACCAGAATTACACGGCCATCGGGCGGGTGGTCGCAGGCATGGACGCGGCCGACGCCATTGCGGCTGGCGAGCCACCTGCAGAGCCGACGAAGATCGTCCACGCCTACCTCGGTGACGCAGCACCGGCTTCCACCGCGTCGAACTGACGCTAAGGACGCGCGATGCGCGTCGACCTGTTCGATTTTGAGCTGCCACAGGAGCGGATTGCGTTGAGGCCGGCGCGGCCGCGCGACAGTGCGCGGCTAGTGCTGGTCGAGGGTGATGCGATCTCCGACCATCAGGTGCTGGATCTGGCCCGTCTTCTGCGCCCAGGTGACGTGCTGGTGTTCAATGACACCAAGGTGATTCCTGCTCAGCTTGAGGGAAAACGCGGCAACGCCTCGATCGGCGCGACGCTACACAAGCGTGAAGGACCTCGCGAGTGGCAGGCTTTCCTGCGCAATGCCAAGCGGGCCCGCGTCGGCGACACGATAGACTTTGGCGAAGGTGTTCATGCATCCGTAGTCGACAAGCTCGACGATGGGTCTGCGTTGCTCCAGTTCCACGGGGTCGAGCCGGTCGAGCTGCTGCTCGAACGTGCGGGCCGGATGCCGTTGCCGCCTTATATTGCGTCGAAGCGGCCGGCCGACGCCGAGGACCGCGCCGATTACCAGACCATGTTCGCGCGAGAGGAAGGGGCGGTAGCTGCACCGACGGCGGCGCTGCATTTCACGCCGCGCTTGCTGGAAGCGCTTGATGCGCGCGGGATCGCCCGGGAAACCCTAACGCTTCATGTCGGGGCCGGGACGTTCCTGCCCGTGAAGGCCGATGACACCAGCGGCCACAAGATGCACGCGGAGTGGGGCCGGATCGATGAGCCGACTGCCGACCGACTGAATTCGGTCAGGGAGTCAGGCGGAAGGCTGATTGCTGTGGGCACGACCAGCCTGCGGCTGCTTGAAAGCGCGGCCGGCGAGGATGGAGTGATCCGTCCGTTCGAGGGTGACACGGCGATCTTCATCACGCCCGGTTATCGGTTCAAGGCGATCGACGGCCTCATAACCAACTTCCACTTGCCGCGATCGACCCTGTTCATGCTGGTCAGCGCGCTGATGGGGCTGAAGGTCATGAAGACGGCCTACGCCCATGCGATCGAGGCGGGTTACCGTTTCTACTCCTATGGCGATGCGAGCCTGCTGTTGCCGACGAGGTGACCATTGCTGTCGTAATGCCGAGGAATTACACCGGCTTTCTCGCTACATTCCAGTCCACGCGGCCGCGCACACCATCCAGCCTGCGCGAGCTCGACGTTTGCCAGATATTCCAGCCGCGCGCGCCGAAGCGCGGCTTCGACCCGAGACTGCGAAGCCAGAGCGGGCGTTCGAAATTTGCGCTGACCCGATAGCGCTTGTCGAAGTGCGGCGTCAGGTAAAGAACGGCACGCTTGCCGTAGCGCGCCTCCACTATCCGCAGAAAATCGCCAAGCTCCTTATGGAATTTCGCCCGAGAAGGTCGGTGCCGGCAATTGCCGGGAAATTCGAGGTCTACCGCCGGCGGTAGTGCAGCCGCTTCCGCCGGGACATGGCGCACGAAATGGGCCGCCTGGTCTCGACCGCTTCGGCAGAGCGTAAAGAAATGGTAGGCGCCCCGGCGGATGCCCGCCGCGTGGGCCGCCCGCCAATTGATCGAGAATCGACCGTCGGCGTGGTCCGCGCCTTCAGTCGCCTTGATATAGGCGAAATCGACGCCCTGGCGCGGCAGCTTGGACCAGTCGATGTGCCCCTGGTGATGCGAGACATCGATTCCCTGGAAGGGATAGTGTCTTTCCGATGGATGCCGGCCGGAGGCGCGAGGCTCGGCAGTGGCGTTCGCAACCGGGATAACCGCCACTGAGATGAAGATGATCCATTTGCAGAAGACGGTTGCCACTCTCCCTCAGTTTTCCAGCGATCTCTTTGCCATTCGGCCTGCCACCGATGAAGGCTGCAGTTAGTAGGGCCGGACACCCATCGGGACAAATCCGGTGCTCTGCGCAACACGCCTTGTGTCTGCACCCGTTCGTCGAGCTGTCCTGAGGCCAGGTGGGGAGTGGCGCGGCTCGACTTGAGCCCGCGCGCTTGGCATGGCGCGCGCCGTGAGCCGCTTCACCTTCTCAATTTCGGCAACCGACGGTGCAGCGCGCACGGGCGCGATCGCCATGCAGCGGGGCGAGATCCGGACGCCTGCCTTCATGCCGGTTGGGACGGCCGCGACAGTCAAAGCCATGCGGCCGGAGGAGGTGCGCGCGAGCGGCGCGGACATCATTCTCGGCAACACCTATCACCTCATGCTCCGGCCGGGCGCGGAGCGCGTGGCCAAGATGGGCGGGCTGCACAAGTTCATGGGCTGGGAACGGCCGATCCTGACCGACAGCGGCGGCTACCAGGTGATGAGCCTGTCGGAGCTGACCAAGGTGACCGAGGAGGGGGTCTCGTTCGCCAGCCATCTCGATGGATCGCGGCACATGCTGTCGCCTGAACGGTCAATCGAGGTGCAGAGGCTGCTCGACAGCGACATCATCATGCAGTTCGATCAATTGGTTGCCACGACCTCGACGCGCCAACAGCAGGCCGACGCGATGGAGCGATCTATCCGCTGGGCGAAACGATCACGCGAGGAGTTCGATCGCTGCGGTGAGCACGCCGAGCGCGCGGCGATCTTCGGCATTCAGCAAGGCGCACTCGACGAGGAGCTGCGCAAGGCTTCCGCTGATGCGCTGATCGACATCGGCTTCGACGGCTATGCGGTCGGCGGTCTCGCAGTCGGTGAAGGGCAGGAGGCGATGCTCCGCTGCCTCGACTTCGCCGTCGACATGCTTCCCGCGGACAAGCCGCGGTACCTGATGGGGGTCGGTAAGCCGGACGACATCGTGGAAGCTGTCGCCCGCGGCATCGACATGTTCGACTGCGTGCTACCGACGAGGTCGGGACGTACGGGGCAGGCTTTCACCGCCGATGGGCCGCTGAACATGCGCAATGCCCGCTTCGCCGAGGACCCCGAGCCCATCGAGCCCCGCTGCCCATGCCCGGCCTGCACGACCTTCAGCCGCGCCTATGTCCATCACCTGGTCAAGGCGGGCGAGATCCTCGGCGCGATGCTGATGACGCAGCACAACCTCTGGTTCTACCAACGGCTGATGAAGGGCCTGCGCGCGGCAATCGCACAGGAGACACTCGAGACTTTCGCCAGCAATTTCCTCGAACGGTATCTCAGTCGGGGCTAATGCCGATTGCCGCTCGGGGCCGCTAATGGTAGCGCTAACGGAACTGGAAAGGAGCGGGATATGCGTCCCCTGTCCGTGATTTCCCTTACGTCAGCAGCACTTGCAGGTGCAGCCGTCGCAGCACCGGCGCCACAGGAAAGTTGGGGGAAGGCCGGCGTTTCGCTCGACCAGTATCGCCAGGACGCGCTCGAGTGTGGCCTTCAGGGCCACTACACCGACATTTCCAAGACCGAGGATGCCAAGGAATTTGTCCGCGCCTCACGTCAGCTCGACACAATGACTACCAGCACATACGCGCCCAATACGACAAGCGCCGGAGGAACAGGGCCTGTCGGAACCGATACAGTCGACCAGATGGCGCGCTATGCTGCGAACCAGCAGCATGTGATCCAAGGCGTTCGTCCGGACGAGCGTTTCCGCAACATCAAGAAGACGCTGGTGCTGAAGACACAGCAATGCCTGACGCAGCGTGGCTATTCGCCGTTCACGCTGACCGGAGAGCAGCGCCGACAGCTGAAGCATCTGAAAGCCGGGTCAGACGCGCGGCGCGCCTATCTCTACAGCCTGGCGAGCAATCCCGCAGTGCTGCAGAGCCAGCGCGCCGCTGTCCAACAATAGCCCCTAGATCGCGTCGTCCTTGATCGCTTCCGACTGATCAGGGGCTAGGCCCTTGATCTTGTCCTCGGTCCGAAGATCGAAATCGGATGCGTCGTGCCGCTCGTGGAGTTGCTCGCTCTCGTCGCCGCTGAGCTTGTTGACGATGCGGCCGCGCTTCACGGTGGGACGCGCATCGATTGCCTTCGCCCAGCGGATCAGATGCTCATATTCGTGGGTGGCCAGGAACTCGTCGGCTCCGGCATACGAGCGGCCGAGCGCAATGCCGCCGTACCACGGCCAGATAGCAATGTCGGCGATGGAATATTCAGGACTGGCGATATACTCACTTTCAGCCAGCCGGCGGTTGAGCACGTCGAGCTGCCGCTTGGCCTCCATCGCATAGCGGTTGATCGGATATTCAAATTTCTCGGGCGCGTAGGCGAAGAAGTGACCAAAGCCGCCGCCGAGGAAGGGCGCGCTGCCCATCTGCCAGAACAGCCAGGATAGGGTTTCTGCTCGTGCTGGGCCTGAGGCAGGAAGGAAGTCCCCGAACTTCTCGGCAAGGTAGAGCAGGATCGCACCGGATTCGAACACTCGCACGGGCTCGGGCCCGCTGCGATCGACCAGGGCCGGAATCTTGGAGTTGGGGTTAATATCGACGAAGCCGCTGCCAAACTGGTCGCCCTCGCCGATCCGGATCGGCCAGGCGTCATATTCAGCACCCTTATGACCCTTTGCGAGCAGCTCCTCGAACATGATCGAGACCTTCTGTCCGTTCGGGGTCGCAAGCGAGTAGAGCTGGAACGGATGCTTGCCGACCGGCAGTTCCTTGTCGTGCGTCGGGCCGGCGATGGGACGGTTGATGCTGGCGAACTGGCCGCCGCTCGGCTGTTCCCACTTCCAAACTTTGGGGGGCACGTAATCGGTCATCGCTGATCCTTTGCTTTCCCAGCCCGGGAAGGAGCTAGGAAGCGTCTAAGGACCTTTCCAGTGTCAAAATGGGTACTAACCCGCACTCTTCGACAGGAAGCTTGGCATCGGGCCGTTCCAGTCGGACTTGAGATCCTCGACGACGGGAGAGCGCTCCGGCTTGGGCTGCGGCTCGGTTTCGGGCTTGGGCCTACGATCCGCCTTCACCCTTGGCTTACGCTCTTCCTTCGGCGTGGCCGCCTCGGGCTCGGGTTTTTCGGCCTCTTTGGCGGATGCGCCAGCGCGGGGAACCTTGTGGCCGATGAGTTTCTCGATCCGGCCGATCGCCTCGCCGTCCTCTCGCGTGGCAAGAGTGATCGCGATGCCCTTCATGCCCGCGCGGCCAGTGCGGCCGATGCGGTGAATATAGTCGTCGGGCTGCCATGGAACATCGAAATTGATCACATGGCTAACGCCTTTGACGTCCAGCCCGCGGGCGGCGACATCGGACGCGACGAGGATGTTGATCTCGTCCTTCTTGAAACGGTCGAACTCGGCGATGCGCACGGACTGATCCATGTCGCCCTGGATTTGGCCAACGGCGAAGCCCGAGCGCTTGAGGCTACTTGCCAGCTCGCGAACGGTGGTCTTGCGGTTGGCGAAGACGATCGCGTTCTTGAATTCTTCGTGGCGAAGAATGTCGCGCAAAGCGTCCTTCTTCTTGTCGGCGCGAACCTCGACCAGCCGCTGTTCGATATTGACGTTGGCGGTCGCTGGGCGGGCGACCTCGACTCGTTTGGGATCGTTGAGGAACTTGGCCGCGAGCTTCTGAATAGGCGGGGGCATGGTCGCCGAAAAGAGCAGGGTTTGGCGATCGCGAGGGAGCTTGGAGCAGATCTCCTCGATGTCGGGGATGAAGCCCATGTCGAGCATCCGATCGGCTTCGTCGATGACCAGCAGCTTGCAATCGGTGAGCATGATCTTGCCGCGGCCGAACAGGTCCATCAGTCGGCCCGGCGTCGCGATCAGCACGTCGACGCCTTTCTCTAGCGCCTTCACCTGGTCACCCATCTGCACGCCGCCCATGAGCAGCGCCATCGAGAGGGGGTGGTACTTGCCGTACTTCTCGAAATTGTCGGCGACCTGCATTGCCAATTCGCGAGTCGGCTCGAGGATCAGCGACCGGGGCATCCGGGCGCGGCTGCGCCCTTCGTGAAGGATATCGATCATCGGCAGCACGAATCCGGCCGTCTTGCCGGTCCCCGTCTGGGCGATGCCGATCAGGTCCTTGCCCATCAGTACCGAGGGGATCGCCGCTCGCTGAATTGGAGTCGGCTCGCTATAGCCGCTGTCATTGACCGCGCGGAGCAGTTCGTCAGAAAGGCCGAGATCGGCAAAAGTCATTCAAAATCCGGATGATGGAGTGAGCCGCGGCTTCTAATGGCCGGTACGGCAACTTGCGGCCCAGCGGCTATGCCGCGCCCCAAGCGCTTGTCAAGGAACGCAGACCCTGAGGAACGGGTCCAAGTTACTGGCGCAGCTTGGGCTCAAGCTGCCTGAAACGCTCGATCGTGCAGCTGCCACCAATCCGAGAATGGACCGCGTCGCGCTTGGCACAAAGACGATCGTCGCCCGGCTGCAGGTAGAAGCCGTTGTAGAAATCGAGTGCCGGGCAGTCCTCGTCCAGCTGCGCTCTGACGCGGGAGCGGTTGGCAAGGATGAAGTCCACCTGGCTCGGTCCGGAGAGAAGCGCCAGGCGGATCGCCCCCACCGGCACGCACTTGGGTCCCTTGTGTTCGATCCACTCGACTTCCGGGAACAGGGGGCGTGGTGCGACCGGCACCCGCACGATCACTTCATCGTGGACGATAAGCCGCGTGACCGACTGGCCGACGGTCCCCGGCTCGGCGCTGAACAGCCCGAGCAGCAGCGGGATCAGCATCCAGACTGTCCCAACGGTCACCTAACTCCCAACCCCATGACGGGTGGCTTTGCAGCAAAGCGTTGAATGCGCAATGAACTAGGCGCTGGGTAGTCTCGCCGAAGAGCCCACGCTTGCCTTACGCGCGCGAGGCCAATAGAGGCCCTCGGAACCATAACCGGTGGGCGGGTGCGGGAGGCGCGCCGCCGCTAGCCCGGGACCCCAGGAGAAGACCTTAAGATGGCGAGTGCCGCTCCGAACGAAGGAATGCCGCTTTTCTATAACGGCATTGAGCCGATCAACCTCGACCAGCACGGCAAGATGAAGGTTCGTGGCATCACGAGCATGCCCGAGATGGGGGGCACGCACGCCGTTCCCCTGACCGTCGACGAGTTCACTTTGGTCCAGCGTCATTACCCGATCGTCTTCTCGATTGGTGGGCCGCCGGTGCCGATTGCCCTGATGGGCCTCAACGAGGGCGTGAACGTCTTCCTCGATCAGGATGGCCGCGCGCTCGATCCGAACATCTATATCCCGGCCTATCTGCGTCGCTATCCCTTCCTGCTCGCCCGCCTGCGGCCCGACACGGACGAGCTTTCGCTGTGCTTCGACCCGACGTCGGGCGCGATCGGCGACTTCGACGAGGGCGAGCTGCTGTTCGACGGCACAGAGCCGAGCGCCGCGACCAAGGCGATCCTGGAATTCTGCGAGCAGTTTGAGGCCGCGGGACTTCGCACCAACGCGTTCATCGAGGACCTGGTGAAGTCCGACCTGCTGATGGACGGCGAAGTTGCTATCCAGCCTGAGGGCTTCGACCAGCCATTCGTCTACCGCGGCTTCCGCATGGTCGACGAGGAAAAGGTCCGGAACCTGCGCGGCGACGAGCTCCGCAAGATGAACCAAAACGGCTTCCTGCCGCTGCTGTTCGCACACCTCTTCTCGTTGAGCCAGATGCGCGACGTGTTCGCTCGGCAGATGCAGCAGGGCAAGGCGCCGGCGCAGATCCCGCAGCCGACGCCCGAGACGGTCTAATCGTTCAGGCTATTCGGCCGCAGTCGCGTACTGGCGGCCGATCAGCGCTTCGCCGAGCTCGACGGCCAGTGCCTCGAGCAGCCCGGCGATGCGATCGAAACCAGGTCCGGGCTTGGCAAGCTTGCTATCGAGGTAGCAGCGTCGGTCGATCTCGATCTGCAGGGCCTGAACGCCGTCCTTGGGGCGCGCGTGGCGCTCGATAACATGCCCGCCGGCGAAGGGGTCGTTGAGCCCAGCGTCGAAGCCCAGCCGCTTGGCGATGGCGACTGCTTCAGTACTAATCCAGGGCTCGGCGGTGCGCCCACGACAGTCGCCGAAGACCAGAGGAGGCACACCGTCAGGCGGGGGCGGCATCGAATGGCAGTCAAGCAATAGGGCGCAACCGAAACGGTCGAGCAGCAGGGCGAGCTGTGCCTCGATTGCATTGTGATAGGGGCGATGCGCCTGGTTCAAGCGCTCATCGAGCTGCTTGGGAGTGATGGCTCGGCGCCACAGATAGCCGTGCTGCGCGGTGCGAGCCGGCACAATTCCGAGCCCACCGCGGGCGCGGGCGCTAACTCCCCTGCGTCGCGCTCCGTCGATCACCGACGGATCGACTTCGTCCTCGCCCCGGTTGCAGTCGACAGCGGCACGCGGAGTGCGGGCAATCACTGCGCCGCATCCACGTTGCATCGCGCGCCACACGAGCCGGTCAACGAACGGGTCCTCGAGGGTGGTCAGAGACGGTTTGCCGGCCGAGGCGAGGCCAATCAGCCAGTCGGGATAGTCGCGCCCCGAGTGCGGCACCGACAGCAGTACCGGCAGCTGGCCTCGCGGCTGATGAATGGTGGGGGCGGGAAGTTTGCTCACGGTCAGGGTTAAATTTCGTGCCAGTTTAGGACTGGCTGAGGGACCCTGCAACGCGCCAGCGCATTATTCGCTTCTGGAAAAACGCATTCGAGCAGCGCATAGAACGGGTGATGGCACGAATTCTCCTGGCAGAAGACGATACGTCGATGCGCGAATATCTGCAGCGGGCGTTGCAGCGCGTCGGATATGAGGTGGAGGCGGTCGGCTGTGGCACAGAAGCCGTGCCGCTGCTCGAAACCAGCCGTTTTGATCTGCTGCTGACGGACATCGTCATGCCAGAGATGGATGGCATCGAGCTTGCCCAGAAGGCGAGCGCGATCGATCCCGCCATCCGAGTCATGTTTATCACTGGATTCGCGGCGGTCGCCCTGCAGGGGGGACGGACCGCGCCTGAGGCCAAGCTCCTCTCCAAGCCCTTCCATCTGAAGGACCTGGTGATGGAGGTGGACCGGATCTTCCAGACCGAGGACCAGCACGGGCGTTTATAGCTCCGCGACGGGTTGCGCCTTCGTAAACTGCCCCCTAAATGCCGCGTCTCTAAGGGCCATCGGCCCGACCCAGGTGGGCGTGTAGCTCAGTGGTAGAGCACTGTGTTGACATCGCAGGGGTCGCAAGTTCAATCCTTGCCACGCCCACCAATTTTCCACGCTGGAATCATAGCTTGCGCCTCCGACTGGCGCGGACTGCATCCGTGCATCCGGCGTTCGCTTTTATGAATCGAGACAGGCTCGCAACAGTCGCGCGATACAGCGCTACAAGGGGCGCTGCCTGAACCATTTCGTCAGCACATATTTGGTGCCGCGTCGGACTTTCATTCCCTGGTGGAGAGTCGCAGAATTTGGAGTCCCGTCGGGCAGCAGGTTGTTCCAGGTAAGCAGCTTGCCGGTTTCGGGCTGGATGGTCTTGCCGATGGTCTTGAAGCGCGTCGCGCCGCCGTCCTCCGGCTCGTTCAGATAGATCATCGCCGTCCAGCTTCGCTGGCCGCCGCGCTCGGTGTGAACCAGGAAATCGTAGCCGCCCGGGTTGAACGTATCGGTATGCGGGCGGAACTCCTGGCCCGGCGCATAACGCTGGCCCTGCAGCGGCTCTCCCTGATCTAGGGGCAAGGCAAGCAGGTCGCTGATCCTGCGCTCAACCTTGGCGACCACCGGGTCTGCCGAATCTAGGTCGCAGGTCTCGCTCGTGCGAAAATGGGCTATTCCAGTATCATCGACGATGTCAGACGGACGCTTGCGAGCGTCGATCCGCTCAATCAGAGCCGCGCACGTGGCCGGGTCGAGGAAGCTCCGGACGATGAATAGCTCAAGCTCGCGCGTCGGCACGCGCTGCACGCCCGCGGCGCGGGCGAGGTTCTGCGCCGGATCCATAAAGGCGCAATAACCTGCGCGACGCGCGAGTGGGAAGCCAGCGCCCGCTATGTCCGGGCACGCCAGATGATCCGGTCGAACGTCTTCCCGAGCGGCCCTGCTAGAGGCGAAGCTTAGAGGCAGGCCTCAAGATAAGGCTGGTCGAAGCCGTACTGCTTGGCCTTCTCGAGCGTGTAGGGGCGCAGGCCCATCGAGCGGTACTCGCCGACGATCTTGCCGTCGGAGGTCTCATCCAGATACTCGAACTTGAAGAGCTCCTGGGTGACGATGACGTCGCCTTCCATGCCGATCACTTCGGTGATGTTGGTCGTGCGGCGCGAACCGTCGCGGAGGCGCTTCACCTGGACGATGAGGTCGACCGAGTCCGCGATCTGGCGGCTGATCGCCTCCTTCGGGATCTTGATGTCGGACATCATGACCATGTTTTCCATACGAGCCAGGCACTCGCGCGGGCTGTTGGAGTGGAGCGTCGCCATCGATCCGTCGTGGCCCGTGTTCATGGCCGCCAGGAGGTCGAAGCACTCCTGGCCACGAATCTCGCCGAGGATGATGCGGTCAGGACGCATACGCAGGGCGTTGATGACGAGGTCGCGGATGGTGATCGCACCTTGCCCCTCAAGGTTCGCCGGCCGGGTTTCAAGCGGGAGCCAGTGCGGCTGCTGAAGCCGAAGCTCGGCCGCGTCCTCGATGGTGATCACGCGCTCGCCGGGGTCGATCATCTTC
>Ga0207648_10003497_pt1 | contig 16453 bp, 15 predicted proteins | sample KBSMisM32_FD_184310 | JGI IMG/M metagenome (GOLD analysis project Ga0207648, IMG submission 184310) | Miscanthus rhizosphere microbial communities from Kellogg Biological Station, Michigan, USA - KBS Miscanthus M3-2 (SPAdes) (version 2) | ecosystem: Host-associated > Plants > Roots >...
CCGACCTGGAAGATGCCGGAGCCGAGCCGACCCATGACCCCCACGAGGCGATCGACCTCCGTCCAGTCCGCGATGCGGCTCGGCACCGGGGTGTTGTCGGGCGTCACGTGCGTGGTCGAGCGCGAGCTGGAGAAGCCCATCGCGCCCGCGCGGATCGCCTCCTCCACCGCGGCCTCCATGCGTCGCAGATCGTCCGGGGTGGCGGTCTGGTCGAGCGCGCGCTTGCCCATCACGTACATGCGGAGGGCCGAGTGCCCGATGTAGGCGCCGTAGTTGATGGCCTTGGGCATCCGCTCCACGTGGGCCAGGTACTCCGGGAACGTCTCCCACGTCCAGTCGATGCCGGACATCATCGACTCGGTCGGGATGTCCTCCACCGCGGTCAGGCAGCGGGCGAACCACTCACGCTCCTCCGGCTTGCACGGGGCCAGCGCGAAGCCGCAGTTGCCCATGATCACGGTGGTCACCCCGTGCCAGCACGAGCAGCTGCCGATCGGGTCCCACGCCACCTGCGCGTCCATGTGGGTGTGGCCGTCGACGAAGCCGGGAGCCACGATCAGCCCGTCGGCGTCGATGGTCCGCTCGGCCACCGATCCCACGCGCCCGACCTCGACGATCCGGCCGTCGCGCACCCCGACGTCGCCGCGGTAGCGCGGCGCCCCCGAGCCGTCGACGACGGTGCCGTTCTTGATCAGGAGATCGAGTGCCATGGGGTCGAGTTCCTCCGTGGGGGGTAGATGTCCTGCGACTTCTGGTCCGGCCACGAGAAGCGATCGAACGTGATCGGGGCCTCGCCGGCCTTGTGGTTGCCCAGCGCGGCGGACTGGCGGTAGAGCGCGCGCTCGCCCTCCTTGGAGACGGCGAGCGCCTCCGGCGCGCGCCGGGCCGGCTCCGCGTGGGCCCGCAGCGGATCGGGGAAGCCGCGGGCCACCGCCACCTTCCCCCACTTCTCGGCCTGCGCGCGGTCCGCGGGCAGACCGGGTCCTCCGGCGGCGTACATCCTGGCCAGGTTGCAGGAGGCGCCGCCGTGGCCCTTGTCCGCGGCGAGGGTCGACCAGCGCGCCGCCGCCTCGTCGTGGCGCTCGAGCTGGAGCGCGGCCTTGCCCTGGTTCAGCCCGCCCTCGACGCAGCTCCGGGCGAGCGCGAGGCCCGGGCCCCCCCTCACGCGACGGCTCTCTCGAGCCGCCGGGCGATCTCCTGCTTGGGCTGCACGCCCACCAGCCGATCCACCTCGCGCCCGTCCTTCATCACCAGCAGCGTCGGGATCGAGCGCAGCCCGAAGCGCGCCGCGGTCTGCGGATTGTCGTCGACGTTCAGCTTCACCACCCGCACCCGCCCGGCCCACTCCCCCGCGAGCTGATCGATCACCGGGGCGATCATGTGGCAGGGTCCGCACCACGGCGCCCACGCGTCGACCAGCACCGGCACCGGCGAGCGCTCGACCTCCTGGGCGAAGCTCGCGTCCGTGACCGGCTGCGGGGTGCCGAGGGGCAGCGGCGCGCGGCACTTCCCGCACACCGGCGCCCGCCCGGCGGCGACCTTGTCCGTGGCCACGCGGTTGGTGGCGCCGCAGGCCGGACAGCGGATCATCAAGGGTTCCATGGCAGGCCATTTTGCCCCGACCGGCGCGGGGACGCCAGCGGCAGAATGCGCTAGAGTGCGCGGGTCATGGCCGGACGCGCCGGGGCCTCCTGATGCTGTTCTTCGTCTCGCTGCTCGTCGAGGGGCTGCTCGCGGGGGCGGTCTACGCCCTCTTCGCGCTGGCGTTCGTGGTGGTCTACAAGGCCTCCGGCATGATCAACTTCGCGCTCGGCGAGTGGGCGATGCTGGGCACCGGCCTCGTGGCGACCGGGCTTTCCGTGCCGGGGCTGGGGGTGGTCGGGGCCGCGGGCTTCGCCGCCACGGTCAGCGTGGCGGCGGCCCTCTCCTTCAATCGGGTGGTCACGCGGCGGCTCGTCGGGCGCCCCCTCATCAGCGCGATCATGGTCACGCTCGGCCTCGGCATGGTGCTCCGGGGCGCCGTCCCCCTGCTGCTGCCGGCGGGGCCCGCCGCGGCGGCCGCCCTCCTCGCCACCGACACCGTCACCGTCCACGGCGTGGCGCTGGCGACCGGCAAGCTCGCCTCGGCGGTGGCGGCGATGGTCTCGGTGGCCATGGTGGCCGCCTTCTTCCGCTGGAGCCGCACCGGGCTCGCGCTGCGTGCGATCGCCGACGACCCCCGCAGCGCCGCCGCGGTGGGCGTCGACGTCGACCGCCACTTCGCGATCGCCTGGGGCCTGATGGCGGTCATCGCGCTGCTGGCCGGCGTGCTGTGGACGTTCGTGGCGGGCAGCGGCTTCGGGGTGGCCCTGCTCGGGCTCAAGGTGTTTCCGATCGTGATCGTGGGCGGGCTCGACAGCATCGTCGGCACGCTCGTGGGAGCCTTCGGCCTGGGCGTGCTGGAGAGCCTGGCCGCGGGCTATCTCGACCCGATCGTGGGCGGGGGCTTCAGCGGGATCGCCGCGTACCTCGTGCTGATCGCGACGCTCTGCGTGCGCCCGCACGGCCTGCTGGGGCGCCCGCGCGTGGAGCGAGTCTAGCCGGCCGGGATCAGCGCCGCCGACGGCGGGCGGCGGGGCGGCGGGCGGGACGCCGGCGGGCTCGCGAGAGCTTCCGGGGCCGGGGTCCCGGCGAGCGCCGGGTCTTCCGCGATCCGCGGCTCTTCTTCGGCCGCCGGGTCCCCTTCGGCCGCCGCGGGCGCGGCGATGCCCCCGGGATCCCCACCGTGAAGCGCTCGCCCACCTCGCCCACCACGATGAACGGGATCTCCTCGTTGAAGATCGGCCCCGTCCCGGCCCAGCTGATGGTGAGCGCGGTGGTGGTCACGCTGTCGTTGATGCGCAGCCGGTAGTCGGTGTCCGGCGACACGTCGAGGATCGCGAACTGGCGGGCCGAGACCATCACCGCGGGCGGCGTCGTGAAGACGCCGTCGGCGCCGATCACGCGGGCCTTGCGCAGGCTCACGGTGGACGCGGCGGAGACCAGCCGGAACGGGCTGTGCGAGATGACGGCGCGCCCGTTCTTCGGCCCGCCGTTGATGAAGAGCATGCCGGTGAGGATCCGGAGCGCCATCAGCCGGGAATCTACACGAACGGCGCGCGATCACGCAAGGCGCTATGATCCCGCCCATGCGGCTCCGCGGGCGGGTGGCGGCGATCACCGGCGGCGCGCTCGGCATCGGGCGCGCCACCGCCGGGCTGTTCGCGGCGGAGGGCGCCCAGGTGGCGATCGGCGACGTCAAGCGCGAGGCGGCCGAGGAGGTGGCACGGGAGATCACGGCCGCCGGCGGCCAGGCCGTCGCCCTCGAGGTGGACGTGGGCGACGGCGCCCAGGTGCAGGCCTACGTCGACCAGGTCGTGGCCCGGCTGGGCCGGCTCGACGTGATGTTCGCCAACGCGGGCATCGCCCACTCCGCTCCGTTCCTGGAGCACCCGGAGACGCAGTGGCACCGGGTGCTGCGCGTCAACCTCACCGGGGTGTTCCTGTGCGCCCAGGTTGCGGCCCGCCGGATGGTGCGCCAGGGCGGCGGCGGCCGGATCATCGCCACCGCCTCGATCAACGCCTTCCGCGGGGTGGAGAACCTGGTCGGCTACAACGTGGCCAAGGCCGGCGTGATCGAGCTGGTCCGCACCATGGCGGTCGAGCTGGCCCGGCACCGCATCACCGTGAACGCCATCGCCCCCGCCCAGATCGACACGCGCCTCACCCAGGGCCTCTCCGAGAGCGCGCGCGGCCGGCGCCTGGACCGGATCCCGCTCGGGCGCTTCGGCGAGCCCGAGGACGTGGCCCGCGCCGCGCTCTTCCTCGCCTCCGACGAGGCCGGCTACGTCACCGGCCACACGCTGGCCGTCGACGGCGGGTACCTGGCCGGCGGGCTCTGGTCGGGTGCGCCCGCCGATCCCGCGCCCGGTCGCCCCGCCGGCGCCTCGCCCGCCTAGCCCGACGTCCATGGAGCAGGCGCTCGACGACGTCACGGTGCTGGATCTGGGCCAGGTCATCGCGATGCCGTTCTGCACCATGCTGCTGGCCGACATGGGGGCGCGGGTCATCAAGGTCGAGTCGCCCGAGCGCGGCCGCGAGCGCGTCTCGCTCGGGGTGCGGCGCCGCCGCGACGGCGTGGAGGAGCGCGTGCCGGCCGCGCAGTACCGCGACCGCAACAAGCTCGGCATCACCCTCGACCTCAAGACGGAGGCGGGCGCCCGGCTCTTCCGCGAGCTGGTGCGGCACGCCGACGTGGTGAGCGAGAACTTCAGCGTGGGCACGATGGAGCGCCTCGGGCTGGGCTACGAGGCGCTGCGCGGAGTGAACCCGGCCCTCGTGTACGCCTCGATCACCGCCTTCGGCCAGACCGGGCCCTACGCGCCCCAGCGCGGCTACGACATGCTGGCGCAGGCGATCAGCGGCTACATGAGCATCACCGGCGATCCGGACGGGCCGCCGACCCGCTCCGGCCAGTCGATCTCCGACTACTACGCGGGCATGCTCTGCGCGTTCAGCATCGTCTCCGCGCTCCACTACCGGCGGCGGACCGGGCGCGGCCAGCGCATCGACCTGGCTCTGCTCGACAGCCTGGTGGTGGCGCTCGACAACCTCGGCGAGCGCTACACGGTGGGCGGCGAGATCCTGAGCCGCGCCGGCAACGTCTCCTTCGCGGGCTCCGCCACCGGGATCTACCCGGCCGCCGACGGCCACGTGGCGGTGGCCGCCTCGGCGAGCAACGCGATCTGGGCGCGCTTCTGCGCGGTCATCGGCCGCGACGAGCTGACGCGCGATCCCGCCTTCGCCACCGCGGCGGCCCGGCGCGACCGGCGCGACGAGATCGCCGCGATCATCCAGGGCTGGACCGGGACGCGGCCGAAGGCCGAGATCGTGCGCGTGCTCTCCGGCGCGGGGGTGCCCGCGGCCCCGGTCAACAACGTGGCCGAGATGGTGGCGGACCCGCAGGTGCAGGCGCGCGAGATGTTCGTGGCGCGCGAGCACCCCGTGTACGGCCGGCTCCTCACGACCGGGAGCCCGCTCAAGCTCTCGGAGACGCCGGGCCGCGTCCGCTGGCTCGCGCCCATGCCCGGCGAGCACAACGAGGACGTGTTCGTGGGCCTGCTCGGCCACTCGAGGGACGACCTCGTGCGCTGGCGCGCCGACGGCGTGATCTAGAGCCGCGGGCGCGCCCGCGGCTCAGCGGAAGCGGGCGATGACCTCCCTGCCGTAGCGCAGCACGTCCTCGGGCGTCTTCAGCTGGGCGGGCAGCCCCGCCGCGGCGCTGATCGGCACCGCCACCCGGGCGACGCCCTGCCGGGCGAGCGCCTCGATCTCGGCTGGATCGGCCGGCGCGGCCAGCGTGATCTCGATGGCCTTCGGGTCGCGGCCGGCGGCCTCCGCCGCGCGCCGCATCTCGTCGAGCAGCCCGGGCGGCGGCGTCCGCGCCGGGAAGTAGCCGTCGCCCAGCCGGCCCGCGCGGCGCGCCGCCGCCACCGTGTCGCCGCCCACCACGATCGGGATGTGGCGCTCGGGGGGCCGCGGACGGCAGAACACCTGATCGAACGAGATGAAGCGGCCCTTGAAGCTGGCGCACTCCTGGCTCCACAGCACGCGCATCGCGGCCACGTACTCGTCGGTGCGCGGCCCGCGGTCCTCGAAGGGCAGGCCGAGAGCGGAGAACTCCTCCGCGAGCCATCCCACCCCGATGCCGAGCAGCACGCGGCCGCCGCCGGCGAGATGATCGAGGGTGGCCACCGCCTTGGCGGTCACCACCGGGTTGCGCTGGGGCAGGATCAGGATCGCGGTGCCGAGCTTGATGGTGCGGGTGGCGGAGGCGATGTAGGAGAGCCAGATCAGCGGATCGGGGATCGGATAGTCCTCGAGACCTGCGCCCATGCGTCCCGTGGGGGAGTACGGGTAGCGCGACTGGTAGCCGTGCGGCACCACCACGTGCTCCACCGTCCACATCGAGTCGAAGCCGGCGGCCTCGGCCGCCTGGGCCAGCTCGACCGCGGCGGGTCCGTTGCTGTAGCGCCCGAGGCTCGCGTAGCGGAGTCCGAACTTCATGGCGGGTCTCCTTGGCAGGGCCGGGTCAGGGACAGGTGAGCGCGGCGAGCGCGGCCGCGTCCGGCAGCGCCGCCAGGGCCCGCAGGCTCTCGAGGAGCGATGCGATGCGGGCCGGGGGCAGGACCACCGCGGCCAGCCGCCGAAACTTCTCCTCCACTTCCTCACGGGACACCGGGCGGCCCGGCGTGCCGCGCGCGGCCCGCACCACCTCGTCGAGCACGCGGCCGTCGTGCAGGCGCACGCGCATCCGCGCCTCGGGGATCGCGAGCGACGCATCGGCCACCGGCCGCACCCGGGCCACGAGCCCGAGCAGCCGCGGATCGGGCGCGCCCGGCTCGCTGAACTGGGCCTCGCCCGCCAGGCCGCGGTCGAGCGCGAGCGCCGCGCAGTAGGCGGCGCTGAACTTCGCCTCGAGCCCGGTGCGCGGCGCCGGGATCGCGGCCACCTTCACCGCGAGCGGGTGCACGTGGCACTCGACGGCGGCGATGGCATCGAGCGCGGGCGCGGACCGCTCCCGGATGGCGCGGCCGGCATCGATCGTGGCGTGCAGCAGGTGGCAGGCCGCGTAGAGCTTGGTGCTGTTCTCCAGGATCTCGAATCGCTTGCCGAGGTCCGCCAGCGCCGGCGCGAGATCGGTGATGCCGACGAACGTCCCGGGCAGGCCGGTCTCCTCGTCGAGGATCCCGGTGGGGCCGGTGAAGCCCTCGCGGGCCAGCCGCGCGGCCAGGATCCCGTTCATCGCCGCCTTGCCCGGGTGGAGCGGCTTGCACATCGTTCCGAGCGACTGCTCGAGGCCGGCGGCCTGCGTGCCCGCGATGCCGAGCGCGCGGCCGAGCTCTCCCGCGGTCAGCCCGAGCAGCCGGCCCGCGGCGGCGGCCGCGCCGAAGTGGCCCAGCATCGCGGTGACGTGCCAGCCCCGATGGGCCAGCGCGGGGCCGATGACGCGGCCGATCCGCGTCTCCACCTCGAAGCCGGCCACGAAGGCCTCCAGCACCGCCCGTCCCGGCCGGCGCTGCCACTCGGCCAGGGCCAGCGCCACCGGCGCCACCGGCGCCGAGCCGTGAACGATCGAGGCCAGGTGGGTGTCGTCGAAGTCGAGCGCGTGGCCCTGCGCGCCGTTGGCGAGCGCGGCCAGGAGCGCGCTGGTGCGCCGGCCGCGGCCGACGATGGTGGCCTGCGGCGCCCCGCCCGCCTCCGCGATCACGGTCCCGAGCGCGGCGGCGAGCGGCTCGGCGGAGCCGCGGAGCGCGGTGCCGAGCCAGTCGGTGAGACAGAGGCCCGCGGCGTCGGTCACCGCCTCGGGCAGCGTCTCGAGCTCGAGCCCGAGCACGAAGTCGACCAGCGCGTCCGCGACGGGGGTGGGCATCGCCTAGGGGACGATCGCGTGCTCGGTGGTGATGATGAACGGCGCCGCCCCGGCGGCGATGAAGTTCGGCTCGTCGGCCCGGGTGCGCGCGTACTCGGCGGTCGCCGCGGAGGCGCGCATCGCCGCGGTGTCGTCGAACCACGTGATGGCGAGACCGTCGTAGACCGGCGCCCGCCCCCGCTCGTAGGCGGAGGGGCGCACGTGGCTCTGCACGTACCGGCGGATCACCGGGATCGTCGCGGCCAGCGGCCCGTGGATCTCTCTCCAGTAGCGCTGGAAGTCTTCCACCGCCATGCTCGGCTTGCGATTCACGAACTCCACGTTCTTGGCCGCCCCCGGCGCCGCCGGCCCGTCCTTGATCACGTGCTCCTCGGTGAGGAGCAGCCGCATCGTGGCGCGGTCGATGAAGACCGCCTCGTCGGCCTCGACCGCCGCCATCGCGGGCGTGCCCCGGAGCGCGTGCATCGCCCGGGTGTCCTCGAACCACAGCTCGGCGATGCCGTCGTAGATCGGCTCGCCCCGCGCGTACGCGGCGGGCCGCGTGTGCGACTGCACGTAGCGGCGGATCCCGGGGAGCCGCAGGACCGCGTCCGGGTGCCGGCGACGCCAGTAGGTCTGGAAGTCGTCGACCGCCATCCCGGCCTTGCGCTTGAAGAAGGAGACCGCCTTGACCACGCCGGGATGATACCAGCCGCCCGGCGGCACCCGCCATCCGCCGTCGCGGAGCGCCTTGACGCCGTCGGGGCCCGGAGGCAGTATCGGGGCCCCATGGCGACCCCGCCCACCGGACGAGTCGTCGACGCCGACGGTCACGTGCTGGAGCCGGCCGACACCTGGCTGCGCTACCTGGATCCCGCCTACCGCGACCGCGCCATCCGCATCGACACCGACGATCAGGGCTACGAGGTCCTCCTGATCGACGGCCGGTCGCTCAAGACTCTCCGTGGCCAGCTCGGCTCGCTGGGCGGCATCGAGATGGACACCGAGCGCCTGCTGACCCGCGGGCAGGTCACCTACGCGGAGGGCAGCCCGGCCGGCGGCTACGATCCCCACGCCCGGCTGCGGGTGATGGACGCCGAGGGCATCGACGAGGTGCTGCTCTACCCGACCATCGGCATCTGCTGGGAGGGCCACGTCACCGATCCGGGCCTCGCCACCGCCTACACGCGCGCCTACAACCGCTGGCTGGTGGAGTTCTGCCAGGCGGACCGCGCGCGACTGCATCCGGTGGCCCACATCTCCCTGCTCGATCCGGCGGGCGCGGTGGAGGAGACGGTCCGGGCGCGTCGGGAAGGCTGCGTGGGGATCTTCCTCTCGCCGGACGTGGCGGCCCGCGGCGGCCGCCACTTCGACGACCCCGCGTTCGCCCGCTTCTGGGAGACCGCGCAGGACCTCGAGATGCCGATCGCGTTCCACGTGGTGGTGCGCGACCGCCAGTGGTTCCGGCCGTGGCAGCGCTACGATCCGTCCGACGGCCTCTTCGGCTTCGCGTTCCTGGCCATCGACGTGATGGCCGCGTTCACCCAGATGCTGGCCTCCGGCATGTTCGAGCGCTACCCGCGGCTGCGCTGCGCGGTGCTGGAGGCGGGATCGAACTGGATCGCCTCCTGGCTCGACCGGCTGGACCACAAGCACCGGGTGATGGCGCACCGGACGCCGATCCGCATGGCGCCCAGCGAGTACTTCTACCGCCAGTGCCTGATCTCCGCCGACCCCGACGAGTCGCTGACCGCGCAGATGGTCGAGCACATCGGCGCCGACTACTTCATCTGGGCGTCGGACTACCCGCACATCGACGCCTCGATGGGCGTGGTGCGCGAGCTGCACGAGCGCCTGGCCCCCCTCTCGGACGACGCGCGCCGCAAGGTCCTGGGCGACAACGCCCGTCGCTTCTACCACCTGGCCGGCTGAGCGCCAGGTCCACCTGATCCACCCGGGCGGCGTGATGACGGTGACGCCTGCGCTCCTCGGCGGTGTCCCGGCCGTGAGCCCGGCTAGCGCGCGGCGGCCCGACGCGCCGCCGGGCCGACCTCCGCGAAGAGGTAGCGCTCGAACCAGGTCGGGAACGCGCGGACCAGCTCGCGCGGCCCCGTCACCGTCATCCCCGCCGCCTGCGCCTGCCGGAACGTGAGGTCGCCGCGCCACCACTCGATCAAAGTCCGCCGGCTGGCGCGCATCGCGAGCTCCTCCGGATAGCCGGGGTTGCCGGGGCAGAGCGAGACCTCGCTGCGGCGCAGCAGCAGGTAGTGACGCGCGGCGGGCCCGCGCACGTCGGTGCACTCGACGGCCACCACCAGCGGCTTCCCGGGGAGCAGCTCCCGCCGGACCCGCCGCCGGATGTCCCACACCAGCGCGCGCACGTCGAGCTCGCTGCGCGGGAGCTCGCGCGGCAGCCACCGCTGGCCCCACGTGCCGAGCTCCCGGATCACCGCCGCGAGCTCGTGGCCGGCGGCGGTCAGCTCGTACTCGGGTCCGGCGGCGCCCTCCCTCGCCTCGAGCACGCCCGCGTCGGCCAGCTCGCGCAGGCGCGCCGAGAGCATGGTGCGCGAGATGCGCGGGATCCCGCGCTGGATCTCCCCGAAGCGGCGGCTGCCGCACAGCAGCTCGCGCACGACGAGGAGCGTCCAGCGCTCGCCCAGCAGGTCGAGGGAGCGCGCGATGGAGCAGAACTGGCCGTAGCTCTTCATGCCCCCGACCATACCGCGGCGCCGGATCGGCGGCGGTACGGATTTCGTACCGGCTCCCTAGATCCGGCGGCGGTAGCGTCGGCTCCAGCAGTTGATCTGACGCGGCCCTGACGGGCCGCTCAAAAAAGGAGGAGGCCATGAAGGAGATCGCGATGGAGAAGGTGCTCCGCTGTGCCGACGTGTCGGGCACGTCCTGCCAGTTCGTCGCGCGCGGGCAGACGATGGAGGAGATCCTGGAGCAGACCGGCCGCCACGCGGTGGAAGGACACGGGCTCACCGTCACCCCCGAGCTGGTGGAGGCGGTGAAGGCGCGGGTCACCGAGGCGTGAGCGTCGAGACGGCGGGCGGCGCGGCACGGCCGCCCGCCGTGACTCGCCGGGCGACCGCGGCCCCGGAGGCGGGCTCGGCCGGGCTCGCGCGAAACATCCTCGCGCTCTTCGCGGGGCTCTCGCTCTGGACGGCGATCCACTTCGGCGCGCTGGCCCTGCTGCCGATCTACCTGCACGACCAGGGCTACGCCCCGCGCGGCATCGGCTTCACGCTCGGGGTCATGGGCATCGCGCAGCTCGCGGTGCGCCCGTTCGGCGGCTGGATCGTCGACGCCTTCGGCCGCCGCGGGCCGCTCGTGCTCTCGCTCGGGCTGCTCGCCCTGGGCTGCGCGCTGCTCGCCGTCCCGTCGGCCTGGGCGGTGCTGGCCAACCGGGTGCTCACCGGCGTCGCGTTCAGCCTGGGCACCACCGCGTTCTACACGCTCTCGATCGAGGTGGCGCCGCCCGAGCGGCGCAGCGAGGTGCAGGGTTACGTGGCGCTGGGGCTCACGCTGGGTGTAGGTCTCGGGCCGCCGATCCTGGTGGGTCTCTACCAGGGCGCCATGGCGGCCGACACGCCGGCCGCCCGTCTGGCCGGCATCGCCCTCGGCGCCGCCGCGGTGGCGGCGCTCGGCGGCGTCTGCTTCGGGGCGACGTCCAGCACGTTCCGGCCGCTGGGCCGCGCGCATCCGTACGCGGTGCGGACGAACTTCCGGCGCGAGGGCCTGATGCCCGCGCTGCTGAACTTCTGCGCGCAGGTGCCGAACACCGGCTTCTCCGCATTCCTGCCGCTCTGGGCCCTCGGGCGCGGCGTGGCCAATCCGGGCGTGCTCTTCGTCGCCTCGCAGGCGGGCTCGGTGGCCAGCCGGCTGTTCGCCGGCCGCTGGGCCGACCGGCACGGCCGCGCGGCCGTGCTCGTGCCCGCGCTCGCCGGCGAGGCGGCCCCGCCGCAAGGCCGCGGGGCGGCGCTCAACACCTTCGGGCTCGGCTCCGACCTGGCGCAGCTGCTGGGGCCGTGGGGCCTCGGGCTCGCGGCCGGCGCATGGGGGTTCGGCGGTGCGCTCGTCGCGGCCGGCCTGGTCGCGACGGTGGGCATGGCGGCCGGCCTCGCGCGCGGCGCCGCCCGGAGGTGACGGCGCCGCGCCGGGTCCCGACCCTCCCCCTCCCGTCGCCGGTCGGGTACGCTAGTGCCCTCGATGAGCCGGGAGCCCTCGAACCCCATCGGCGTGGATACACGAATCCGCGTCCGCCCGACCCGGCTCTTCCTGATCCTCGCGCTCCTCGCGCTGACCGTGGCCACGTGGGTGCCCCGCTTCCGCGGCCCCATCGACCTGCGCTGGGATGGCGCCACCTACTACGTGCTCGGCACCGCGCTCGCAGAGGGCAAGGGATACCGGCTCCTCAACGAGCCCGGGGACATCGAGGCCGTGCAATACCCGCCGCTCCTGCCCGCCCTCGTGGCGGCGCACCAGTGGGTGCTCGGGACCAGCGACCCGCTGGTCGTGGGCCACTGGCTCCGGCTCGTGTTCTTCGTCCTCTGCCTCGCGTTTGCCGCCAGCAGCTATCTGCTGCTCGAGCGCTTCATGCCCGCCGGGTACGCGTTCGTCGGGGTCGTGGTGTGTCTCCTCCATCTCCACAGCCTGTTCCTGTCCGACCTCCTGTCGGCGGAGCTGCCCTTCGGGCTCCTCACGGTGCTCTTCGGGCTGTGGAGCGTCGGCCCCGGCGCCCGAGCCCGTCCCGCGCTCGCGGGGACCTGCGCCGTCCTCGGCTATCTGATCCGCAGCACCGGGATCGTCCTGCTGATCGTGTGGGTCGCTGACCGTCTACTCCGGGGCGACTTCAAGCGGGCGGCCCTTCGCGCGGCGATCGCCGTGGTTCCCATCGCGGGCTGGGTGGCCTACGTGGCCGCGGTGCAGTCGAGCGCCGCGTACGGCACGCCCGCCTATCCCTATCAGCGCGCGGACTACCTCTTCTACAACGTGACGTACGCGGCCAACCTTTCGTTGCGAGATCCGTACGCCCCGGAGCTTGGAAGAGCGACCGTGGCCGATCTCGCCAAGCGGGTGGTCCGCAACGTCCTGCGAGTGCCGCGATCGCTCGGCGAGGCGGTGAGCGCGGACCGAGGATACTGGTGGGCGCTCGTGGTTCGCGTGCCGGGAGCCCGCATCCCGGTCGTCGAGCGCCACCTCGACGCGGTGACGACCGCGGCGCTCATCGGCCTGGGCGCGCTCATCCTGGCCGGCATCGCCACCCAGCTCGCTCGGGCCGAGCGCCTCCTCGCTTCGCTCCTGCTGCTGTACATCGGCGCGATCTGCGTCACCCCGTGGCCGCTGCAGTGGCCGCGCTACTGGTCGCCGATCGCGCCGCTTCTCGTGCTCGCGCTTCTGCAGTGTCTCCTGCGCGCGCGCGACCTCGCCGGGCCCGCCTGGTCCGTCCTGGGACGCGGGCTGCTGCCGGGCGTCCTCGGGACCATCCTGGTCCTGGAGCTGTTCACGGCCGTGTACGGCTACCAGGTTCTCCGGGGACCGGTGCTGCTCCAGAATCGCCAGGGGGAGCTGGAACGGTTCTCCCTGTTCTTCTACCGACGGGCGGATCGGGAGTTCGACCAGGCGCTCCAGTGGCTGCGGGACCGAGCGCGCCCGACCGACGTCGTGGCCACCGCGATGCCCCACTGGGCGTACCTGGTCACGGGGATGAAAACGGTGATGCCCCCGTTCGAGATCGATCCGGAACGGGTGCAGCGTCTCCTCGATGCGGTGCCGGTCCGCTACGTCATCATCGACGGCACGGACGTCGACATCGCCCACCTGATGCGTCGCTCCACCGTGGAAATGATCCGAGCCGCGCCCGACCGCTGGAAGCGGGTCTACTCGGGCCCTTCGGGGTTGGTCGCGATCTACGAGCGCGTCGCGGGAACCCGCTCGTAGAGTCGCGCCCGGCCGTCCGCCGTCTCGTAGACCCTCCGCCACCGATCGGACCGTCCCTCCACCGCCGGGGCGGCGTAGCGCTGGCTGATGCGCGGGTAGTCGAGCTCGTCCAGCACGACGAAGCGCACCGGGACCGAGTCGAGCAGGGCGTTCGCGGCCTCGCGATCGGTCTCCATCGGGGGCAACACCGCCTTGACGCCGGTGCGCAGGTACGCCCAGTGCGGCACCGTGGTGGCCGTCACGTCGCCCGGGCGCGCGCGCCGGCGCACCTCCTCGAGGACCTCGTCCAGAGCGGCCGCCGACCGGTCGTAGTACAGCAGCTGGCCGGCGGTCGGACGACCGGCCGCGTCGTGGTAGGTCACCGGCACGCTGGGCGAGGCCCGGAAGGTCCACCAGGCGACGAAGACGTCTTCGGCGAAGACCAGGGCCAGCACCGCGGCCACGAGGACACGGCCCATCCACGCGACGCGGCGCTCGCTACCTTTTTCCGCTCCCACGGTGGCGTCGAACGTCGTCCCGAGCGCGGTCACGAGGAGGATGGCGAGGAACGGAATCAGCGGCGTGAAGTAGCGGACGAACTGCTCGGGCCAGGGCGTGAGGCACATCAGGCCGGCCGCGTTCGCGGCGCAGAGCGACAGGAGCCACTGTCGACGCGACGCCATGACGACCGCCCCGCCCACGATCACGAGCCCGAGCGCGGTCATCGGCACCAGGGCCACCCAGACCGGCAGGACGTCGCGACCGGCACGCCGGTTGACCTCGCGAACCGTGAGCTCCCAGAACCCGCGCTGAGCCGTGACGGCACCACCGAGCGACGGGACGATGTACGCGGCGTTCCTCACGAAGCGACCGATCCGGCCCCGAAGCGTGACCGCGCCCCGCTCGGGCGTGAAGGGGTCGATCAGGCCGATGTTCTCCCGGTACGTGACGTTCGAGTACTGGTAGGGGGCGCGCTGATAGGGGTACGCGGGGCGGCGGTACTCGTCGCTCGACGTGACCGCGCCCACGTAGGCCTGCCAGGCGACGAGCGCGAGCAGGCCGGGCGCGGCGCGGGCGCCCAGCTGCACGAGCCGCGGCCGCCACCGGCGTCGGCTCTCGCCCGCGCGCGCGGGCCGCTCGAGGAGCGCGGCCAGGGCCCACCCCGCGAGCAGCGCGATGCCGGCGGTGCGCAGCGCGAAGGCGCCGACACCGAGCGCCGCGGTGGCCAGCCAGTACCGCGGCCGCTCGGCCCGCCTCGCGCAGATCCCGAACCACACCGCCAGCAAGGCGACCGGGATCTCGGTGTAGAGCACGCCGGCGAGATACCAGATGTGGAGCGCCAGGACGGACACCGCGGCGGCGAGCAAAGCTCGCGGTGGCGACAGGTGATCGCGAGCCAGTCGATAGCCGCCGAGGGTCAATGCCAGGGAGAGGACGAAGTAGAGCGCCCGAAGCCACGTGCCGACGACGATGAAATCGCTGGTGCCGAGCGCCTTCTGGAACGCCGCGACCACCAGCGGCAAGAGCGGCGGGTACTGGACGGCTCGGATCTCGCCCGGCTCGTTGAGGAGGCGATAGCCCCGGGCCTGGGCCAGCGACGTGCCGAGGACGTAGTAGGTCGCGCCGTCGAATCGGGCGTCGATGGGGCCGTGGCGCTGGGGAATCCACCAGGCGACGGTCAACGCGATCAGCGCGACGACGTGCGTGAAGCCTCGGCGGTCCATGGCGAGCGGGACGACCTTACACCAGCCGGCACCGCGCGGGGACCATGATTTGCCGCCGGCGCAGCATGCGGGCGGTCGGCCTCGCGTGCTAGTCTCGCGTCATGCCCGCCCGCTCCAGCACGCACCCGCGCCGCGCCCCGCGCGGCAGACTCGGCGATCCGATGCTCGGCGCGGTGCTCGCGCTCGGCATCACCCAGATCACCGCGTGGGGCACGAGCTACTACTGCCTCGGCGTGCTCGGGGGACCGATCAGCCGGGATACCGGATGGAGCCGCGGCTTCGTCTTCCTCGGCTTCACGGCGGCCCTGCTCGCGATGGGCCTCGTCTCGAACACGGTGGGCCGCGCGATCGACCGGCACGGGGGACGCCTGGTCATGACCCTCGGCTCGGTGCTCGTCTCGGCCGGCCTCTTCGCGCTCGCCCACGTGCGCAGCGAGCCCGCGTACCTCGTGGTCTGGGTGTTCCTCGGCCTGGGCATGCGGCTCTGCCTCTACGACGCCGCGTTCGCCGCGCTGGTGCAGGTCACACCCTCGCGCGGCCGCGCCGCCATCTCCTATCTCACCCTGTTCGGGGCCTTCGCGTCGTCGGTGTTCTGGGTGCTGGGCCACGCCCTCGAGGAGCAGGTCGGCTGGCGCCAGACCCTCGTGCTCTTCGCCCTGATCAACCTGGTGGTGTGCGTTCCCCTGCACTGGTGGGGCCTCGCCCGGCGCGAGACCGCCGACGCCACGCCCGACCCGGCCGGGGGTCGCCCCGCGTCTCCCGATGGCCCGCCGCTCGAGGGCCGCGCCCGCTCGGTGGCCATCGTGCTGTTCGCGCTGATCATGTCGCTGAACGGCTTCGTGTTCGGCGTCATCTCGGTCCAGCTGGTCCCGATGCTGGAGGCCGCGGGCCTCGCCACCGCCGCGGCGGTCTGGGTCGCGTCGATGAAGGGCGTGGCCCAGTTCGGCGGGCGAGTGGTGGAGATCGTGTTCGCCCGCAACCTGCGCGCGATCACCGTCGGCCGCATCGCGATCGGGGTCCTGCCGCCGTCGCTGCTCCTCCTGCTGCTCGGCACCGGCAGCCTGCCGATGGTCGTCGCGTTCACGCTCCTGATGGGCGCCGCGCAGGGTGTGATCACGATCGTCCGGGGGGCGGTGCCGCTGGCCCTCTTCGGCGCGAGGGGCTACGGCGCGGTGCTCGGGGCGATCGCCACGCCGATCCTGGTCGTCAACGCGGCCTCCCCGACCGCCTTCGCGTGGATCGTGGACCGCTGGGGCTGGGCCCCGGGGCGCGCGGTGCCGCCGGACGCCGCGTCGGCGGCCAGCGCGTCGATCGCCGCGTCGAGCCCGTCCTCGTCGCGCCATTGCAGTTCGAGGTCCGAGCCGTCCCGCAACTTGCG
>Ga0207648_10003500_pt1 | contig 16447 bp, 4 predicted proteins | sample KBSMisM32_FD_184310 | JGI IMG/M metagenome (GOLD analysis project Ga0207648, IMG submission 184310) | Miscanthus rhizosphere microbial communities from Kellogg Biological Station, Michigan, USA - KBS Miscanthus M3-2 (SPAdes) (version 2) | ecosystem: Host-associated > Plants > Roots > Rhizosphere...
CAATACGCAAGACAAAGGATACGGTTATCGTCTTTCGGTGATGGCGGAGAAAGGTTCATGGGCATTCGGCCCCTGGATGCAGTACTGGCGTATCGATGATTCGGATATCGTGTCTATCGGTTCCGGCGTCAGCGGATTCGAACCGAAAAACGAAACGTTGGAATACGGTTTGGAATTGAAATACAGATTCTAGGACACAATCGTTCGCGCACCGAACTGCCAACGACCGCGTTGGCGGCGCGACAGAAATCTGAACAGGCAAGAATATTTCCCGCGCTAACCACGCCAAGCTGGAGGGTCGCGGGTAAGACCAACGCAACGAGTCGCACTACATAAAGAGGATCCGCGAGGGTCCTTTCTTTTTGGGTCTTTCAGAATTTTCCGTGGGTGATGACATTCAGGTCGTTGTGTGAGACCGGTAAACGCAGTTAGCGTTTGATCAAAAAAGTCCCCTGCGAAAGTCCCGAGCGATAGAACCCCCCGCTTGTGCGGTAGCGCACATAACAACATCAGGACACAAAAGCTATCGACGCGAAGTTGGCCTTTTTCGGGCTAGGTACGGTATCGAACAGAGCGCGTTGCGGAGGAAGTGGATAGTAGCCATTGCTCGGGGCTAAAACCTCAGTGCCGTGCGCCGGGATCCGCGGCCACAGTGAATCCGCCGCACACATCCCTTTCGGCATCAGGAGAAACACATGCACAGATCCGGGAGCTTTTTCGAGCCACTGATGTGGTCTATGGCGTTGCTGCTGGCAGCCTTCGTGGCCGGATGCGGAAGTCACAACACAGAGCAGAACCAGAACACACGCCAGAACAACTCATCTTCGACGGCAACGGCGACGGCGGCCGCAACCATGCCGCGATTTGGCACGGAGCAGAGCTTTGCGGTGCTCGCCGGCTCGACGGTGACTAATACCGGTCCCAGCGTTGTTACCGGAAACCTCGGGCTCAGCCCGGGCTCAGCGATCACCGGTTTTCCTCCCGGGATGGTGGCCCCCGGAGTGATCCATGCGGCCGACGCAGTGGCGCTTCAGGCTCAGACTGACACCACCGAAACGTACAATGATCTGGCAAGCCAGGCGTGCCCATCCGACTTGACTAGCCAGGATCTCGGCGGGAAGACGCTCGTGCCGGGTGTTTATTGTTTTTCGTCCTCGGCACAATTGACGGGCGCGCTCACGCTTGACGCCGGAGGCGACCCCAGTGCAGTCTGGGTGTTCCAGACAGGGACTACCCTCACGACAGGGAGCACCTCGTCCGTGCTTCTGATCAATGGCGGTCAGCCATGCAACGTCTTCTGGCAGATCGGCAGTTCCGCGACTCTCGGCACAGACACTTCGTTCGTTGGAAATATTCTCGCGCTCACGAGCATCACGCTCACGACCGGCGCCAAGATATCCGGCAGAGCTCTGGCGCGAAATGGTGCAGTGACGATGGACTCAAACCTTGTCACCATGCCCGTGTGCGAGATACCGGTCACTTCCAGTCGGCCCACGATGACCAAGACCTTCAGCCCGGCAACCATCCATGCGGGCGGATCCTCGACTCTTACCATTACCTTCAGCAACACGAACGACACACCTGCCAACCTGACCGGGCCGTTGATCGACACATTGCCCAGCGGCCTGGTAGTGGTCGCCGGCAGCGTACGCACCACTTGTATTGAAACGCCGTTTGTAAAGGGATGGTTTATTGTCGATACCTCGAGAGTCGGGGTGACGGCGGAAGGCCTGATCCCGGCCAACGGCTCCTGCACGGTAACGGCAACCGTGACTGCTTCGGCCGCAGGCACCTATCTCAATTCACTACCTGCTGGCGCTCTGCAAACCGACCACGGCTCTAACGCTGCCCCGGCCACCGCGACCCTGACGGTTATCTGACGGCTGTCGGTGCCTCAGCCCCTATGGAACTTACGGATAAAGGGCTTCCATCAACGCCCCTGCTCGCGATCGGAAGCGTTGGATCGCCCGGCCGGATTCAAATGGAACTTGCTCCAGATCGCGCCAGAGCGTTGCGGGACAGTCGGATGATCGCAATCTATGTTCGCACGAGATGGTCGTGTTATTTCGCTTTGTCTCTTTTCTCGATATTGCTGGCTGCTTGTGGGGGAAGTGAGGGTCACCTTTCAGCTCAAGGTGATCCTGCGGGACCGGTCTCCCTCTATACCATTGGCGGCACGGTGACCGGGTTGAGTGCCGGCAGCTTCATTGCCCTGGCCAACAATGGAGTGGACGACATCGTTCTCGGTGGCGATGGTACGTTCACTTTCCCCACCAGATTGGCTACCGGCCGCGCATACAATCTTTCCATTGTCACCCTGCCCGTCAACCAACCCTGTACTCACACCTATGGCGCGGGCACGGTGGCCGGCGCCAACGTGGATTTACTCAATGTGATCTGCGGTCTGCCACCAGTTGGCCTCGTGAATGCTACGGGAAATCTCACTGCGCCGCGCTATTCGCACACCGCGACCTTGCTGCCCAACGGCAAAGTACTGGTTGCGGGGGGATTTCGTGCCAGCGCTCTCGGCATCGCGGACCTGTACGATCCAGTCACGGGCACTTGGAGCGCAACGGGGAGTCTGGCCACAGCACGCTACTTTCACACCGCCATATTGCTGACTACCGGGAAGGTACTAGTAACAGGAGGATTTAACGCCGGGACATATCTTGCGAGTGCCGAACTGTACGATCCGGCCACCGGAACGTGGACTCCAACCGGAAGCCTTGCCACGGCGCGCAGCGCTCATACCGCCACATTGCTGTCCGGCGGCAACGTCGTGGTTACGGGAGGAAGTAACGGGGCGGTTCTTGCCAGCGCGGAAGTCTACGATCCGTCTACCGGGACGTGGAACGCGACCGGAAACCTCGGCGCGGCGCGCAGCACTCATACTGCCACGTTGATTGCCAACGGCAACGTACTCGTCACGGGTGGGGCGAACGGGGTGACGACTTTGACTAGCGCCGAGCTGTATGATCCGGTTAGGGGGACGTGGTCTACGACTGGAAACCTCGCCAGCGCGCGCCGGGACCACACCGCTACCTTGCTGCCCAACGGCAAAGTACTCGTCGCGGGAGGAGATAACCTGACGTCATCTCTTTCCAGTGCTGAGTTGTACGATCCAGCTACGGGAACGTGGGCCGCGACTGGAAGTTTGGCGACAGCGCGCAATGCCTACACCGCTACGTTGATGCCCACTGGCAACGTGCTGGCAATCGGAGGGGTTACCCTTCCAGGGACATATCTTGCCAGCGCAGAGCTTTATTCTCCAACCACCGGTGCGTGGTCCGCGACTGGTAACCTCTCCGCGGCACGCATGTGGCATTCGGCCACCTTACTGACCAACGGCAAAGTGCTGGTCGCGGGAGGATTTGATGGAAGCAGCCTCGCGAGCGCGGAGCTTTACTGGTAGTTCGTTGTCTCCTTTGTCATCGGCCGTACGGCGCAGATGCACCACCCCCAGAAGTCGGCGGAACGCTTGCTCTCAAATTTCGAGGGCTTGGCGCGATGCAGTGTGCCTTCGGTGGAAAATAAGATGAGCGGCTGTTGCCGAGATACTTCCGCCACACGAGCATGAGCGCCTGAGATACTCGGCGAGAGCATCTTTATGCAATTATGCAGGCCTGCCCAAGGTCAGGTAGCGCAGGTAACGGGGTCACGCAGGTAACGGGGTCAGGCCTGCAGAATTGCACAATGCTCCCGTCCGCCCTACGCGACGTCTTCTTCCGGTAACAATACATACTCCATCACCGTGCGACGGTCGAGATTGAATTCGGCCAAGACAGCATACTGGGTAAGACTTGGAACTTCTCGCCGTCGTGTTCTAGGTGGGTCGAGTCGAGTATCACCAGCGACCGGGATCCGCAATATCCGACGCGAAATCCGGCGCCGGAACCTGCAGAACGAACTCTTTTGCCGACAATGTTATCGGCTGATCAGTTATTCACGACAGCCGGATCTGACCCTGCTGAAGTTCCGGGAGGGTGCGCAGGCTCTGCGCGTTGTTACCGAACTGCGCGGCATTGATCACGTCCTGTGCCGGCGTCAGCCCAATGCCGCTCAGCGATCCGGTCCTGCCATACTGATAAGCGAGATCACCGCCGATGGCCGCGGTGTCGCTGCCTGACAGATGTGCGCTCAACAGCGCGTTGGTCAGTGCCCAGCCGTTAACCTGACCGGCCGCATCGAACGCATTGACGAGTGCAGAAAAGTTGAACTGCTCCACCTTGTGATTGAACAAGACATTCGCAGAATTCTGGTCGTACTCGGGCATCGCTTCGGTAAAAATCTGAAGTTTTGCAGCGCTGCGTGGCCCCGTGCCCAAATACCAGTCCTTGAAGGTGAACTGATCTGTGGCACCAGTCTTCAGAATCAAATTGGTCCCCGATTTTGTCAGCTTGAGGTCTTCGTACCGGATCCCACCGCCCAGGGACAAAACGTTGTCCGCTCCAATGCTAGCATTGACCAAGTCCTGTCCGCACCCGGCATTGAAAGCGAGGATGTCGGCACCGGCACCTGTGCTGATGGTGTCGTTACCCAGACCACCAATGAACATGTCGTTTCCGGACCCGCCGCTGATCACGTCCGCTCCGGCGCCCCCATCGATCAGAGTACGCGCACCACTTGCGTTCAATGTGTCGTCGCCGCCGAGACCCTGGATAATATCGTTGCCTCCACTTCCTGAAAGCGTATTGGTCGCCGAATTACCCATCAGCAGGTTGGCTGAGGTGTTGCCCTTCCCATTGATGGAGGCACTGCCAATCAACAAAAGGTTCTCGACGTTGGCTCCGAGGCCGAAGCTAACGATACTTTGTACCGTGTCGTTACCCTGATTGGTGCTTTCGCTGATGGAGTCCGCAGAACTATCGATAAAGTAGACGTCGTTGCCGGCCCCGCCGCTCATGGAATCACTACCACCCCTGCCGTCCAGTACATCATTGCCAGACCCCGCGCTAAGAGTATTTCGCCCGTTGTTGCCAACCAGAATGTTGTCCAGTGCATTACCAGTTGCGCTTATATCCTTTGTTCCGGTCAGCGTAATGTTCTCGACGTTCGAAGGCAGCGTGTAAGTGACCGAACTGAACACCAAGTCGCTTCCCTGACCCAGTAGCTCCTTAACGACATCGCAACTATTATCGACATAGTATTTGTCGTCTCCCCGCTTGCCGGCCATGGAATCGGCGCCTTCCCGCCCGTCGATAACATCCTCCAGATCGGTTCCGACGAGATTGTCATCGCAGTCCGTACCGATGATGGTCTTGCCCCCCGCTGCCGCGACTATCAACAAGAAGACATCGAACGCGCTTGCCCCTGCTTGGTCGGTGGCGTTGACGCGCAATTGCACAGAACCTGCATCAGCAGACGAGGGCGTACCCGTGAAAGTGCGCGTGGCTGGATTGAAGGCGAGCCATGAAGGAAGAGCATTGCCACTCGCAAGCGTGGCGGTGAAACTCAACGCATCGCCCGTATCGAAATCGGTGAACGCGTGTGCATTAAAGGTGAAATGGAAAGCATTGCTTGTGAAAACGCTTTGATCAGGTATCGGGCTGTCGACGATCGGCGCATCGTTGGTTCCTGCGATGTCGATTGTAAGAGTCGACGTCGAGTCGGCCCAACTATCAGTGGCTACATAGCTGAAAGTATCCGTTACGACCTGGCCGCCACGCAGCGCTTGCACTGCCGTTGACCCATTGGCGAGCGCATAGACATAGTTACCATCCTCCGAAAGCGTGAGCGTCCCGTAAGTACCCGTCGCGCTAAACGGCCTCGCGACACTTAGCACCGTATCTTGGTCAACATCTCCATCGTTGGAAAGCACGTTGCCAGTGGCATTGGGCAAATCGTCTTCCCTAACGCTTGCCATATCGATAATCGCTGTCGGCGCATCGTTGACGCCAGTGATGGTCACAACAACTGTTGCTTCGCTTGTCGCGCCCGCCGCGTCGACCATCGTGTAGATAAAGCTGTCGGTGGCCAAGGCGTCCTGCGGGAGGGATTGGTAAAGCGTGCCGACGTCGTAAACTACATCGGTCCCCGCAATGCCGACCCGGGCTCCTGCCGACGAATTCGTCACGTAACCTAAGGTCTTCGTATCTCCCGCATCGACATCGGTATCGTTGTCGAGCAAAACGGAGATGGACAGCGTAAGGGGTCCGCCATCCTCTATTGCCGCACCCGTATCGTTGTACGCGACAGGAGCATCGTTGCGTCCGTCAATTTCGATGGCCAGTGCCGCCGTGCTCAACCCGCCAAACGAATCCCTTGCCGTGTAGTAAAAAATGTCCTGAACAATTTCCCCCTCGGCAAGCCATTGGCTCGAGTTGTCGTCAAGCAGATAAACATATGCACCATCCTGCTCCAGAACCAGCGCGCCGAAAGATCCCTGGTATTGGCCGGCTTCCAGAAGACTGAGCACATCTCCTTCCAGATCGCTGTCGTTGACCAGAACATTTCCTCTGGCATCTGGATCCGTATCCTCGATAACGATGGCGTTATCGTCCTCGGCAATCGGCCCCGCATTGAATGCAATCATATTCTTAAGCTGAGTCGCGTCGAGCATTTCACCGTCGCAGAATTCGACATGGTCAATGCGTGTTTGACCGGAGAACCATCCGCTCAATACGATGCAGTCCTGTATACCCTGCTTAAAGAGAATCCGCATGTCGTATCCGGACCGTTCTACGATCATGTCCTGAACGTGTGCCCCACCCAGGATGCTCACGAAATTGCCTTCACCTTGTGAATCCTGAATCGTGTCGCTGCCATCCCCACCCCAGAAGATGTAATGGTCGGATCCCGAACCACCGAGCAGCACGTCGTCTCCCCGCCCGCCTTGCAAAACGTCGTTGCCATCGAGCCCTGAAAGCACGTTATCGCCCTCGTTGCCCGACACCAGGTTGTCTGCGCCGCTTCCGGTTGCGTCAACGTCAGCGTTTCCGAGTAGCTGCAGGTTTTCTATGAATGCGAATCTGGTGGGATCGCCATCCAGGCTGATGGAATATTGCGCCGCAATCGTGTCCATGCCACCCCACACTACGCCGTAAAGGTCCTCGCCTTCAACGATCAGATCATTTTCGGAATCCATGACATAAGTATCGTTTCCCAGCCCGCCGATGAGGACGTCGTCTCCGGCATCACCATCGAGCCAGTTGTCGAAGTTATTGCCTTCGATCCGATTGTCGAGCGCATTGCCGACTCCTCTTAGAGCCTCCCCTGACAACGGCTCAAGGAATAAATCTTCAATTTCCGCAGACAGCTTGAAATCCACGCTTGCATACACCGCATCGAGCCCCTGTCCAACCTGCTCGATCACCGTGTCGGCGGTAACCACCCGTTCAAATGAATCGTAGGCATCGCCGCATTCGTCGTACGCAATGATTTGTCGATATGCCACCATCCCATCCACGATGTAGGTGTCATCGCCTGTTCCCCCGATCAGGGTATCTACCCCCGCTCCGCCGTCGAGATAATCGTCATTCGTCGCATTGAGCGAGCCGTCGTCACCGCCGTAAAGCCAGTCCCGACCGTCGCCTCCATATAACCAGTCATTGCCTGACCCCCCATCCAGCAAATCATTACCCCCGCCGCTGTCAAGAATATCGTCATTACCAAGCCAAATGCGCCGACCATCGGATTCGATGTCGATCACGCCGATTGGGCGTTCGACGCCGGGTACGAAAAATTCGCCCGACTCGGGATGCAGGTCGAAAAAACCTCCCTCCAGCAAGGAACCGGCAAAATAAAGACTCAGATCCGCACGAAAAAAATCTCCTTTGGCTGCCGTCAAAGCACCGTCACCGCGCAGATAGAACTGATCGCCCGCAATCACCGCGCCGTCCTTCCCTCCGTACAGGAAATCATCGCCATCGCCTCCCATCAACCGGTCGTTACCAGACCCGCCATCCAGATTATTGTTGCCTGACAAATCCTGAATAACATCATGGTTGCTCGACAGGATTTCGATGTGCGCCACGCTCGGGGCTTCACCTCCCTTTTTGTAGTCCCTGATAAATACGGCGTCATCACCCCCTTCGATTCTGTCATCGCCCTCACCGCCTAAAATCGTATCGTCACCACCTCGTCCGTCCACCTCGTCGTCGCCTCCTTCGCCGTGAAGAGCGTCCGCTCCTTCGTGCCCAACGATTTGGTTGGCAAGATCGTTACCGATGCCGTTGAGGATCGATCCGAGCGAACCACCATCAGAAAAATCATCGACGATGAACAGATCTTCGACGTTGCCGGGAAGAACGAAACTGTCACGCAGGATGCGAACGCGATCGTGGCCTTCGTTTTCGTGCTCTACGATGCGATCCTGATATCGGTCGATAAGGTACAAGTCATTTCCAAAGCCGCCTTCCAGGTAGTCGGTCGACCCGTCCAGGCCATCATCGAGCGTATCATCACCAGCTCCGCCGATCAGCCTATCGGCATTCGCCCCGCCGAAGATGCGGTCATTGCCCGCACCACCATCAATGACGTCCGTGCCGTACTCGCCATCCAGCAAATCATCGCCTTCACCGCCAGTAACCCTATCGTCGCCGTCGCCGGCGCGAATTTCATCGTTGCCCGAAAGTCCGGAAAGAATATTCTCGCCGGAATTACCTTCAATCCGATTATCGAGCTCGTTGCCGCTGCCATTGATATCCTCAAAGCCATTTAGATAAAGATCTTCGAGATTGGTGCCAAGCGCGTAGCTTAGCGACGACAAAACGCTGTCATGGCCTTCGGCGGCGTTCTCGAACACGGCGTCGCCTTCGCTGGCTACTACGTAGCTGTCGTCCCCGGTTCCGCCGATCATGGAATCGGCTCCCCCGCCGCCGTCGAGGTAGTCGTTCCCCGCATATCCGCGCAGCAGGTTCTCGCTTGCATTGCCGAGAATCACATTGTCGAGTTCGTTGCCGTCTCCGGAAAGTTCTTGCGACCCAGTCAGGGTAAGGTTCTCGATGAATTCTCCTAGCCTGTAGTCGATGCTTGACTCCACTGTGTCATCGCCAGCGTATTCGTCGTACGTGCCGTTGAACACGACTTCGTTGCTTGACTCGATCACCACGTCACCGGTTTGGTCCACGACGTATGTATCGTTTCCGGTGCCGCCCACAATCAAGTCGACACCAATTCCGCCGTCTAGCCTGTCATCTCCGCCGTTTCCGCGCAGCACATCGTCTCCGGCAAGGCCGAAGAGGCTATTGCCATACAGATTGCCTTCGATAAGGTTGTTGATCGCATTGCCGTTACCGGAAATCGCCACATGGAAGAAAGCGTTTTGCGCGCTGCTTCCATAAATCAACGTATCAATTTCGAAGGCGCTCGTATCATCCAGTAACCTCAGGTCCTCGAAATTCTCGCCGAGGGTAAAATTGATCGCTGCGTACACGGTGTCCCTACCGCTATCTGCTTCTTCGACCAGGATATCGCTGCTATGATCTTCATACTGCAGAATGCCGCCACCGACGAAGCTCTGGCCGTACAGATAGCCCTGATCCACGACATAGATATCGTCGCCGCTGCCGCCGACCATGACGTCGGCGCCTCCCTGGCCGTAAAGGACATCGTTCCCGTCTCCACCTACGAGTGCGTCGTTGTCCCAGTCGCCGATCAACGTGTCGTTACCGGCACCGCCATCCAACATGTCGCCGGCGCGCGGTCCGACATCGGTGACAATGCCGGGAGCGGCAAAAACCACCGCCTCCAGTTCGCCCTTGTAGAACATCTGGGCGGCGCGGTCATATAACCGCTCGAGCGCACCGTCGGTCGGATTCAAGAACCCGATCTGACTGCCCGGCCTGTTGTCGCTCTGCCCGTTCAGTGTGTAGGCGGTGAGAATGTTGTCGGCATCGTTGCCGATGACAATGTTGCGCTCTACATTGCCTGCGCCTTGCGTTGCACCAGGCTGACCGGTATCGCTATCTAGCAACGTCAGATTTTCGAGGTCGTAACCCAGGATGTAGTCAATACTGGATTTCACGGTATCCACGCCGCCGACGATGTCGACATGCTGCGCCGATTCGCCGAAAACGGGGAATGTCCGATGGACATCGATTTCTTCCTCTATCACATCGCCGGCGCCTTCCACGACGTACGTGTCGTTGCCGAAACCACCACGCAGCATGTCGAGGCCATTGCCGCCATCGAGGTAATCTTCGCCATCGTTGCCGATGAGCGTGTCATTGCCCTCGCGTCCCAGCAGAATGTTGTCGCCCGCATTCCCAGTGAGGATATTTCCAAGCGCATTACCGGTCCCGGAGAGACCGGTGTTGCCGGTGAGTGTCAGATTTTCTACGTTATTGCCGAGAGAGAAAGCGACGCTCGACTGCACCGTGTCAATGCCTTCGCCTGGATTTTCGATGATCTGATCCAGTTCGTCATCTTCGACATAAACATCGTTGCCTGTTCCGCCCGTCAGTGTATCGGCGCCCGAACCGCCATTCAGCGTGTCGTTGCCCTCATCGCCGAAGAGGTGGTCATTCCCATCGCCACCGAGGAGGATGTCATTTCCATCTCCACCGCGAATGGTGTCTGAATCCGCCCCGCCGTCTAGCGTATCGTCGCCCCCGTCACCAAAGATCAGATCGTTTCCTTCGCGACCGAATATGGTGTCGTTCCCGCTCAACCCTTCCAGGTTGTCTTCCGACGCGAGACCGTCAATGCGATCATTCGTTTGCGTGCCGACGATATCGTCGGCATCGGGCGTGCCGGTTAGGTCGAAACCCTTGGCGAGAAATTGCGCGTAGGTGTAGTCGCCGTCGTCGAATACGAAGTGGTCAATTACCGGGGAACCTGCCGGGTCATTTGCGTCGAAACCTTCGATATGAATGAAGGCCTCGGACTGCCCCGACGCGTAAAGAGCAAGGGAACCAAGACCGAGTCGCACTCCATTGAAGAAGACACCTGATAGCGTCAGCGTATCATCTCCGCCCGAATCGACGATCATCATCACACTATTGGAGACGGTACCTTCGAAAAAATAAGCGTCGTTACCTTCGCCGCCATCCAGGACGTCGAAACCGTTGCCCGCGACGAGGATGTCGTCTCCCGCCCCGCCACGTACCGTATCGTCACCCTCTCGGGCGTAGATCGTATCGTTGCCTTCCCCGCCATCCATCTCGTCGTTACCCGCATCGCCAGAGATCTGATCGTTGCCGGCTCCTCCGGTGAGCACATCATCCCCGTCCTCGCCAACCATGAGATCGTCGCCAGCGCCGCCGTCGAGAGAATCGTCGCCCTCACGGCCCGCCATTGTGTCGTTGCCCGTACCGCCAAATAACTGATCACTTCCGCGACCGCCGTCGAGCAGGTCACTCCCCTCACCCCCATCAAGCAGATCGTCGCCGGCCATGGCGATAAGTCGATCGTCACCCTTGTCTCCGATCAAAACATCGTTACCGCCAATATTCGGCGTGTCGGGATCGTCGCCCGCGATGGTATCGTCCCCTTCGCCGCCGATGAGCGTATCGTCGCCCGCCATTCCGAAAAGGCGGTCGCCGCCTTTTCCACCATCCAGTAAATCATCGCCTCCTGCACCGGCCGTTTTCGGATCATCGCCCAGAAGGTCGTCTTCACCATCTCCGCCCTCCAAGGTGTCGTTACCGGCGTCCCCTTCAAGATAGTCATTTCCTTCGCCGCCGTGGAGCGTATCGTCCCCACCCTGGCCAATGATCGTGTCGTCGCCAGACTCACCGTCGAGAAAATCGGCGTCACCTGCCGACATCGCACCAATAACGTCGCCCACGATACTGTCACTGTCTTCGCCGCCGTAGATCGTATCCTCGCCTAACCCACCTACAAGAACATCGTTGCCAGTTTCACCATCGATATAGTCGTCGCCAGCATTATCTGTAGCGGAATCGCCGACAATCTGATCGTTGCCGTCACCACCGAACAAGACGTCTGATCCACCGTCACCGTAGATTTCGTCATCGCCGAGTCCGCCATCAACGAAGTCATCGCCATGCTCGGCATAAGTAAGAACGCCGCCGCCGTTGTCTCCCGAGATTGCATCGTTACCATCCCCACCGAGGATCGTATCGTCGCCCCCGTCTCCGAACAGGATGTCCTCGCCGGGATCTCCGGAAACGAAATCATCGCCCGCGCCGCCGAACACCCAGTCGTCCCCGGTTCCAGCATTAACAACGTCATCGCCAGGAGCGCTCGTGCCAATTCGGACCGCCGGGCCATCTATTTGGAGTCTTCCGTCCAGGCTGCCATCCGCTGCGGCATGATGCGAGGCGATAAGTCTGCTTGATTCCCCTGCCACAAAACCGCGGATGTCGCCGTCTGCTTCGATGACATCATCTCCTCCTCCTGCGACGATTACATCGTCGTCATCTCCACCTTCGAGGACATCTGCGTCATTGGCACCGATAAGCAGGTCGGCGCCATCATTGCCATTCAGCCAATCTCCCTCCTCACCCGAACTCGATGCCGTAAGGCCTTCATCGATCGCATCCTCAGTGGCGACCATGTCCTTTGCGAATACCCGGTCATCGCCGTCATCACCGGAAAGGAGGTCACGTCCTTCGCCCCCCGCTATCAAATCGTTGCCGGAACCGCCCTCCACCGCGTCCACACCCGCGCCGGCTTCGATGAAGTCATCGCCTCCGCGTGTGCCATATATCAGATCCTGCCCGCCGCCAGCGTTGATGTGATCGTTTCCCTCGCTGTCGTAGAGTATGTCCTCACGATCCGGTTCGGCGATACCGGTGGTCCTAATGTTCCCCAGATCGTCGGGATGGGTTTGGAGATCATTGGGATTGGGACCGAAGTTGATGGGCTTTAGGTCGCCAAAGATGTCGCGTGTGGTTTCTGTTGCGCCGGAAAGTTCCTTTACGGCATTTAGAACAAGAGTTCCTCCTAAATGGGTTTGGTGCGTAGGCTGTCCGCTGTTGGCGACGACTGTGACGGCAATCTGTACGGTCTCATCCGAATCGAAATCGCCTTCAGTTAGAAAAGCCAAAGCCTTCTGCTTCTGACCCTCTTCAATGTGAATAGTAACCGCGCCATTTATGGGTACGAGTTCTTCCTGGCCGGTAACAATGCGAATAACACCTGACGCGTCACCGGACAATTCGATGGAGACATTCTGACCGTTCTTACCAGCCTCAAAAGGCAGGGAGATAACAAACCTGTTTGCCCTGCCTTCTTTGATAACAACGGTTTGCGTTGGGTCTGCTTCTGGATCGAATACGACATCCTCAAATGGATTGCGAGTTGTCGTCTTTACTACGGCTCGCTGAAACCCGTCTGCAACTATGGATCGCCCCTCTTGAATAGCTTCTCCAATTTGCCTGTACTTCGGATCGCGCTCCGCCGAAAGCATTTCCGATATCAGCCGCTGCGCATCGCGATTCGTAAGAGATATTCCGCCAAAGGGATCATCGGCTGGCAATATGTACATGGCTTGCGCTAACAAATCTCCACTGTTAGCTGCTGCTCTAGCCATCACATATAACTCTTCTCTTAACGTGGCAAGATTCGCGTCCTCAAAAAAGGTTTCGTCCTGACCATCGATTGGGCTTGCGCTAGCAAGCTCCTCCACCTGATTCCACTCGAAAGCCACAAGGGTTAGTCTGAACTGGACGAGTCTATCTACGGAGATTGCGGAAGAGGACTGGAGTTGCCTTTCCAGATAATGATTGGCCCTTTTCAGCCCGTCGGCACCACTCAACAGCTCATTTGCAAATTCGGCAGCATCGATGTTCGTTGCGTCCGCAATCGCCGCAATTTCAATCGCTCCCGTGTCTTGTACGAGTTGGGGTGAGAAAACGGCGGCGAAAAGGTTGAAGCGAAGTATCTTATTGCGAGGGTCCTCGTCTTCTGGAGTATTGATTGTTACCGTAGCCAATGAGGCGCTCAAGGCGGCACCTGTGCTGCTCGCGCTCTGAAACGAATTGAAAAATGCGATCGCGTCGGCAGTCGAGGCACGCTGCCCGAAAATGTCACTTATCGTTCCGATGAAAGCACTGACGGTGGATATCTCCAGTAGTACTGGCGCAGCGAATTTTACGAGCCAGCCCGTCGGCAAGTACTTGGCGAAATACTTCGTTAATCTATTGATGTCACCCGAGTTGTATGCGGAATCTGCCAATAGGTCGATTATTCTTCCTATTTGCCAGGGAGCCCCCAATAGGGCACCCATCGAAAGGCCGGTAACGATTCGAGCCCAGCTTGACACCTCAGTTGGATTCTTGAATGCTGCGACTCTGGAGAAAATGACACCCACCTCCCGCAATTGACCGATATCAACGGGTTTGAACGTGTAATGATTTGCAGATAGGAAATTGGTCCTATAGAGATCAAATCCTTGATAAAAGCCGGACTCGATACGATGCGCTTGCACTAGGCTGGGCTGATACGGCGTCTCAACACCATCTTTCCATTCTCTCCATGTGTCGAATGCATACGTATTGTCCACGCCATTTAGAAAACCCCCGCCTAAGAAATGAACAATTTCGTTGGGTACTAAATAATGAGCAGTCGGAACATTTCTGAAAAATGCCAAGAGTGGTCTGCTTAATTTATTATTTTCCAAGTCTTTTAGCCCTTCAATGCCACCCAGACTATTAAAAGTAGTCAATGTCATCTTGTCGGCACTAAAGGCCAAGTCGAAATTTGCGCTTGTCGAGTCGGTTTTTCTCTTTGCGTACTCATAGGCAGCGTATTGCGCTAACGCGCCGCCCATGCTTTGGCCAGTGAAATGCACTACAAAATCTGCCGGCACCAAGCCGGCATCCCTGATGTCTTTTCTGTTGAAGAGGCTATCTAAGATTGGGGTTGATCCTGAATTAGCTGCATTCCACTGATTTGTGGCGAGTGACAGATTGCCGTACCAATCTTTTCCGTCCCGCCCATCTGTGCCGCGAAATGACAAAAGATATTCGATATGAGTTCGACCATCTCCCGTTTCACTCACGCCTCTATATAGCTGAGCTCCGAAGCCGGCCTCTGCAATTTCGAATTTATTCACTAATTCCCACTGCGTGAGGGATACTCTTGCCACAGCGGAATCCGGTTGGTTAATCGAGTAAGGGATTCCCGCCAGCGCCGTCAAATCTAAAGGAAATGTGTATTCTTCATTCTTAGGACTATCCGGATAGGTTGATAGGGACTGCCCGATCACGGCTGTCTTGCTCTCATACGCCGCGTCGCTCGCTATTAGATCTACAATGCTTTCTATGTTTCGTTGCTCGTCGGACCACATCTTCCGTCCCCTATTTCGTACAGAATTTAACTACGTTGAGAGCGGTGTCTCTATAGGAACTTGTCCACGGATTAAATATCGCGGCCATATTGCAACCATCAGGAGAAATCTTTAATTGACTTATCCATCCTGGAAATAACCTACTTGAAGTGGATTCATTCCATATGTACGCGCCCGCCGTTCCTACCTTAAATCGCTCCGTCATCACAAAACTCCCAGCCGACGAAATGAACCCATCCTTAATTGGTTGAATGCTGTTCGCACGGGTGGGTACTGTCTTTGGAGGCAATATTTCCTGAGTCCTTCCATCAAGGCTCAACATCCATGCTCGACCTTCTACTGGTGGATTCCTTCCGGGAATGGTGTAGTCTTGAGGGATTACATATGCATTCGCATATTGAGAGAACACGATGCCATTCCAATCAGCATCGTGATAAGCAATTGGCAATTCGATGCCAGGATGATCCACCGTGGGGTAGTACCAGAGATTGTGCGGTTCCGGATTGATATTGACGGAATGAAGCCGGTCTCTTCCCAGTTCCATATAACCATGCCCTCCTGGAAGCCGGCACAAACTTCCCCCGCGGGGTCCATCTGAGCATTTGCCGTAGGGCTTACACGTGGATCGGTCCATATTAGGCATTGCATAAAATGCCTTTTCTTCTTCCTGACCGTATTGACCTTCCTTGACGGACAGTTCGCCGTTTTTTTTCACCACGTAGCGTATATAGCCGTATGCGTAACAGAACCACGTCTTGCCTAGCGGCGAATGCAGAGTTAGTTCATCGGTCTTGACATTCCACTCATACATCCCAGCCGGCGGCGCCTTCGGGGAATCGTCTCCGAGATCTTTTGTGGACGGGGCATATCCCGCGACAAGCAGTCGGTCGTTGTCTAGCCATGCGATGCTGTCCTTTTCACCTATCCATTTGATTCGCGTCGACTCGAGTCTTTTTATCGAGAACGGTCTAATTTCGTGATCTAGCGAAGCGCAAGATGAATTTTCCGGATGGAAGAAAAGCAAAAACAAAACCGCTGCAAGTCGGCTGCAACAGACCCCGTCTCGACTACCGCGATTGGTGCGATTGGGGTCAGGCCTGCATAACTGCATAATGTTCATGTATGCTCCGTTTTATGGCTCGCAAACCGCGACTGCATGTTCCCGGTGGCTTGTACCACGTCATCCTGCGTGGCAATGCTCGACAGAATGTGTTCTTCACCGCCGCCGACAGGAAGTATTTCTTCAATCTG
>Ga0207648_10003501_pt1 | contig 16446 bp, 14 predicted proteins | sample KBSMisM32_FD_184310 | JGI IMG/M metagenome (GOLD analysis project Ga0207648, IMG submission 184310) | Miscanthus rhizosphere microbial communities from Kellogg Biological Station, Michigan, USA - KBS Miscanthus M3-2 (SPAdes) (version 2) | ecosystem: Host-associated > Plants > Roots >...
TTGAGCGAGCAGCCGACCCTCGCCCCGCCGGGCATCTTCAAGGCCTACGACATTCGCGGTCTCTACGGCGAGGAGATGGACGAGACGACGGCGCTCGCGATGGGTCTCCTCCTGTCGGCGACAGAACCCGCGGGCCAAGACCGTAGTATTCGGATCGATGGCTGAACGGGCGACATTCCGGGTCAAGACCGGGCTGGCGGAGATGCTCAAGGGCGGCGTGATCATGGACGTGGTCACGCCCGAGCAGGCACGGATCGCCGAGGAGGCGGGCGCCTGCGCGGTGATGGCCTTGGAGCGGGTGCCGGCGGATATTCGGCGGGACGGCGGCGTGGCGCGGATGTCGGACCCGGCGATGATCAAGGGGATCCAGGAGGCGGTGACGATCCCGGTGATGGCGAAGGCGCGGATCGGACATTTCGCCGAGGCCCAGGTGCTGCAGGCGCTCGAAGTCGACTACATCGACGAGTCCGAGGTGCTGACACCCGCAGACGAGCACAACCACATCGACAAGCTCGCCTTCGAGGTTCCCTTCGTCTGCGGCGCGACGAATCTCGGCGAGGCGCTGCGGCGGATCGGCGAGGGCGCCGCGATGATCCGCTCCAAGGGCGAGGCCGGCACCGGCAACGTGGTCGAGGCGGTGCGTCACATGCGTGAGATCACGGCTGGCATCAGGCGTCTGGCGCAATTGGGTTCCGAGGAGCTGGCGAGCGCCGCAAAGGAGCGCCAGGCGCCACTGGAAGTCGTTCACGAGGTGGCCGAGAAGGGTCGTTTGCCGGTGCCGTTGTTCTGTGCCGGAGGAATCGCGACGCCCGCCGACGCTGCGCTGATGATGCAGCTCGGCGCCGAGGGCAACTTCGTCGGCTCGGGGATCTTCAAGAGCGACGACCCGGAGCGCCGCGCCAAGGCGATCGTCGAGGCGACCACCCATTTCAACGACCCGGAGCGGGTCGCCGCCGCCTCGATCGGGCTGGGAGGCGCGATGCCGGGGCTCGAGATCGCCGAGCTGGCGGCCAGCGACGCGCTCTTGCAGAACCGCGGTGCCTGAGCTTCGCGTAGGCGTTCTCGCGATCCAGGGCGGCTTCGAGGCGCATGCGCGGATGCTGCGCCAGCTCGGCGCCGCGACGACCGAGGTGCGGGCTCCGACCGACGTCGACGGGCTGGACGGGGTCGTTATCCCTGGGGGCGAGAGCACGACGATCTCGAAGGGCCTCGCGTCGACCGGGCTCGATGCCGCGATTCGCGCCCACAGCGCCGCCGGGCGGACGGTGTTCGGAACCTGCGCCGGCATGATCGTCTGCGACTCCGAGCACCTGGCGCTGATCGACGCGATAGCCGAGCGCAACGCGTTCGGCCGGCAGCTGCAGAGCTTCGAGGCGGACCTCGCGGTGAAGGGCGTCGGCGACGAGCCGCTGCGGGCGGTTTTCATCCGAGCGCCGCGGGTTAGGGATCACGCAGATGGAGTCGAGGTGCTCGCTTCCTACGCCGGTCATCCGGTCGCGATCCGGCAGGGCGGCGTGCTCGCATGCGCTTTCCACCCGGAGCTCACCGACGACCCACGGCTTCACGCGCTTTTCATGGCAATGACGACGAGCTCCCGGGATCGTGCGGGACGGGAGCGGGAGGAGGCAGGGAGATGAGGGACTCGAGAACGGAGAATCTGGCGAAGATCCTGGTCGGCTACTCGACCGAGGTCCAGCCGGGCGAGATCGTCTCGGTCGAGGGCGACGTCGGCGCGGCGCCGCTGCTGCACGCCGTCTACGAGGAGGTCCTCAAGGCGGGCGCCCACCCGATCCTCAACGTGGCCCTGGACGGCGTCGCGGCGAGCTACTACGCGCTCGCCAGCGACGAGCAGCTCGAGTGGGTCTCGCCGGTGACCAGGTGGATGGTCGAGGAGGCCGACGTGCGGATCGGCATCGGCGCCAGCGCCAACACGCGGGAACTCTCGGCCGTGCCGCCCGAGCGCCAGACCCGGCGCCAGGCCGCGGTCGGTCCGGTCCTCGCCAAGATGATGGACCGCAGCGCCGCCGGCGAGTTCCGCTGGGTCTACACGCTCTACCCGACCAACGCCTACGCCTCGGAGGCCGAGATGAGCCTCGCCGACTACGAGGACTTCTACTTCGGCGCCTGCCTCGCCGGCGACGGGGACCCACTCACCGCGTGGAAGCGCGCCTCGGAGGAGACCGCCCGCCTCGCCGAGTGGGCCAACGGCCACGAGGAGGTGCGGGTCACGGCGCCGGGCACGAACATCAGGCTGGGTATCGCAGGTCGGACGTTCATCCCCTCCTCGGGTCGCCACAACATGCCCGACGGCGAGTTCTTCACAGGCCCGATCGAGGACTCGGTCGAGGGCGAGGTGACCTTCCACCTGCCGGCGGTGATCGCCGGCCGCGAGGTCTCAGGAGTCCACCTACGGTTCGAGGCCGGCAAGGTCGTCGACGCGAGCGCCGAGCGCGGCGAGGAGTTCCTGATCCAGCTGCTCGACACCGACGAGGGCGCACGCCGCCTCGGCGAGCTGGGCATCGGCACCAACTACGCGATCGACCGCGGCACCCTCGAGGTCCTGCTCGACGAGAAGATCGGCGGCACCGTCCACATGGCCGTCGGCCGCAGCTATCCCGAGACCGGCGGCGTCAACGAGTCCGCCGTCCACACCGACCTCGTCTGCGATCTGCGCCTCGGCGGCACCCTCGAAGTGGACGGGGTCGTCATGCAGCAGGACGGCAAGTTCATCGTCTAGCGCATCGGCCCGCGGGTCCTGTCGCCGCAGGGGACCCACCACCCCCTGCGGTCGCTAAAGCGTCCTCGGGGGCGGTCCGCCCCTACGGCGCCACCCGCGGGAGAAGCGCTCGTCGCTGAGCTGCCGAGGTACCAACGTCTGTCGCGGCGGGTGGTGCGGATTTGGGGGACCAGCCTGAGGAAGCTTCAGCTACCGCAGGGCTGGTGGCACCAAATCCGTGACAGGACCCGCCGCGCACTGGCATTGGGCTGAGGGCTATTGGTTCGGGATGGGGGAGCCCGCCATGAAGAAGAACCAGACTGTAAGGGCGATGGCGGCGAGGACGACGGAGCCCATGAGGACGGCTTCCACGACCGTGGTCGAGCCCACCCGCGGAGAGGAGCTGTCGCGCATGCTCTTCAGCCAGGCGGGGCGCATCGGCTCGAGGCGGTTGGTCCCCGTCACTTGCATGTAGAGGCGGTTGAGGCGGCCGATCAGCCAGGCGACGACGAGGACCGAGACGATGATCCCGATCGCGACGACAAAGTAGGGGCCGCCGCTGGGGAACTGGGTATGGGAGACCTTGGACGCAATGTAGATCCACCCCAGGGGAATCGCGGTCCACAGCGAGAGGGCCGCCAGCAGCATCACGACGAAGACGAATGCCGCCACCACGCTCCTGGCGGGCCCGGCGCGGCGCGAGTCGCTGGCGATCTCCACGCCCATAGAATGGCAGGGATGTCCGGTCATTCTAAGTGGTCTTCCATCAAGCACAAGAAGGGGGCAGCCGACGCGAAGCGGGGCCAGCTTTTCACCAAGTTGGCGCGTGCGATCACGGTCGCGGCCCGCGATGGCGGATCCGATCCGGAGGGCAACCCCACCCTCGCGACGGCGATTCAGAAGGCACGCGATGCGTCGATGCCGAAGGACAACATCCAGCGGGCGATCGACCGCGGCAGCGGAATCGGCGTCGACGCCGCGGCGATCGAGAGCGTCCTCTTCGAGGGCTACGGACCGGGCGGCGCGGCGATCCTGGTCGAGGCGCTGACCGACAACCGCAACCGCACCAGCGCCGACGTCCGCCACGCCTTCAACAAGCATCACGGCAACCTTGGCGAGCCGGGGTCGGTGGCCTGGATATTCGAGAAGCGAGGGGTGGTCGTCGTCGACGCCGGACGCTACGCCGAGGACGATCTGATCGCCGCGATCGACGCGGGCGCCGAGGACGTGCGTGAGGACGGCGATCAGCTGCGTGTCATCTGTGACCCCGCCGATCTCGGTGCAGTGCGCGAGGCGCTCGATGCATCCCGCGTGGAGATCGTCTCTGCCGAGCAGACGATGGAGCCGAAAAGCACGGTCGTCGTCAAGGGCAGCGAGGCCGAATGGCTGCTCAAATTGGTCGACGCACTCGAGGAGCACGACGACGTCAACGAGGTACACGCCAACTTCGACGTCCCCCAGGAGATCATCGAGAAGCTGGCTGCCTGAAGGCATCCGGGGCGCATTCCAGAATCAGTCCCCATGCAAGTCGTGATGGGGATCGACCCCGGCGCCGCCAACCTCGGCTTCGGCGTGGTCCGAGTCGAGGGCAATCGCATGGTGGCGCTCGACGGGGGGGTGGTGGAGACGGCCGCGGGCCTGCCGATCGAGCGACGCCTGGAGAGGATCCACCACGAGCTCGCGGAGCTGATCGAGTGGCACGAGCCGAAGGCGATGGCGCTCGAGGACCTCTATTTCGGCAAGAACGTCCACTCCGCCATGGCCGTCGGACGGGCCAGCGGCGCGGCGATGCTCGCCGCCGCCCAGCGCGGCGTTCGCTGCTTCACGTACACGCCGCAGGCGATCAAGAAGGCCGTCTGCGGCTCGGGGGCGGCGGGCAAGGAGCAGGTGCAGCGGATGGTCGCGACCCTGCTCGGCCTGCCCGAGCTGCCGACCCCCGACCACGCCGCCGACGCGCTCGCCGTCGCGATCTGCCACGGCGGCGGAAGCGGCACGGAAGCGGCGATACAGGCCGCTTCGGCGCCCTCGTCCCCACGGCCGCGCCAGAGGCTCGCCGGATGATTGCCGCCGTGCGCGGAGAGGTGATGGTGCGCCGCCCCGACCATGTCGTGATCGACGCCGGCGGCGTCGGTTACCGACTCGCGGTCTCGTCGGAGACGTTGAAAGCCGTGCCGGCCATCGGTCGCGAGACCTTTCTCCACGCCGAGCTGATCGCCCGCGACGACTCGCTCTCCCTCTTCGGCTTCGCCTCGGAAGAGGAGCGGGATCTGTTCGGCGAGCTGATCTCAGTCAGCGGCGTCGGCCCCAAGGTGGCGCTGGCGGCGCTCTCCGGCGGACCGGTTCGCGAGCTGCTGCGCGCCATAGCCGGCGGCGATGCGAAGCGCTTCCAGGCGGTTCCCGGGATCGGCAAGCGCACCTCGGAGAGGATCATCGTCGAGCTGCGCGAGAAGGTCGCCGGGACGCTGGAGGAGGAGATCGTCGTTGCCGGCGGGACCGGAGAGGATCCACGCGGCCTCGCCCGCGACGGCTTGGTCAATCTCGGCTATGCGCCGCTCGAAGCCGAGCGGCTGCTCGACGGGGTCGACGGCGCCGATGCCGAGGAGCTGCTCGCCGCCGCCCTCCGCAAGGCCGGCGGCTCGAAGAGCAAGGCGGCATGAGCGACATCGCCGGAAAACGGATCCGCACCCCGGGCGTCGACGAGCCGATTCCCGCCGATGCCGACGTTCGCGTGCACGATGCCCGGGCCGACGCCCCCGACGAGGCCCTTGACAACTCGCTGCGACCGCGCCGGCTGACCGACTTCGTGAACCAGGTCCAGGTGACTGAGCAGCTCGGGATCTTCATAGAGGCGGCGCGCAGGCGCGGTGAGCCGCTCGACCACGTCCTGCTCGCCGGTCCGCCTGGCCTCGGCAAGACCTCGCTGGCCCACATCGTCGCCGAGGAGATGGGCGTGCCAATGGTGCAAACAGCCGGACCGGCCCTGGAGCGCAAGGCGGACGTCGCGTCGTTCCTCACCGCGCTGGAGCCGGGCAGCGTCTTCTTCGTCGACGAGATCCACCGCCTCGGTCGGGCCGTCGAGGAGACGCTCTACCCGGCGATGGAGGATGGCGAGCTGCCGGTGGTCCTGGGCCAGGGCGCCGGGGCTCGCACCGTCACCCTGCCGCTGCCGCCCTTCACCTTGATCGGCGCCACCACGCGCGCGGGCCTCCTGACGACGCCTCTGCGCGACCGCTTCGGCCTCTCGCATCGGCTCGAGCACTACAGCTCGGAGCATCTGGCCGAGATCGTTGCTCGGTCAGCCGGCATCCTCGGCATCGCGATCGACGCGGAGGGGGCGGAGACGATCGCCTCGCGCTCGCGCGGCACCCCCCGAGTCGCCAACCGGCTCCTGAAGCGGGTACGGGACTTCGCCCAGGTCAAAGGCCGGGACTCGATCGACGACGAGGTTGCCCTGGCGGCGCTCGAGATGCTCGAGGTCGACGCGGCGGGGCTGGATCGCAGCGATCGGGCGCTGCTCGACGTGGTAGCGACGAAGTTCGGCGGCGGGCCCGTCGGGCTCTCGACGCTGGCGGTCGCGATCAGCGAGGAGGCAGACACGATCGAGGACGTGCTCGAGCCCTATCTGCTTCAGCAGGGCCTGCTGAAGCGCACCCCGCGGGGTCGCGTGATGACCCCCCGCGCCTATGAGCATCTCGGCCTTCCCACGCCGGATGCAACAAGAAGCCTCTTCTAAAAGCCAGTCTCAGTAACCTGGCGGGGATGCCGTTCTTCATCTGTCCCAATTGCGGCCACCGGGAGGTCAGCGCCGAGCGCACGGCGGGTTTCAGCACGCGCCCCAAGGGCTGCTCGAAATGCGGCTTCGGCTTCGTTTTCGAGCTGCTCGACGACTATTACCCGGCCCCCAACGCCGCCTTCTTCGTCTGCGATCGCCAGGCGCGGGTGATCGACGCCGGGCGGGGCAGCTACGAGCTCACCGGGCTCACCGACGAAGATGTGATCGGCCGTCCCGTGCAGGAAGTCCTCGGCCTCGAGTGGCGCGAGCCCGGCGACGGCGACGAAGAGGCCGACACGAACGGAGACGGGGTCACCGATCCGATTGAGACCTCGCTGGAGTGGGGGGTCCGCTCGCTGGGCAAGCGGGTCTCCGTCAATGCCGAGGGCGATCTGCCAGCGGAGGCCGTCGCCGACGTCTTCCCCGCCTACGACGACGACGGCGGCTTGCTGATCGTCCTGACCCCGGAGGCCTGAGCGGATGGGCACGCGGCGCAAACACCTCTTCGTCCTCCTCTTCGTCTTCGGTCTGATCGCGATCTCGGCGATCGTCGTGGCCGGCAAGGAAACCAAGCTCGGGCTGGACCTGAAGGGCGGCGTGCAGCTGGTCCTGCAGGCGCGTCCCACCCCGCAGCAGCCCACGATCGACAGCGGCACGATGGAACGCTCGATTGACATCATCCGCTCGGGCTGCGACCAGCTCGGCGTCTCGGAGATCGAAGTCTCCCAGGTGGGGAGCGACCAGATCCAGGTCGGCATCCCGGGCGCGACGAGCGTCGGCAAGGCGACGGAATGCGCGACGAAGCCGGCGCGCCTCTACTTCTACGACTGGGAACCGAACCTGATCGAGCGTGAGCGGATCATCGGAGGCAATCCGGGTGCGGAACCTCCCAAAGGCCCGGTCGCGCAAGCCGACAAAGAATGGACCGAAGCGGGTCGCAGCACGACCAGCCGGGAAGACGTGCAGCTGATCCTCTCCGGCGCCTTTCCGACCGAGTACGCGGCAGCGAGGCTCGCCTCCGAACAGAAAGAAGTGCCCGACTGCGAACAATGCAGCCAGCCGACGACCTACTACCTGTTCTCGAAAGAGAAACCGCACAAACTGATCGACGGTCCCGAGTACGCGAAGTCGGACCTCTACCTCGACCCCAGCGGCAAGCACCGGCCCGCAGACATCGGCACCGTGGTGAAGGTTCCCCAGGGCACGATCGTCGTCTCCGAGAAGCCCGTCGACCCAAATGGGAAGGTGATCGAAGACGCCGAACCCGGCTGGTACGCGCTGAAGGACGACCCGTCTCTCACCGGCACCGAAATCACCCATCCGAAGCAGGAAACCGACGAACTCGGGCGCCCCAACGTCACCTTCAAATTCACCGACAGCGGTCGCCAGGCCTTCCAGGAAGTCACCCGCAGAATCGCCCAGCGCGGTGCGGCGCGGGCGATCGGCCCGGCGGCGGGACAGGAAGCCGAACAGCTCTCCGGCCACTTCGCGGTCATCCTCGACAACGAAGTCAAGACCAGGCCGATCATCAACTTCGAACAGAACCCGGATGGCATCGACGGCCGCACGGGAGCCCAGATCTCGGGGGGCTTCAACAGCATCGGCGAGGCGCAGGAACTGGCCAGCTTCCTGCAGCGTGGCGCCCTGCCGGTCAACCTCAACCTGATCAGCCAGTCCCAGGTCTCGGCGACGCTGGGCAAGGAAGCGCTGCACGAGGGCATCAAGGCGGGCATCATCGGCCTCGCCCTGGTCGTCCTCTTCCTGCTCGTCTTCTACCGCCTCCTCGGCCTGGTCGCGGCGCTGGCCCTCGGTGCCTACGGGGTCATCTTCTTCGCCCTGATCAAACTGATCCCGATCACGCTGACGCTGCCGGGGATCGCGGGACTGATCCTCACGATCGGCGTCGCCGCGGACTCGAACATCGTCATCTTCGAGCGCATCAAGGAGGAGGTGCGCGCAGGCAGATCCATGTCCAGCGCGATCTCCGCCGGCTACAGGCGCGGCATCGCAACCATCATCGACGCCAACGTCGTGACGATGCTGACGGCATTCATCCTCTTCGTCCTGGCGACGGCCGGGGTCAAGGGCTTCGCCTTCACGCTCGGCGTCGGCACTATCGTCTCGCTGCTCACCGCGGTCGTCTTCACGCAGGCGCTGCTCGGCAGCATGAGCCGCACGAGGATCCTGCGTTCGCCGAGCGCGCTCGGCGCCTCCGGGAAGGGGGTTCGCTGGCATTTCAACTTCATGGGGGCCAGCCGCTGGTTCTTCACCCTCTCGGGCTGCATCCTGCTGGTCGGAGCGTTTGCGCTCGCCACTAAGCAACTGAACCTCGGCATCGACTTCAAGTCCGGCACCCGGATCGAGGTCGCGCTGGCCAAATCCGCAGACGAAGAAACCGTGCGCGAAGTGCTCAGCAGCGCCGGCATCTCCTCCAGCGCCGAGGTGCAGCGCGAGACGAACCCGGGGCTCGGCTCGAACGCCTTCCTGATCCAGTCGAAGACGCTGAAGCCGAGTCAGATCAACGAGATCCAGAAAAAGCTCGAAGCCGAATTCGGGATCAAGCCGAATGGCTTCAACAGCACGAGCGTCGGTCCGACGTTCGGCGAAACGGTAGCCAAAAGCGCGCGCAACGCGCTGATCTTCTCGATGCTGGTGATCTGCGCCTATGTGGCGCTGCGGTTCGACCCGAAGTTCGCGGTGCCGGTCCTGATCGCGCTCTTCCACGACATCCTGATCACAGCCGGGATCTACTCGCTCACGGGTCGCGAAGTGACGAGCGGGACGGTCGCCGCCTTCCTGACCATCCTCGGCTACTCGCTCTACGACACGATCATCGTCTTCGACCGAATACGCGAGAACATGCCTCGCATGCCCCGGGCGGCGTTCTCGCAGATCGTCAACCGCTCGATGAGCGAGGTCCTGACCCGGTCGCTGGCCACCAGCTTCACGACCCTGCTGGCCGTGATCTCGCTGCTGATCTTCGGAGGCACGACGCTGCAGGACTTCGCCTTCGCGATGATGGTCGGGATCGCGTCGGGAACTTATTCGTCGATCTTCATCGCTTCGCCGGTGCTGACGGCGTGGAAGGAACGCGAGCCGGGCTTTGTGCGGCGGCGGGACCGAATTGCCGCCCTTGAGGGCGGAGTCCCGGCGTTCGCCGACGATGTCGAGCTGGCGAAGCTGGGCGACGGGGGCGAGAGCGACGCAGAGCTCGACGTCGAGGTCGCGACAGAGGAGGAGATCAGGCCGAAGGCTGCCGCCGCCGTCGCGACCAAGGCGGTGGAGCCCGATGGCGGCGGCCCGACGAGCAACGGCGAGCCGCCCGCCCTCGATCCGGCCGACGTCGCTCGCCGCGAACGCGACGAGCGCCGCAGGGAACGACGCAAGCAGCGGCGCAAACACGGGAGGAACCGCTGATGGCGCTGCTCGTCTGGTTCATGATGGGCATCGCCCTCTGGCACTTCACCGTCTTCCTGCCCGACCGCTTCTGGCAGGGCATCGTCGGCGCGTTCCTCGGCTCGGTGATCGGCGCGGTCGTCTTCGGCGCGATCATCGAGGTCGCGAGCGGCAAAGGCCTGGGCGACACGGATCTGGGCACGGCCCTGACAGCCGTCCCGGGAGTCGCGATCGGCCTTGCCGTCGTCTACGCCATCGGCATCCGCAGCGAGCGCCTTCCCGAGTAGCTGAATCCGTCGGATTCGTTGCCTAGCGTGGGCGTGTGCCGGAAGCCCTGCGCGCATACCAGGCGGAGCCGTTCGCCTATGACGAGGCCCGTCGACTCGCCGACGAGCTGGGCCTGAGCGAGCCGGTTGCGATCACGCTCGTGCGCCGCGGCTACCGGACCGCCGAGCAGGCGCGCACTTTCCTGGCGGCCGACGAGAGCCATGACCCCGCGGACTTCAGCTCGATGGGTCGCGTCGTCGAGCGGATCGAAGCGGCAGTCCGCGAGGGTGAGCGCATCACGGTGCACGGCGACTTCGACGTCGACGGCGTCTGCGCCACGGCGATACTGGTCGGCGCCCTGCGCGAGCTCGGCGGCGATTGCGACTGGCTGATTCCCGACCGGATGGTCGACGGCTACGGGCTGTCGGAGGACAACGTGCGCACGCTTGCCGAGCGGAGGACGCGGCTGCTGATCACGGTCGACTGCGGGATCACCGCAGTGGACGAGGTGGCGCTAGCACGCTCCCTAGGCATCGACGTCATCGTGACGGACCATCACCAGCCGTCCGAGGCGCTACCCGATTGCCTGACCCTCCATCCGACGGTTGACGGGTATCCGTTCGCTGAGCTGTGCGGGACCGCGGTGGTGTGGAAGCTCGCGACCGCGCTGCGGAGTGGGCTGTCGGGGGAAGGGTCGGCGGACGCGCTTACGCGCAGAGTGTCCGGCGACCCTTCCCCCGACAGCCCTTCGCAGGCCGACGCCGATCTTGACCTCGTGGCGCTCGCGACGGTCGCAGACGTGGTGCCGCTGGTGGGAGAGAACCGGGCGATCGTGAAGAAGGGGCTCGAGGAGGTGCGGAGGGCGCGAAGGCCGGGGATAAGGGCGCTGCTGGAGGCGGCGAAATGCGATCCCGGTCAGCTGGACGAGGGCGATCTGGCGTTCCGGTTGGCTCCGAGGATCAATGCTGCTGGAAGGCTCTACCGCGCGGACGCCGGAGTAGAGCTGTTCCTTACCCAAGACGATGCTCGTGCCGCTGAGATAGCGGCGGAGTTGAGCCGCGCGAACGGGGAGCGGCGAGCGACCGAGCGGCGCGTCCTGCAGGAGGCGGAAGCGGCGCTGAGGGCGCTGCCGGCGCGGCTCCGCGAGGCGCCGGGGTTCGTGCTTGCCGGCGAGGGCTGGCACCCGGGCGTGATCGGCATCGTGGCTTCGCGACTGGTCGAGCAGCACCACAGGCCGGTCGTCGTCGTCTCGCTGGACGGAGGGGGGGGAGGGCGCGGGTCCGGGCGCAGCATTCCCGGCTTCGACCTGCTCGCTGCGCTGGATGCCTGCTCGCCGTACCTGAGTCGCTTCGGCGGCCACCGCGCGGCGGCCGGCTTGGAGCTGGACGCAGTCAACCTGGACCAGTTTCGGGAGGCCTTTGCCGAGCACGCTTCGGCGATGCTCGGCCCCGAGGACCTGAAGAAGACGGAGAGGATCGACGCGATCGTCGGCGGGGCTTCGCTGGGGCTCGAGCTGGCCGAGGAGCTGCGCCAGCTCGCCCCGTTCGGCATGGGCAATCCGGGCGTCCGCCTGCTCGTGCCCTCGGCGCGAGTGCGTGACGTACGCTCTATAGGCGACGGCAAGCACAGCCGCTTCAGCCTGCACAGCGGTTCGCACAAGGCGCTCGGAGTCGCCTTCGGAAGGCCAAGCCTCGGGGTCGACGAGGAGCAGTCGGTCGACGTCGCCGTGCGCCTCGAGGTGAATCGCTGGAACGGCTCGGTGGAGCCGCAGGTGGTCCTCCGCGAGGTTTATCCCAGGGCGACGGACGAAGGCGCGCTGGATGTCGAGGCGTGGTGGGACCGGTTCGAGCGCGAGCTCGCCGCGGACCCCACCTCGATCCCCGCCTACGGCGAGACTCCTCCACATCGACGGCTCGTCCTGAGAACGACCAACGCGCCCGCGGCGGTGGCCAGAGAGCTCGCCGCCTGCGGGGCCAAGGTGCTGGCGGTCACAGCCGACGCCTTCCTGCGAGCGGGAATGGCCGCCCCGGGTTTGCGGCTTACCGACCCTGGCGAGCTCGCGCTCTCGCCCGGGCTGGCCGCCGACTTCCGACATGTCGTCGTCGTCGACCCGCTTCCCTGCCGGCGGCTGACGTTGGCGCTGAGCGGCGCTTCCGAGCCGGGCTGCTATCTCCACCGCGCATGGGGGGAGGCCGAGTGGCGATTCGCCCTCTCCGCGCAGAGCGCGCAGCTCGCCCAGCGGGAAACGCTCGTCGCTCTCTACCGCGATCTTCGCGACGCCGACGGGGCGGGCGGGGAGGAGCTCCGATCCGCGCTCGCCGGCGACCCGCGCCGCCCGCGCGGAGCCGAGGCCGCCGCGCGCGGATTCCGCGTGCTCAGCGAGCTCGGATTGGTCGAGGGCATGCCGAATCGTGGCCTCGGCGCGGTCCGGGTCGTATCCTCAGAGGGAACCGATTTGGAGCGCTCAGCGGCGTTTCGCGCCTACAGCGCCCGCTTTCAGGAGGCCCAGCGATATCTAGAAGGACAGAGACAGCCGTAGCGAGCGAGGAGCTCCTCGCCGATCTCTTCGCCGTCGTCGAGGAGTTCGACTCGCCTCCGCCCGCCGATTCCGACGGCGACGTCGCGGTGGCCACGACCACGATCGACCGGGCCGCGGTGTCGCGTGCCTTCGCCTTTGCCTGCGATCGCCACGCCGATCAGCTGCGTCGCTCCGGCGACGAGTTCATCACCCACCCGGTCGGCGTCGCCCAGATCTGCGCCGGGATGCGGCTCGACACCGAGACGCTCTGCGCCGCGCTGCTGCACGACACGGTCGAGGACACCAGCGCCAGCCTCGAGGAGATCCGCGCCGAGTTCGGCGAGGAGATCGCCCAGCTCGTCGACGGCGTCACCAAGCTGACCGGGATCACCTTCGAGAGTCGCGACGAGCGGCAGGCTGAGAACTACCGCAAGATGATGGTGGCGATGGCGAGCGACGTCAGGGTAATCCTGATCAAGCTCGCTGACCGCCTGCACAACATGCGGACCCTCGGCGCCCTGCCGAAGCAGAAGCAGCTGGCGAAGGCGCGGGAGACGCTCGAGATCTACGCGCCGTTGGCGCATCGCCTCGGAATTCACGCGATCAAGTGGGAGCTGGAGGATCTCGCCTTCTCCACCCTGCATCCGCGCAAGTACGCGGAAATCAAGCAGCTCGTCGCCCAGCAGCGAAACGAGCGCGAGACCTACGTGGAAGAGGCCGGCAAGTTCCTCGCCGTGGAGCTGCGACAGGTCGGGATCGAAGCCGAGATCTCCGGCCGGGCCAAGCACTTCTACTCGATCTACACGAAGATGACCAAGAAGGGCCGCGAGTTCAACGAGATCTTCGACTTGACGGCGATGCGGGTGATCGTCGGCTCGGTGAAGGACTGCTACGGCGCGATCGGCGTCATCCACTCGCTCTGGAAGCCGCTGCCCGGCCGCTTCAAGGACTGGGTCGCTATGCCCAAGGCCAACATGTACCAGGCGCTGCACACGACCGTGATCGGACCGGAAGGAAAGCCGCTCGAGATACAGATCCGCACCGAGGAGATGCACACGCTCGCCGAGTACGGGATCGCCGCCCACGTTGCCTATAAGGAGGGCGAGGTCGCCGATCCGCGGAAGGAGAAGATGACCTGGCTGCGCCAGCTCGTCGAGGCAGAGGGGGAGCAGGACCCGGCGGAGTTCCTCGAGTCGCTCAAGGTCGACCTCTTCGAGGACGAAGTCTTCGTCTTCACCCCGAAGGGGGAAGTGAAGAACCTCTCGGCCGGCTCGACGCCGCTGGACTTCGCCTATGCGGTGCACACCGATGTCGGCCACGCCTGCGTAGGCGCCAAGGTCAACGGCTCGATCGTGCCGCTGCACTACCAGCTGCGATCGGGCGACATCGTCGAGGTGCTGACCGCGAAGAAGAAGCGCGGCCCTTCGCGCGACTGGCTGAAGCTGGTGCGGACCAGCCGTGCGCGCAACAAGATCCGCGCCTTCTTCAAGGAGGAGAGCCGCGAGGGCGCCGAGCGCAAGGGCCGCGAAGGGCTGGAGGAAGCGCTGCGCACAAGGGGCCTGCCGATGCAGAAGGTGGCGGCCTCGCCGCTGCTGATCGACGTGATCCGCGAGATGGGCTTCCGCAAGGCGACCGAGTTCTACATCGCCCTCGGCCAGGGCAAAGTCTCGACCAAGGCGGTCGCCAACAAGCTGATGCAGCGCCTCAAGGAGGGGGAGGCCGTCGAGGAGACCGACCCGCTCGGCCTCGCCGGCGGCCACCGCGAGGACAAGGCCCGCCGCACCAAGGACGCCTCCAACTACGGGATCAGCGTCAAGGGCGCCGCCAACGTCGCGGTACGCTTGGCCAAGTGCTGCCGCCCGGTGCCCGGGGACGAGATCGCCGGCTACGTGTCGCTCGGGCGCGGCATCACGATCCACCGCACCGACTGCAAGAACATGAAGGCCCTGAAGCGGGCGCCGGAAAGGTTCGTGAGCGTGAGCTGGGACGGAGACAACGAGTCCTCCTATCGCGTCGAGCTGCAGATCGACGCCTACGATCGCACGCGCCTGCTCGAGGACCTCTCGCGCACCTTCTCGGAGGCCGGGATCAACATCCTCGGCGCCAGCTGCACCACCAACCACCCGATGGTGAAAAACCGCTTCGTCGTAGAGGTGGGGGACACCGAGCAGCTCAAGCAATGCATCTCGCGCCTGCGCAACGTCGAGTCCGTCTTCGACGCCTACCGGATCACGCCGGCGGCCTGATCAGGAGACGATGGTCAGCGCGCCGGGCTCGGCCCGCAGCGTCATCTCGGTCTTCTCGCCGATGTAGTCGCCGTCGACCTGCACCGGGAACGGGCGGACGATGCCCTCCTTGTTCTCCGAGATGGACGCGACGGCCGCCCCCTCGATGTGTGCGAAGTGCTCGATCTGGCGATGGCGAGCGGCGGGCCTTCTCTCGCTGAAGAGCCGCGCGATCAAGGTCGGCATGTCGCGCGTCGCCGCGCGCTTGAGCACCCCTAGGGCCAGCGTCCCGTCGTCGATCGTGACTTCCTCGCAGACCCGTATCGGGCTGTCGGAGAAGTAGGTGAAGGGGTCTGAGTTTTGGGCGAGGGCGGTGACTCCCTCGGCCTCGTGGCGGTCCACCTTCACCCGCAACCGCACGGGGTTGACCAGATAGGAGCGGTAGAAGGCGGAGACCGCCGCCCAGCTGAAGTAATACGGGCCGGCCATCGACTTCATCCTCGGGTGGGCATCAACGCGCCTGACCACGGTCGCGTCGATGCCGGCGCCGCAGGAAAAGACGAAGTGGCGCTCGTCGACCCTGCCGAGGTCGATCCGCCGTGGCCTCCAGTCGTCGACCATCGCCAGGAGGTGCTCGGTCGCGTCCACCACGTCGTTGGGAATGCCGAGCGTGCGGCAGACGACGTTGGTCGAGCCCCCTGGCAGCACCGAGACGGGCACGTCCGTCCCTGCCAGCCCGTTGACCACCTCGTTCAAGGTCCCGTCGCCGCCGAAGGCGACGACCACGTCGTAGCCGTGGTCGCGCACCTCGCGCCCGATCTCGGTGGCGTGGTTCTGTGCCTCGGTATCCACAGTCTCCACCTCGTAGCGGCCCTGCAGCGCGTAGACCACCAGGTTCTTGAGCCGGTCCGAGACCGTCGTCGCATACGGGTTGACGATCAGCAGCATCCGCTTCTTGCTGGCGCGCCTGGTCATTTTCGGGCGCATCCGACTGGGCTTCCGCTGGCTCATGAACGGCCCAGCGTATTGCTATTCGCCCTGATGGGCCACGTCCCGCATAACGAAGGATCAGACGAGAAACCGTCGTTGGAGCTCACCGCGCGCGTGCACGAATCCGTGCGTTCGCCAATCAGGCCTGCCGACGTTTGCAGGCAAAAATCGCACCCGTGCAGCGTCGATCGCCTGCTTGACCGCATTTTCGCGATGGATGCTTTGCATCCTCGCGCCGAGCCGCCATAAGTAGCTGGGCGCCCGGGACGACCCGGATGCGCCTGAAAACGATCTCGGCGAAACCGCCGAGAAGGGAGAAACAAAGTGAAAGCGATCAAGATGATCGGCCTTGCGGCGCTGACGGCACTGATGGCCATGGCGTTCGTCGGGGCCAGCTCGGCGATGGCGGAATCGACGGCTCTGTGCTCCGCCGATGAAAGTCCCTGCAAAGAAGCAAACGTAGTCACACACGTGCACGAAACGTCGGTCGGCAAGGCGAAGCTCTTATCGAGCGTCGGCACCACCGAATGCAACGTCTTATTCTTAGGCGATACAACGGAAG
>Ga0207648_10003503_pt1 | contig 16442 bp, 14 predicted proteins | sample KBSMisM32_FD_184310 | JGI IMG/M metagenome (GOLD analysis project Ga0207648, IMG submission 184310) | Miscanthus rhizosphere microbial communities from Kellogg Biological Station, Michigan, USA - KBS Miscanthus M3-2 (SPAdes) (version 2) | ecosystem: Host-associated > Plants > Roots >...
GATTAGCCACAACGGTGTTTGCCAAAGCAAGGTTGTAAAACTGAACGAAGTCGGCCGGGAATCCAGTACCATTAAAGCTGCTTTGCTGCTGGTGATCTTTCTGAACGCTGAAGAGAGCAGTTGCACCTATTCTGTGTTTATCTTTCACCACCACATCATAGTTCAATAAATTCTCAACAGTATAAGCCCAGGCTTCAGAGTTATTTACCTGGGCGTTTGCCTGAGCGAAAGATGTGGCAGTGTTAGTATAAGTAAGGGGACCGTTATAGCTTCCGCCCTGATCCTGCCTGTAATCCAGACCAACATTCAACCTGTATTTCAGTCCTTTGATGAATTCATATTCGCCATAAAAACTATTGAATGTGCGGATCCTTCTGTTCTTGGCAACAATCGCATCAGATTTGGTGATCAGTGTAAGTGGGCTCACCGCTGTGGCATCTGTGGAACCAATAGCAGGAAGCAGGTTCACTGATCCATCCGTATTATAAGGATTGGCCAGCGGAGTCATCCTGATCAGGCCGCCTGGAACACCGCCACCACCGGGTGTATTGGAATAGGAAAGCGTGTTGGTAGCAATCAATCCCACTCTCAATTTGTTATTGAATTTATGATCGATGCTTGTACGCAAAGTGAACCTTTCAAAATTCTGATTAGGAATTATTCCTTCTTCATTATAATAGTTCCCTGAAAGAGAGAACTGCGTAGTTTCATTACCACCGGAAATTCCCAACTGGTGATTGGTTGTGAAACCCTGGCGATAGATCAAATCCTGCCAATTGGTAGAAACACCAGCTGCCAGTGCAGCAGCTTCTGCCGGAGTCAATGCATAAGAGCTGGTACCGGGAGAAGTGGTATTTCCTAATCTTGCTTCCTCCTTAAAGGCAGCATATTCAGGACCGGTAAAGACTTTTAGTTTACCTAATATATTTGTAACACCATGGTAAGCATCATAGCTGATAACAGCTCTGCCTGGTTTTCCTTTTTTAGTAGTTACAAGAATAACACCACCTGCACCTCTTGATCCATAGATGGCAGTAGCAGAAGCGTCTTTCAGGATTTCAAGACTTGCCACATCATCAGGATTAATATCATTGATGCTACCACCGAAAGGGATACCGTCCAATACAACGAGCGGCTGATCCAAACCATCACTCTGGCCAGCTGATGTTGCCATGGAACGATTACCACGAATACGAATGGTACCACCACCACCCGGGGTAGCGCTATTACTAACGATATCCACACCGGCAGTACGTCCCTTTAATTGAACAAGCAGATTGGGGGCTGGAACCTCACGCAGTGTTTCACCTTTAACTGAAACTACCGCACCGGTTACGTCCTTCTTACGTTGTGTACCATATCCTACCACAACAACTTCACCAAGATCACCGGGAATGGAAGAGGATAATTTAACAGAGTAGTTGTTACTACCGCCAATTGAAATTTCTTTTTCAGCAAAATTGATGCTGCTAATGACAAGCGTACTTCCGGAAGAAGCTGAGATGGAGAAGTTACCATTATTGTCTGTGGTAGTACCGTTAGTAGTACCTTTTACAACTACTGATGCACCGGCAACGGGTTGGTTGGCATCATTGGTAACACGTCCTGAAATGGTTTTCCCCTGTGCGAATACCTGTCCGGTACCTGCCAGAAGACAAAGCAGAACAGCTGCTGAGAATACCATAACCTTTCTCAACAGCTTACTCATAATGAGTAGCCTTTGGTTTTGAGACTTTTTCATTTTTTTTCGTTTTGAGAAGTAAACAGAGGTTTCGTTTTGAGTTTTAAGCAATGAGTAGGTTATCCATCCCTGCTAAAGGAATGAACCCACTCACGGCCTGGCGTTGTGTTATTTTGAGATTTAAAAAAAGGTGCGTTTGCTTTTGTTGAATTTGCCAGGAGGGTCTGATAAAGCTGAAATGCTGCCGGTTCTGAATTGATAACTCTTTGATTATTGGGCCGCGAGGATTGAAGCAATCCCAAATCCGGAATGGATGACCGTAGATCCCCCCGTAGGTAAGGAGGCGCAAGCAAAGTCAGATTTGATCTCATCATGACAGCAATTGTTCGTAACACGAAGCAGTTTTGATCCCTTTATCTTATGCAATCGGTTGCATTAATTGGCAAAAAAAATTATTTTTCTGCCTCACACACTATCCTTTCACTGCGTGCACATGGCAGCAATGAATTTCACTTCTCCAGTTGTTATATTCAGTCGCACGCAAGCATCCTGGTAAGTCATTAGGCATATTTTGCCCTCTGTAGGATAATACTTGCGTACTGTATAGTTTTATAGTTCCGGTTAAAAAAAAGATGGTCTTAACCGTACCTTTGATCAGCTAATTTAGAGAAATATTTTAGATTTGCAACCGATTGCAAAAATAATTCTAAATTCCGTATAAAATTAAACGGCGGTGGAAACCGGAAGGTTTAGTTAATTGCAGCCATATGCACAAGGAAATAACTATATATGATCTTGCCAGGGAGCTGAATTTATCTCCAGCCACCGTAAGTCGCGGCCTAAAGAATCATCAGGCAATCAATAAGAACACGAAGAAACGGATTACGGACAAGGCAGAGGAAATGGGTTACCGTTTTAACAACTTTGCCAGTAATCTCCGGAAAAAGAAAACGAACACTATTGGAGTGATCATTCCCCGGATGAACAGCCATTTTATGTCTACTGTTCTGGCCGCCATGGAAAAAGTGGCCAGTGATGCCGGATATAACATCATTATCAGCCAGTCCATGGAATCAATGGCCAAAGAAGAGGTCAATGCCAAAACCATGTTTGATAACCGCGTAGACGGTCTTTTGGTATCCCTGGCTTATGACACAGTAAGTATTGATCATTTTCAGCGATTCATTAAACGCAATATCCCTGTTATCTTTTTCGACCGTGTCCAGGAAAGCGATGAAAGCGTATCTGTAGTAATTGATAACTATAAAAATGGATACGATATCACCCGCCACCTCATTGACCAGGGTTGCAAAAAGATCATGCATATTACAGGTAACCTGAAACGTAATGTATACCAGGAAAGATTCCGCGGATTTAAGCAGGCCCTCCAGGATCATAATATCCCCTTTAATACAGATCGACTGATCACTGGTGAACTGAATGAACTGGCCGGATCTGAAGCGGGTGAGAAAATTATGGCGATGAATGAAAAGCCTGATGCCATATTTGTGTCAAATGATGTTTGCGCTGCCAGTTGCATGAGAACATTGAAGCAAAACGGAATAAAGATCCCTGAAGACATTGCCATTGCCGGCTTCAATAATGATCCTATTTCAAGAATGGTAGAACCAAATATTACCACGGTCAATTATCCCTCTTACCAGATGGGAGAAATTGCCGCCACTCACTTAATCAATCACCTGAAAGGAGGCGCAACCCTTCATACCACCAATAAAATTATCCTTAAATCCGAATTGCTTATCCGTGAATCTTCGCTGAAAAGAAAATAATGTATGTCATCGCCCCATAAGACTATAATAAAATGTATCACGGCAATCTGTGATAAAAAGATATTTATTCTCAACTTTCTCCTCTTGTTTTCTTTCCTGCTACATGCAGAAGACGGATATGATCTCTGGCTACGATATAAACCAGTTTCTGATGCTGCAGTACTGGCTGCTTACAAACAAAAGATAACCGCTGTGCAACTGAATGGCAATTCCCCTACCCTCCAGGTAATTAAAGAAGAATTGTCCATGGCACTTCCGGGATTATTAAAAACAGCAATTCCTTTTGCTTCCGATATAAAGAACGGAAGTATATTAATTGGTACTCCTTCTGCCTCATCAATAATAAGATCTCTTGGGCTGGACGCCAAACTGAATTCCGCAGGTGAGGAAGGATACCTGATACTTTCCAAAACCATCAATGGAAGATCCAGTATAGTTATTACCGGTAATTCCGATAAGGGTGTTCTATATGGTGTATTTGCTTTTTTACGTTTGTTGCAAACACAACAGTCCATTCAATCACTGGATATTACCTCTGCTCCATTGATAAAATTGAGATTACTGAATCATTGGGATAATCTTAATCGTACTGTTGAACGTGGTTATGCCGGCTTCTCCATCTGGAACTGGCATACTTTACCCGGATATATTGATCAACGTTATAAAGATTATGCGAGGGCCAATGCTTCCATCGGGATCAATGGTTCTGTATTGACGAATGTAAATGCAAATGCTACTGTACTTAGTGCCACTTACCTGGAAAAAGTAGCAGCACTGGCCAATGCATTCAGGCCTTATGGCATAAAAGTTTATCTCACTGCAAGATTCAGCGCACCTGTTGAACTGGGAAGACTACGCACTGCAGATCCATTAAATGATACGGTTCAGCAATGGTGGAAGGATAAAGTAAAAGAGATCTATACACTGATCCCTGATTTCGGCGGCTTCCTGGTAAAGGCCAATTCTGAAGGACAACCAGGGCCACAGAATTATGGTCGCACACATGCAGACGGTGCCAATATGCTGGCCGATGCAGTTGCCCCTTATAAGGGCATTGTGATGTGGAGGGCCTTTGTTTATAGTAATGAGGTTCCGGATGATCGTCACAAGCAGGCTTTTAATGAATTTGTTCCTCTCGATGGAAAATTCAGACCGAACGTAATGGTGCAGGTCAAGAATGGCGCTATTGATTTTCAGCCACGTGAACCTTTCCATCCCCTGTTTGGCGCGATGCCCAAAACTCCATTAATGATGGAATTCCAGGTTACACAGGAATACCTTGGACAGGGAACCAGCATGGCTTATCTAGCTCCTTATTTTAAAGAATGCCTTGAAAGTGATACATATTCAAATGGAAAGGGCTCTACAGTGGCAAAGATCATTGATGGATCAACGCAGAATTATAGTATGACCGGTATGGCAGGTGTTGCCAATATTGGTAATGATATCAATTGGTGTGGCCATCCATTTGCTCAGGCCAACTGGTATTCACTTGGCAGACTGGCCTGGAACCATGAACTTTCATCAGACCAGATAGCGGATGAATGGCTGCGGATGACTTTTACCAACGACAAGCAATTTGTAACGACTGTAAAGAGTATGATGATGGCGAGCAGGGAGATCATGGCAAATTACATGACGCCAATCGGGCTTCATCATATAATGGGAACAGGTCATCATTATGGACCGGCACCATGGGTAAAACTTGCGCGTGCCGACTGGTCCCCCGTATATTATCATAAAGCAGATTCGGCCGGGATAGGCTTTAACCGAACTGCTACAGGTAGTAATGCTATCGGACAATACTTCCCGGGTGCAAGAACACAATGGGAAAATCCGGCCACTGCTGATGAGCGTTATCTTCTGTGGTTCCATCATTTGCCCTGGACCTGGAAAATGAGAGATGGCAGAACGTTGTGGGATGAGCTTTGTTATAAGTATAATAGCGGTGTTGATTCTGTTCGCTGGATGCAAAAAGCCTGGAATGTCCAACAATCCAAAATAGATAATCAGCGATTTCAGCAGGTAAAGATGCTCCTGGCAATACAGCAGGATGAAGCAGTTTGGTGGAGAAACGCCTGCTTGTTATATTTCCAGACATTTTCAAAGATGAAGATTCCTGACCAGTATGAAAAACCCAATAAATCCCTTGAGTATTATATGCAACTAAGGTTTCAATTTGCCCCTGGGAATTAACAGCCGAGATACAAAACCAACAGTAACCGTTCATAAATAACTAAAATGAAAGAACAACAGCCATTGATTGCTATTGTAACAGGAGGCGCATCGGGAATAGGCCTTGCAATTGCAGAGAAATTTTGTCAGCATGATATCTTCACTATAGTAATTGGCCGTGACAGCAATAAACTGAAAGCAGCCCAGGACATGCTTGGCCAAAAAGGTAAAACCATACAATTTGATCTGACTGATCTCAAAAAAATCCCTTCCCTGGTAAATGATATAAAAAAGGAATTCGGGAGAATTGATGTGCTGGTGAATAATGCAGGCATCAATATGAAGAAAGAATTTACAGAGGTATCAGATGAAGATTTCCAGACAATCCTTCATACAAATGTAAATGCCATGTTTTCTCTTTCCCGTGAAGTGGTAAAAGTGATGGAGGCGCAGGGAAGCGGAAGCATTATAAATATTAGCTCAATGGCATCTCAGTATGGGATACCAAAAGTTATCGCTTACACAGCATCAAAAAGCGCGATAGAGGGAATGACCAATGCCATGGCAGTTGAACTGTCACCAAAGGGCATTCGCGTAAATGCTATTGCACCCGGTTTCATTGCAACGGATATGTCATCCAAAGCACTGAATGGTGATGAAGAAAGAAAAAGAAAAGTACTGGGTCGCACACCAATGGGATATCTCGGCAAACCGGAAGATGTAGCAGATGCTGCATTATTTCTTGCTACCAATTCATCCAAATACATAACGGGTACAAGCATCCGCGTTGATGGCGGTAATGCTGTTGGCTTTTAATTAGCTTCTTCATTTTCATTCTGTTGGCTAACCATTAACGAAGGTTAAGCCCCGGTTAAGCAGGGGTAAATATTCGTTGGGCAGGAATTTATGTTCCAAATTAGCAGTACAAATTTTCATCTAAAAATTATAATTATGAAAAAGTACTTGATTCCTGTTTTTGCACTTCTGTTAATCGGTAGCATAGCGAATGCGCAAACTCCTACTAAGAAAGAACCAGCAAAGACAACTAAGCCCGCAGCAAAGACAACAACAGCCGCAAAGACATCCACTACAACGAATGTAACCCCTATGAACTCTTCCTCAAACAAGGCATCTACATCAGCTGCCATTCATAGGAAACATCACAAAAAGAATGCAGCAGCAAAGAAAGTAACTACAAAATAGCAGCAATGGTGGTTTTTTGAGGTTCGGCTGAGGCGGTCCCGTTTTAACGGGATCGCTTTTTTATTAGAAGCTACCAGCCCCTAGCTGCCAGCCTCCAGACTCACGATAGTAACTGACATTTCATTCAGGCTTAAGGAATAAAGGACTAATAAGGTTACTGGGTGGTGACTAGTGGCCAGAGGCTAATGGCCAGCGGCTTTTCTCCTTAACTTCGTGTTAACCATTGTTAACATAAGTTATTCACCTCAATTTTAACCTTTGCGTGGATCAGTATCTATGTCCACATTTTCCATACGCTCATCAACCATACGGTTGGGAATCTTCATCAGCACGCTGGTAATTGCTGTTATTCTTGTATTTCAATTAATATGGCTGAAGAGAGTTTATAATTATGAGCAGAAGGAATTTGACCTCAGTGTTCTTAAATCAATCAGGGGCCTTTACGAAGACCTGAATGCAAGCGCGTATTACTCCACTCATCTTAATAACCTGATCCAAAACCCTGAGCCGCATCTTTACCTGGCCAATATCAATTTGCCTGTCAATACTGATTCGCTTACAGCTTACCTGCATTTTGAACTGGAAGATTTCGGGATATTTACCAATTGTCATATCGGTATCTATAGCGCTGATTCAGCCAAATATATTTTCAAGGGCATACTTGAATCTGCCGGAAAAAAGCAGAAATCAGATACCTTACTTCCAGATCCTTCCGGCGATCATGATCACCTGGCTCTCTATTTCCCCAACCGACGGAATTATATTCTTGCCCAGATGAATTTCTGGATCATTAGTAGTGCTGTCTTACTAATTGTGCTGGTGCTATTTGGTGGAAGCCTTTATTATTTCTACCGGCAAAAATTCAAGAATGAGATTCAAAAGGACTTCATTCACAATTTTACCCATGAATTTAAAACGCCTGTCTCGGTGATCAGTCTTGCTGCAGATGTATTAAAGAGTCCGGGCATTGCCGATAAACCAGAAAAGCTTTCTACTTATGCCAATATTGTTGGGTATCAGTCCAACTATCTGCACACACAAATTGAGAAATTATTGAAGTTCGCACATGATGAGTCCAGGCAATTGCATCTTGATAGAAGGAAGACCAATATCCATGATCTGATCCGTGAATCAGTATCCTATCTTACTCCACTGATCGATGAACGAAAATCCCAGGTAAACCTGGAGCTGAATGCAGCAAATCCCTGGCTGGAGGCTGACCATGAATACCTGGTGATCGTCATTACCAACCTGATCGACAATGCCATCAAGTATTCAAAGAATCCTGTAATTACTATTCGCACCACCAGTACCGAACATTCAGTATCACTGTCTGTGCAGGATAATGGTATTGGCATAGAGAAAAGCCAGATCAATATGATCTTTGAAAAGTTCTTCAGGGTAAGGCAGGGAGAAACTTATACAGCCAAAGGATTTGGAATTGGGCTAAGCTTTGTAAAGCAGATCATTAATGCCCATAATGGAAAAATAAAAATTGAAAGTGTTCCCAATAAGGGGAGCAATTTCACTATTGAATTACCTCTTCAATAAACAACCATGCAAAAAATTAAAATACTTGTAGCAGAAGATGACCTTCAACTGGGGTTCATCATTAAAGATAACCTGGAGGAAGCCGGTTTTGAAGTGATCAATTGCCCGGATGGAGAAGCGGCCTGGGAGCATTACCAGAAGAATACTCCGGACCTCTGCATACTGGATGTGAATATGCCCTACCGAGATGGATTTAGCCTGGCCAAAAAGATCAGGCAAAAGAGTGATATCGTTCCAGTATTCTTTCTAACGGCAAAATCACTGGAAGAAGACAAACTGAAAGGTTTTGCCAGCGGAGGTGATGATTACATTGTAAAGCCATTCAGCATGAAAGAGCTGTTATCAAGGATACAGGTCTTCCTTCGCCGTAACAAAATGCTTGTAACGGAGTCTACCAAAAACTTCACTATTGGCCGGTTCGCATTTGTCCCTGAAGAGCTCCGACTTAAAAATGATAAGGAAACGATAGTGCTCACCCAAAGGGAGTCTGAGTTACTGGAATTCCTTTGTCATCATCCCAATAAAGTGCTAAAGCGGGAAGAGATCTTATCAAATGTGTGGGGGAAGAATGATTTTTTCCTGGGCAGAAGTATGGATGTATTTATGACGCGCCTGCGGAAACTTCTGGCAACAGAACCAGCCGTTGCCATTGAAACCATTCATGGTGTGGGATACCGGTTTACAATTTTATAGTTCTACCAGTTTCTTAATACGATCAGCCACTTTATCAGGATTTGGCAACACGGCTTTCTCGAGGATAGTATTCATGGGGATTGCAGGAACATTCAATGCGCCAATTACATCCACTGCTGCATCCAGGTGCTGGAAACATTCTTTGGATATTCTTCCTGCCAATGCCTCGGCAAATGAATTGTTTTGCTGTTCTTCCGTTACAACCAGGCATCTGCCATGTGCTTTCACTCTTTCGAAGATCAATGCTTCATCCAACGGATAGAGTGTGCGGAGATCAATGATCTCAACCTGGTTATTGAATTGTTTGGAAGCTGCCTTTGCCCAATACACACCCATGCCATAAGTAATAACCACACAGCTTATGCCTTTATCCATGGCAGCCTTATCGGCAGATTGAACTATCGTTCCCTTTCCTAAAGGAATAATATAATCGCGGGACGGGTCAGGAGATTTAGCTTCATCTGTTCCGGGCACCTTGCTCCAGTAAAGACCTTTGTGCTCCAGCATCACTACAGGATTCGGATCATAGAAGGCGGCTTTGATCAACCCTTTCATATCTGCAGCATTGGATGGATAAACCACTTTAATTCCCTTGACGGAAAGTAGCGTGGTCTCAACACAACCACTGTGATAAGGTCCACCCCCACCATATGCTCCAACCGGTACCCGAAGCACCATGGGAATGGGGAACTTGCCACGGGTGAGGTAACAGGATTTAGAAATTTCAGTGACCAGTTGATTAAATGCCGGGTAGATATAATCACCAAACTGCACTTCCACAATAGGCCGAACACCGGTAGCGCTCATGCCTGCTGCAGATCCAACAATATATGCTTCCTGGATTGCAGTATTGAAAACACGATGTTGACCAAAGCGATCTGCTAATGTTGCAGTTTCCCGGAATACACCACCGAGGGTGATACCCACGTCTTCGCCATACACAACCACTTCCGGATGTTGTTCCAATAGATCCCGAATTGCAAAGAGTGCAGCATCCACCATCATGATCTTTTCAGCTCCTTCGGGAGATCTTACACCTTTTTCTTCCGTTACCGGAGTTGGAACAAAAACATATTCTTCTGCAGAAGATGCATCGGGTTCAGGCGCTTCAATAGCTTTAGCAAAGTCATTGGCTACAATGTCAGCAGCCTCTTTTTCAATCTGCGTTATCTCATCTTCCAGAATTCCAATTTCCGCGAGTTTCTGTCGGAGTTTAGGATAGGGATCATTCGCCTGGTGCTTTGCAAGATCCTGTTGAGAGCGATAGAATTCTCTTCTCACACCACTTGTATGGTGCCCCAGCAGAGGCACTTGCGCATGCACCATATATGGTTTTCTTTCTCTTCTTACAAAATCACACACATGTTTCATCACTTCCCAGGAGGCTACAAAATCACTTCCATCAACCTGTATGCGGTTCATTCCTTTAAATCCCGCAACATATTCAAAGGCATCCATGGCTCTTGCTTCATCTGCTCTTACACTGATACCCCAGTTATTATCCTGCACCAGGTATATGATCGGTAATTGTTTCAATACTGCAAACTGCAATGCCTCACTTACTTCCCCTTCAGTAAGACTGGCATCTCCCATAGAACAGATCACAATGGGTGATCCTCCAACAATGGTAGACCCAATCCCTGTTAAGTATTGTATTCCATGCGCAATTCCTGTTGTGGGAATCGCCTGCATGCCGGTGGCACTGCTTTGATGAATGATGGTGGGCTTGTCTCCCTGTTTATAATTTGGATGCGCATAGTATTCCCTGCCACCTGAGAATATATCATCTTTTTTGGCCAGTAACTGGAGCATTAACTGGTAAGGTGTAAAGCCGAGACCCAATAAAAGGCTTTCGTCACGATAATAAGGGCTAACAAAATCTTCGGGGATTAATTGAAGAGCAGCTGCCAGTTGAATGGCTTCATGCCCTCTTGAAGTTGAATGAACGTATTTGCAGGTGCTGCGATTGGCTTCATAGGTTTCGGCCATCGTTTTTGCCAGGGCCATCAAACGAAAAGCCTTTCGCAGGTGATTACTATCTGTCATTTACAACAAACAAATGTGAGTGTGTGCAAATGTAGGAAAAAGCGAGAAGCCAATAGCTATTAGCTGTTAGCCATTAGCTATTAGCAATTAATTTAAAATTCAAAAGCCTCCTGGCGGAGGCTTTGTATTGAAAATCTGTTTTTAGAGAAGCATTTATACTAATAGCTAACAGCTAAAGGCTAATGGCTTAGTTTATTTCACTTCCAACTTGAACATACTGTTATCTTCCAGGAAACCTTCCAGTTCATCGCCAACAACTACTTCGCCAACACCGGCGGGAGTTCCTGTAAATATCACATCACCGATATTCACTGAAAAATAATTGGAGATATAAGAAACGATCTTATCAAAGTGATGGATCATGTGCGAGGAGTTACCCTGCTGCACCAGTTCTTTATTTTTATATAAACCGAAGTTGATATCTTTCTTATTCTTGAGGTCTGCAAATGTTACCCATTTACCAATCACAGCGGAGTTATCCCATGATTTTGCTTTTTCCCAGGGAAGACCTTTCGTCTTTAATTCATTTTGAATATCCCTTGCTGTGAAGTCGATCCCGGCAGTAACAGCATCATAGTATTTACTTGCAAATTTTTCCTGGATGTATTTTCCGTTTTTGCTGATGCGGATCACCAGTTCACATTCATAATGCAATTCATTGGTGAACTCAGGATAATAGAATGGCGTATGAGGTTGCAACAATGCACTCTTGGGCTTCATGAAAATGACCGGTTCTTCAGGAATTTCATTTCCAAGCTCTTTGGCGTGTTTTGCATAATTCCGGCCTACACAAAAAATCTTCATAAAAAAAGATGGTTGTTTTATAAATACATCGGATACTACTCTCAGGGCTGTTCATCCCATATATTCAGGCTTCCTATAAGTAATTGGATATAAATTTAATATATAGTTTGGGCTGCGAAAATAATACTCCAGTATTTTATCACAAAGAAAACTTCTTATTATTTATCGCATTCATCGCAAAGGTAATTCCCTGTGTTACAAAGATTTCTATTGCTTCTACGGACTTTTCGATTTTTAGCTTCATTAGGGCCACTTCGTCCTTATACCATTTTCCCAGCACAAAATCCGACTGGGACCCCTTTGGGAAGTTATTCCCTACCCCAAATCGCAGTCGGGGATAATTGGTTGTTCCCAGGCAACTCTGTATGCTTTTTAGGCCATTATGCCCTCCATCACTGCCACCTGGTTTAAGTCTCAAGCTTTCTAAAGGTAAATTAACATCATCTAAAATAACGAGGATATTTTCAAGGGCTATATTTTCTTTATCCATCCAATATTTTACGGCTTTCCCGCTCAGGTTCATGAAGGTAGTAGGACAAATAGATATGATACTCCTCCCTTTGAACTTTATTTCAGCTATATATGCATGGCGATCAACCCTGAACTGCCCTCCATGTTGGTTTAGAAAGGCTTTCACAACGTCAAAACCTATATTATGGCGGGTATCCACGTATTCATTGCCCGCATTTCCCAGGCCTACAATCAAAAATTTCATACAAAAACCATTCTTCCGGATTTGCTGCTGATCTTAAGCACATTCCTTCAGCCAAATATCGGATTTACTAATAAAAAAACCCTTCTGGTTTGCAGAAGGGTTAAATATAAGTTCAGAATCTTTAGTTCCTGCCTTAATTCCTTTCTCAGTTCCTTTATTACTTCTTCCCTTTTTCGGCAGCGGCTGGTGCTGCTGGAGCAGCGGCAGCTGGAGCGGCGGCGCCTGCAGCAGGTGCAGCACCAGGTGCTGCTTCTTCCTGCTTCAATTGCCTTGTAAGAACCACAGATACGATGGGAATACGGGGAGAGTTAAGGATCTCGTAGTTGTCGATCTTCACATCTTCCACCCGGATATTCCCGTTGAGGTCAAGCTCATCAACAGGCACCTCAATTTGTTCTTTCAGGTATTTGGGATAGGTCTTTACTTTTAAGGACTTCATTTTGGTGATCAGTTTACCACCATCTTTTACCCCTTTTGCTATTCCGGTGAACTTTACCGGAATATCAGCAATTACCTTTTTGTCTTCCACCAGTTCCAAAAGATCAACATGGATAAGGTGATCATTAACCTTATCAAATTGAAGATCCTTTAAGATTGTTCTGTAGGTTTTACCATCCAGTTTAACTTCTGCAAACTGGAAATTCGGTGTGTATACTAAAGGTTTGAATGCCGCAGCAGGAGCTGAAAAGTTGATCTCCTGTGCACCCCCGTAAATTACACCGGGCACCAATTCCTGAGAGCGGAGCTGGCGGGTGGCTGTTTTGCCGAATCCGGTCCTCAGTTGTCCTTCGATTGTAATCGTGTTCATTGTATGTTGTTTAAAAATTTACTCGTTGTCAGATCTTATAAACTCGGTCTTCTTTGAGAATGTATAAAGAGACTGGTGATACTCTTGTTTTCAAAAGCGTTGCGGATAGCTACTGCAAACAGTTCTGAAACGGAGATCACTTTGATCTTGGAGGAAGCGTCTTTCCTGATTGGTATGGTGTCACATACTATCAGTTCTTCCAGTACACTGTTCTGAATATTCTCGTATGCTTTTCCACTCAAAACAGGATGTGTGATCAGCGCTCTAACGCTTCTCGCGCCTTTTTCTTTCAAAAGAGCTGCACTTTTGGCCAGGGTCCCTCCGGTATCACAGATATCATCAATGATCACGATATCCTTATTGGTCACATCACCGATCACCACCATACTCGCGATCTCGTTTGCCCTTTTCCGGTGCTTATCGCAGATAACCATCTCTGCTCCAAAGTAATTAGCTATCTCCCTGATGCGGTTTGTTGCACCCACATCGGGGGCCGCAAAGGTAAGGTTTTCCAGCTTGAGATTCTCTACATAAGGGATAAAAAGTGCGTGGCTATCCAGGTGGTCAACTGGGATGTCAAAATAGCCCTGGATCTGGGGAGCGTGAAGGTCCATGGTAATAACCCTGTCTGCCCCGGCGGCTACTAACATATTGGCCACCAGTTTGCTTCCAATTGCAACGCGGGGCTTGTCTTTCCGGTCCTGCCGGCCATAGCCATAGTAAGGAACTACGGCGATCACCTTGTAAGCGGAGGCTCTTTTTGCCGCATCGATCATTAGGAGCAGCTCCATCAGGTTATCAGCCGGGGCATAGGTGCTTTGAACCAGGAAAACAAAATCTCCCCGGATGCTCTCCAGGAAGGTGGGGCTGATCTCCCCATCGCTAAACCGTTGAATATGAATATTCCCCTGCTTAGCACCATACTGTTTACAGATATCATTGGTCAGCTCTTTCGAACTTGTTCCGGCAAATATTTTGGCAGATTGCATGGTAGAAATTATGTATACTGTTTTGGAGCCGCGAAGATACTGATTCGGGGTGCTCTGCCATAAAAAAAGACACCCCGAACCTGGACAGTAAGGGGTATCAAATCGCCAGAGGGCTGGCGAAAATATAATGGATTAGGTTAGTAAGTTTAGGTAATCCCTGGATTAACGAACTACCACTGCTGTAGACACCTGAACAGGCATAGAAGTCTCCTGTTTGGCAGGGGCTGTGCTCTTCTTTGCGATAGTTGCAGAAGAAGAACTGCAGCTATAAAACAATGATGAGCAGATAAAGATTGAGAAAAACAGTACTACAATGTACATAACGGCGAAGAACAGAACAGGGTGCAAAGCACCAACGGAGGGCAGATTACGGGTTTTCATGAGTCCAGATTTTAGGGTGTTTCAAATGATCGGATTTTTTTCGCGAGGCAACACGTTTTAACACTGTATTGCAACACTAAAATATTTGTTAATTTGATTTCATGCAAGAGAATAAATACTCTATAAGGCAGTGGGCAAAGGACGACCAGCCGAGAGAAAAACTACTAATGAAGGGTGCAGAAATGTGCAGCAATGCGGAGTTGCTGGCGATATTATTAAACCATGGAACCCGTGAAAAAACAGCGCTTGACCTTGCCAGGGAGGTGATGAAGTTGGGTAAGAATGACCTGAATGAACTGGGCAAGCTATCCATTAAAGACTTCATGAAAATCAAGGGAATAGGCATGGCCAAAGCCGTAACTATTACGGCCTGGGTGGAGCTGAGCCGTCGTCGGCAGGCAAGGATCAACCCTGAGAAAATGAGTGTCACTTCCAGTGTGGATATAGCGCATTACCTGAGGTCAAAATTTAAAGATTACCGGCATGAGGTGTTTGTGGCTATTTTCCTGAACCGGGCCAATAAGATCACCCACCATGAGGTGATCAGTGAAGGTGGCATTACCTGCACGGTTGCTGACCCCAGGATCATTTTAAGGAAGGCCCTGGAGCAAAATGCCCTGGGTATAATATTGAGCCATAACCACCCCTCTGGCAATCTGAAGCCCAGCTATGCGGATGAGGAGTTAACCTATAAGGTTAAGGAAGCAGCAGGAGTCTTTGATATCAAGGTCCTGGACCATATTATTGTGAGTGAGGAAGGGTATTACAGTTTTGCGGATGAGGGAAGGATGTAGGGATTGGCTATGGAGTTTACCACTATTGCCCTTTAAAGCAACTGAGCGAACAGAAAGACACTTCCGGGTTTCCAGAACAACTGTCTGATTATTAAGCCTGGGCGGTTGGGCCGCCAAAATTCATAGGAAGCTGAATTTCTTCAAGGTCCTTAATGGGCCCATTTACAGCTTCATACTTGCTGATGTTTTCTGTAATAGCCTTCATCAGGCGCTTTGCATGTTGGGGAGTAAGTATGATTCGCGACTTCACTTTGCTTTTGGGAGTTCCGGGCATTACATTAACGAAATCAATAACAAATTCAGCGTGGGAATGCGTGATGATGGCCAGATTGGCGTAGGCTCCTTCTGCTACTTCTTCAGATATTTCAATGTTGAGTTGATTGGGCTGTTGAGGCTGATCTGGCATAATAAAAATTTGCCCAAAGGTAGGCAAATAAAAAAGATACTTTCTCTGGATAATCAGGAAGAGTATCTTTTTATCTGTGCTTTTCTTAATCTAATTTAACAGCTGGCATCTGACAAAATAATTGCATATCTGGCTCCACAAGTTGCATCCACTCCGAGTTGATAAAAAGTGCTTGATGAAGATGTATTTTTACAAGCTACCACAGCATTGCTATTATTTAAATCAATTATTTTAATTGAACCAGTTGTTGGGGAATTCAGTGTAATAAAATAATGATAGTGCCCTCCTGCATAACCACAAAGGCTACCAGAATCCGAGATATCAAGATTATCACCTGGCTCCAAAAAAACATCATGCTGTATAAAATTGCTGTATGGATCGTGGTAAGTCACATAATCAACATTCA
>Ga0207648_10003508_pt1 | contig 16430 bp, 15 predicted proteins | sample KBSMisM32_FD_184310 | JGI IMG/M metagenome (GOLD analysis project Ga0207648, IMG submission 184310) | Miscanthus rhizosphere microbial communities from Kellogg Biological Station, Michigan, USA - KBS Miscanthus M3-2 (SPAdes) (version 2) | ecosystem: Host-associated > Plants > Roots >...
GATCAGATAGAATGGAATGACGAGGCAGACCGGCGGCGCCATCCGGGTCGCCAGGATGAACAGGAACAGGTCATCCTTGGCCTTCATCTCGAACCGCGCGAACGCATACGCCGCCGGCGTGCCGATCAGCACGACCAGCAGCGTCGAGACCGAGCACAGCAGGAAGGACGTCACCAGGCTGTGGAGAAAGCCCTCCTTGATCACGTAGTCGAAGTGGGCGAGCGTCGGCTCGAACAGGAACACCGTCGGCCGCGCGAACATCACGTCCGTGGGCTTGACGACCATCGTCGCCATCCAGAACACCGGAAACAGGATCAGCGCGCCGTAGGCCAGCGCGACGGTCGTCCACAATATGCTCGTGCGGTGGGTGGACATGCGGTTGCTCAGAACGCGTTCAGCCGCTTCTTGGCGATCTGGTAGAAGACGTTGCAGAACACGAAAAATGCGATCCACACGATGATCGCGAAGGCGGAGGCCTCGCCGATGTTCCAGAACTCGAACGTCATCTTGTAGGCCAGCATGCTCGGCGTCTCGGTGGCGATGCCGGGGCCGCCGCCGGTCAGAATGAACACGGTGTCGAACACCTTGAAGGCGTCGATCAGGCGCAACAGCCCGATGACGGCGAGCAACGGCGCCAGCATCGGCAGCGTCAGGCGGAAAAAGATCTGCAGGCTGCCCGCGCCGTCGACCGCGGCGGCGCGGTAGGGACCGAGCGGCAGCGCCTGGAGGCCGGCGAAGAACGCCAGCATCATGAACGGGGTCCACTGCCAGATGTCGACGAAGATCAGCGCATAAAGCGCAAGGTTGGGCGAGGCGAATATCGATGTGCCGCCGATCAGCCCAAAGCGCTCGAGCACATTGTACGAGATCAGGCCCCAGGAGCCGGCAAGCATGATCTTCCAGAGCAGGCCCACCACGATCGGCGCCATCATGGTGGGCACGAACAGGAATGGGACCAGGATCGAACGGCCGCGGATGTTCTGATTGAGAACCAGCGCGCCCGCCAGGCCGAGCATGAACTCGATCGGAACGGCGATGGCCACGAACGTGAGCGCGACGCCCATGGCGTTCCAGAACCGCGCGTCGGTAAACAGCGTGACGTAGTTGTCGAAGCCGATGAAATCGGTGACGCGTCCATACTTCGCCTGGTGGAAGCTGAGATAGATCGCATAGACGAACGGAATCAGCGAGACGATCGTCAGCGTCAGCATCGTCGGCGCGATCAGGAGATACGGATACCAGAACGAAGCGCGCGCCGTTGTGCGCGCGGGGGAGGGTCCGGCGACGGCGCTGCCTCCGCCGTCGCGTTCGTCGAGCTCATGTGCGAGCGTCATTGGACCATCCGAGAAAACGTGACTTGCTCTCGAGCGAAGCGGCGCACCGGCGTTGCCGCTTGAGCCGATTACACCTCAGCAGGATGCGCACTACAGCAGGCAACTCTGTCCGCAGTGCTTGACCATGATCTGCTGCCCGCGTTTGGCGCCGTCTTCCGGCGACACCTTGCCGAGGCCGATTTCCTGCGAGAGGCCGGTCAGCTCGTCGTAGACCTCGTAGAACTTCGGCATCTTGGGCTTGCCGGTCGATACGTCCAGGCTGGCTTTCATCGCGGTGAACAGGCCCTTGAGCGGGCTCTGGGTGAGGACGGGCAGCGCCCATGAGCTGTTGCGCGCGGGAACGCCGCCTTCGCCGGTCGTGAGCAGCTTTTCCTGCTGTTTCTGTTCGGCGAGCCACTGCAGGAACAGGAAGGTCGGCTCGGGCTTCTTGCTCGCCGAGCTGATGACCGTCACCGAAATCTCGGACTCCACGGCCGGAGAGGCTTCGCGCCCGGCCTTCGTGGGTATCGGCGCGTAGACGAACTTGCCCGCATAGGGCGACTTCCCGGGCCGGTCGATGCCGAGCACGAAATCCGACCATGCGATCGTCTGCGCGGCGATGCCGTTGCCCATGATGGTGGGCACGTCGACCAGCGACGCCTCGGCGGTGCCGGGCGGCGCGAACTTCCACAGCGAAGCCCACATCTGGATGGCGGCGACGTTCTCCGGCCGGTCGAAGGTCGGCTTCCCGTCGGCATCCATGATGTCCCCGCCATAATTCTTGATGAAGTTTCCCCACATCGAGAGGAAGGTCGAGCCGCCTTTGATGCCTTCGAGGATGATGCCATAGAAGTCGCTGTCGAGCGGCTTTCCCGCCAGCATGCTGCCCTTCTTGCGGGTGAAGAATTCAGCGATGTCACGCATCTGCTCGATCGTCTTGGCCGGCGCAAGATCGTAGCCATACTTTGCTTTGAATGCGGCCTGCTCGGTCGGATCGTTCAGCAGGTCGGCGCGTGCCCAGTAGACCTGGTTGTAATTCCAGTTGACGAATCCGTACTGCTTGCCCTTGTAGAAGCTCGTCGACTTGTACGGTCCCTGAATGAAATCGTCCTGGTTCAGCGCCGGATTCGACAGCTTCGGGTTCTTCACCAGGTCATCGATCGGCCGGATCACACCGGCGGTGAGCATCGGCCCCATCTGAAAGCCGTGCAGCATGACGGCGTCGTAGTAGCCGCGCCCCGACACCATGTCGGCCTGGCCCTTGCTGATGACCTCGAAGTGATTGAGCAATTCCCATTCGACCTTGATGCCGGTTTCCTTCTCGAACTCCGGCACGATCTTCGAGAGCGTCTCCTGCAGCGGGGTGATCTCGTCGAGAACCCGGATGGTGGTTCCGGCATAAGGCTTGCCGGCTTCGGTATAGAAGGACTGCGCCTGGCTCGGCGCAGGCGCCGCTGTCAGCGCCACGACGGCCACTCCTGCCGTGAGCCATCGTACGTGCCGGGATGATGTCATGGTCTCTCTCCTCGACGGATCGCGCGAATGGAGAAACGGGTTGTGATGTCAACGCGCGATCCGGTTTGCCAACACAACATCTTTGGACGTCACCTGTCTTTCAGAACCCGGGAACTGTGATCATCAGCAGCGAGACTGTCGAAAGCGATGGCCTTCCCGCTGGCAGCGTCGAACAAGACGAAGCCCGCCGCCGGCAAGACCAGCCCGACCGCCGCGCCGATCCGGGCGGGCGCGGACCGGGCGCTCTTCGCCTTGATCAGGACGTCGCCAAGCCGCGCGGTGGCGATCGCGTACTTTCCAAATGGCTCGTCGGAATACAGCTCGACCGCGGCGGAGCCGGGTGTGCCGGCGGGCGCCAGCGCCACCAGGTTCGGCCGGACGCCGAGCACGGCCCGGGCGTCGTGGCCGAGCGTGATCGCCGCGTCGGCGAGCGTGCCGGTCAACGGAATGCGAAGCTCGGCGCACACGAATGTCGAACTCCCGGGCGCATGAGATTCGAGGCGTCCCGGAAGCAGGTTCATCGGCGGATCGCCGACGAGGCGTGCCACCCGCACCGTCGCCGGCCGGCGCCACAGTTCCTCCGGCGTGGCGATCTGCTCGATGCGGCCCGCGTCGATGACGGCAACGCGATCCGCGACCGACAGCGCTTCCATCGCATCGGGCGTGCACCAGAGCGTCGGCGATGGTCGCGACGTGACGATGCGGCGGATTTCGGAGCGCAGCTTATGGCGCAGCTTGGCGTCGAGATGGGAGATCGGCTCGTCGAGCAGCGTCACGGAAGGCCTTTGGACAAGGGTGCGTGCGAGCGCGACCCGCTGCTTCTGGCCGCCGGACAACTCGGCCGGCAATCGCGCACTGAGGTGGCGTATCTCGAGGAACTCCAGCACGACATCGACGCCGCCGATGTCGGTCCCGCGACCGTTCGGCGCCATCAGCGGCGACAGCACGTTCTCCCGCACCGTCAGGTGCGGATAAAGCGCGTAGGACTCGAACATGTAGGCGACGCGGCGCGCGGCTGCCGGAACCGAGGCGACATCCCTCCCGGCGATGCGGCAGACCCCCGCGTCCGGTGTCTCGAGACCCGCGATGATCCGGCAGAGCGTCGTCTTGCCGGCCCCCGACGGTCCGGTGATGGCAAGCAATTCGCCCGGCCGCGCCGCCAGCGAGACCGAGTCCAGCGCCCGGACGGCGGCGAAGGTCTTGGAAACGTTGCCCAGCTCGATCTGGTGCGCGAGTTCCGCCGGTGTTGTCGGGCGCAAGCCCGCATGGACATTCACGATGACGACTCCAGATTGCGGCCGTCGGCGTTGGCGAACAGGTAGATGCGATCGGCGATGAACTCGATGCCGACGATGGCCTCGGGACGATAACCCGCCGGCCCCGGGACCTCGGCCGTGATCGTGGTCGCACCATGCTCGAGCGGCGCAACGACGACGACATCGGTATCGCCGCGCGGCTCGCAATATTGCACGATCGCTCGGAATGGGCCGCCACCATCGTGCCGCAGCCGCACGTGCTCCGGCCGAACGCCCGCGGTGACGCCATCGGCGGCCCTGACGTCCTGCGCCAGCCTGATGCGGCGCTCGTCCAGTGGCAGCCCCCAGCCGGCGTCGGCGAGTTCCAGGCGGCCATCGCTGGCTCGCAACGGCAGCAGGTTCATCGGCGGCTCGCCGATGAAGTTGGCGACGAACATGTTCGCGGGCCCCTCATAAAGGTCGTGCGGTGTTGCGACCTGCTGCAGCATGCCGTGGTTCATCACCGCAATCCGATCCGACATTGCCGTCGCTTCGGTCTGGTCATGCGTGACCAGGATCGAGGTCACGGCGCTGAGCTTCTGCAACCGCTTGATTTCCGTCCGCAAGTGGACCTTCTGGTCACCGTCCAGATGCGACAACGGCTCGTCGAAGAGGATGAGTTGCGGATTGCGCACCAGCGCCCGGCCGATCGATGTCCGCTGCTGGGCGCCGCCCGACAGCATCTTGACGTCCCGGTCCGCGAATGGGTGCAGCGCAAGCAGATCGAGCACCTTGTCGACGCGAGCCTCGATCTCAGCGGAGGGCAGACGACGGATCGCGAGCGGAAATGAAATGTTCTCGCGCACCGTCATGTGCGGGTAGAGCGCGTAGTCCTCGAATACCATTGCGATGTTGCGCGCCGCGGGCGCGAGTCGCGACACCGGGCGGTCGCCAAAAAATATCTCGCCTGCGGAAACATCCTCGATACCGGCGGCCATCTTGACCGTCGAGCTCTTGCCGCAGCCGGAAGGTCCGAGCAGGGCCAGCATCTCACCTTCGGCGCAGGCGAGATTGAGGTTCTGTACGGCGGTCACGTCGCCGTAGTGCTTCCACACCGATTCGAACCTGATCGAAGCCACCCACGCAACCCCGGTTCGCTGCCCGATTACGCCGAAACATCCAAGTTCTGTGCCAACACCCGGCCTCCATCAGGCTATGACTACGAGTCGACTTCGCTATTGACTACGTAACGCGCTTGTAGTATAAATGACGAATCTCCAAGATCGCGTCCGGGCCGAAGCGAGCGTATGCGACCGCAAGCCTGGACCCAAGGCCAGCCAAAACCGCCCGGAGCATCTGCCGATGCTGCGATTGGCGGAACGTGTGCGGTCGGGAGCAGCACGAGCCGACGCCTGCATAAGGGGAGGATCCCGCATGGCCTGCAAGACATTGCCAGCCCATCCAGCGTCGCGGCGGCGGCCGGCCGCTATTGTTATTCCATTGTTATTTGCGGCACGCATCGCGCCAAACCCGCGAAAAATGGGCCTTTGTGCGCGAGTTCCATTGTTTTTTCATTGTTATTAACAATGGACCGACGCCCGATTGCACGCACTCCGCCGCGGGCGCAGCCGTCGGCGGTTTTGGGGAAACGAACCCACGTTGCAGAAGCGCGACACCGTCGGCGCCAGTCACTTCGCTTCGGTCTCACGCAGCACATCGACCGCGATGCGGTGGGCTTCGTTGGCCGCGGGGATCCCGCAATACATGGCGACCAGAAGGAGGATGTCCTGGATCTGCTCGGCGGAGCAGCCGTTGGTGAGCGCACCCTTGACGTGGACGCGCAGCTCGTTGGCGCGCCCGGCGCCGGCCATCATCGCGACCATGGCGAGGGACTTCGTCGCCAGCGGCAGCGCCGGCCGGCTCCACACGTCGCCGTAGGCGTAAGCGTTGATGATGTGCTGCAGCGGCTCGCCGAACGCGCCGAACGCCTTCATGCGCTTGTCGACGGCCTCGTCGCCGAACATCTCTCTGCGAAGCTTCAGGCCCTTTTCATTGAGATCGCGCGTGTCCATGGGTTTCGCTCCGGCGTGTTGTGATCTCGGCGAGGGTCTATCCTCCCGCATCACTGCAGCCTAGCATGCGCAGGACCGAGGGAGCCGGTTCTCACAAGATCAAGGACAAGCATTCATGACGTCCGCATCGTTCGACTTCGCGCCCGTGCTGGCGGCTGGCTTGCCGGCGCCGGCGGCCCGGTGGACGGGGCTTGCGAAATACAGCTTCGTCGGCGGCAACAACGATGCCGACCAGTTGCCCGTCGATCGTCTCACCGCGGCGGTCACGGCCGTGCTCGCGCGCGAGGGCAGGACGCTCGCCACCTATGGCCTCAACAGCGGCCCGCTCGGCTATCTTCCATTGCGCGAGTTCCTCGCCGGCAAGCTCAAGCGGACGGCGGGCATTGCCTGCGGCAGCGACGAGATCCTGATCACCTCGGGCTCGCTGCAGGCGATCGACCTGGTCAACGGCCTGCTGCTGGCGCGCGGAGACACCGCCCTGATCGAGCAGGAATCCTATCAGGGCTCGCTCAACAGGCTGACGCGGCTCGGGGTCAACGCCGTGGGCATTCCGCTCGACGCGGGCGGGATGCGCATGGATGCGCTCGCGGCCGCGCTCGCGGAGCAACGGCGCCGTGGCGTCCACCCCAAATACATCTACACCATCCCGACCGTGCAGAATCCGACCGGCACCATCATGGGAGAGGAGCGCCGTCTCGAGCTGCTGAAGCTGTCGGAGGAATACGGCGTGCCGATCTTCGAGGACGACTGCTACGCCGACCTGATCTGGGACGGCCGCCGCCCGCCCGCGCTCTACGCCATGAGCAAGCGGGCCGGCGTCATCCATATCGGCTCGTTCTCCAAGTCGATCGCGCCGGCGCTGCGGGTCGGCTACATTGTGGCGCCGTGGGAGATCCTCTCGCATATCCTGCCGCTCAAGACCGACGCCGGTTCCGGCGCGCTGGAGCAGATGGTGCTGGCCGAATTCTGCGTCAGCCATTTCGACGAGCACGTGCCGAAGCTCACGCGCGGCCTGCGCGCGAAGCTCGAGACGCTGATGGACGCGCTCGCCGAGCAGTTCGGCACCGCGGCCGAGTTCGCGGACCCCAAGGGCGGCATTTTCCTGTGGGTCAAGCTGCCCGACGCCGTGGACACGCAGAAGCTGGCGCATGCGTCGCTGGCGAGCGGCGTCGCCATCAATCCGGGACCGGAATGGTCGACCGACAAGAGCTACAGCAAGAGCCGGATGCGGCTCTGCTTCGCCAGTCCCTCGCACGAGGAAATCCGCCAGGGGGTCGCCGCGCTGGCGGAGGTCTGCCGGCGCGAGTTCGGCGTGCCGGCGCGGATTGCCAACGTGGAGCAGCGCGCCCGGGCCTAGGTCACACCGGTCAGCCCGCGTGCTCCTCGATCTCGACCAGCGCGCCGAGAAAATCGCCGGGATGGATGAACGCGATGCGCTCGCCCGCCACGTTGTGCTGCGGCTTGTCGGTGCCCAGCACGCGCACGCCGTTCTGCGCCAGGCCGCGCACAGTGCGCTCGACGTCATCGACGCCGAGGCAGAAGTGATGAATGCCGCCCTTTGGATTGCGTTCGAGGAATTTGGCGACCGGGGAATCCGGCCGCGATGGTTCGATCAGCTCGATCCTGGCGGCGCCGAGCTCGACATAGGCAAGCCGCACGCCCTGCTCGGGGTTTTCCATGCGCGGTCCGACCGCGAGTCCGTATTTCTCGTTGAGCTGCCGGGCGGCCGCCGCGATGTCAGGCACGACGATGGAGACGTGGTTCAAACCGGTGATCATGACGTTACCCTCGCGGCCGGCGGCGCTGTGCTCAGATGACTTTCTCCTGGCGCAGCTCCGCGATCGCCTTCTCATCCAGCCCCAGCTCGCCCTTGAGGATTTCATCGTTGTGCTGCCCGAGCGTCGGCGGTGCGCGCCGCACCGAGCAGGCGGTGTCGGAGAACTTGAACGGGATCCCCAGCATCTTGAGCGCGCCGATGGTGGAATGCTCGACCGTCTCGATCATGTCGCGCGCGGCGGTGTGCGGATCGTCGAGCGCGTCGGCGACCGAATTGATCCGTCCGGAGGGAACGCCCACCGCCTTGAGCTTGTCGAGCCAGACATCGGCGTCGTCATGCGAAAGCGCCTCGTTGATGAAGCCGTCGATCACATCGCGGTTCTCGACGCGGGCGCGGTTGCTGGTGAAGCGGGGATCCTTCGCCCATTCGGGATGGCCCAGCACCTCGGCGACGCGTCCGAACTGGCGCTCGTTGCCGATCCCGATGGCGACCATCGCGTCGGCGGCCTGGTAGGTCGTGTAGGGCACGATGCTGGGATGGCCGTTGCCGAAGCGGCCGGCGTTGCGGCCCGCGGTCAGGTAGTTCGAGGCGACATTGATGAGCATCGCGAGCGAGGTCTCGTACAGCGAGAGCTCGACCTTCTGGCCCTTGCCGGTGCGATGGCGGGCATTGAGCGCGGCGAGGATGGAGTTGCTCGCGAGCATCCCGGTGCAGACGTCGACGATCGCGACGCCGTATTTGGTGGGGCCGCCGTCCGGCTCGCCGCAGATGCTCATGAGCCCGGATTCGGCCTGCAGGATGAAGTCGTAGCCGGGCAGCGCCGCCTTGGGTCCGGTCGACCCGTAGCCGGTGATGGAACAACGCACGAGGCGGGGCGCATGCTGCTCGAACCAGGCGTCGGTGAAGCCCCACTTTTCCAGCGTGCCGATCCTGAAATTGTCGATGAGGACGTCAACCTTCTCGACCAGGCCGGCGAGAATCTTCTGGCCGGCGGGCACCGCCATGTTGAGGGTGAGGGAGCGCTTGTTGCGATTGACGCCGAGGAAATACGCGGCCTCGCCGGCGACGAAGGGCGGGCCCCAGCCGCGGGTGTCGTCGCCCTTGTCGGGAGGCTCGACCTTGATCACCTCGGCGCCCATGTCGCCGAGCATCATGGTGCAGAGCGGGCCGGCCAGGATGCGGGTCAGGTCGACCACTCGCGTGCCGGCGAGCGGGCCGTTGGCAACGTCATTCATGGAGGGTTTCCCGGGTTATTTCCTGCGCATCGAGGGCGGCGCGTTGAGATCCTGGGCGCAGCCTTCGAGATAGTCTTCGAGCTCGCGCTTGTTGCGCATGCGGAATTTCTGGAAGTCGGGTTTGCGGCCCGCAAGGAAGGCGTCCATGCCCTCGAGACTTTCCTCCGAGCCCCATACATGGGCGAGCAGCTCCATGCCGTGCTGCCACGACGCATAAAGCAGGTCGGATTCGAAGTTCAGGCTCTTCTTGGTCATGCGCAGTGTCTGCGGGCTGTGGCCCTTGATGGTCTCGCACCAGGTCAAGGTCTCTTTGAGCAACTCGCTTTGCGGCACGCATTTGTTGATGAGGCCGATCTCCGCCGCTTCCTTCGGGCCGAAGCGCCGGGCGCAAAAGATCATCTCGCGCGCGAGCCGCTCACCGATGATGCGCGGCAGGTATTGGGTCGCGCCCACGGTCGGGCAGGCGCCGACGCGGGCGCCGGTCTGGCCGAGCACCGCGTTCTCGGAAGCAATGACCAGGTCGCACCACAGCGCGAGCTCGTGGCCGCCGCCCATGCACCAGCCGTTGACCATGGCGATGACCGGGATCGGCAGCCCGCGAATGGTCATGGCCAGGCCCTGCATGCGGTCGTTCCACATGGCGCCGTTGACGAAGTTGAGCCGCTTCATGGCGTAGAAGTCGCCGCCGGCGGAAAACGCCTTGTCGCCGGCGCCGGTCACCACCGCGCAGGCGATGGAGGGATCCTCGCGGGTGGATTTCAGTGCGTCGATGAGCTCGTCGAGGGTCTGTTCGCGGAACGCGTTGAGCACGCGCGGCCGGTTGATGGTCGCCCACGCGACCTGGTCCTTCACCTCGTAGAGGATGTCGTCGTACTGCCGCTTGGTCATGCTGCGTTTCTTGGCCGCGGGCTTTTTCGCCATGTATCTCCTCACCGGCGTTGCTCTCATCGGCGGGGGATCTCGCCCGAGCGCGCTTTCTGGCATCATAGGCGCGGCTCGTCTGTACGGGCAAGTTCGCGCCCCGGCAACTCACGCTCAACCAAGGAGACGAGTGCAATGCAGGATCTGATCGCACGCGCGGAGAGTATCGCGCGCCGCCTGAAGGACCGCGGCGAGACCGTCGTGGTGGCGGAATCCTCGACCGGCGGCCTAATTTCGGCGGCGCTGCTGGCGCTGCCCGGCGCGTCCGCCTACTTCCTCGGCGGCGCCGTCGTCTATACCCAGATTGCCCGGCGAGCGCTGTTGGATCTGCCGGATATCTCGGCGCTGGGCATGCGCGCCTCGACCGAGCCCTATGCGCGGCTGCTGGCGCAAACCGCGCGGCAACGCTTCGCGGCGAGCTGGGCGCTGGCCGAGAGCGGAGCCACCGGGCCGAGCGGCAATCGCTACGGCGATCCGGCCGGCCATACCTGCATCGCGGTGGCCGGTCCGATCGAACGGTCGACCACGCTCGAAACCGGCGGTGCCGACCGCGTCGCCAACATGCAGGCCTTCAGCGCCGCCGCGCTCGACCTGCTGCTGGATGTGCTGGCCGGTAAATCTACGACGCCGCCCTGATCGAACGCCGGTGCGTCAAACTGCCGGCAAGGTGACGGCAAAGCAGCTGCCGTGCGCAGAGTCGTAGACGACGTCTCCGCCATGTCGGCGGGCGATCTGCTTCACCAGCGCCAGGCCCAGTCCGCTGCCCTTCGGACCGGATCGGCCTGGAATACGATAGAACATCGAAAACAGCTGTTCGCGGGCGGTCTGGGGGATGACCGGACCGTGATCGGACACGCGCAGGACGGCCTGATCATTCTGTTGGTCGACGGTGACTTCAATGGGCGGCTGGCCGTGAAGCTGGGCATTGTCGAGGAGGTTGCGGATCATGCGACGCAGCAGCGCCGGGTCTCCATGTACCGTCACCGGCCGTCCTTCCAGCGTGCATCCGTCGTATCGTGCACATTCCTCGGCCGCGAGCGCGGTCAGGTCGATGTTCTCACGAACGTCCAGCTGCTCGGTCGCATCGAGGCGGCTGACCAGAAGGATCTCATCGACGAGCTGGTCGAGCTCGGCGATATCTTTCTCGAGCTCGGCCTTGCGTTCAGGAGGCGCCCCGGCGAGCTCGAGACCGAGCCTTATGCGCGTGAGCGGCGTCCTCAATTCATGTGACGCATTGGCCAGCAGCATCTTGTGCGCGTCGACCAGGCTCTCGATCCGGGCGGCGGCCTGGTTGAAGCTTTGGGCAAGCCGGGCGACCTCGTCGCGGCCTTCCACCTTGACCCGCGCGCGCAGGTCGCCGGCCCCGAGCGACTCGACGCCGCGCTGCAGCCGCTCGAGCCGTCCGGTGAGCCGTCGGACCACGGGACCGGCGCCGAGCGCGACCACAAGCGCGATGGCCCCAAGGAACGCCGCGAGCATGAGCGCGCCCGGGCGTGGCCGCGCCGGGATGCGTGCCACCAGCCGCCGGCCGTCGGGAAGCGGGATCGCGACCGCCGGTCCGCCCGCCGAGCGCACCCAGCCGCCGGTTTGGCCGCTGCGGCCAGGAGCCGGCAGCCGCCGTCCCGCCGCTGCCAGCCGCTCGTTGGTGCGGCTGAACAGCGCTAGGTCGGTGCCGATGCGCTCTGCCAACCGTTCGATCGCCTCCTGCTGAGCCTGTGGAGGCGCATCCGCCGGCGGGACAAGCTCGGCAATGATCTCGCCGGCAACCTCGAACTGCTGCCCGAATGGAGGAAACGACGTGCTGAAATGCCAGAGCAGACCTGCCGTGATGACCACGAGAACCAGGCTCGCCACGATGGTGAAATAGACTTGAAGGTAAAGCCGTCTCATCCAAGTCTGTCCTCGCGGCGCAGGCGCGGCAGGATGCCGGCGCCCTCAGTCCTGGGCCCTGGCGAAAACGTAGCCCGCGCCGCGGACGGTGATGACGCGGCGCGGCTTTTTGGGATCGTCCTCGATCGCGGCCCGAATGCGCGACACGTGAACGTCGATTGATCGGTCGAACGCTTCCATCTGCTCGCCCTTGATCAGATCCATCAGTGCGTCACGGGACATGACGCGACCGGCGTGTTCGGCGAGGGCCAGCAGCAGGGCGAATTGATAGCCGGTGAGCGGGCGCGGCAAACCGTCAAGTCGCACCTCGCGTGATCCGCGGTCGATCTCGATGCGGCCATAACGCAGAACATCGGGTCTGGGCCCGGCGTGGCGCCGGCGCAGGATCGCGCGCAGCCGAGCCAGCAGCTCGCGTGGCTCGAATGGTTTGGGCAGATAGTCATCCGCTCCCATTTCGAGCCCGACGACGCGATCCATCGGGTCGCCGCGGGCGGTCAACATCAGGATCGGGCTGTCGGACCGGGCGCGCATCTGGCGACAGATGTCCAGGCCGTCGCCGTCCGGCAGCATGAGATCCAGGATCACGACATCTGCCGGCTCGCGTCCGTGCAACGCCAGGCCGCGGGCGCCGGTCTCGGCATGAACGACATGGAAGCCCGCCTTGCCGAGGTACTCGCTGACCATCGCGGCAAGACGGGAATCATCTTCGATCAGGAGAACACGTTCGCCCACGATGATCCATCAATCCGAGGTCCCATCAACCATGATGCCAAGGCATCCACGGACGACGGCGCGCCATCCAGTCCGCGACTTTCCGGCGCTGCTCGGGGTTGAGCACATCGGCGGCGTCGGCCAAGGCCTGCGCGATACGTTTGCTCGCAGTCTCTGCAAGCCCGAGCTGCTCGGCGCGCAGGCGCTCGATTGCAGTACGATCGATGGTGGGTGCGGTCAAGAGCGTGACCGCCTGAGCGCGCGCGCCCTGCGCCTTCTCCTTCAGCGGCCGCAGATCGGTGACCGCGGCCTTGGCGATATTCGCGAGCTTGACCTGCTGGTCCTGCGTTGCGTCGAGCTCGATCGCCATGTGCTTGGTCATGCGGTCGATCCGGTCATCGATTTGCGCCGGAGTGAGCGAGCCACCGAACACGCCGTGATCGCGCCAGCTGATTCGATGCCAGCCGGCACCTTGCCCGAACGCCGTCGACAGCATGCTTCCGCCAATGCCGGCCAGCAGCGCCACGGCGAGCAACGCGATCAGGAACGTGCCTCGTCGACTGCCTCGGGGCGGAGACGAGACTTGGTCCGGGTTCGATGGCTTGTTATCGCTTTGGTCAACCATCCTGCGCTCCTACTGGTTAAGCGGGATACCCGCGAGCGCCAAGGTAGGGGACGGTGTTTGCTCGCCCGTGTCGCCTACGTAAAGTTTTGTAAAAAGGCGAACGCGCCAGCGATCGGGCCAATCTCCGTGAGCGTACGTTCAGCGCTTGCCGAGCCGCGCCACTGCATAGTCCACGTATTGATAGTCGATGACCTTGCCGAGGTCGGCGCGGCCCTGCTGCAGGCCGAGTTTGAGGAACCAGTCCTGGTCGGCTTCGAGACTCTTGATCTCCATCCGCCCGTTCGGGTCGAAGCCGGTCGGCGCGATCTTGGCGAGCAGCGCAAGATCCTTGACCGCGGTGTGCTTGGCGAGGATCGCATTGATGCCGTCGCGGTCGGTTCCCTTGGTGACGGCGTCGAGATAGGCGCGCGTGCCCTTGAGATATGCCGCCATCCATCGCTTGGCGGCCTCCGGCTGCTCCTGCGTGAATTGCTGGGAATAGATGATCACGCCGTTCTGGCCGGTGAAGGGCAGGAAATCCTCCATCCCCTTCCAGCGGATGCCAACATTGCGGGCGGTCGCGAAGGTGATGAACGGCTCGAGCAGGGTGGCGCCGTCGATCGCCTTGTTGCCGAGCGCGGCAACCATCTCGGGCAGTCCGAGCTCGATCAGTTCGACTTCGTTCGGCTCGATGCCGCCGCGCTCGAGCGCCTTGCCGAGCTGGGTGGTGCTGGAGACGCCCTTGCCCATGACCGCGAACTTGCGACCCTTCAGGTCCTTGAAGTCGCGCACGGCGTTCACGAGGTCGCTGCGGATGACGATGGCGGCAAAGCCGAATCCCTGAGCGACCTGGCCCTTGTCGGCCACCAGCTTCATGGTGATGCCGCGCGCAAAGGCGTTGAACAAGGCCGGCGTCACCGCCGAGCCGCTGACCTGGACTTCGCCGGTCGCGATCGCCGGCAGGATCTGCGGAGCAGCCTTGAACCCGACGATCTCGACGTCGAGCCCTTCATCCCTGAAGTAACCCTTCTCCTGGGCGATGAAGATGCCGGCATCGGACACCGCGCCGATGGCGCCGACCTTGAGCGCCACGCGCGGATTCGGCGGTGCGGTCTGCGCCGACGCGGCTGGTGCTGCGACCGAGAGCGCAGCCGACAGGCACCCGGCGAACGCGGCGGAAGCGAAAAGAAAACCCATGACCATTCTCCTTGGTGTGGCCGTCGTTGCGGCCGGCAAGTGCGATCTTGCCCTGGTGTTGGTTCCCCCCTGCGTGCAGGCCTAACCCGATGGCGCGGCCGGAAGCGCGACCTTGCTCTCGTAGTACGTCCACAGCAACTTGAAGAGGCGCGGATTGTAGGTGCTCTCCGAGCAGTCGCGGGCTTCGTCAGCGGAGAGTGCGATGGCGCCACCCATGATCTCGGCTTCCAGCTGCTTGGAGGCGTTCTCCTCCAGGAAGGTGCAGCCGAAGAAGGCGGCTTCCGCGCTCTCGCCGACCACGACGCTGCCGTGACCGCGCATCTGCACCGCGATCTTGTCGCCGAGCGCGCGCGAGAGATCGGCCGCCTGGTCTTCGTTGACGACGAGCCGCGGATTGTTCCAGGTCGGCACGCCGCCGTGAAGGAACGAGCCGTGCAGGAACACCGGCACGACGTCGTGGCCGGCGATGCCGAGGACGGTCGCGTGCCGGGCATGCAGGTGCGCGATGCACATGCATTCCGGGCGATCGCGGTGAATCCGGGTATGGATTCGCCATTCCAGTGGAATGAGGCCGCCGGGATGATGAACGATATTGCCGTCGATATCGAACACGAAGATTTCGTCCGGCTGCACCGTCGACTTGTCGGTGCCGCCGCCGGGGCTGAGCAAGACGCGGTTGGTGCCGGGCACGCGCACGGACACGTGCCCGAACATTCCGATCGTGCCCTGGTGATTGAGCATCCGCGTCAAGGTCGCCGTCTTGCGGCGCAACGTCGTCTCGTCGTCCATGCACATCTCGTACCTCTAGAAATCGGACAGCCCGAATATTCCGTCCGGAGCGTCGGCTTCCATCAGCCGCTTCCCGATCAGGTCCCGCAACGTTTCGGAGGTGCCGCCGCCGAGGCTGCCGTAGCGCGCGCCGCGATAGAGCCGCGACACCAGGTACTCGTCGGTGAAACCGTAGCCGCCGAAGACCTGCAGGGCATCGCTGGTCACGCGCACCGACATCTCGTTGCAATAGACCTTGGCCGTCGCCGCCAGCAGCGGATCCGGAAAAGGGTCGGCCGTGGCGCAGGCGCGGTAGAGCAGGCCGCGGCCGGCCTCGATGTCATGGTACATGGTCGCGAGCTTCCACCGCATGCCCTGGAATTCGCCGATCGGCCGGCCGAAGGCCACGCGCTCGCGCGCATAGCGCAATGCCTCGTCGAATGCGCCCTCGGCGAGCCCGAGCGAGATCGAAGGATTGAGGCAGCGCTGGGTGTTGAACGCCGACAGAAGCTTCTTGAAGCCGCCTTCGCTCAGCAGCAGGTTCTCCGCCGGCAATTCGCAATCCTCGAACCGCACCTCCTGCAGGTATTCGCCGCCCATGGTGTGGAATTTGCCGGCGAGGACGAGGCCCGGCGTGCCTTTCTCGACCAGGACGCAGCCGATGCCGTCGCGTCCCGGCCGGCCGTTGACCCGCGTGAACGCCACGAAGGCGCCGGCTTCCTCGGCGCGGCTGACCAGCGTCTTCACACCCTTGAGGCGAAGCGTGTCGCCGCGCACGGTCGTGTTGGTGGTGTAGCTCGCGACGTCGGTGCCGGCCTGCGGCTCGGTCATGCAGATGGCGAGGATGCAGTCGCCCGTGCACACCGCCGGCAGCAGGCGCCGCTTGATCGCTTCCGGTGCGTAGGTCGCGATGATGCGGGTCTGGACGCCGACTTCGCCCAGCACGGCCATGGCCGTGACGTAGCAGCCCTTGGCGATTTCCTCGAGCACCAGCGCGGTATCGAAGACGCCGAACTCAGTGCCGCCATAGGCCTGCGGCACGGCCATGCCGAGCACGCCGACTTTCGCAAGGCTGGCGATGTTCTCCCAGGGGAACGCGCCGTTCATGTATTGCAGGCCGCGCGGCTTGAACTCGCTCTGGGTGAGGTCGCGCACGGTCGCGACGATGCGCCGCTGCTCGTCGGTGAGCTTG